>Ga0101944_10000217_pt1 | contig 185474 bp, 147 predicted proteins | sample DewCreD2012metaG_FD_75245 | JGI IMG/M metagenome (GOLD analysis project Ga0101944, IMG submission 75245) | Hot spring sediment bacterial and archeal communities from British Columbia, Canada, to study Microbial Dark Matter (Phase II) - Dewar... ...
CGAAGCATCCAATATTTTCAATTCCCGATATTACGATTTCGGAGGCATCATTCAACCAGGTGTATGGATCAAAGGTGGGATTGCAGTGGATATTGATTATAGAAAAAATCTAACATCCGGGGAAAAATAAATCATAATGAAAACAGGAAATTATCATAGAAATCAATCTGCAAAATAAAAAATTTGTAAATTGCATTAAAAGAATACAATGAGAAAATATATCCTTTATAAAACATGGATAATTTTTCTTTTTGTTCTTTCGGCGGCAAGCGGCGGCTGTTCGAGGAAAGATAAAAACGATGATATGCCCTCAGGTATCTGGGACATTGATAAACAGGGTATTCCGAAATTTGTCAATACAAATTATATCGAACCTGATAAAATTTACAGGATTTCGAAATTCAGATCCTCCGCAGGACATGATTACTCAGATGCTTACGAACATTGCCGGAGCATGAAACACTATTTTGAACCACGAAGCGATATTGACTGGAGTACTGTAAAAATTTTTGCCCCGGTTACAGGGATAATAACAAGAGTGGAACCGGAATGGGCAGGTACAAAAATTGAAATAGAATCTGAATCATATCCTGCATTCAGGTTTTCCGTTTTTCATATTAATCTGTCGGCACAGCGAAGTGTCGGCGACAAAGTATTTGCCGGCCAGCAGCTAGGAACACATATTGGCTCACCAACATACTCTGACATCTCGGTTATTGTTAACGACCCGTCAAAAAAGGGCAGAATGGTTTCTTATTTTGAGGTCATAACGGAAACTCTTTTTCAGACATATCTGAACCGTGGCATCAGCAGTCGTGAAGTCCTTATTATCTCAAAAGAGATGCGAGATGCCAATCCGCTTACATGCAGCGGCGACACTTTCACTTCAGTTGATCCCCTTGAAAGCTGGGTGGTATTGAATTGAAATACAGTGTATTAATGGCCAGGTAAGGTTTAGTTCAAAATCTTCCAGACACAAATATCACCGGGTATTGTATAAAGGATTGTGTAAAGTCAATGCCTGAATAACGTTGACCGTTTTACCACAAATAAAACACAGATTTATTCTTGTAACCACCTGAATTCAGCTGTAATAAAACAATCGAATTACAATCGAATTACTATTGAATTACGGCATCAGCCCAATTACCCTCCTCCTCCTCTGCATCCTCCTCCATTTCATTCCGGAGGATTTTGCTACGGAGGGCAAAGCAATCGAATGACAGCGAAGCCCAATGACGCGCTGAACGCAGTGAAGCGCTAAAGACAGCATAGCGTCAGGACAGCCCGAAGGGCGTGAAGACAGCGCAGCCTCAAGACAGCGAAGCGTCAGGACAGCGCAGCGTAAAGACCCTACCGGTTCCCCGCCAGCACCGCCTTAATCTGTTCCATCTCCTCATGGAGCAACTGAAGTTCGGTTTTCTGTGACTCGATCTGCTGCTGCTGGTGTTTTATCATTTTCTGTTGATCCTGAATGCCTTTTATGAGAACAGGTATCAGTCCGGAGTAGTTTATACCCATAGTATGAAAATCATCGGTACCCGTATCTACTACTTCATTAACCACATCATTTACTTCCTGTGCCAGAAGTCCCAGCATTTTTTCCCCGAAGGGTTTATCCTTCCAGTTAAATGATACCGGGCGTAGCCTCATTATCTGATCTATCCCATAATCAAGATTTGTAATGTTGGTTTTGAGCCTGGAATCGGATGTATTAATTGTACCATTTACTGCATAAACCGTAGTCCACCGGTTTGATGAGAGTCCGAGTGAAAATGTATTGTCACTCCAGGGATATATCTGCGTTGCCGTCAGAGTAAGCACCTCTTTTCCGCCGCCTCCGAGAATCAACCTGTTTGTTCCGCCATGGGCAGTAAGTCTGACATCACCTGCTCCTCCACCAGCCGTCGATACGCCTATTTTAAACCTGTAATTTCCGTCACCGATCCTCATATCTCCTTCAGTATTCAGCACATCCCAGTTTGAGGCTGCAATATCGAGGCGTGCGCCTGCAGAGTTCTTCCCGACTCCAAGCCTTCCAAATATATCTGTATTTGCATTAAACCTTAAATAATCATTATCAAATTCTCCGTATATGAGTGCACTGGATGAATTTGCGGCTGAGTTTTCGATATAGAGTTTGTCGGATTGATTTGTAAGATTACCACCCGCACCGGCTCCGATAAAAACATTGCCATCTCCGGTAGTAAGGCTATAACCTGAACCAACTCCCACGAAAGTATTCCTCTTTCCGGTCTGATTAAAATACCCTGACCGGATCCCTATAAATACATTCTGGTCACCACTTGTATTATTATAACCGGAATAAGATCCCATAAAGATATTCTCTGCCCCTGTTGAATTGGCATAACCCGAATAGCTGCCGGCAATGAGGTTATCATAGCCTGAGGTTAACCAGAAAGCTGCCACGTTACCCAGTATAACGTTATTCTGACCGGTATTGAGATATACAGCAGACGAGCCGCCTAAAACAATGTTGTAGGAACCCGGTGTGGCACCGGCAGGAAAATCAAGAGCGGCTCCCGCGTCCCGCCCTATAAAAATATTGCCGTTCCCTCCGGAAAGTTTCTGCCCTGCATTGGTACCTATATATGTATTATTGTATCCACCTTCGAAGTCCTGCCCGGTATTCATTCCAAGGAAAACATTACCTGAACCCCACCTGTTTTTCTCGCCGGCAAGATATCCGATAAATACATTTCCGTTACCATCAAGATTCTCTTTACCAGCCTGATATCCGACGAAGGTATTGTAACCTCCCGTACTGGAATTGAATCCTGTTTCAAATCCAATAAAGTTATTATATAATCCTGTCGTCAGCTTACTTCCTGCGCCCTGCCCTATTAAATAGTTTCTAGGTGTCAGGTTGACATAATTTGTAACCGGCCCTTTCGACTGGTCAAAACTCCCTATGGCAAATCCCCCTTTGAGTGCCTTGGAGGATTCACTGACATAAATCCTGGTACTGTCGTCAGTAACCCTGAGATATTCTTCGATAGCTGCTTTTGCCGGGTTAAAGCTTCCGATAGCAAAACCTCCCTTGACTGCCTTTGCCGGATTTTTGTCAATATAAACTCTGACACAATCTGAATTAACGACAAAATACTCCTGTATGCCCTTGGCCTGATCGAAACTGCCTATGGCGAAACCCCCTTTAGTTCCTTTAGCTGTACCATCATCAACATAGACGCGAACACCCTCATTATAAACAGCAAAAACAGTCTGTCCGTCCCTGTTCTTTACCTCAAACAGCGCTTCCTCCAGATTAGTTGTCTGCCCGGCCACTGTAAACTTTTTAACGGACCCGCTTATGTCATTTGCCATCAATGAGTATGGCACCGACCATAGTTTAGCAGAACCCATAACCTTATAGACATAACCCGGAGCCTGGGCTATTTTAGTACCAACATACAGATCCGGTAATTTCCAGTCAATATCCGCAAAGGTGGAGGCAGAGCCCTGTACTTTCATGGCAGCGGGATTTCCCAGAACTAAACTGAACATGCCGAAATTATCGGTTTTTACACCGGTATGTTCTTCCTCCCAAAGGTATGTGCCGTTATTCAGATAAAAACCTGAAGTATCACTAAGAACTGACAACTTCACCTTTATCAGAGTATTGGTAACGGGATTGCCGGTTATACCATCCCGTGCAATGGCCTGGTAGTTAAAACCCTGCGGCACCTGTGCATTGATTCTTATCAGGGACAGGAAAACAGCAAAAAAGATCATAAGTACACGTGAGAAAGATGCATCTGAAACAGATCCATTATCTTCAGGATTACGAGATAATTCTTTCATAGGGCTGAATTTTAAGGTTATCAGAAGAATGGTACAAAACTTATAATAAACATTACTTCAGATAAACAATCCTGAAATATTTTTGTTCAGCCCTTATCCCTGCCCTTAATGATTTTTCTGAGGATTTTTATTTAAGTTTCTTATTGATTTTTTTCTTCAGATCTGTTTTCACAGCCGGCTTTACCATAAAATCTACTCTCACTGACAATCCGTCTCCTGCATAGACGGACTTGACAGGGTAATTCTCCTTTGACCTGACACTTATTATATAGTTATCAGGGTTAATATTTTTTACACAATATGAACCATACCTGTTGGTTTTCATGAATGCCGACTGTCTTTTATCACCCGACATGATATGTATCAGTGCGCCTTTTACAGGTTTTTTGCGTGAATCGAAGACAGTTCCGTACAGTGTAGTCCCTTTTGCCTTTACTATTTCAATACTGAACCCCGAAAAAGGAAGGTAATCAGGTATTTCAGTCTTTTTAACGCCTCCTCCCAGGTATTTAACTACAGCATCTTTCATTCCCGATGTATCGAGGTAGATTTCAAACGGTATTTTTATTGGTCCGGGAATTTTTTTCCTGTTTAACAACGAGACATATACAAAAATATCCTGCGATACGCCGGGTCTGATGTCGAAGCTGAAATGCCGGAAAGGTTTTTCGGCCTGTTTCAGAAGTGATAACTTCCTGTTTCCTGATTTACCATATAATTTTAATTTAACATACCTTCCCGGAAGAGGATCATCAAAAGGATCCGGAATCACGAATCTTTTTGGTTTCTTAAAGACATTTCTTATAACATACCTGCGTTCAGCAAAGTTTCTGAGGTTCGAAGCAGATTTTGATTCTGTGGTGCCTTCCTCCTGATTGTTATTGCCATTTTCATCAACCGGTGGTTCAGCTTCTCCCTCGGGATCAGTTTCATCGGCCATACCTTGTCCGGCGTCAGGTATGGTTTCTCCCGCTCCCGTAGCACTTTTACCGGCAATTATAATCTTGTCAAGGTTACGCTGGGCTTCATTTGAACGGTTAGCAACGGCCCATGCGACATCATCTGTTCCATTCATATCAAGTTGCTCCGGCATTATTTCTTCCAGGCTTGCTCTCGATCTGATACAGCGATGGGGTTCTGAGCCCTTGAAATCGTATTCATAAACATGTTCATAATATTCACCGGGTTTTATTTTCCGGTCGACAACATGAACAACGCTGTCGCCCACTCCTCCACCGCCTGAAAGGAATATGATGGTTCCTGAATAGAATTCCCTGACAGGATGGGTTCCGTTATTTCTGATTATAACATGAACTTTGTTTATTATTCCGGTATCCGGGTCATTGCTTGCATGATAGATATCATCCCGTGCATCAGGGTCTGCAGCATCGGGGTGCGTAAGGAAGATATCCTTGCTTTCCCACCAGTAATCTGAAGTTTCAGGTGGTATAGGTTCATCGCCGTCGCGAATCCAGAATGATGGAAGACCAAGGTACTGGTCAGCCGGTTCGCCGGCAGGAAGTATAACTTCATATTTCGGCTCGGTAGCCGAATGGGTATACGAATCTGCAAATAAGAAAGTCTTTTTGAGAGATATTAGCAGATTGTCATCAGGCTCAGCGCCTCCGGTATCTTCCTGATCAGCATAAATAAAGTCACCTGTGCCGGTTCGGTCTCTCTGTTTAAGCTGCAGGGCTTTTGTCCAGTAATCGGTAAAATCGCTCCCGGCAGAATTTAAAGGGTTTTCAGCATTTGAGTTGCAGGCTGCGGTAAATGACATTTTCAAAGGAGTACCTGTTATCAGGCTGAATACATCCTGCCAGAATCCGTATCCGAACGATTGTTGCATCAGGATATGTATGTAACTATTGTCACGCAGGCTGGTATTATAATTGATAATCCTTGCTCTGAGCCAGTTGCCGTCGATATAAGTTTCAGTGGCATCATCAGCGGTTCCGATATGGAGTTCGTACCTTGAGCTAACCGGGTTCACCCTGCCCTCACCAGTGAAATAGAAAAAAGTGGTGTTAATCTCACCTGACGGGATATCAGGAAGCAAGCCTTTTGCCATGTTAATAAACTCTTCCATGCTTGATTGCAGAGAGGCTTTAAGCGAAGTGGAATCAGCACCGGTGATATTATCAATATCGAGATTAACTGTAGAGAATACCGGGTCGGTAAGCAAGTCAACATTGAACGGCACCCTGACATAGATCTGGTCGGCAGGATAACCAAACCAGTTCAAAAGGGTATCGAGCACTTTCCTCAGGTCGGCAATATACTGATCATCATCCGATCCTGAAAAAAGAAATGCAAATTTGTCCTGGGGACGTGTTGAAACAGCCATGATTTAAGATTTAAAGGTTAATTTATTTATTATCAGGAATATTATTCATTATTTCTTGCAGGGTGCTTTTTAATAAAATTATCTCTTCCTCAAGCTTATCTATTCTTGAGATTTGAGAGTCTATTATTTTTTTCTGTTCTTTTACTGCTTCAACCAGCAGGGCTGAAACGAGGCCATACTGGACGGTAAGGTATTTTCCGTTTGATTTTACAGCTTCAGGGAGCACCTGCTGCAGCTCCTGAGCGACAATTCCGACACTTCTTTCACCTTCCATACCTGATCCGGCAGTCCAGTCAAAGCTGATCCCGCGGATGTGCTCAACTTTATTAAGAGCATCGCCGATAACCTGAATATTTGTTTTAAGGCGTATATCGCTTAAGCTACCCCATGAAGTAGATCCTCCTGCATCGCCAACGACATAGAATTCGTAACCGGGGTCGGTAAAATCACCAGTTTTACCGTTTATTATAACCTTGCGCTGCTGAAAACTGCCCGAAATAAGAGGGGTTGCATTGAAGCCGTTGTTTATCCAGAGGATATTGCTTCCTGAGACATCTGAGTTATAACCGATAAAAATATTACCGCTTCCGGTATTTGTTGATCCTGAACCTGCTCCCACGAAAACATTTTTTGCTCCGGCTTCATTTTCATTTCCTGATCCCCAGCCCAGAAACACATTATAATCGCCTGAATCGTGAAAAGCTCCTGCAGCTCTTCCCAGAAAAGTATTGTACCTACCTGTTGAATTGTAATAGCCTGAAGCGTAACCGACAAATGTGTTATCGGAAGTTGTAGTGCTGTAGCCCGATCTGAAGCCGATAAAAGTATTTGAATTTCCTGACTGGTTGTTTAACCCGCTCTCTGTTCCGATATACACATTATTCTCGGCAGATGTATTTTTCATACCTGCCTTGTATCCCATAAATACATTACGGTATCCGGTTGTATTATTGGTCCCGCTCTGGTAACCGAGAAATACATTATATTTTCCCTGGTCGCCGAGAGTGCTCGGGGTAACTTTCACACCTGTTTCGTGGCCGATAAATGCATTAATCTTATCAATTCTCATAAAGTCAGCAGGAGTAGCACTTTGGACGTTAGTAACCGAAAATCCGAGGATCGTATCTTTAACCTGAACATTAGTTCTTTTAGAAGTTACAGTCAGGTATTTCAGGTTTTGGGCTTTGGTGGCATCAAAGCTTCCTATTGCGAATCCGCCTTTCAGCCCTTTTGCTTCCTCTTTTATATACAGCCTTATACTATCCTGACTTACAATCATATAATCAATAAAATCTCCTTTGGACCTGTCGAAACTTCCTATCGCAAAACCTCCTTTACGGGCTTTGGTATCAGTATCGTTGAGATAAATCCTGGTACTGTCGCGAGTTACTCTGAGGAATTCCTCTCTTTCAGCTTTAGTCGGATCAAAGCCGCCGATGGCAAATCCCCCCTTAACGCCTTTAAGGGTATCGGTATTGATATATGCTCTGATACTGTCGGAAGTGACGATAAAAAGGTCCTGATTACCCTTTGTGGCATCAAAGCTTCCGATAGCAAAACCACCTTTTTTTGCTTTTGATGAACCATCCCCTACATAGGCTCTTATTCCTTCATTATATACGGCAAAGACTGTCTGCCCGTTATGGTTTTTTACCTCAAAAAGAGGTTCCTCAAGATCTTCAGTCTCTGCTTCTACTGTTAATTTTTTTACTGACCCGCTGATATTATCTGCAAGTAATGAATAAGGAACTGACCATAGTCTGGATGAGCCCATTACTATATAAGTTGTCGGATTGGCAATTTTAGTACCGACAAACAGATCTGGCAGTGTCCAGTTAATTTCGCTGAAACTATTGGCGCTGCCTTGTACCTTAACTGCCGTGGTGCTGCCAAGAACTACTGTAAACATTCCGAATGAGTTGGTTTTCACGCCGGTATGTTCCTCCTCCCATATATATGTACCCCCTGTTCCGGCATAGAAACCAGACGTGTCAGAAAGGATCGAAAGTTTCACCTTAAGAGTGGCATTAGTTATCGGGTTACCTGTCGAACCATCCCTTGCAATAGCCTGATAGTTAAATCCGGCAGGAACCTGGGCTGATGCATAATAAAATAGAAAGGCAAATGCAAAAACCAGATAAAACTGAAACAGATTTTTTGTTTTCATGACAGTATTCAGTTAGTTTTTAAGCTTAATAATATTCTTGTATTAGTCTGAACATGAACCAGTTTTTGTCAAGAGGAGAATTATTTCATAACTGCAATTGATGCCTCCATTCTTTCCATTCTTTCCCTGAGTAACTGCAATTCTGTTCTGAGCTGAAGATTTTCGTTCCGGTAGTTATTAATCTGTTCCTGTTGTTCTTTGATGGCTTCGGCAAGGATTACAGAAAGTTTTTCGTATGAAATTGCTTTATATCCACGATTATCGGTTCTGACAAGGTCGGGGAATACTTTTTCCACATCCTGGGCAATCAGCCCTACTTGTTTTTCCTTATCGAAATGCATTTCAGGATATTCATCTGTTTTCCAGTCGTATCTGTAACAGTTAAGACTTAGTACTCCCGGCAGAACGTTTCCGAACGGTTCGAGGTTCTTTTTCCATCTTTCATCTGAACCCGACCACCCGCCTGTAGAATAGGCCGAACCCTGGACATACAGCATATAGGAGGGTTCTGCTCCGTAACCAATGGTCACTTTTCTTGCAAAATAATTATATGTTCCGCCGTATCCCCAGCTGAAATATGTTCCGTTATACCACAGAGCTTCACTGTTGTTAACACGCATGGCAATTCCGTTAGGAACACTTGTATTAAGGTTAATCAATCCAGCCAGATCCATATTGCCGTTTTTATACAGAGTAAGGGCATTTGACCTGTTTGATGGTGATGAACCATTTCCGGCCATCAGGAGAGGTTCCCATGAATACCACTGACCCGGTGTACCCGAATAAGTATTATAGCGTCCTATTGCTATTGAGCCGTAGGATGAAGCAACAGTCTCCTGTCCGAATGTGGCGGAAAGTTGTCCGCTTGCCTCAGTCTTATACCCTGTGGCAAAAGAGGTATGTCCGCTGGCGTATGTCTGATCTCCGAAAGCTGCAGCTGCCCATTGGGCAGCCCTTGTCCAGACTCCTGTTGCGAGTGCATTGAAGCCAAAAGGTTCGACAGTATTTCCTGCGCCGAATGTCGTTGAGAACCACCCGAGAGATTTGTTGTAGTAGCCCATTGAAAGAGATCCCAGTCCGGATGCAGTGTCCAGCACCCCCATTGAGAAAGCTCCAAGAGCAGAAGCTACCGAACCGAAACCGAGGGCAAAAGCGCCATCGGCCGAAGCAACTGTATGGACAGTATTACCTGTGGAATCCACTTTAGAAGATCCCAGGGCAAAGCTTGCATTGCCCAGCGCATAGGCACCGCTTCCGAATGCATATGAATCTTCACCTTTTGCATAAGCCTGATTCCCGAAAGCAAAGGAATTGTCACCTTTAGCTACACTGCTTCTGCCAATGGATGTTGAATAGTTTCCGCGCGAAGCAGTTTTATATCCAAGCGCCTGAGACCAGTTGCCTATGGCTTTTGATTCATATCCGCTTGAAAAAGAATTCTCTCCGACACTATCGGGACTTTGAATAACTATTCTTCCTGTTAAAAAGGAGTTTTTGATAGGATACCATAAAATTCTGTTTTCGGCACTGATAATATCTCCCGAATATGGAGATACATCGAAAAATGTAGATTTTCCTGCTTTGCTACCGTCAAAACCTCCGATTGCAAAGCCTCCTTTTACGCCCTTTGTTTGTTTTTTATCAACGTAGAACCTGATACTGTCGGCAGAAATCATCATAAAATTGTTTGTTTCTCCCCCGGCTTTTGTCGGATCGAACCCGCCGATAGCGAAACCGCCCTTAACTCCTTTACCATCAGTATCTTCAACGAGTACCCTTACGCCGTTGTTATAAACGGCAAGTACCGGGACACCGATTTTATTCTTTACTTCAAAGAGAGGTATGTTATCGTCCCATGAAATTGTTGGCTGCACTACCAGTCTGCCCGAAGGAGATGAAGTCCCGATACCTACATTACCTGAGGCCCGGTATATATTACTGCCGCTGGTTAACCATTGTTCTGTATCTTTTGCCTTGAGAGCGTACGGCACCGACCATAGCTTTGCCGAGCCCATCACCTTATAAACATAAGACGGCGACTGGGCAATTTTAGTGCCGACAAACAGGTTTGCAGGAGACCAGTCTATAGCACTGAAACTGTCTGCACTCCCCTGTATCTTTGTGGCCGTCGGACTGCCAAGAACAACGGTGAACATCCCGAAAGAGTTTGTTTTGACATTTACATGCTCTTCCTCCCAAATGTACACACCGCCGGTTCCTCCATAGAAACCTGTTGTATCTGATAAAACAGAAAGCTTCACCTTAAGTGTGGCATTTGTAATTGGATTACCTGTTGCCCCGTCGCGGGTGATGGCCTGGTAGTTGAAGCCTTGAGGCACCTGTGCCTCAAGGCTGCTCAGTGCACAGAGCACAGGGCACAGGGCAAGAAACTTTAAGAGAGTAAGACTTGTTTTCATGACTGTGAGTTTTATGAGTTTGTTGTAGTTATTTAATTATTTGCGGGAGTTGGCATGGGGCAGAGGGCATGCATGCCACCGACTCCGCCGGTCGCAGGCCGAAGTGTAAGCGAAGGATTGGAGCATGGCGTTAGGGACAGAAAGAGTCCATGTGCATTGTTTTATTCTCATAGTTCTTAAAAAAAGGACTGACAAGTACAACATTCCTGTACTCCGGAAATATGGTGACAAGAAGCCTGACAGCAAAAAACCCTGAAAATTAATCACATATGCAATTTAGGATAAAAACGGATATGAGTCAAATATTTTTGACCAAATGCATAATTTTGTTGATAAATTTCAGTTCAGGAGAGTCTGGCTTTGTAATCCTCGTAACCGAAGGACCTGATAAGTTTAAATTTTCCGTTTTTTGTCCAGATACCTATTGAGGGATGATTTACACCATTGAAAGTAGTGGTCTTGACCATTGTGTAATGGATCATATCCCAGAAGATGATTCTGTCGCCGGGTTTAAGTTCTTTACCAAATGCCCAGTCGCCCATTACATCGCCCGACAGACATGAATTTCCTCCCATCCTGTATATAAATTTACCATCCCCGGGTTCTTCAGCTCCGTAAATTTTGGGTTTGTAGGGCATCTCAAGGCAATCGGGCATATGTGCTGTGAATGAGACATCAAGAATGGCGGTTTTGATGCCTTTGTTTTCAACGATATCTTCTATGGTTGCAATAAGTTCACCAGTTTCCCATGCGAAAGCGCTTCCGGGCTCGAGGATAACCTTAAGTCCCCATTTTTTTCTGAAATCCCTGAGAATTTTCACCAGATGACCGGTGTCATACCCCTCCTTTGTAACCAGGTGCCCGCCTCCCATATTAATCCACTTCAGATATGGAAAATACCTGCTGAATTTACTCTCAACGACTTTTAATACTTTTTCAAGCGCCCGGGAATCACTTTCGAAGAGTACGTGGAAATGCAGACCTTCAACTCCTTCGGGCAGACCGGAAATTAACTCATCGGCAGTTATCCCCAGCCGCGAACCAGGAGAACATGGATTGTAGAGGCCAATATTTATTTCGGAAAATTCAGGGTTTATTCTCAGTCCGGGGGAAATTTTATAATCAAATCTTTTCAGCAAAGGGTAATACTTTCTGTACTGTGCCAGTGAATTGAATGAGATATGGGAACTATACCTCATTATGCCGGGAAAATCCTTTTCAATGAATGCAGGTGCATAGGTATGTGCCCTGGTGCCCATTTCCTCAAAACATAGTCTGGCTTCGTGCAGCGAACTTGCAGCAGCCCCGGTGATATATTCCCTTACAATTCCGAAAACACCCCACATTGCGAAACCCTTGAAAGCAAGGATAAATTCTACATCGGCCTCTTCGGCTATACTTTTTATAAGCGAAAGGTTTTTTCTCAGACGTTCTTCATCTATTACATAACAGGGAGAAGGGACTCTGGTATAATCTATTGCCATATCGGGTCTTGTATGGTTTTAATTGAATCAGCTTTAATAAGTGATATCCTTCCGTATTTACAGCTCAAGGTCAACATCATGCAGTTCAACCCATGGCAGACCGAGTTTGTTAAGCTGATCCATAAACGGGTCGGGGTCAAACTCCTCCACATTGTAAACGCCGGGTTTCTTCCAAAGGCCCTTCATGTACATCATTGCTCCGATAACAGCAGGCACTCCGGTAGTATAGCTGACAGCCTGGGCACCTGTTTCGGCATAAGCTGCCTCGTGGCTGCAATTATTGTATATGTAGTATGTTTTCTCTTTTCCATCCCTGATTCCCCTTATACGGCAACCTATTGAAGTTTCACCCTTATAATTCTCTCCCAGTTCTCCCGGATCAGGCAGCACTGCCTTCAGGAACCTGATAGGTACAATTTCCCTGCCTTCGAACATAACCGGTTCAATTCCTGCCATTCCGATATTCTGGATAACTCTCAGGTGAGTAAGGTATTCCTGTCCGAAGGTCATCCAGAAACGTGCTCTTTTCAGTGTCGGGAAATTCTTTACCAGAGATTCCAGTTCTTCATGATAAATCAGGTACGATTCCCTTGGACCGATATTGGGATAGGTAAGGGGTTTATGTATTTCATGAGGTTTTGTATAAACCCATTTACCGTTTTCCCAGTATTTACCCTTCTGTGTAACTTCCCTTATGTTTATCTCCGGGTTGAAGTTAGTTGCGAAAGGTTTTCCGTGGTCCCCGGCATTGCAGTCAACGATATCGAGGTAATGAATTTCATCAAAATGATGTTTTGCGGCGTAAGCAGTAAATACTGATGTCACTCCCGGGTCAAATCCACAGCCAAGGATCGCAGTAATGCCGGCTTTACTGTATTTGTCTTTATAAGCCCATTGCCAGCTGTATTCAAATTTTGCCTCCTCGAGAGGTTCATAGTTGGCCGTATCGAGATATGATGTACCGGTTTCAAGGCATGCATCCATTATGTGCAGATCCTGATAAGGCAGTGCAACATTTACAACTATATCGGGTTTAAATGATTTTATCAGTTTAACAAGTTGCTTTACGTTATCGGCATCAACCTGGGCGGTTTTAATCCTGTTTCCTCCTATCCTTTCAGCAATTGCGTCGCATTTCGATTTTGTGCGACTGGCAAGAAGAATCTCGTCAAAAACATCATTCTGAGCGGCCGATTTGTGTGCAACAACTGTCCCGACGCCCCCGGCGCCTATAATAAGTAATTTTCCCATATCAGTATTTTTAGCGTTTTATTTTCCGGATCAAAACTAATTATTTTCAAAGATAACAATTTCAAAAGTCAGTCGGACCTGTGGTTTATAATTCAAAACTGACCGGTAAATGGAGAGTGAGATAATTTGTATATTTGCACTCCTTAATTCTCATTATGAGGTTAATCAATCTGCCGGTAATAGCAAGAATCCAGGGAATAATAGTCCTGGTAGAAATTGCCGCACTTATAATGTGTTTTCCGGTAATATACTACTACAAAGAACCTGCCGGGCCATTCCTGTTTTCCATACTGGTTTGTCTGTTTTTGGCTGGTATTCTGCTTCTGTTTTCGGTTAAGGCCGACGTAAATTCATTTACAAACAAGGACGGTTTTCTTTCAGTGGCTATATCATGGATATTGTTTTCAGCCCTGGGCAGTCTCCCGTTTCTTTTCAGTGGTGTTATGACGAGTGCAGCGGATGCATTTTTTGAGTCGGCTTCAGGTTTCACCACAACAGGTGCTTCCGTATTAACAGATGTTGAAATACTGCCACGGTCCATTCTTTTCTGGCGGAGCCTTACACATTGGATAGGCGGACTGGGTATTATTGTGCTGGTGATTATCATCCTGCCCAATTTCATGCCAAACACATACAGTATTTTCAGCATGGAATCTTCACTGAAGGAGAAGTTTCATCCCCGGACAAGTTCAATCGGTTACAGGCTTCTTTTCATATATCTTTCCCTCACCCTATCTGAGATATTTTTTCTTTTGTTGGGTGATATGGATCTTTTTGAAAGCATCTGTCACACTTTCGGGACTGTTGCCACAGGAGGATTCTCGACCAGGAATGCAAGTATAGGGGCATATTCGGAATACAGCCAGACTATCATTCTTATCTTCATGTATCTGTCGGGAATAAGTTTCGTGGTTTATTATCATCTTCTGAAACGTAATTTCAGGAAAATAAAAAACAATGAAGAACTGTGGTTTTATACCGGGGTTTGTTTTATTGCCGGTATTATTGCCGTTTCGGTACTTGTCTCCGTGGCGGGAATGACCTATGGTAAAGCTCTGCGGGAGGGCTTTTTCCAGGTAGTATCGATAATAACAACCACAGGTTACTCAACCGCCGATTATCTTAAGTGGCCCGGCCCCGGTTTGTTGCTTATTTTCCTGCTTTTTTTCACAGGCGCCTCTTCAGGAAGCACTACGGGGAATATAAAAATGGCACGCCACCTGGTAATACTTAAAAATATAAGGGAAATTTTTAAAAAACTCATACACCCCAATGTTGTTTCCCAGATAAGGCTTAACGGAAAGATTATTGAACAGGAAATCAATACGACAGTAATCAGTTTCGTGGTATTATATCTTTTTATTTTTCTTATCTCCTCGGTGATATTGTCAGTTTCGGGAGTCAATGATCTTCTTACATCAGCCAGCGCTGCCGCTTCGGCGCTTGGCAATATCGGCCCCGGGTTTGGTTCGATAGGTCCGGTGTTTAACTATGCACACTTCTCCCCTCTTGTAAAAATAATACTGAGTCTGCTGATGATCTTCGGCAGGCTGGAACTAATGACTTTCATAGTATTGTTCACGCCGGATTTCTGGAAAAAATAACCTGATCAGTATCTGCCTCCTGCCGCTTCCAGCGATTCCCTGGTACCAATGTCATGCCACAAACCATCATACAAATATGTACAGATATCTTTTTCTGCGGAGATTCTCAGGTAAAGCTCAGTCATTGAATATACACCTTCGGACATATAATTGAAAATCAGCGGGTCTGCAATATGGATACCCGTAAATGCGACTTTCTCCATTTTCTCACTCCTGACTGTAATAATTTCCTCTCCTGTTTCAGTGTTGCACCATCCTCCTAATATTCCGTTATTTCCTGTCATGAAATATCTGTTATCCTTCCGCTTCATTACTGCCAGTGTGGCAACAGGGTTATATTTACTGTGAAAATCATACATAGAGGCCAGATTCAGGTCACTTATTATGTCGACATTATATAACAGGAAAGGGCAGTTGTCATTGAAGAACCATCTGGCCTTATAAAGGCCGCCTCCGGTCTCAAGAAGATTTTCCGTTTCATCCGATACCTCAATTCTGAATCCTTCTGCTCTCAGTTTTTTAATTTCCTTAATCATCAGATCCGGATGATGATGTATATTAACAATAATATCATCGAAGCCATATCCGGCAGCTTTCTCCACGGCAATCTGAAGGGCACTTTTCCCATTGATGCTGAGAAGTGCTTTGGGAATTTTATCTGTTATTTTTCCCAGTCTGGTCCCTTTTCCGGCGGCAAATATCATTGCTTTCATTCTGCAGATAAATTTAATCCGGAATGGATTGTTTCATCGGGCCCGCCCATTTCTCAGCAAGCACATCAGATACACGATGTAATTCAGGAAATTCATTATGCAGAGGTTCATATTTGAAGAGGCGGCTGAGCTGCCTTGTCGCAGGCGGTATGCTGGATGTGAAATTTGGTTTTTTTTCGTATAATCCTCTGAAGCCATATGCACCAAGAGCCTGAAGCAGCCTGATTAATCCGAAGATCCTGTATGCATTCAAAAAGTCATTATCAACGTTTTCCGTTCTTTCACGCAGTCTCACTGAATAATATTCAGCCAGGTTATCATGAATTTCGGTTTCAAGTTCCACGTAAGGATCGAGAAGCAGTGATGCAACATCATAATAGGGAGCACCTTTCCTTCCTCCCTGAAAATCAATAAACCAGACCTGACCTTTGAAGATCATCATGTTTCTTGACTGAAAATCGCGGTAGAGAAATGCCTCCGACCAGTGCGATACGGCTTTCCCGGCCAGTTTTTTAAAATCTTCCTCAAGAAGCTCCTCATTGAATCCTGTACCGGAGAGACGGAGAAACATATACTTGAAATAGTTCAGGTCCCACATAACCGAATTATAATCGAATTTTTTCCTCGGATGACAGAGGTTGTAATCGATATATTTATCCGTATCAAACTGAAACCTTAGGAGATCATCAAGAATACCTTTATACATTTCAGTAACTGAATGAGCATATCCGTGGGTTCCCTTCAATGACTGAACCCATGAATAAAGATCTGTATCTCCAAGATCTTCAGCGAGGTACACCATTTCGTCAGGCAAATATCTAAAGACTTCCGGTACCCTTAGTCCTGCCTGTCTGAAACTTTTTGCAAATCCCGTAAAGGCGTCATTCTCTTTTCTGTCCGGATTCCATACCCCCAGAACCGATAATTTTTTCACCATCATCCGGCAGTAAATACGGTCAGACCCGGACTTAGGAAGGTAAGTTATCGAATCAGGATATTCTCCCGTATAATCCCTGAAAAGGAGTCTTAGCAGTTCTTCCTTAATCATTTTACAAGGTTTTGTCACTCACGCTTCTCATTAATTCCTTCGATGCTTTTCTCCAGTTCCCGGGCGAAACCCAGAAACTCATCAGGATGCATCTCTTTATGAAAAATCATACCGTGAGTTGCCCTTATTTTAGGGCTGGGGTTATCATAGAAGAAATCTTTGCCAAGTATAAGCTGGACCCTTTTAAACTGTTCTACCCAAATCTTCTGCGACAGTTCGCTGAAAGGTCCGTCATAGTCATAACTGGGGAAAGAGGCCTCAAACTGACTGATATAGCAATTCCTGAACGACCAGTCGAGAACTGCCATTGAATTCAGTGACACAGGTGTGAAAATATTTGCCTCTGCCGGATGAAAACGGTACCACACATTTCTGTATCCGATAATACGGAGACCGGACAGATCTTTTTCTTTCCTCCATTGTCTGAGAGCTTCGGCAATAGCCTGAAGTACTTTATAATGTGTGTCGGGGCCTGAACCTTCAGGGTCAAATGCAAGACTGATTACAGTCGGACTGATTCTCCGGAGAAGATCAAGAACCGGTTTTACATCTCTTTGCTGCTGTGGCTGCGGGGTGAATATATCACCAGTATAAAATCCCAGTCTGAGATGTTCTATATTCTGAACCCTCACTCCGTAATGAGCCCAGACAAGTTCCTCCTCATATTCCCTGATCATTCCCTTAAGCATCTGGATATCAGGAGGATTCTTTTCACCGCTGTAACTTTTATTGATAAGCCGGATGTTATTGTTTATCTGATCAATCAGTTCCTCTTCCGATTTGAGTTTGTATATCTCCACCATCGCCCTGGTGATCCTGTGACAAATTCCTCTGAGTTTTCCTGCCTCATCACGATCGGCAACTTTATCAAGGTAATGGCTTACATCCTTGTCGAATTTAAAACGGTAACCCGATTCGAAGAAATCCCTGTATTTAAGCATCTGAATTTTTCCTGACCTGATATGGTCGAGTGTTGCTTCAAGCAGCCTCTTAAGCAAGGTATTTGTGACCGAAGTAAAGCCAGATGTAAGGACTGCAAAATGAAATTCATTTGATTTTTCCCTAAGTTGCTGGATTATACATGGGAAAATTCCCAGCATTATATCGTCGTGATGTGGACCGGTATGAAGAAAAACCTGATGGGCCTCCTTTCTGAGACCGGATTCAATCTTGCGTGCCGTATTTGAAATTACCTGGTTGATGGTATTTTTTGATACATCAGGGATCAGGGAGCAGTACGGATCATTCTTAAGGTCATCGTCTGTAAGGTTATGCGCGTATTTATCAATTTTCTGGCACAGGTCAAATATTGCGCGTTCTGTTTTTTCCTGATTCCATTCACCCTCTGTGTAATACTTCATTACCGAATCGTTCAGCTGAACCGCGGCGCCTTCGGTGAGATAGAATCGTGCATTTTTTTGCCTCTGCAAAACTGTTGCCGGATAAAGGTTATCGGGCTTGTTCTCAAGGGCATTTTTTACTACCGCTGCCTTTGCCTCTCCGGCGGCAAATATCACTGAAACGCCTTCAGGATTAGACGTAATAGTCCCAAGCCCGATAGTAATGACAAGCCTGTTGCGTGATATTTCAATTCCTCCGAGGTCTCCTGCGGCAGCTGCCTGGGTTTCAAAATTTGTCGGTGTAAGCCTTGTTGCCGAATTATGGTCGGTACCTCTCGTGTTAAATGCAATATGTCCGTCGGGTCCCAGACCGCCAAGGAAGAATCCTATACCACCCAACTCCCTGATTTTGTTTTCATAAGATGTACACCAGTTATCAATACTGAAGATTGCAGCCTGCTGCATTTTCTCCTTCGGGTTTAATGGTTCCCTGTGCCGCAAGGTAATGTCAATGCTGAAATCTGGAAATATTCCGGAATAGTGACCTCCTCCCGGAAGCGCTATCTCCTCAGAGTTAATCAGTAGAGCTTTATCCTTATCAAGACCAAAACCTTTGATATAATAATTCAGCACATAGTTATAAAAGCTGTTATGTTGCTTCGGATCAATAGGATAGAATTCGTCTATCTGAACAAAACGAAGACCTCTCAGGTCAGGTTTACGTTTTACATGCAAACCATTTTCTGAGATTATTCTGTTAATTTCCGGAGTGTTCCAGCCCTGAAGAATCCTTTGTGTCCATTTTATGAAGAATTCAGGAGTCTTTCCTGTGGGAAGACTTATAACGCCTTCAGGATTTTCTGACACCCATTCAATAAACCTGAGAGAGGTAAGAAGTCCGAGTGACGGAAAATTGTTCACAACAATATATGGAACTTTTGTAGTCCAGCCTTTTCGACCCGACCTTTCAAAAAAGGCCTTTTCGACTTCCGATAAAAATTCCCCTTTCATAATTTCTTTGCGTAAGATCAGAATACCTTATTTCAACAACTCAGGTTAACTGATTTAATGACTGTAAAAATAAAGTTTTTAAACATTCAGAGAGTTTAATATTATCATTCTGTTCCCTGTTTATCTGATTAAAGTAATTATTTTTATACTGAATTATTCAGTAACTGACATTGACTCTGTGAGCCATGAGAATAAAACCTTTAATGCTTTTGATATCACTTCTGACCGGGTTTCGTATAATTTCCATCGCCCAGACACAGGACCCTCCTTTCCTGAAGCATCTGAACGAACCATGGGTCGATTCAGTTCTGAATTCCCTCACTGTTGAGGAAAAGGCAGGACAGTTACTCTGGCTTGCTGCCTATTCTAACAGAAATCTTGAATATGATATTGCGTTGAGTGAAATTGTAAAGAAATACAAACCGGGCGGACTGGTTTTTTTTCAGGGTACTGCCGGGAAACAGGCAGAAATGATTAACTATTTGCGTAAAGTATCGAAGGTACCTCCGGTTATTGCACTTGATGCAGAGTGGGGGCCGGGGATGAGACTGTCAGGAGTGGATAATTTTCCGTACCAGATGACGCTTGGTGCAGTTCAGAATGATTCGCTGATTTACAGGATGGGGTCTGAAATTGCGGTTATGCTTAAAAAAGCGCTTGTTGATGTTAACCTTGCACCTGTGGCAGATGTGAATAATAACCCTTTAAACCCTGTAATAAACATAAGGTCATTTGGTGAAGATCCTGGTAATGTCAGCAAAAAAGCCTTTATGTTTATGAAGGGGCTGCAGGACCATGGTGTCTTTGCCACAGGAAAACATTTCCCGGGTCATGGTGATACAGAAACAGATTCGCACCTCGACCTTCCTGCAATCGCTCATGACCGGAGCAGGCTCGACAGTATGGAACTGGTTCCGTTCCGATATCTTATTGAAAACGGTATCTCCGGCATTATGCCAGGGCATCTTGCATTGCCGGCCATTACAGGGTCTCCGGACACACCTGTCACTCTCTCGGATGCTGCCATAAATGGCCTTCTGAAAAATGAACTGGGGTTCAGGGGACTCGTCATATCTGACGCCATGAACATGGGAGGAATCACAAAATATGCCACTCCGGGTGAGGCTGAGGCCCTCTCACTAATGGCAGGAATGGATGTACTTGAGTTTGTAACGGATCCCGGCCTTGCCATTAATAAAATAACAGAGTTTATACGCAACAAAAAATTAAGTGAAAAAGAGATTGATGAAAAATGCAGAAAAGTTCTTGCACTTAAATACTGGGCAGGTCTTAACAAACAGGTTTCAGCAGTACCTGCAGACCTTACATCTTCAATGAATACTCCGGAAGTGAAGGCACTTATAGAGGAACTTTATGCTGCCGCACTGACAGTGCTTAACAATGAACAGAATATAATACCGATAAGAAATCTGAACACTTTAAAAATTGCTACTGTGGCAGTAGGAAGAAATAACTATACACCTTTTCAGGAAAGGATATCATCCTACACACGTGTTACACATTTCACGGCAGAAAACCTGTCAGACAGTCTGACAGACAACCTTGCTGTGAAACTTGCCTCTTTCGACCTGGTGATTGCAGGCATCTATGGCCCCGACAGAATGCAGTCTGGTTACCCGGCAGGAATACGGGTCAACAGATTTATTCAAAAGCTGAACAAAACAACCAGGTGCATATCAGTATGGTTCGGGAATCCTTATCTGGCCGGTACTATTGAGGCTTTTTCAGAGTCGCCCGGACTGGTAATTACCTACCAGAATAATCAAATAACGGAGGATCTTGCAGCCCAGTTACTTTTTGGCGGAAGAGGGGCAAGAGGAAAACTGCCGGTAACCATAAACAATAAATACAGGGCCGGATCTGGAATTATTACACCCGGTAATCTGAGACTCAGATACGGGAAGCCTGAGAATGCCGGCGTTTCAACCACCCTGCTTGTACCCGGAATAGATTCCATCGCCCGCTCAGGCATTGAGGCTAAAGCATACCCGGGCTGCGAGGTAATGATATCGCGCAAAGGTGTGGTGATTTTCCATAAATGTTATGGTTTTCATACTTACGAAAACAAAACCCCTGTCAGTCCAAATGATCTTTACGATCTGGCTTCGGTAACAAAAGTCGCTGCCGCAACTCCCGCCCTTATGTTGCTTGATTCAAAGGGACTTTTCGACCCTGATCAGACACTCGGACATTACCTTTCTTTTTTCAGAAACTCCGATAAATCGGATTTGGTTTTGCGCGAAATGCTGGCTCATCAGGCAGGGCTTACGGCATGGATACCTTTCTGGAAGGAGACAATAAGGAAAAACGGCGGGTTTAAAGCGAGGACTTTCAGTAAAGGCTATTCAAAAAAATACCCGGTAAGGGTTGCTGATGAACTGTATATGCACCGCAGATACAGGGATGTTATTTTCCGTGAAATAAAAAAGAGCCCTTTAAATAAAGAAAAAAAGTATGTTTACTCCGATCTGACCTTTATAATTATCCCTGCTGTTATAGAAAAGATAACAGGAAAACGGTGGTATGACCTCGTAACAGATTCAGTTTATCATAAAATAGGGGCATTTGATATATGTTTTAATCCATACCTTAGGTATTCATACGAAAGAATAGTACCCACAGAGTATGATTCCCTTTTCAGAAAACAGCTAATTCATTCAACTGTCCATGATGAAGGTTCAGCTATGCTTGGGGGTGTATCGGGTCATGCAGGCCTCTTTGCCACGGCAAACGACCTTATGAAGCTGATGGAGCTGTACAGGAGGATGGGTCAATACGGAGATGAAAAACTTATAAATGAAGAGGTAATCCGTGAATATACCAGGGTGCAGTTCCCGGAAAATAAAAACCGGAGGGGTTTGGGATTTGATAAACCTCTCCTTGACAATGCCACTCTCCCTCCCGGTAAAACCTACCCTGCTTATGGTGTTTCACCCGAGAGCTACGGACATTCAGGATATACAGGCACATTTGTCTGGATCGATCCGGTTTATGAAATATCCTATGTTTTTCTTACAAACCGTGTTTACCCGACCAGAAATAATAATCTGATAAGCGATCTTAACATCCGGACAAATATATTACAGGCAATATATGATTCTATTATTCAATGAAATAACCTATACCAGAAGTTCATATTCAGTTACTTACAGAAATTTTGTTATTCCCTGGTTAAATCTCTTTCCGGTTTTCTTTAAAATATGATCTGGTATACAGTCTGATCCGGTCCGGCAGGAATTTTTTCCATTAAAAGCAGAAATATTCAAAAGTTTTTTACACCTATTATTAAATTGGTACCCTTAAACAAAACAAGACATGAAGAATAACAGATATTTCCTATTAGTGACAGGTATATTAATGATTTTGAACTTTTCACAACATATTGCCGGACAATGGCAAGGTATGCCGCAGGAGTTGTTCACCAGAGCTGAAAAGACATGGTTTAAAGAGACATCCATGAACAAGGATGTAAAAACCTTCTGTGAGAAAGTTGCAGAACTCAGCAGATATGCACATACTGAGGTTTTCGGAAGAACAAAAGAGGGAAATGATCTGTTTATGGTAGTCCTGGCAAATCCGAAGGTTGCATCGCCTGCCGAAGCGGCAGCAACGGGAAAGCCTGTAATTTACATCCAGGCAAATATTCACGCCGGTGAAGTGGAAGGTAAGGAGGCTTCCATGCAGCTTATGAGAGAAATATGTTTTGGTCCTAAAACTCCCCTTATTGATAACCAGATACTTATCTTCTGCCCCAATTTCAATCCCGACGGTAACGACAAACTTAGTACAACCAGCAGGCCCTCTCAGGATGGTAGTCCTGCCCTTACAGGCGTAAGGGCCTCAGGCGAAGGTTACGACCTTAACAGGGAGGGCATTAAGGCGGAGGCTGTTGAGACGAAAGCCTTCCTGAAAAATATTATTCTTAAATGGGATCCTGCCCTGCTGATAGATCTCCATACGGATAACGGTTCATGGCATGGTTATGCACTCAATTATGCACCCGCTTATCTTACCGCAGGCTCATCTGTTGTTTACAACTTCGTAATTGACAGTCTCCTTCCTGCTGTCAGGACTTCTGTTCTGGAACGTTCCGGCATTCCGGTCTTCTCTTTCGGGTACATGAGTCAGCGGCCGGGAGATCAAACGACTTTTTCCACATATTCGCATCTTCCGAGGTATATCGTCAATTATATGGGCCTGCGTAACAGAATGGCAATACTCAGCGAAACGTTTTCTCACGACAGGTTTGAAAAAAGGGTCTTGTCAAACTATCTGTTTCTTGTATCGGTTCTTGAATATACCAATCTAAATCACGGGAAGATAGCTGAAATGGTTAAGAAAGCTGATGAAGAGACCATCAGGCTGATAAGGGAGCAGGGAGGAAAAATAAGCAAAGGAGTAACCTATAAGATTACCTCCGCACCCGACCCGATTCCACTCCTTACCCGTGAAACAGAAGAATATACCGATGAAAACGGAAGGACAAGAAGAAGACCAACCGGCCGCCTTCTATGGATAGATGACGTGAAACATTACAATCATTTTGTTCCGGTAACAGAGGCTGTGGTTCCGTGGGCTTACCTTTTTCCTGCCGAACTTGAGAGCGTAGCTGCAAAGCTGAAGGAGCACGGTATTGAGGTAAAGGTGACTGACAAGAGATATTCCGTAACTGCAGAACAGTTTATGATTTCAAAGTATACTAGGGATAGCAGGGCTGCCTATGGAGGGCATTACGCAGTGAAGGTTGAGGGACATTATGTGAGCAAAAAAATCATTGTTGACATCGGGAGTTTTTATGTGGATATGAGACAGCCGCTTGCCTGGCTGGCTTTCTATATGCTTGAGCCCGAATCGGACGACGGGTTTTTATTCTGGAATTATTTTGATGAGTACCTTATTGCTCGTGGTGCAGGTAACAGCAGTATTAGCAGCCTCCCCTACCCTGTTATCAAAGTTCTGAAGCCATTGAAAGGAAAAGAAAAGACATGAGGTAACCTTTATCCTCAGTAAACCCTGGCGATGGAGAAAAACGGCAGAGGACAAGAGGAATACAGATTAGTTTTGCCCTTTTAAGGAACCTGTCACTATAATCTGTTAGAACAGAGGAATTATAAAGGGTATCTGGCTCAGGTAAAAAGCGTAATCTGTCCGTATTCGAAATTCTGAAGTTAGTTATGATCAGGCAGAACAAACCAGAATAATTATAATAAAATTACGTTTTCTTTTACACATTGCATTGATTCTTTTATTTTTGTTTAAAAGATTCAATAAAGCAGCCTCTGTTCGCATAATTATTTATAACAGGCAAAATTTTATTTGAAGGAATAAAAATAAATAATATGTCAGGCATTATAAGTCACTCTATACGAAATATTATTCCCTTTCTGATTGGGGTTTTTATTGCAGTTTTACTATATCTTATTGTCGGATGGTGGGGTTTCTGGATAATTTTTCCATGGATTGGTTTTTCCATTTCGGCAGGGATGTTTCTCAGGTCAAATCTAAAAGGCAGAAAAAGACTTATTGGCAGGAAGTTATCTATTCTAATGATTCTCCCATGTTTATTGCTTTTTGTACCAATTGTCAACAGTGAAAATTTTCAGTTAGAAGGGGTAATTCTTATTGTTTTAGTGGGATTCCTGAACAAGGGATTCATCCATTTTGCTATAGCCAAGATTTTCGGACCGCTGATATGGGGCAGGGGTTTTTGTGGATGGGCCTGCTGGACTGCGGCAGTTTTTGACTGGTTACCAATCAAGTCACAAGCTAAAAACATTTCCGGCAAATACAAAAACTTAAGGTATCTGACTCTTATTTTATCAATCGTTATCCCGGTTTATCTTGTTTTTGTTTTAAATTACAATGTTCGTGAGGATTACATATATAAAAAGGAGCTGTACTGGATGCTCACAGGAAATGCCATTTATTATTTATTAGGGATACCTCTGGCTTTTATTAAATCAGATAAAAGGATTTTCTGCAAAATATTATGTCCCGTCTCTCTTGTTATGATGCCTTCAAGCAGGTTGAGTCTTATTAAGATAAAGCCAAAACAGGGAGAATGTATTGAATGTGGAAATTGTAACAGGATCTGTCCTATGGGAATTGATGTAATGAGTTATATCAGGAATAAAAGAACAATAAATCATCCTGAATGTATTTTGTGTACGGATTGCAGAATCGTATGCCCGACAAAAGCATTATGAATTGTCCGCATAAAACATTGTATACAAAACCTCGGAGATTAAATTGTTGGCAAAAAGCACTTTACTGCCGGATTTACCCTCCTGTTTTCAGCGTTGGGACACTCTAAAAATTCTTTTGGATAATATCGTATAACTTCTGCTGCTCTTGATCCATCTTAAGCAGGTGGTTTTCTGTGTGTTTGGATGCCGGGAGGGCGTATGTTATCCGGTACATGTTATGAGTGACCTCTGCTGCTTTTTTCAATGAGTGTATCCATTTGTCCTGATACGGTTCTTAAAAGTACAATGCCATCTGCCCGTAGGGCATAAGGTATTGTAGCTGAACAGACAAATAATATCGTTTTTACCTCGTAGAGGTTATGGGATTTAGTCATAGAATTCAAATTAATACATTTCATCGAATGGTATCTCATCGTTTTCCGGATAATCAATCCAGCAAAACCTTCCGGGCAAAAGTCTGTTCTTATTAATGCTGAACATACATCCGGGTAAATGTTCCTGGTTTCATAGTCAGACGATTTAGAAATGCAGCACATTAAAGATAGAAAATTCTGAAAATTTTACATCCATTTAACTGCAAATTATTTCCGAATCCCCTACGGGGAATTACAAATATGTGTTAATTTATTCATCTACAATATCATAACCGCTACGCGGTAAGGATTGAGAACCACCCCCGGGATAAACTTCCTCACTATCATTTGATCAGTCTCAGACCTGGATATACCCTGTGGTTTTGAGAGTTGTTCAGTTTCCTGCTGTGTGGTGGCGGAACCAGGGCTTTTTATCACTTTATACCACTCACGTGCCTTGCTAATTATTTGAACACTAGTACTTCCAGAGTTATTCAATTTAGTGCGAACGAACATGTCTGATTATTTCGGGACACGCCTTCAAAGGCCAACTGTAAGATAAAAAACAAAAAACGAAAGGGTTGTATTCCTTTCGTCTTTCTACTTTCGCCTTTCTAATTTCTATGGTGCCCAGGACAAGACTCGAACTTGCACACCGTAACCGGCACTACCCCCTCAAAGTAGCGTGTCTACCAATTCCACCACCTGGGCGAATCAGGATGAAAGATAAAAGATAAAAGTAAAAAGATAAAAGAAAAAAAGAGAAAAGAAATTTTTTGAATGAAGACTTACTTTTATCTTTTGCCTTTTGTCTTTTGTCTTTTGTCTTCCGCCTTGTGCCCAGAACAGGACTCGAACCTGCACATCATTGCTGACACTAGTCCCTGAAACTAGCGCGTCTACCAATTCCGCCATCTGGGCTTCTGTTGCTCAGGGCTCAGGGCATAGTGCTCTGTAAATTTAAAATTTTGAGAGCATCAAATCCATCGCCCCCGGCTATCAAAGCCTGACCCTGTTCCGGGTTAATTTATTAAAAGAACGTTGTTCATTTCAGCGGATGCAAAAGTATAATTTTTTTTTGAAAAACCATGATACCGGAAAATAAGTCACATTTTATGCATCAGAGTCGTTTAAAAATGTTTCATGAAAATCAAAGCTTCTATTCTTTTTATATAAATTTTTCTGTCTATCGGTTATATTAATAAAAAATATATTTTTGCGGCTGATAATTTTTAAAATTAATAAGTACGAAGAGGACTTTAGCATTAATTATTGCGTATAATTTTAAATATTCTACATAATAACATACTTATTATTATAATAATATTAAGCAGAAATGAAGATAATGAAATTCGGGGGAACATCGGTTGGTACCCCTGAAAGAATGAGGTCAGTAGTAAACCTCATTAATAATGGAGAAAAGGTAATAGTTGTTCTTTCGGCAATGTCGGGCACAACAAATGCACTCATTGAGATTGCCGGAATGCTTGTTTCAGGAAGCAACTCTGCAGCTTTAAACAGGATTGAAGCGCTCAGGGGTAAATATCATGAAGTGATAAAAGACCTGTACTCAACACCTGAATACCGGGATAAAGCAAAAAAAATGGCCGATGAGCATTTCGACTTTATCACAGGGTTCGTCAACGGCACTTTTTCAAGGTCGATGGAAAAATCAATAATCGCCGAAGGTGAGCTGCTTTCTACAAACCTTTTCAGCCTCCTTCTGCATGAAATGCAGATAAAGTCTGAACTGATACCTGCCCTGAACTTCATGAGGATAGACAAGTATGGCGAACCTGATCTCTATTACATCACCGAAAACCTCAACAGGGAACTTGCAAAATACCCCGGAACAGATATCTTTATAACTCAGGGATTTATCTGCCGGAACTCGTTTGGCGAGATCGACAACCTGAAACGCGGAGGAAGTGATTATACCGCTTCACTTGCCGGTGCTGCGATCGGAGCTTCCGAGATTGAGATATGGACCGACATAAACGGTTTTCATAACAATGATCCGAGGTATGTGGAGAAGACATTCCCCGTACGGCAGCTCTCATTCGACGAAGCTGCTGAACTGGCATATTTCGGTGCAAAAATCCTGCACCCTTCAACTATTAATCCGGCAAGGGAAAAAAATATTCCCGTACGTCTGAAGAATACCATGGATCCTGATGACCCGGGTACAATTATTTCCCGCGAGTATGAACTTAAAGACTATAAAGCAGTTGCTGCCAAGGACGGTATTACCGTTCTCCGTATCCGGTCCGACAGGATGCTGATGGCATACGGTTTTCTCAGAAAAATATTTGAAATTTTTGAGTCGTACCGGACACCCATTGATATGATCACCACTTCCGAGGTATCGGTAGCACTCACCATAGATAATCCAACCTTTCTGAAAGAGATTGAAAAGGAGCTTAAGGAGCTGGGACATGTTGAGATTGAAGAAAACCAGTCAATAATCTGCATTGTTGGTGATTTCAGAACTGAACGTACAGGATCAGCACCGGAAATTTTTGAGGCTCTCGATACAGTTCCGCTTAAAATGATAGCTTACGGAGGCAGCCCCTACAGCATATCTCTTCTTGTCGATACAAAAGATAAAATCAAATCGCTGAAGCTGCTGAACGAACACCTATTTCCAGAAATATATGGCAACTGATTTCCCTGCAGAAAAGTTTAAGAACTACGGAACACCATTTTATTATTATGATACGGTTGTCCTGAGGAAAACGCTTGAAAAAGCAATTTCAGAAGCCGGCCGGTATGGATTTCACCTTCACTATGCTGTGAAAGCAAATGCAAACCCGTACCTTTTAAAAATCATTTCATCCTATGGGTTAGGCGCCGACTGTGTTACCTGGAATGAAATAAAGCGATCGGTGGAGTGTGGTTTTGATCCAAAAAAAATTGTTTTTGCAGGCGTAGGCAAATCGGATTCCGAAATTGAAAATGCACTCAGGACGGGCATTCTCTGCTTTAACTGCGAATCGGTTCAGGAACTTCAGGTAATTGATTCAATAGCCGGAAGGCTTAAAATAAAGGCAGACATTGCCCTCAGAATCAATCCTTATATTGATGCACACACACACCATCATATAACCACTGCGGTTGAAGACAGCAAATTCGGGATTACCCTTGAAGATATTGATGCAGCAGCAGATCTGGCAGCCGGGCTGTCAAACGTTAATCTCACAGGTATTCATTTTCACATTGGTTCGCAGATAACCAGGATGCAGGTGTTTAAAAGTCTGTGTGCACGCATCAACGAAATTACCGAAAAGTTCAGCAGAAGAGATACAAATCTTAAAATAATAAATGCCGGCGGAGGACTGGGGATTGATTATCACAATCCAGATGCCATGCCGGCTTTTGAGGAATATTTTGCCACTTTCAAAGAACTTTTAAAATTATATCCCGGGCAGGAACTGCACTTTGAGCCCGGGAGAGCCATAGTTGCACAGTGCGGCACCCTTGTCTCAAGAGTACTTTATACCAAAAGGAACGGCGAAACCAGGTTCGCCGTAATAGATGCCGGCATGACAGATCTTATTCGTCCTGCACTATACCAGGCTTATCATAAAATCGAAAATATTACCTCCAGTGGAAAACTCACACGTTATGATGTGGTAGGTCCGATATGTGAATCGTCCGATACATTCGGTAAATTTGTCGACCTGCCCGAAACAGAGCGCGGGGACCTTATTGCAATAAGGTCGGCAGGCGCTTATGGTGAGGCAATGGCTTCGGCATACAATCTGCGGGAGCTTCCCCGGTCGGTCTTCTCCGATGAGATCTGATTATCCGGGTATCAGCCCCGGTTATGCACCGTTTTTCCTTCTGAGGTTATCCTTTCTGACATATTCCAGAAGTTTTTTGTCCTCAGGATGTTTTGCCAGCAGGTCAGTCCAGTAATCGTTTATAGTCTGTTTTATTTCCTTCCTTAGTATCCAGAGTCCGATGAGATTAGGCACCGTCATAAGGGCAATGGTAATGTATGAGAGTGACCAAACGATGGTTGTGTCAGTGAATGAAGCAACAAAAAATGCAGCTACATATATAAACCTGTAGTAGATAACATATTTTGGTCCGACCAGGTATGTTATAGCCCTGTCGCCGTAATACGACCACGATACTGCCGTGGAGAATGCAAAGAGCAGCAGACCGATTGCCACAACATATTTACCCCAGTCGCCGAGAATACTTTTTTTGAATGCTTCGGTTGTGAGAGGGGCGCTGTGAACAAGCGACTTTCCCGTTATGACTACCGACGATGATGCGGGTTGCCATTTGCCGTTAATAACGTTAATCTCTCCGCTGAAAGGTTTCTTGCCGTCAAAGACCCTGTAATCCTCTGCAACCGAACGTGAGGCGATCAGGGTAACCGGGTTTTCAATTTTACCGTCTGATACCCTGAGTTGCCCGTTAAAGAGAGGAAGTGTTTTGCCTTTGAGTACGAAATCAGTAACCTGTTGTTTTTGTTCCGGAATTTTCTGGTCGTAATAGTTGTTCAGGAAAATCATGTCGGCACTCTGGAACTGATTTTCCACTTTTTCGTGCCACGCACCGGAAGTGAGAATTGTCAGACCTGTAAGTGAACAGATTATTATGGTGTCGATAAAAGGTTCGAGCAGAGCCACAAGCCCTTCCGATACAGGTTCAGGTGCGCGTGCAGCCGAATGTGCAATGGGAGCCGAGCCCTGGCCAGATTCATTTGAAAAGAGACCTCTGTTTACCCCTCTGTTAATGGCAAATGCCACTGAAGCTCCAAGAAAACCTCCTATTGCAGCGGTTCCCGTGAAAACGGTTGAGAAAACTGAAATAATTGAAGGAATAATATTCTGATAATTTGTACCTATCACGAGTATCGCACTAAGGAAATAGAAGATAGCCATTCCCGGAACAAGCTTTTCGGTCACTTTTGCTATTCTTTTAATCCCTCCTATAATAATCAGAGCAAGTATAAAAGCAAGGATTGCGCCGGTTATTATATGATTGATACCGAATGTCGAAAATACTGCGTTTGAGATACTGTTTATCTGGGGCAGGCTTCCCGTGCCAAATGAAGACAGAACCGTTGCAATTGCAAAGAAAGCACCGATTACTGCACCAGTCTTTATTATTTTTCCCGATTTTGTTTTTATGTTCAGTCTTTTCTTCATATAATACATCGGACCGCCTGAGATTGTACCGTCGGGAAGAACATCCCTGTATTTGTGGGATATTGTGACCTCAACCATTTTTGTACACATACCTATTGCGGCAGTAACCAGCATCCAGAAAAGTGCAGCAGGGCCTCCGAGATGAATGGCCAGAGCTACTCCGGCAATGTTTCCTGTACCGACCGTTCCTGACAATGCCGTTGAAAGAGCCTGAAAATGTGATGTATCGCCTACATCAAGGTGATGATCATATTTCCCCCTTACAATATCAAGTGCATGCCTGAAAAAACGGAACTGAGGAAATCTCAGATACAGGGTAAAAAATACTCCTGTTCCGAGAAGTAAAATTACAAACCACGGATGCCCTCCTATGTAGCCGTCGAGCATCACGAGAAAATCATTGATTTTTTGCATCATAATAAATTATGCTGATTTTTTATACTTCTCCTTTAAAATTTCAGAATTCCGAGACTGTAAAGAAAGACACAGGCAATAGCCACAGGAGCCAGATACCTTACAAGGAAGAGATAAACAGGAAGGTATCTCGTTTTTATTTCGCCGTTATTGGTAATTTCCGATTTCAGTATTCCCCTGCTCAGGAACCATCCTGTGAATAGCACAATAAATAACCCGCCCAGAGGCAGCATAATATTGGCAGTGAGATACTCGAGTATCCCGAAAATGTTTTTCCCGAAAATCATGAAACTTTTCAGGCTTCCCAGCGAAGCAACAGTCAGAAGTCCAAGGATTGAAACAGATATAGTGGCAATAACGGTAGCTCTTTTTCTCGGCATATTTCTTTCCTCCACAAGAAAGGCCACTATTACTTCAAGAACCGATATTGTGGATGTTAGTGCAGCTACGGCAAGAAGAACAAAAAATAACAATGAAAAAATATTTCCGAAGGGTAATTTTTGAAATACTTCAGGTAAGACCACAAACATAAGACCCTCTCCCGATGCTGCTGAGCCTCCGAGGGCAAATACTGCCGGAAATATTGCCACACCTGCAATAACCGCAATTAAAGTATCAGTAAATACCACAAGAGAGGCCGTCCTGGTCAGATTGTCTTTTTTCCTTATGTATGATCCGTAAGTAATAAGAGTACCCATTCCTATACTCAGCGAGAAGAAACCCTGCCCAAGGGCTTCAAGAATGACTTTTGGTGTAATCTTACTGAAGTCGGGACGAAAAAGAAATTTTAACCCCTCTCCTGCCCCTTTTAAAGTAACCGATCTGACAACAAGCAGAAGAAGAAGTATGAACAGAATTGGCATTAGTACCTTGGTGTATTTCTCAATACCATTCTTCACACCTGATAAGATTATCAGAGCAGTGAGACCCATAAAAATAATGAACCAGAGGTAAGGCCGGAAAGGATGTTCCAGAAATGATCCGAACATCGCGGAAAGTTCATTATGGCCTTTACCGGCAAGGTTACCTGTTACCGACTGGTAAAAATATTCCAGTGTCCAGCCTGCAACGGTTGTATAAAATGAAAGGATAAAGAATGCCGCGAGCACTCCCATCAGCCCTATCAGAAACCATGGTTTTCCCGGGGCAAGAAGCCTGAAAGCGCCATAAGGATTCCGCTGGGTGGAACGTCCGATGATAAATTCAGATATCATCACCGGAACCCCGATTAAAACAACAAAAAGAAGATAAATAAAAAGGAAGGCCCCTCCTCCGTTCTCACCTGTAACATACGGAAACCTCCATATATTACCAAGGCCTATTGCCGATCCTGCTATTGCAGCTATTGCTCCGAAATTAGTTGAAAAACTCTCGCGCTGATCTGAATTTTTTTCACTCATTCTTTTTGAAGATTACTCGCTTATAAATAAACAGGGGGCTAATATAAAAATATAAACTAATAAAACATTCCTCCGGGAATCATTTTGACATTGTTTAAGAGTGTTTAACAGAAATCCTTCAGTTAAGGAAATGAAATATTGCATATCTTTGCACCTCAAAATATTTTCCAGTATTTATGATAAAAATTATTTTTCCGGATGGTTCAGTTAAGAGTTACAGAGAAGGAGTGACAGGCCTGGAACTGGCTAAGGATATCAGTCCGGCACTGGCAAGGGAAGTTCTTTCCATATCGGTTAACGGGGAAGTAACGGATCTTACCAGGCCTATAGTTTCCGATGCTTCGATCCGCCTGCACAAGTGGGAGGACGAAGATGGCAAACATACCTTCTGGCACTCCTCCGCCCACCTTATGGCAGAAGCCATTGAACAGCTCTGGCCCGGCACGAAATTCGGCATCGGCCCTGCAATTGAGAACGGGTTTTATTATGATATTGAACCGGGTAACGAACATGAGCTGAGCGATGATGACCTTATATTGATAGAAAACAAAATGAAAGAGCTTGCGTCCCGTAATCAGCCTATTGTGCGAAGTGAAGTAAGCAAAAAAGAAGCTCTGGATTATTTTACGAAAAAAGGTGACGAATATAAACTCGAACTTATCAGCGAACTTGAGGACGGTACTATATCTTTCTATTCTTCAGGTACATTTGTTGACCTCTGCAGAGGTCCTCACCTGCCTTCCACTGAGCCCATAAAGGCAATCAAGGTGCTTAGCCTTGCCGGGGCTTACTGGAGAGGAGACGAAAAACGTAAAATGCTTACACGCGTATATGGCATCACCTTTCCTAAACAGAAGATGCTCGATGAGTACCTGGTCTTTCTCGAAGAAGCAAGGAAAAGGGATCACCGCAGAATAGGCAGGGAACTGGAACTATTTACTTTCTCACCAAAGGTCGGAATGGGGCTCCCTCTCTGGATGCCGAAAGGTGCTGAAATAAGGGCATCACTGATTAATTTCCTGACGGTAATATTGAAAAAAAGAGGATACAAAATTGTAGCCACACCGCATATCGGCAATGTTAACCTCTACAAAACCTCGGGGCATTATGAAAAATACGGTGAAAGCTCCTTCAAACCGATCTCAACACCACAGGAAGGGGAACAGTTTATGCTTAAACCGATGAACTGCCCTCATCATTGTGAAATATATAACGCAACTCCACATTCATACAAGGACCTGCCTCTGAGAATGGCCGAATTCGGAACTGTTTACAGGTACGAGCAGAGCGGCGAGCTTCACGGACTTACCAGAGTCAGAAGTTTTACACAGGATGATGCTCATCATTTCTGCAGGCCTGATCAGCTGAGGGAAGAATTCAAAAGCATTATAGATCTTGTTCTGTATGTATTTAAAATACTGAATTTTAACGAATTCACTGCACAGGTCTCCCTGCGCGATCCTGATCACAAAGAGAAGTATATAGGTTCCGACGAAAACTGGGAGCGAGCTGAAAGGGATATAATTGAAGCAGCTGCAGAGATGAATCTCAAAACAGTAGTGGAAACCGGTGAAGCAGCATTTTATGGCCCCAAGCTCGACTTCATGGTAAAGGATGCGATTGGAAGGAAATGGCAGCTCGGTACTATTCAGGTTGACTATAACCTGCCCGAAAGGTTCGACCTTACCTATAACGGAAGCGACAACCAGAAGCACCGGCCGGTAATGATACACAGAACAATCTTTGGTTCCATGGAACGTTTTGTAGCAGTACTGATTGAAAACAGTGCCGGAAAATTCCCGCTTTGGCTGGCACCCGACAAGGCAGTAATACTTCCAATCAGCGAAAAATATAACGATTATGCAAAAAATGTTTTGGAATTATTAAATAATTCCGATATTTGCACACTAATTGACGAAAGAAGCGAAAAGATAGGTAAAAAGATAAGGGATAATGAGTTAAAGAGAATTCCTTACCTCCTTATCGTAGGCGAAAAAGAGGAACAGACAGGGACAATATCTGTCCGAAGGCAGGGAGAAGGAGATAAGGGAGCAATGAAACCTGAAGAGTTTATAAACTATTTAAAGGAGGAAATCAGGAAGGAGATTTCGGTATAGGAACAGGATAAGAAGCTATTTATTAACTAAATACAGGAGGATCAGCCATAGCATTGCAGAACAGAAATATCCCTGGCCGGAATGAGCAGACGGCTCACAGGATAAATAACAGGATCACCGCCCGCACTGTCAGGGTAGTCGGGGATGACATAGAACCCCGGATAATGAGCATTCAGGAAGCTCTTAAACTGGCTGATGAAAAGGAACTTGATCTGGTTGAAATCTCACCAAACGCCGATCCTCCCGTATGTAAAATAATAGACTATCAGAAGTTCCTCTACCAGCAGAAAAAGAAACAAAAGGAACTTAAGGCAAAAGCAACCAAGATTGTCGTGAAAGAAATCAGATTCGGACCGAACACTGATGAACACGACTACAACTTCAAGCTGAAGCACGCAATAAAGTTCCTTGAAGAGGGTGCAAAAGTAAGGGCTTATGTCTTTTTCAAGGGCAGGTCAATACTTTTCAGTGAACAGGGTGAGGTTCTTCTTCTCAGGTTTGCAAACGACCTGGAAGAATACGGAAAAGTTGAACAGCTGCCTAAACTTGAAGGAAAGAGGATGTTTCTTACCGTTACACCGAAAAAGAAAAAATAAATAAAAAATAAAGTAAAACGAACTAAGATGCCGAAAGTAAAGACAAATCCGGGTGCAAAAAAGAGATTTGCAATTACCGGAACAGGGAAGATAAAACGCAAACATGCTTTCAAAAGCCATATTCTAACGAAGAAATCCACAAAAAGAAAAAGAAATCTTACATATTTCGGACAGGTGGATAAGGCGGATGAGAAAAACATCAAGCTCCTGCTTGGTTTAAAATAAATATTTATTAACCGGGATACAGGGCATCCAAGCTTTCGGTAAAGCCGGAACGCCCGTATCCGAAAAACTAAATGCCATGCCAAGATCAGTAAATTCGGTTGCATCACGTGCAAGAAGAAAAAAAGTTTTAAAACAGACCAAAGGTTATTTCGGAACCAGAGGAAATGTTCTTACAGTCGCCAAGAACACTCTCGACAAAGCTCTTAACTATGCATACCGCGACAGGAGGAACAAGAAAAGAGAATTCCGTTCACTCTGGATACAGAGAATAAATGCAGGTGCCAGACAGTACGGAATGAGCTATTCAGAGTTTATCGGCAAACTTGCGCAGAAAGGAATTGCCCTGAACCGCAAAACCCTTGCCGACCTTGCAATGAATCATCCCGAAGCATTCAAGGCTGTAGTCGATAAAGTAAAATAACCGGCTTATTTTTGAAATCAGTGAATATATACTGTCCCGATTTATTTAACCCGGGACGGATGAAATCACTGTTTTAATACCGATTAACGGAAGAAAGACTTAACGGGCTTTCATAAAGAGTCTGCCCCATCTTATCTTCCTCAGGCCTTTGCTCTCCTTGTCAATGGAAAGCCAGATAAACTTAGGTTTTCCGACGATATGATCCTCCGGTACAAACCCCCAGTATCTCGAATCGGCAGAATTATGCCGGTTGTCACCCATCATCCAGTAGTAATCCATCCTGAATGTATACTGATCGGTTTTCTGACCATTGATATATATATCAGAACCCTCAATTTTAAGATCGTTCTCCTCGTAAACGTCTATTATCCTTTCATACAAAGCTATATTCGAGGTATCTATTTTTACTGTTGTTCCTTTTCGCGGAATCCATAGAGGGCCGAAATTATCTTCATTCCACTTCAGATTTGATTTGTACGGAAAAATATATGGAGCATATTCACCCTTCCGTGCAAAAACCCTCTGAACATCTGAAACATTTGCAAAGGTTTTAAGTTTTCCGGCATTTTCAGTTGTAAGAGGCATAATATATGCCGATCCGGCAAAATACTGGTAATCTGATTTCGAAATACCAAGCCGCTCAAATGCCTTTGGATTAATGGTTGTTCCGTTCGTCTGAACCGTCCATGTGGTTTGCTGGGTCTTCAGCTCAGGGACTTTTTCGCCGTTAACATATACTGTCCCGTCTTCTATGTAAATTGTATCTCCCGGAACAGCAATGCATCTTTTGACATAGTTATCACGCCTGTCTACCGGGCGGTAGGTTATATTATACCTCTGACGCACCTCTTTTCTTGCTTTATCAAGAACCTTTTCAAAAGGTTCCGGCTCAAGACCCTGGTAATATTTGCTCTGGATCATTTCCCGGGCAGTACGTCTTACAATCTCATAATACGCCGTTGCCTGATCTTCCAGTACAACAGTATCTCCCGCGGGGAAATTAAAAACCACGGCATCACCCCGTTTAACAATTCCGAAACCTCTTAGTCTTTTATAGGGCCAGTATATTATGTCGGACCATGATTTAGTTTTAACTACCGGCATGGTATGCTGTGTAAAGGGAAAAGCAACAGGTGTATTGGGCATACGCGGGCCGTATGCTACTTTGCTTACAAACAGATGATCCCCTATCAGAAGCGATTTCTCCATGGAGCCGGTCGGAATTCTGTAATTTTGAAACAGAAATATATTTATAAGAGTAACTGCCACAACCGCAAATATCAGAGCATCAAGCCATTCTATAAAGGCGCTGTTCTTACCATGACGTTTCTTCCAGAAAGTCCAGTTTACTTTCTCTGATATATATATATCATATATAATCGGAAGTCCAAGAAGAAACCAGTAATTTCCAATCCAGACAACCACAAGAATATAGATGACCGAAGCGATTTCAAACTTTAAGTATTTCCCGGAAAGGTATTTAAGCATAATTATTATTTTAAGAGACCAAAAGTAAAAATTATTATCAGAAACCCAGCACGTCTGCCATGGTAAAGACGCCTCTGCGGGTTCGTATATATTCTGCTGCAATTATTGCGCCAAGAGCAAGACCTTTTCTCCCTTTTGATTCATGTTTTATAGTGATGGTATCTATTTCCGAATCCCACGTTACCACATGAGTACCCGGGACACTCCCCTCCCTGACTGACCTGACAGGGATTGAATTGTTTTTTTTGTTTTCTTTACTGCACCAGCCTTCAAAGTAAGGGTGATGTGCCTTTATACCGTCAGCAAGTACAATTGCGGTACCGCTCGGGGCATCGAGTTTTTTGATATGGTGTATTTCCTCAATCTCCGGATGGTAACCTTTCTGACCTGCCATCAGACGCGCAAGTTCAGAATTGATCCTGAACATTATATTCACTCCGATGCTGAAGTTCGAAGCATGAATGAATGACGTTTCATATTTCCTGCACAGCTTCACCACTTCTTCGTAATGTTTCAGCCAGCCTGTTGTGCCTGAAACAACCGGTTTCCTCATTTCCAGTCCACGGGTAATGTTTCTGAATGCTGTATCGGGCGTGGTGAATTCAATAATGACATCTGCATCAGCGAGTCTCTCAGGAGTAAAATCATCCTGATTTTCAATATCAATTCTGATGGTCACCTTATGTCCCATCTTAAGGGCCATATCTTCAATTTCATGACCCATCCGGCCATAACCTATCAATGCTATATTCATGATAACAAGTTTCCGCTAAAATATGTGATTTTTTAATATCTTGCCCCGTAAATAAAACATCACCATGAAAGGAATTATTATCATTTTATCAATAATCCCCATGTTTTTTTTAAACGCATGTAAACAGAAGGAGACTGCAGACCTTATCATTATTAACGGTAAAGTTTATACAGTCGATTCATCAAATCCGTATGCAGAGGCTGTGGCAGTAAAGGGAGAAAAGATAATTGCTGTCGGGAAAAACTCTGAAATCCTCAGGATGGCTGAAAAAGGCAGGACGAATATTATTGACGCCCGCGAACGGCTTGTGATCCCGGGATTTAATGATGCACATATACATTTCGGTCCGCTCGATCCCGATTATATTGAGCTGAGATACTCTACCGACCCGTCGGTGATAACACAAAAAGTGGCTCAACAGGTTGCAAAATCAAAACCCGGTGTGGTTATCAGGGGAGGACACTGGGATCATGAGATGTTTACGGATAGAAAATGGCCCTCGAAAGAGCTTCTCGACAAGGTGTCGCCTGAAAACCCTGTGATTCTTAGCCGTGCCGATGGTCATTCGGTGCTGGTTAACAGCTATGTGCTCAGGATGTCGGGCATTACAAGAAACACGCCTGATCCTGCCGGCGGAGAGATACAGAGAGACCCTGTTACGGGGGAACCGACAGGTATTCTGAAAGATAATGCTGAGAATCTCATTAAAACAGGGGAAGTAAAAGAGGTTCTGACACCTGAAGAACAAAGGGAAAAGAGGTACCGGGGCTACCTTCTTGCACTTCGTGAAGCTGCAGAATTCGGGGTTACAAGTGTGCAGGTGCCCGGTTATGCCGACTTTAACGCATACACGAAACTGAAAGAAGAGGGGCTTCTTACATGCAGGATAGATATCGGCCAGCCCCTGACAGGTGATACGGTTAAGCTTAAAAGTTATCTTGAACAGGCCCGGAAATACCCGCGCGAATCGGACTGGATAAGGTTCGGATACCTGAAGGCTTTCATTGACGGCTCGATGGGTTCGGGAACAGCACTGATGTTCAAACCTTACAGCGACGAACCCGGCACTTCCGGACTTGCCATGTGGCCGCAGGATGTTTTTGAAGATATGGTAGTTAAAGCCGACAAGATGGGGTTTCAGATAGGAGTTCATGCCATTGGCGATAAGGCCAATTTTCTGGTGCTTAATGCATTTGAAAAGGCTTTACAGGTTAACGGCCGCCGCGAAAGCCGGCACCGTATCGAGCATGCCCAGACCCTTCAGCCGGGTGATATACCGAGGTTTGGCCAGTTGGGCGTAATAGCCTCAATGCAGCCGTCGCACTGCTCGACTGATAAGAATTTTTATGAAAAAAGAGTGGGTTACGAGCGCAGTAAGGGTGCCTACGTATGGCGAAGCCTTCTCGATGCAGGAGCGTTTCTTGCCTTCGGAACCGATTACCAGGTTGAGCCCATTAACCCGATGGAGGGGCTTTATGCAGCAGTAACCCGTAAAAACAAACAGGGCGAGGATGGTGCCGGCTGGTTCCCTGAACAGAAACTTACAATGGAAGAAGCCATAAAATATTACACATGGGGTTCGGCTTATGCTCAGTTTATGGAAGACCGAAAAGGCATGATAAAGGAAGGCTGCCTGGCCGATATCGTCATTACCGATAAAGATTTACTGACAATCCCGGAAAACGAAATCATGAAGACCCGTATTGTTTATACTATCGTGGGGGGGGAAATTGTATATGAGGCAGGGGAGTAGAATGGGGCATGGGGCATGGGGCGAAGGGCGGAGAGCAAAGAGCGAAGGGCGGGGGGGGGATTGCGGCTATGACCTTGAGGCTTTCTGGGCCATGAGGGTACGGCGCATGCTTTTGTGAAGCACAGTAATTGTATGATCCTTGAGATGAAAATCCGATTTCAGCAGTTCTTTTGTTCTGCGGTATGCGTTCTTCCGGAATTCCACTGATGCAAACATGTTACGGTAAAGTCCTGCCTCATAAGCCAGCAGAGCAAAATTCCAGACTTCACGCACGGGCTGCCGGCCATAGACAAGCATTCGTTCCATCTCTCTGAGCATTGGTTTCAGCACGTCCTGCTTCACCACCCGGTACTTCCTGTAAACGGTCCAGAAAAGAAAGCTTACTTCATCAAAAGTAACGTAATTTCTTTCTACCATAAATTCTATTTGCCTGCTGAAAATTTGCTGAAGACGGGCTTTGCCATTCATGGTATTATCATCCGGAATTAAGTGAATGAGGATGCGAAGGAGAGTCATTTGTACCTCACTTCGTTCGGTACGTCATTTGGCCTCCGGCCGTCATTTGCCATTCGCTTCGCTCATGGCGTCATTGATAGTCATTGGGCATTTCATTGCGTTCGGGGCGTTATAAGGTGGTTAAATTACTTATTTTAACCCGTAAAAAATCCAATTGTCCATCCTGTCAGGTGACACCATTTCCACATTTCCACATTTCCACATTTCCACATTTCCACATTTTCGCCTTTATCACTTGCAATCTTGTCTCCGATCTTTCTGGATTAAAGATAAGGTGTCGGAAAAATCCTTATTCTTCTGGACTATGGTCTACGATACCATAACAAGAACTGTATGGGCTTACTCGAAAAGGTCTTAATCCTTATTCTTCTGGACTATGGTCTACGATGAATTTCAAAGAAGTTTTATTCACAGCTCTGGCCGTTGCGTCTTAATCCTTATTCTTCTGGACTATGGTCTACGATCCAAACGCAAATCGCCGGACATCCGCAAGATGTAGTCTTAATCCTTATTCTTCTGGACTATGGTCTACGATAATTCTGGAAGCTCGCAAAAGAATGTGGGCACACGTCTTAATCCTTATTCTTCTGGACTATGGTCTACGATTAAAAGTGACATTAAAGTTTATTTGCGATGACAACAAAGGTCTTAATCCTTATTCTTCTGGACTATGGTCTACGATGCGAGATGTTAAAAGACGATCGTTACACAGAGCGCCTGTCTTAATCCTTATTCTTCTGGACTATGGTCTACGATCCTCAACAACACTTTGCGAGGCAATAACAGAAGCTATGGGTCTTAATCCTTATTCTTCTGGACTATGGTCTACGATGCAGAATATGAAAATTATTGCTATGTTATCATTAAGTCTTAATCCTTATTCTTCTGGACTATGGTCTACGATCTGCTCTACGAGGGGGCAGTGAGGCTGGGGATTAATATGTCTTAATCCTTATTCTTCTGGACTATGGTCTACGATGGTAAAATATATGATATGAAACTGAAAATCGTAAAAGTCTTAATCCTTATTCTTCTGGACTATGGTCTACGATAGATGAGAATTCTTCGTCAAGAATTATGATTCATTTGTCTTAATCCTTATTCTTCTGGACTATGGTCTACGATAAATAAAATGACAGCTTTACTTGTTTTTGTAGTCGTCTTAATCCTTATTCTTCTGGACTATGGTCTACGATATAAAGCCATGAAAACAGTTAACTTAAAAATCTATGCGGGTCTTAATCCTTATTCTTCTGGACTATGGTCTACGATAATCTATGCGGTATTAAAAAACGGCGAATGCAGTCTTAATCCTTATTCTTCTGGACTATGGTCTACGATGAGTAACCAACAAAATCAAGGCCGCAACATTAAGGTCTTAATCCTTATTCTTCTGGACTATGGTCTACGATAGTTAAAAATCACAAAGTGTAAAATGTCTAAAAAGGGTGAGTCTTAATCCTTATTCTTCTGGACTATGGTCTACGATAAAAACGGCGAATGCAGGATTGCAGAAGTAGCCGACAAGTCTTAATCCTTATTCTTCTGGACTATGGTCTACGATTTGGACACAACGGACTATTCGAACTGAGAACTCAGTCTTAATCCTTATTCTTCTGGACTATGGTCTACGATAGTAATTTTTATATGTCTCTTATAATCAGTGTTTTTACATTTATATACCATTGATTTTCCCGGTAACAGAATTGAAATTTCCATAAAATTTTAAAGTCGCAAAATTACAAAATTATATACATAATTTTTTAATAAAACAAAGTGTTAGGTGTATCTATTACCATTGAAAAATCAACATTCCTGCCAATTATTTTCATTGCCCTTATCTCATCAACCGATACCGGTATGAAAAAAATACTGTCGTTGTTGTCATACATTTCCTGTACCTCTTTAAGTGTGGAATTCAATTCATCATACTTCTGCCTTTCACTTTCTGCCAGAAATACCGACTTCTGTACTCTTATACACCCTTTACGAAGCAGGTATTTAGCTATGTGATTACGAATCTTATTATTCTCAATATCGTACATTATAAAGTATATCATACGTCCCTGTTTATTTTCAAAATGTCTGTAAACACCTACAACTTTCTCAATTCTGTCATTCAGGTTTTCTATTTTATCCAGGTCAGTAACCTTCGAATCAGTGGATTTTGTTCCTTTTAATCCGGCTTTACTGAGGAACCTTAAGGTCTCAATGTAACTTTTACCCTTTGTTCTGGTCTTTGGCCTTCCCATATATAGCCTTAAAAAAGAAGTTCGCAGATAATCCTCTGTGAAATATCGGCAAGTTCTTCATTACTGCCCCGCTTGGGGGTCTTTACAACCGAAAATCCTCTCTTCCCGTAAAATACATTAACCTCCGCCCATGTTAATCCCAACCCTAAAACAAACTTTTTACCATAATGTATATTCTGAACCGACTTTACCGAAATACCATATTCGCCCAGTTTTTCAGTAACCATTCTGATAATTACTTCAAGCTCATCCGGAACGTATATTATCTTATCACGCTTCATCCTGATGTCAGGTTTAAGCTTCTTTTTTATTGCTTCAAAAATATCCGGATCTATTTCCTGTCCCTGAGGTTCCTTTTCATCTTTAATAACAGTTTCTCTTTTTTCCTTAAGCAACTGATTTGCTTCAGTAATCTGTTCCGGACTGTTAAAGTCAATATATGCATCCTGCTTTACCGGCACGGCACTCACATTATAGAAAGCCGCCGGATCAGAACTCAGAAAACATGCCCTGGTTACATCCGAGGTACTGCTGTCGGCTGCCATTTCAATTCCGTATTGTGCCGAAAATGCCCTGACAAATATTTTATAGAACATTGTAAAATGTACCCTGTCGTAACACCTTTCACTTAATCGGAACATTACCTTTATCCCGTTTCCTGACGGTGAAGTAAAAAGCATTTCAACCCTTTCATCCGAGGTAAGTATTTCCTTTAATTTTTCTGCCGATATATTGCTGTCCTTCAGATTATCATAGTCGAGCACAAAATGTTCAATATACCCGAAGTATTCGGTTTTACGGTAAGGAGGATTAAAAATTCCGCATGTGAAATAAGGCAGGGTAGTCTTCAATGACCTGTAACGGGCAGTGTCAATTGAGAGAATTATCCGTAACTGGTCAATTCTGGATTTAAGTTCATGGTTCGGGTTTTTTATTGCATTATAAACCTGCTGAACCCCTGCCCTCTGAAGCTGATCATTGGGCAATGTCAGATTTTTACCAACAAGGAGCATAAAGTTAATCCTTATAGTTTAAAAACTGTTGTGCCAGATTCTGAGCATAAAGCTGTATATGTGTTAAACGGGTACGGTCGAGTCCGTTCATTTTTATCTCCTCCGACAAATAGTCGTTAAGGCTTTGTATGAGTATCCTTTTGCCCAGTGATTCGAGCCAGAATGAACCATCCTCCCTTACGCTGTAACACTCCTCTCCTATTGCTCCCTGCATACAGAGATTAACCACCACATAATCAACCCAAACCCTGAAGACCTCAATGATATCAAAAACAAGTACGGGCCGGTTATAATCATCCCGGTGAAAAACCCCCACATAGGGATCTATTCCGGCCCTTATCAGAGCACCTTCTATTTTGCCGTATAATACACCGTAGCCATAATTCAACAGGCAGTTGAATATATCGGTTGCAGGGTGCTGACTGCGACTTTCAAATCTGTATTTTTCCGGGAGAAGAGCAGAAATTATTTCAAAATATATTTTTGATGATACCCCTTCCCAGCCCCGGAGGGTCGGAGCGATATCGCTGACTACTTCGCCTTTGAGGCTTTCAATCTTGTTCCTGTAATCCTCAAGCCTGGAAATGGCTTTTTCAATTTCTTTCTGTTTTTCTGTATCCTGGTTCGTATAAGTAAGCAATAAGGCTACCTGATTATTAATTTTCTGAACTACCACATTCTTTATCCATTCCACTGCTTTGCCGGAAAGGGTAAAATCGAGCTGTTTGCGGCGTATGGTTGACACCGAACCGTATTTAACACTCCAGAGGCGTCCGACAGGATTGCCGGTATTGTCAACAAAAAGCACATCTATCTCATTATTAACGGCAAGCAGTGCCGCATCGCTGCTTATAAGAGCACCTTTTGAAATGCTTATTGAACGGATTTTTTCGGGAGAAACAACCTGCCTGCCATCGGGATGCACTATCAGAAAGTTGTCGTTCTCCTTCTGAAGTGAAGTGCCGAAAGTGTTAAGTATGAGGTCCATGATAAAATTTTTATTTCAATTTTTTCCTGTAACCATCAATGGTTCTTCTTATTTCATCATTCAAATCATCAAATGATGAAGAAGACCTGTAAGTAAAATATTTCGATATTTCATTAAAAAGAGCCGAAATCTTTTTAAACTCATCTTCACTTATGCCCTTGCCTCTATGGGCTAAGTTATTACGTAAATCATCAAGATTGCAGACACATTCCTTATATTTGCCGTTTGTTTTACATAAAAGTTTTATTACTTCATTATGTTCGCTGTATGTTAACGCCATGGCGAGTGAAACCGGCATAGATAATATTGTTATTCCGTTATAATTAACTCTGAATTCACTGTTCAGTACCTCTTTAACTTTTGCATCTTTTCTTGCCAACGCAACTATTTTGTCTGAATCCTTCTCAAAACTTCCCGTTCCTGACACTATATCACAATTTGTTTTAATGCTCAGATAATAATTAAGGAACGCTTCCACAAATACCTGAAAAGCCATTACAAACCTGTTGCGGCTTTCAGGCTTATTGAAAAAGCTCGCAATTTCAAAGTATTCACTGACTTTGTATAAATATTTCTTATTATCACTTTCATCACCATCAAAAAGCCTTTTAATATCATCATTACACCAGAATACTTCGTTTTTAGCCTCTTTTACCGGTTCGGGCACCAATTCCTTTTCAAATGAGCGCCTTCCAATAGAATTTATATCCTCAAAACGTGCATTGATTTTAAGATCTCCGAATTTAAGAAGGCTGTCCAGATTAAGATAGTTCACACTATCTATGGTTTTTAATAAAAGGCGGCCGCCGGCATAATCACCTTTGCTTACCAGGGTTAAAATATGGTCGAATGTAAGGTCGCGAAGATAAAGCTCCGCAAACCGTATCTGTTTTGGCTGATCATTTTCTTTCTTCTGCCATATTTCAACCTTAAATCCGTAGCATTTTAGTAATTGCAGAGTAAGTGTAGTGTTAATCTGATCAATACCACCCTGTGGAAGAAGATATACTTTACCGATTTCATTTATGCTGAACGGAATTAATTTTTTACAATCTTCTCCTATTTTTATGAACTGATAATCATAGTCTGTAACTTTTTCCCTGATCGAATAACCGATAAAATCATCTTCCCTGTAGTTAAACCGGTTAATAAGAACTTTCTTGAATATTTCTGCCACAAATAAAGTATCCCGTGCTTTAAATTTAGAATCATCTGTCTGATCCGTATAAACAAGAATAAATTTGTCAATATGCCTGTTTTCAGATTGAAATATTTCGATTAACGGAATCGTAAGAGGGAACCGGATCACATCAATAAAAACGTTTATATTATCAAGTATTATTTTACTTTGATCCCTGCACCAGTGAAGCAGATACCACTCTTCGAAAGATCTGTTCTTTTCCAGGTTTACAGTAATTTTTAAGCCATTACTGGTCACCTCAAGTTTTTTAATCTCTTTATCATTAACAATATTATATCCTTCGGGTAGTTCTTTTTTATTGAACTGAAGGTCGCTGGTGCCAAAGGTTAAAATACAAATTGTTTTCATGTGCAAATTTTTTCGTACATCTAAAATAATTCAACGATTTTATCTGTTCCTATTACCCTTATATCATGCGGTGTATCAAAATAATGATTTCCGCCGTAGATAATATAACCGGGTGTATTCTGCCCTGTTGCATTTCTGAATTTTAATATATTTTTTTCAAAATCACTGTGAAAGCTGCCGGCAGCTTTTATTTCAACTGGTATATAATTATTACCTTTTTTTATCAGAACATCAACTTCATTATGCTGACTGTCGCGATAGAAGAGCAGGTTGTTGTCGAGTCCCCGGTTAAAGCGCCATTTAAGAATTTCGGCCACAACCATATTTTCAAACAGGTTTCCGAGCAGCGGGTCGCGGCCAACCTGCTTTTCGTTCTCAATACCAAGAAGATATGCAACCAGGCCTGTTTCAGTGAAATATATCTTAGGTGACTTAATCAGACGTTTTCCGATATTCTTATAATACGGGGGGAGTTTAAAAATTATAAAAGATGCCTCGAGTATTGATAACCAGTTGTTTATTGTTGTAACCGAGACACCTGTATCAGAAGCAAGTGAGCTCATATTCAGGAGCTGAGCCACGCGTCCCGCCAGCAGCCGCAGGAATTTTTCAAAGAGAGCCAGATCCTTAATATTTAACAACATTCGCACATCACGTTCAACATATGTCTGAAGGTAATTACGGTATGCAGTTGTGGGGTTCTGGTTCTGGTCATATATTCGCGGCAAAAACCCTTTATAAATTAATTTATCGCGTGTATAATTTTTCTTAGATATTTTACCGATTTCCTTAACGGCAAAGGGCAACAGGGTAACCAGCGCTGAACGTCCGGCCAGCGACTGGCTTATACTCTGGGTTAATGCAAGGTTATGACTGCCGGTTAAGATAAAGAGACCATTTTTGCGGGTTTCATCAACCATCACCTGAATATATGACAGCAGATCAGGAACCCGTTGGATTTCATCTATTATTACCGGCGGAGAGTATTGTTTAAGGAAATTTCGCGGGTCGGTTGATGCAAGCAACTGAACATCAGGATCTTCAAGATTGCAATAATTGTATTTTGAATAGAACTTCCGGGCGAGAGTGGTTTTTCCGCTCTGACGCGGACCAATGATGGTTATTACGGGATAAGTTTTGGTCAGCTCCGGAAGTATTTTTTCTATTTCTCTTTTTATCATACTGTCAGCAATTTATTTTGTAAATTTAAACTTCAACTTTAAATTTACAAAATATTATTACATTATAGTAACCACAATCTCACAAATCAGCCTGATGAGCATCAGTTTTTCAGTATTTACCGGTGAGATTCTTAGTATGGTGGTCTGTTAACTTTAAATTACTTTATGTCACTTTCGTAATAAACACTTACAATTTTACCCTTACTGTACTGGGTAATTCTTACGTAGATATATTTTCCGGTTTCAATTTCGCTGGCGTAACCGGTCAGAGGCAATTCGGTTTCATTATCTTTAATCAGCAGTTTTACGATATTGGTTTTGCCGGATCTGATTACCTGTGCAGGTATTTTACCGGTTCCCTGTGATAGGTTTCCTGTATATGGCTGAGGTGGTTGTATAGTTTTTCCGGGTGCTGTTCTGGTTTGAGGTTTATTTGAAATCAGGCTGGTTTCAATTTTTTCCCCGGTTGTTTGTTCCCGGATATTTTCCATTTCTTTTTTGTATTGTTCATATTCTTCGTCGGAGAGAAGGGTGATTTTAATAAAGCCAAAAGGGGTGCCGTCAGTAATCATTTTTCTTGTTCTGGGCCACAGGCTTTCCCTACTGTAATCTTTTTTATTCCCGTTTTTCTGAATCTCTTTTCGAAGCAATGCATAATTATTATTTGTGGCAAGAGGCTGAAAAATTTCCAATTTATCAATCCAGCGTAATGTGGTAAAATTGTATCCGCTGTTAGCGCCAACTCTTAAAACAAATTCATTGTTTTTACATTTTTCCGCAATTTCAAGAATATCTTCACATTTTTTTATGTAATTAATGCCTGCCTTATCAGGTACAACATCTTTGAAAAAATCCAATTCCCTTTCCAGCGCTTTTATAGATGCCCGGTTAATTTGTTCCGCAACAGCAATTAATCCTTTGTGCAGATATTCAAATTGCGGTTTTTGCCATTTTTCACTTTCTTTTTCAAGATTTCTTGCGAATAAAACATCGTCAAGTTTCATTTCAAAAACTGCAGTGGCTTCTTCAGGAACAGCTTCGTACAGATTAGATATATTGGCATTCAGTTTCCAACCATTTTCAGAGGCATTCAAAGCCTGAGTAAAATATACTTTTGTTTTTACATTTTTAAAATAAGCGTCTCCTGTCTTCAGAAAACGGGTTGATTTATGATTTGCATCTTCACCGAACAAAACAGAATCAGTTTTTTCATCAAACCATTTTATTCTTTTCTTTTCATTTTTTATTTCCTCCCTATAAATATCACTTAATTTAAACCTTTCTTTTTCAATTACTTTTTTATTATCTGTGATATAGTCAAGCAGGGCTGTTTTCATGGCTCCTTTAATTGATGAGCCTGGTATAAAAGGGCAATTGTAAACAGGGCTGTATATCTGTTCGTGGAGTTCCTTATCTTTTTTTATCGGGTTGAATAATGCGCATTTTCGTAATGAAATATCTTCAGGTTTATAAGTTAGATGCCGGGCTTTCAAAAAATCTTTTACCGATACTTCCATGTTTATGGCGCTAACCCATTCGTCAATTCCATTTGTGCCTATTTTGTCGAATATTTTTTCGGAATCAATTATATAAATATAGTCACCTTCCGAGAAAAACTCAATTTTATGTTTAAATGATTTGCCGCTTCCTACATGAACGGGTGTAAGGGTTTTGACAATTGCCTTATTCATAATTTTATTATTATTATAGTTTTACCGGAATAAAAACAGGCATTCCGCATCTCCAGACCTCATGCATATCCGGAACGCTCCATTCCGGCCTCAGGTCAATGTATTTCCCTTCGGGAGGCGCAGGTGTTTTGAATATGCTTCCTTCGGTAAACATGAAAATACTCTTTTTAAGCAGATGACGGAATTTTAGATATTCAGAACCTGCCATGTAGCCGCTTCTTTGAATTAGTCCCCATGAACTGTGCTCAAGATCGGAATTTTCCAGTTCTTCCTTTAACGGCAGATAGAGTCCAAGAGAAGCATAGGCATCCGGATTTTCGACCAGAAAGTCAATTGCTGAAATATCTTTATCTTCATCAAATTCAAAGAAACCGTTTCCGACAGTACGGTCTGTCCCTATTCCCAAAGCTCCCAGATATCTGACTGCCTTCAGAAAATCCTTTTTTATTTTAATGTCTTTAAAAGCTGCCAGAAAATATAGCCCGCACTCTTTTTCAAAAAATATGCGGCTGGCAAAGAAAGGGACAGACTCAGAAAAATATTTTACATTCACTCTCTGCTGTGTCTGATCCGTAATTACTTTTTTATTAAAGCCATCTTTATTACCGAAAACATACTTTGAATTTTCTGAAAGTTGCTTTTCATTTATGTGAACAGTTTCATCAGAGTTAATGTACCTGGTAAAAATATTAAATGACAGGTATTCAATGTTTTTTGAGGTTTTTGCATGTTTTTCTTTTGCAATACCTTCAAAATTAAATTCTCTTTTAAGGTGTAATTTCGGTAAAAAGAGTTCATCTCTTAAGTAGGGATAACAGGAAGAAATTCTTACACCTGAAAAAAAATCTCCGGCCTTTATTTTCCAATCCGGCTCCAACCGGATAAGCGCAGAAAACAGAGCCGATTTCAGGGTATCTGAATGAAGTATTGATTCAGAATGGTCAAGGTCGCCCCATCCCCGGCCGAAATGAACCGGACCGGTAAACCTGAGTTTAATAACTTCAAGGGATACTGTCATTGTTAACTTTTTAGTTTTTCAATAATCTCTTTATATTGATCTTTTAAAGATCTGGCTTTCCCCTCTTTTTTTCCGTAATATGTATCACACTCTTTTTCGGCGATTTCATCAATATGAATGGAAATCTGTCCGTATCCTCTTGACCCGCTGCCGCCAAGGTAATCATCCCTTAAAAGTTCAAGAGCTTTGAAAAGATTGTTTATCAAGGTTGTTTCATTATTATCCTGTTCCCAGATATTCAATACCATATTAAGGCTGAATTCAGCACCTGCCGGCACTCTTTCAATCTGACGGGGGCTGGCGGCAGAAGTAATTCGGTCTAATACAACCTCAGTTTTACCTTCAGTATAAGGGATTTCTGTCTTTTTAAGCAATTCTTCTGCATTGCATAACATTGCATCGCGAACAATCAGTCTGGATGGTTTTTGATTTTCATTGCCGGCCGAGCTTCCAAACAAATCTGCATCAGATCCATCATCAGTTGCCACGTAAATAACATTTCCGCCCATTGGTTTTGTAAGTTTCTTTATTTCGCCGGAACTTATCTGGTACAATGCCCTTAGCTTGCCTTTTATTGAACTGCCGGGAATATATGGTTGATTGTTCAACGGATTGCGTATTACACTTTGGTCAATTCCTCCAATATTCAGGCTGGTGCCCGTCCCGCCAATGTGCAGACCGGTTTTACAGCTAATTCTACCGGTTATTTCAATTTTTTTAACCAGTTTCAGTTTTTTTTCAGTTGTTTCCATAGTATTATAATTTTTATTCTTTTCCGCCATGGTATTTATGATATGCAAGTATAGCCTCTAGAAATTTCATGAAGTTTTCAAACTGTTTCTGGCCAGTGTCGTCATTTTTTTTATCTATTGCGTCATAGCCGGCAGAAAAAACCTCAAAAAATTTTATTGTTCCTTTATTCTCATTTCTTTTAACCGCATATGCCAGTTTGGGTTTAAGCAGTAAAAAGGAGGCTTTTTCTTTTTTATAGCCATTCATCTGTATTCTTCGCATTTCTCCGAAAATATTTCTGATCTGCGAGGTAGTTAATTTGTTGTTGGCAAGTTCTTTGCCGATTTTATCGGCTTCTTCAACGGCATCATCCGTTATGCCGTTTTTTACCCAATCTTTAATATCCATATTATTACAGTTTTTAATTGTTAGTCATTTCAACTTCTGGTTTCATAATCGGCCATTCTTGCTGCAAATGCAAGTATCTGCAAAGCATCATAGCTGCTTGTTTCAAGTCCGTCAGCTTTACCGGTAAATATTGATTTAATCCATTTGTCGAGAAAATCCTTTGTTTCTTCCTGCTTCTGCCTCAAAATAGCCCTTTTAAAATTATAAGCAATAAGCCATTTTGCTCTGTATCTGAAACTTTTATCTGAGCTTTCGTCCTCATATTCCGGGAATGCCCTGCTCATATAATTGTACATATCGCCGGGGAAACTCTGTGATAACATTTCTTTTTCGAGCAATTCCCTTATCTCATTTTTTATTTTAATCACTTCTTTGAATTCCTCGTCCCATCTGAAAGGAAAACCAAATAATGAAAATGAATTCTTTTCCTTTTTATCTTTATCAATTCCGAACGAATGGTTTTTGGCTCTTCTTTCTTCATCTTCGGCAAGCAATGCAGATTTCAGCAAAGGAAACTTTGGAGGAACGACTGCAATTCCTCCCGAAATTCCGAAATTTTCATTATTGCATGTCCAGCATCTGAATTTTTCATAAATATCAAGCGCCATATTTACAAGAATGTCCCATTTACCGATAATAAACAGATCATCTCCTCCTGAATATATAATTTGCGTATAATCTTTGTATTCCTGTTTGCTGTTCCAGATCGTGTTAATGTAACCTGAAAAGAAAATATCAAGGTTTCTGCTTAGTGTTGAATATCGTGAAAAGGAAGGTCTGATATTGTTCCTGAAACCTTCCTTAAAAATATTCCCCAGATTGTCCACATCCATTCTCAGGATACCAAGTCTGACAAGATTGGGTGAAGAGAGTCTCTCTTCTTTAACAGCGTCTTTAAATTTTATTCCGGCCAGTTCTTCGAACAATTTAGGTTCTCCATTTTCTTTCGGAAAGTCGTTGCCTCCGTAAAAGGCAAAACCGTAAATATTTCCTGTACCTTTCTGCGTATTTTCGAGGAAATTAAGACTGTTAATACGTTTTATTCTGACATTGTCAGCACTTTCTGTCAGTTCCTGTTCTTTGTTCCTTAATTCTTCAGAAGAAACAAAGTAATTAAAATATCCAAGTTCTATCGGATCAAAATATGTATCTTTCCAGTATTCAATTTTCTCCCTGCTTTGAATCCAGAAATCTGCTTCCCTGAGCTTTGTTCCAAGTTCTATTTGTTTGAATGTATATGTATTAACCAGTGTGTCATTATTTTGTTCTTCAAGCAGTCTGCCTTTACCTGTAACCGGCTCCCCGGTAATATAATCTCTTTTTGTGTCGGCTTTAATATTTTCATCAGGAGAAAACATTAGATCATAATTATTCATAATAAGGGTTCTAAACCTTTGCCTTTTTTTGCGTCCCAGGCATTCTGATAATTCATGCCATGCTTCTCCGATGTTTTCAAATATTTCTTTTTCCCCGAATTTTACATAATCTATTGCAAGATAAAGTTCAGTTTTGTGATATTTAAATATCTTTTCTTCAATTTTTCCGGCAATGTTTTCAATTTTAGTAACAGTAGTTTTAGTATTTGGCGCAATTATGTAAAATGTACCTCCGCTCTGGTATACAATATTGGCGGTAAAGAGGTTAAGTTCATCAGTAATAAAGTTTACAATATTATTTACCAGAAGCTGCAGGTAAAAAGACCGGCCTTTCAGATTTTTTGCTGCTCTCCTTGGTGTAATTGTATAAAGGAACTTCTGAATGCCTGATAAATCCCCTCCTATTAACAGGAATGGTTTTTCATCAACCGGCACAAAATTTTCAAGATTATTTTTCTCTTTCAGAAAATCGTACAGGCATAATGCAAAAGCAGCAGTTGTTTTCAGATGATCAAACAGTGAAACATCGGGCAGATTTATTGTGCTGGCCGGGATTCGTGTTGTATATTTTTCAAGAATTGACAGTAAGGTCCCGGAAAAAGCCCTGAAATTTGCATTTTGAATTAATTTAAATTCTTTTTCAAATTCTCCCCACAGATTACTGTAATTGTAATTTGCTTCCCTGTAGCATATAAATTCATCTGATAGATTAAGGGGGGATACCGGGGCTTTTAAATTGATATTAATATTATCACCTACTACCGAAAAAACCGGACGCATCTGAATCCTTTTGAAGGAATCCCATTTGTCATCGGTTTCTTCGGCAGCATCTTTCCATCCATTCTCTTTGGTTCTGTCCATGCCGGCAGAGTAATGATCAGCTTTCTGGACAATTTTTTCAAAAATATTTACAGGATTATGGTGCCTTACCGAAAGGAACATCAAATCACCGTAACTGGCACCTGATTCATTTTTCAGAAGGTTCTTAAATATATTACTGTAACTCTCAAAAAATTGTGCTGTCCATATTACATGTTTATGTGAGTAGCCGTTTTCATTTTCAGGACAAAGATCATGTCTGAATTCTTTGATACTGTTTTGTAAAATCGTACTCCCTTTTATTCCGTAATCATCCGCTCTCTGCCAGAATTTTCCTATATCGTGCAGCAGTGCGGCAAGATAGACTTCATCGCGTGTAAACTTCTGTTCGCTCATTTTTATGACAAATTATTATTCGCTTCTTTCTTCTCATGAAACTGCCTCACCATTCCAAATCCCAGGCTTACACTTTTCCCAAGCCCGATGTAGTTTGGCAGAAAAACATTGGTTTTAAAATCGGTATTGATACCAAGAACCTTTTTCCCCTTCAGCGTAACCGGTTTTATCAGAACAGGAGATGTTATATTTAATCTTATCTGTTTCTCAATATCCCATTCAATACCTTTGGCAAATGAAATAATATTGGCAATGAGTGTCCGCTCAAGAAACTCTATCCTTTCCTTCTCATTTTCCATCTGCTGAAACTTCCTGTAATTGTCCTGATTCAGTGCAATCCAGTTTCGGATGTGATAACTGAACATGTTTTCCCACACCTGCATGTTAAACTGGTTGAGCAATAAACGGTATATTTTAGTATCGAGCCACCGGTCGCCAATCCTGACCGACCAGTCGCGCTTTTCAAAAAATTTATGAATCTCATCAACCCCCTGTTCAATGCATATTATTGCAGGCCGGTTGTTGATCTGTTTATATTGTATGAGCGGATAACGGTAAAGAAAAGCTTTATCATTCAGATGATGATGAAACAAAACAGTGGCTTCATGGCCTACTTTTTCAATGACAGCGCCTCTGAAAGCTGTTACCTCAAAGGGTTTTAAAGCATTGTCAAAAATAACGGTTAAAATTCTGATTCTCTTAACCATCGGATTGTTTTGAAAAATGCACCTAATATTATTGAAAATATATGAAAAAAACAAATTCTTAAATTGTAATTGTCTTTCCCTTAAATATTTAATATCTGATCCTTAAGATATCCGGCACACGGCACCGTGTAACAGGCACAAGCCTCTCCTCTTTACTCTCCCTCCAGCTCCCGCATAATCCTCATTGCCTCCTCCCTGCTGCTGCCGCAAATATCCGGCTCAGGCTGGAAATCATTACATACCTTCGGCCTCTGTTTACTCCCGAAAAGTGTACACCGGTAATCACCGGTAAGATGTATGCACCTGACCCCTGCCGGCTTGCCTTCAGGCATTCCCGGGATTGGCGATGATATTGATATGGCTATGCAGCAAGCGCCGCAGCCCGGCCGGCATTCCATAGAGAAAGAATAATTTATTGAAATACAAATATATATGAAATATCTTTATGAACCAGTTGTCTGAATAAACTATTTCATCGCCGCTTTACGGTTTCCTGCATCAACCTGCCCGCCCTTGCCGTTTATAATGCTTCTGACTACACTCTCCCTGTTTCCGTTAAGCCAGAAAATAACCTTATGATGTATGCTGTCCTCCAGATGAACCGGAGTCTCGATAGCGTTATCACAAATCACCGGGGCATCATAAAATACATTATAAATACCCAGCCCCCAGGCCTGGTGTGACATTACATTATCTGCAACCTTGTAGGAAGCATACCCGTTAATACCATCATGTTTCCATGCATCGACAGAGGGAGGGTCGTACGGCATCTCACTCTGGTAAAAGAATACTCTTCCGTTCTCACCATTCCAGAGAGTCTGGTACTCCTGAAAATGTTCATTAAACAGGCCGTAGATTATTACATTATTACCATTCACGACAAGTCTGTTTGCGCACCTGTTTCTCTCCCATCCTACTCCCCTGCCGTGATCCGCTCTCCATATCCATGCATGGTCAATTACTACATTATCACAGTTTATCACCATGCACGATTTTGACGAACCATCATCAGGTCCGCCTACTCTGAAAAAGATATCATAAAGAAAAGAGGGCTCGGAATTATTGGGCATTTGTGTAAAACCAGGTTCCATCACAAGCAGGCTTTCCGACCGCACCCTTCCGGCATCAATGACTATACCTGAGAGAATAACATCGCCTGCCTCAGAAACCTCTATGGCCGGGTTTCCTTTAACCGGGGTAAGTGTGGCAAAACCTGTTCCCATAAATATTGTTCCCTTACGTAAAATCCTGACGGGCTCTCCCCCAGCCCTGCAACCTGAGTGTAATAGCCGATTTTGATGTCAAGCCTGTACCTGCCTGGTTTAAAAAGCAGGGCGTATCTTTCTTCTGAAAATTCTGCATCGCGCGATGTCTGTCTGGCATGAACCGAATCAATTGCTGACTGAATATCCTGCATCTTCATTCCCGGGTCAAAAATCAGGACCGAGGATCCAAACAAAGTACCTGAGAATTGTTCCGTTATGTCCATTTCGTAATTAATGGAACGGGTATTCAATTCCTGATATCCAAAAAAAGATACTGCAATAATTAGTATAACCTGAACAGGGATGTTGATCATTATGTGAGGAGTATTTTGATTTTCGCCCTGAAAATACTTAATAATGTTGATTAAAATGAAATTATTAATAAAGACAGTCACGGGAAACAATCAGCCAGCCATACCGGCAGGGAGCTTGAAATTATTGCTTACTTTTGGGAATTTATATCAAACCTTTTTGTAAAGTGATGAAAAAGATTTATGCATCCATTTTATCTGCCCTGATTATTTCATCAGTGGCCGATCTTCTCTCTCAGGATACACTGAGATACCTGCTCCCGTCAGATTATGCCACATGGCAGACGCTCAATACATCATCTGTATCGGATGACGGTAACTGGATAAGCTGGCATGTTAGCCTGGTTGAAGGTGACGACACACTTTATATCAAAAATGCAACCACGGAAAAAATGTACAGGTATCCCCTTTCATCAGGGCTCCTGTTTTCAACCGGTTCAAAATGGGCTGTATTCAGGGCAGGATACAGCGAAAAACAACTCGAGAAATTCACCGAACAGAAGAAACCTGTTAGATATAAAGCCCGTCTTCTGGAACTCTTAACCGGAAAGGAGAGATTGTTTGAAAACATTTCGGCATTCAGCTTTACGAAGGACGGTAATCATCTTATTATGGCCGGTTATCCACCTGAAAACAGCTCCAACAGAGATATATTTATTTTAAATCTGAGGACAGGCACTCTGAAAAATATCGGTAATATCAGTGAATACAGCGTCAATAAGCCGGGTAACAGGCTGGCTTATATTGTCAACGCCGAAAATAAAAAGGGCAATGGTGTTGAACTGCTGAACCTGTCAGATTATACCATAACATTTGTTGACAACGATACCTGTATTTACCGGAACCTGGTGTGGGACAGGGAAGGCAACGCTTTTACTTTCCTGAAAGCTTTCAGCGACTCGGGTTATGTTGAAGAAAACCATTCAGTCTTCCTGTACAGAAATATTCTGTCAAAACCTGAACTGATAAAATATAATCCGGCTACAGACAGCATGTTTCCTGCCGGATTGAGAATCAGTAACAATTTCATGCCCGTAATCTCTGATGACCAGAAGACAGTATTCATAGGAGCACATAAATGGACCGTTAAAGAAAAAAAAGCCGGGAAACCTGACGAATCGGCAAAACTTCCGGGGGTTGATATCTGGCACTGGAAAGATGATCCTGTTCAGCCGCGGCAGAAGAACACTTACGAAACTGAAAAGAATTACACATACCGGTTTGCATGGATACCTGATGAGAAGAGGTCGGTGAAACTAACCGACGATGATATGAGAGAGATTATTCTGAGCAATGACGGCCGTCATGCAGTTGTCTCCGATGCAACTCCCTATAAGCCATCCTTCAGGGAAGAAACCTTCGACCATTATTCGACAGATACCCGTACAGGGGAAAGGAAAACAATTCTTACCGGTTTTACAAACCTTTACGGTGTATCCCCGGCCGGTAAATACGTTATTTATTTCAAAGACAAAAACTGGTGGGTTTATGATCTGTACAAAAACATCCATATAAACATTTCACGTGATATACCTGTAGATCTATGGAATACCCGCGATGACAGTCCAAGGGAAATCAAGCCTCCGTTCGGGCTTGCGGGATGGCTGAAGGACGACAAAGGAGTTCTGGTATACGATGAGTATGATGTATGGAAGATTAACATGGATGGACTGAAACCATTAAGACTGACCAATGGCAGGGAAAACGGCATAATTTTCAGGCTGGTCAGGCTCAATACCGAATACCCGTGGATAGATCCGACTCAGGATCTCTATTTCAGCGCATTCGGAGATATTGACAAGCAGATGGGTTATTTCAGACTGACGCCGAAAAACAGATTTGAAAAACTGATATATGAAAATTTGGCGGTGAGCGGTTTAAGAAAGGCTGAAAAATCAGAATACCTTATATACACACTGGAATCCTATTCGTTGTCTCCGAACGTCTACAGAACCAACACTGCATTCACGGAGAAAATAAAATTATCTGAAACAAATCCCCGGCAGTCAAAATTTCTATGGGGAAGGAGTGAGCTGGTTCATTATAAGAATGCCAACGGAAAACAGCTACAGGGAGCATTGTTCTATCCTGCCGGATATGAACCCGGGAAAAAATATCCGATGATAGTCTATATCTATGAAATCAGGTCGAATGTGCTTAACCGTTACGTAGTTCCCTCTCCGCGAAGTTCTTACAACACAACTAATTATACCAGTCAGGGTTATTTCGTTTTCCAGCCCGACATTGTTTACAGAACCAACCATCCGGGTGAATCGGCTGTCGAATGTGTGGTGCCTGCCGTAGAGGAAGTGTTGAAAACAGGGATGATCGATGAGAAAAAAATCGGTATAATGGGGCACAGCTGGGGTGCTTACCAGACAAGCTTTATCATCACCCGGACAAAGCTTTTCTCTGCTGCAGTAGCAGGAGCTCCTCTGACAAACATGATAAGCATGTATAACGAGATATACTGGAATACAGGAACACCGAATCAGAATATTTTTGAGATTTCCCAGGGAAGACTCAGGGAACCCTGGTGGGTGATTCTTGAAGAATACATGGCAAACTCTCCTATGTTCCAGGCAAAGAACATTACCACTCCCCTTCTTGTTACCTTCGGCAACAACGACGGAGCCGTCGACTGGCACCAGGGTATTGAAATGTACACCACTATGCGGCGGATGGAAAAACCATTCATTATGCTTGTATATGAGGGAGAGAATCACAGCCTCTCCAAAAAAGAGAACCAGACAGATTACACCAGAAAGGTTAATGAGTTCTTCGACCATTACCTGCTGGGAAAAGAGGCCCCTGAATGGATATCCAAAGGAAAAACCTATCTGAACAAAAAACTTGAAGAAGAAAAAGCTGCAAAAAAATAAGACCCGCGATGCATATTGATATTATTACCGTACTGCCCGATTTACTCCAGAGCCCTCTCTCCCACTCCATCGTGAAGAGGGCACAGGATAAGGGAATTGTGGAGATAAATATCGTTAACCTGAGGGATTATGCAACGGATAAGTATAAAAGTGTCGACGACTATGCTTTTGGCGGAGGCGCCGGCATGGTAATGATGATAGAGCCTGTTTACAGGGCAATAGAAGCTCTGAAAAAAGAAAGAGATTACGACGAAATAATCTACACCTCCCCCGACGGTATAAGATTTAACCAGAAAACAGCCAACAGACTTTCTCTTCTGAATAATATCATTATTCTGGCAGGCCATTATAAAGGCATCGATCAGAGAATCAGGGACCACCTGATAACAATGGAGATATCTGTCGGCGATTATGTTCTTTCGGGAGGTGAACTTCCTGCTGCCATTATCACTGATGCCGTGGTAAGGCTGCTTCCCGGAGCATTATCAGACGAACAGTCAGCTCTTACCGATTCTTTTCAGGACGACCTTCTTGCCCCCCCTGTCTACACCCGTCCGGCTGATTTTAAAGGATGGAGAGTGCCTGATATACTTCTTTCAGGCAACACTCCCGAAATAGAAAAGTGGAGACTCGAACAGTCCATTGAAAGAACCCGTAAACTCAGACCTGATCTTCTTAATGAATAACAAAAGTATCCTGAAAACAGCAGGCGTTCTGTTGCCGTTAATATTCACTCTTTCATGCAGGTGGCAGGGAGAGAGCGATTTTCTCAGAAATGGCTTTGTAAACCCTCCCGACAGTGCCAGACCTGGCGCATACTGGTATTTTAATGACGGAAATATATCCAGGCAGGGTATAACCCGGGATCTTGAGTCAATGAAAACGGCAGGAATCGGATATGTCATTTTTCTTGAAGTTAACGTCGGCATACCTGCAGGCGAAATCAGGTTCATGAGCAATGAATGGATTGAATTGTTTGCCCATGCGGTAAGGGAGGCAGAAAGGCTGGGAATAACTGTAATACTCGGCTCAGGCCCAGGATGGGCTGGCAGCGGAGGTCCATGGGTAAACCCTGAGGAATCAATGATGCATCTGGTAACGGCTGATACCATTCTTACGGGTCCGTCAGTTTTCAGCGCACTGCTGCCTGTTCCGGAACCAAAAAAGCCTTTCTTCGGCGAATCGACCCTCACTCCGACTCTGAAAGAAAAAAGAGATCAATGGTACGAGGATGTCAGACTCCTAGCCTTTCCGGCTCCCGAATCGAAAACCCCGTTAAAAAACCTGGAGGAGAAAGCATTCTGCTACCGTCCCCCATACACATCTCAGCCAGGCGTGGCACCATTCTTTCTTTACGACACATCAGATTATACCGGCCAGGGAAATAAGGCAGTAAGAAGAGAAAAAATAATTGATCTGACTATTCTTATGAGCCCTGATGGAACCCTGACGTGGAATGTTCCACCCGGAAAATGGGTGGTGATACGCTTTGGCAAAAGAAATAACGGAGCCATTACAAGACCGGCACCGGAACCCGGCCTCGGTTTTGAGTCGGACAAATTTGACACCGCAGCTCTGGGAGCACATTACAGACAATATATTGGCAGACTGCTGTCGAAGGTAAAACCTTCCCCAAAAGGTTCAAAAGGTGGCTGGAAGATGCTGCATATCGACAGCTGGGAGATGGGTGCACAGAACTGGAGTAACCGGTTTCTGGATGAGTTTATTAGACGCAGAGGATACGATCCGGTTTTATACCTTCCAGTATTTGCAGGTTATATTGTGAATTCGGCTGCTGAAAGCGAAAGATTCCTCTGGGACATCAGGCAGACAGCTTCTGAACTGATAACCGAGAATCATGCAGGTTACTTTAAGCAGCTGGGAAGAAGAGACGGATTCACAATTTCCATTGAACCCTACGACATGAATCCTGCCTCAGACTTTGATCTGGGGGCCGTTGCCGATATCCCCATGGGAGAATTCTGGACCAGTGGCCATGGATTTAATTCATCATTCAGTTGCATCGAAGCTACATCAATAGGTCATGTTACAGGCAGGAAAATCATTGCAGCTGAAGCATTCACTGCTGATAATACCGAGGCCTGGAAAATGTACCCCGGCAATCTAAAGAACCAGACCGACTGGGCTCTGGCGCTTGGTATCAACAGATTCTTCTTTCACACATTTGCACATAAACCGGACGAACAGGATCTTAAACCCGGAATGACCATGGGTCCTTACGGGGTGCATTGGGACCGTGGCCAGACATGGTGGGATATGGCAGGTGATTACCACAGGTACCTGGCAAGATGCCAGTATATGCTTATGCAGGGAATACCGGTTGCAGATATCCTTTATCTGACAACCGAAGGTGCACCGTCGGTATTCGTACCTCCGGCATCGGCATCGGAAGGCAGCGACACACTTCCCGATAAAAGAAGTTATTCCTTCGACGCCTGCTCCCCTTACTTCCTGATAAAAAATGCTTCCGTTGCCAATAATAAAATAATCTTCCCTTCGGGAGCCACATATAGTATACTTGTGCTGCCCGAAAGCAGAACCATGACGCCTGAACTTATAGAAAAAATCGATTTCCTCCTTAAAACAGGAGCTATTATCGCAGGCTTCAGACCATCGTCATCTCCTTCGCTGTCAGGGTTTCCTGATTGTGATGCTAAAGTGAAAAAAATGGCAGAATCAATATGGGGTATCAACTGGAGCGCCGGTAAAAGCAAAATAAAATCTATTAACGGCACTCTCTACAAAATGGATGAAGCATCTGCCGGAAATAAAACACTTATTAAAGGAAAGAAAAACCAATATGATGTGTATCCGGATTATGACACTATTGCCGGTATCCTGAAAGAATCCGGTGTTGCTCCCGATTTCAGAAGCTCCGGCGGTGATATCCGTTATCACCACCGCAGACTTCCCGGTAAAGAAGTGTACTTTATATCAAACAGAAGCAACAAAACCATATCCGACACTTGTTTCTTCAGGGACGGAACGGCATGGGGAGAGTTATGGGATCCATTAACAGGGAAAATCAGAACTCTGAAAAACATTACAACAACCGGCAGGGAGGCTATGGTACCAGTTGTCCTTGAACCATATGCAAGCTGTTTTATTGTTTTCGGCAAAAAGGAAGCCTATTCAGTCATAAAAGCCGGCTCCGGGAATGATTTCCCGTCAAAAGAAACGGTTATGGAACTTAAAGGCCCGTGGGAATTATTCTTCGATCCTGCATCAGGAGGACCGGGTAAAATCATTTCCGATACACTTTTTGAGTGGCAGAAAATAAATCAGGACGGTATAAAATATTATTCCGGCAGGGTGATCTGCAGAAACAGATTCAGACTCCCGGAAAATCACAGAAAAAAAGGGGAGTTGAGATTTTTTATCTCAGCCGTTCCCATTAACGGAATGGCCAGAGTGTTCCTGAACGGTAAAGAAGCGGGGATAATCTGGACAAATCCTTTTGAACTTGATATTACACAATGCTTAAAAAACAAAGACAATATACTGGAAATTGAGGTTGTAAATCTGTGGATTAACAGGCTTATCGGTGATGAAAACAAACCATGGGATGGAATTGAAAACGGAAGGTTTCCGGAATGGTATCTGAACAAAACAGCCAGGCCGACAGACAGAATTACATTTACAACCCACCGGTACTGGAAGAAAGATGATGAACTGGTTCCTTCCGGCTTAAAAGGGCCTGTCAGGATTCTGGTATCGCGACAGGAATAGTGTTTTCAGTACAGGTTTTGAAAAAAGAAAACTCTTTTGTAAGATTGCAGTTTATTTTATTCGGGTGAGAAGAGCAGAAAAAATATCAACATTTAATAACGAAATACCGTTATTCAGATACTGGTTTCTGTTTTTTGCTTTTCACAGCCGCCAGGTAAGGCGGTAAAATCATTTCCGACATCTTTCAATTTTATCAATTGAATAATGACATTAGAATCAATTTCCTGAAAGGATAAATTATATTTTTGTAAAAAATTTAAAATCAACAAAATGAACTCACAAGACTATATTAAGAAAGAAGAGATTTACGGTGCTCATAACTACCATCCGCTTCCTGTTGTGCTCGATCGCGGACAGGGACCATTTGTATGGGACGTCGAGGGTAAGAGATATTTTGATTTTCTCTCGGCATATTCAGCAGTCAACCAGGGACATTGCCATCCCAAAATAATTGAGGCTCTGGTTTCACAGGCCAACAAACTTGCCCTTACCTCAAGGGCTTTTTATAATTCCGTCCTTGGAGAATACGAGGAATATGTTACAAAATACTTCGGATATGATAAGGTACTCCCGATGAACACAGGGGCGGAAGGGGATGAAACGGCTCTCAAGCTATGCAGAAAATGGGCATATAAGGTTAAGGGAATTAAAGAATATAATGCCAAAATCATTGTTTGTGCAGGAAATTTCCACGGCAGGACAATTACCATTATATCAATGTCAACGGATCCGGATGCCAGAAACCATTACGGACCATTTACTCCCGGCTTCATCACAATCCCGTACAATGACCTCGGGGCGCTCGAAAAGGCACTTGAGGATCCCGATGTTGCAGGGTTTCTTGTAGAGCCTATCCAGGGTGAGGCAGGAGTGGTAGTGCCTGACGAAGGCTATCTGAAGAGATCCTATGAGATGTGTAAAGCAAAGAACGTCCTCTTTATAGCCGACGAAATACAGACAGGAATAGGAAGAACAGGTAAAATGCTGGCATGCGATCACGAAGGTGTAAGGCCCGATGTCCTTATCCTCGGAAAAGCACTCGGAGGCGGTGTTTATCCCGTATCTGCCGTTCTGGCCGACAACGATATCATGTTGACAATCCTTCCGGGAGAACATGGCTCCACTTTCGGCGGTAACCCTCTCGCAGCGAGGGTCGCAATTGCATCACTCGAAGTAATTAAAAATGAAAAACTCGCTGAAAACGCCGACCGCCTTGGAAAAATATTCAGGGCAGAATTTTCAGGCATAAAGTCAGATATGATCGAATTTGTAAGAGGCAAAGGTCTGCTCAATGCGGTAGGCATTAAACCCAAAGAAGGAAAAACAGCATGGGACGTATGCCTCGCTCTCAGGGATAACGGCCTGATTGCCAAGCCTACACATGAGCACATAATCCGGTTTGCTCCGCCACTCGTTATCACTGAGGAACAACTTAGAGAGGCAATGGAAATAATCAAAACTACTTTCAGTCTGTTTCAGTAGTAATGTTTAAAACTGAAAAAAGTGTAAACCGGAGGAAGATACTTAAAACAAAGAAAGAGAGAGTCAATGATTAAATACAGGCGATTGTTTATGAAAGTACCTGTTATGGTACTGGGGGTGGTATTGATCTTTACCACAGGCTGTAATCCTGCCCTGAAAAAGGAGATTACTGAAAATGAACTCCGGCACCATATCAGATATCTGGCCTCCGAAAAACTCGGGGGAAGGTTGACCGGAACACCCGGTGACAGTCTGGCTGCTGAATATATAAGAAATATCCTTAAAAGGTACAGACTGAAGCCTTTAACAGACGACGGCTTCCAGAGGTTCAGCATAATTGCTTCAGCTCAGGCCGGAAACGGAAACAGCCTGAAAACAGGTGATATAACATTTGAACCGGGAAGTGATTTTCTGCCTCTGTCATTCAGCAGCAACGGAAATTTAACCGCAGAGGTTGTCTTTGCAGGATATGGATTCAGTTTTGAAACCGATTCACTAAAAAAGAACGATTACAACAGTGTTGACGTAAAAGGGAAATGGGTGATGATTCTTAGGGGAGATCCTGAACCTGATAATCCTGCAAGTATTTACATACCCTTTGCCGGGGACAGATATAAATGTCTTGTTGCAAGGGAAGCCGGAGCAGGAGGAGTTTTGCTTGTATCGGGTGAAACCTACGACAGGGAGGATGTTTTCGACCCCATAACAGGAGGCGAATCTCCTGCAGGGTTACCTGTTCTAAGAATAAAAAGAAACGTTGCAGATATTATCCTTTCTGCATCGGGCAGAAAAGTATCTGAACTGGAAAAACTGCTCTCCTCCCCTTTATCGGCTGTAAGTTTTAACACTGGCAGCACCGTTGAAGGATCATCCGATATTTTCCAGCAATATGCCACGACTAGGAACGTGGTAATGGTACTTCCCGGTAACGACGAAAAACTTAAAGATGAATACGTAATTGTCGGTGCTCATTTCGATCACCTCGGCAACGGCGGAAAGGGATCCTCCAGCAGGAAGCCTGACACATTGGCCGTACACCACGGGGCAGATGATAATGCATCAGGTACGGCAATGATGATGGAACTGGCCGGTAAATTTGCAGGTGAAAAATCAAATAAAAGAAGTATTATTTTCATTGCTTTTACAGGAGAGGAAAAAGGTCTGTTGGGATCAAAATATTTCGTTGACAATTCACCAATAAGCCTCTCAGGTATCAATGCAATGATAAATCTTGACATGACAGGCCGTCTGAAAGAGACCAGGGAAATACAGACAGGAGGTGTCGGAACAGCAGAAGGACTTGAACTCCTGGTGAAATCACTGACAGACACCAGCAGGGTGAAACCAATCTTTACACCTGAAGGTTCAGGCCCCTCAGACCATTCTGCCTTCTATGCAAAAAATATTCCCGTTCTTTTTATTACAACAGGCGCCCACACCGATTACCATACCCCTGAAGATACATGGGACAGGATAAACTATCCTGGCATGACAGATGTTGCCGGTTATGTATATAAAATAGCGGGATATCTGGCTTCTGAAGGAGATAAACTTGCTTTCAGGGAAGCGGGTCCTGCCGAAAGCCGGAGCCGCCGGCCCGGCAGAAGGGGTGTGAGCCTCGGAATTATGCCCGATGTGACGGGGAGCGTGAAAAACGGACTGAAGGCAGAACTTGTCACCCCCGGAAAACCCGCCGATCTGGGAGGAATGAAAAAGGGTGATATTATTACCGCAATAAACGGTAAACCTGTTACCAATATCGAGGAATATATGTTCAGGCTGAGCCAGCTGAAAAAAGGAGAAGCAGTAACAGTTGAGGTTTTACGTAACAATAAAAAAACTGAACTTCTGATACAACTTTAATAATAATGAAAAATTTCTTAATCTGGCTGACCGCAATAATCATTACCCTTGCGGCTGCAGTATATCAGCGAATGACAGGCCCAACATACCCGAAAAGGGATAGTGTGGAGGTAAACGGAAACATTTATAAAGTTAAACTGGTCAGAAGTCTCGGACTTGACGAAAGGCCGGTTCTCAGACTGGCAATTTATGACACAACAGCTGTTATTAAGCTTTTCTATAAAAGATTCAGAACAGGCGAAGAATACACTGAAACAGAATTCAGGTACAGGGTAATACCGGTAAATTCATTCATCATGAATAAAGTGTTCGGGATGTACGAGATAAAAGGTTTCTTTGCCTCCGTTCCGCAGCAACCTCCGGCAGGCAAGTTGCAGTATTATATAGAAATAACCGACAAAACGGGTACAATAACATACTACCGCGATAATCCTGTGGTTATAAGATTTAAAGGTGCGGTTCCGGGATGGATACTTACACCTCACATTATTCTTATGTTCCTGGCGATGCTCTTTTCGACACTGGCAGGTATCATGGCTGCTGCAGGCCACAGGCTGTTCAGAAAGTATGCCGTATGGACGCTTGTCCTGCTTGCGGCCGGGGGTATGGTGCTCGGACCGCTGGTTCAGTATTATGCCTTCGGTGACCTGTGGACAGGCGTTCCCTTCGGATGGGACCTGACCGATAACAAAACCCTGATAGCTTTCCTTTTCTGGATCCTGGCAGTGGCAATGAACAGAAAAAAAGAGAGGCCCATCTATGTTGTCCTGGCTTCTGCAGTCTTACTGCTTGTCTATTCAATTCCTCACAGTTTGCTGGGCTCAGAACTGGACTATGAAAGCGGAAAAGTGATTCAGGCATACCTGGGTTATCTTTTCTGAAAAAAAGTCTAACTTCACCTCTATATAATGCATCACAATTCTGTTTTTTCCGTCTTTTTACCGGAAATAACTTTTAAAAGTGGATGCAGCATATAAAATAAAGGAATATTTCGACGACGAAATGGACACTGCTGAAGCCACTTACAAGAATATACATCAGGATCTGATAGACGGATGCAAAACAGGCGACCAGAAAGCACAGTTCCAGATTTACAAGCTTTATTATAAAGCCATGTTCAACACAAGCCTGAGAATTGTGAACGACACGATGGAAGCGGAAGATATAATGCAGGAATCGTTCCTGTCGGCCTTTGAAAAGATTAATACTTATTCAGGCACTGTCAGTTTCGGCGCCTGGCTGAAAAGAATTGTCATCAACAGGTCGCTCGATGCTCTCAGCAAAAAGAAAGTAGCCCTTGAAGACATAGATTCTTTCCCGGGAATAAGAGATGACAGCGGAGACGAAATGCTTTATAAAGAGGAAGTTGAACTGAAAGTGGAAGAGATTAAAAAGGAAATCGAGAAACTGCCCGACGGATACAGGGTGATACTTTCCCTCTATCTGATTGAAGGATACGACCATGATGAGATAGCTGATATTCTCGGAATAACAAGCAGTACTTCAAGGTCTCAGTTATCGAGGGCAAAACAAAAACTGATCGGTGAACTTCGCAAAAAAATGTAAAACAGGGTAAAATGAAAAATATAGAACAGATAATCAAGGAGAACCGAAGCTTCTTCGATGGCGCAGAGCCGGCTGAAGGACACTTCGAAAGATTTGAGTGGAAGCTCGAAAAAAGACTCCATTCAGGCGTTAAAAGAAGCATTCTTCCATATCTGCTCAGGGCAGCCGTGGTAACATTGCTGGTTACCCTCTCCTCCCTGTGGACATGGGACCATTTCCTGAGGCCCGATAAGGACAGGATGGCTCTCGGCGATGTTTCACCACAGTACAGAGAGGTTGAAAACTATTACGTGCACCAGGTTAATATGATGGAAGGTGAACTCAGAAATGCCGATTTCATCAGTTCCGAACAACGCCTGATGCTTGACAGCGAACTTAAAAGCATGGATTCGGTATATATCCAGCTCCAGAAAGACCTGAAAGCAAATCCCGACGACGAAAGAATAATAAATGCAATGATTGGACATTATCAGACCAAGGTGGAAGTAATGTCTTTCATTCTCGATCAACTGAAAGCAATCAGAAATGAAAACTCAAAAAAGGGAGAATATGAAAAAGCTGCTATTTAAAAGGAGCATGCTGCTGGCGGCAGCAATACTTCTTGTCTCACAGATGTGGGCACAGGAGGTGTCAAAGGAGTTCCGGAAGGAATATAACGCCGACGCAAACACTATCGTGGAACTTGTTAACAGGTACGGAAATATAATCGTTACAGGTCAGAACGACAACAAAGTTGAAATATATGTCAAAGTATCAATCGAAATGCCCGATAAAAGCCGTGCCGAAAGATTACTCGACCTCATTGATGTTCAGTTCAGCGAAAGTGAAGGCAGAGTCTCGGCAAAAACAATAATAGATGATAAGTTCAGCTTTACCGGTTGGGGAACCAGCAGGAAATTCAGCATCAATTATACCGTTAAAATGCCTGTGAATTCAGGGCTTGAAATTGCAAACAGATACGGAAATGTTGACATTGATGAACTGGAAGGAAGAGTGTTTCTTGATGTCAGATACGGAAACATTACAGCCTCAAAACTGACAAGGGGTAATGAAAAACCGCTCAACAGGATAGAGAGCTCATACGGGAAGGTACTGGTAAAATCGGCAGGATGGCTCGACCTGTATCTCCGCTACACAACTATGGCCGACCTGCCTTTATGCCAGGCACTGCTTGTCGACAGCAAGTACTCTAAAATCAGAATCGGCTCTGTCAGCTCGGCAGTGATAACCTCACGCTACGACAACTATACTATCGACCGTATCAAAAACCTTGTAATTGACAAAGGCTATACAACCCTGAACGTAAAAAATGCCGAAAATAGAATAAGCATAGAAGGCAGTTACGGTTCGGTGAGTGTTGAAAATGTTCCGAAAGACTTTGAGATGATCGATATCAACACCAGGTACACAGGAGTCAGAATTGCCATCGACCCCGCAGCATCATACAAGATCGACGGAAAATCATCCTATTCCAGCATAAAGATTCCTGAGGAATTACTGACGATCAGGAAAAGAATTGTCGACAATACCTCCTCTGAGATCGAGGGGGTTGTAGGGAAAAATCAGAATACAACAGCTTATGTCAGGGTGGAGACATCTTACGGTTCCGTAAGATTGTATTGAATTTTATAATTCATAAAAATTAACCCTTCCGCAGATCATTTACCCGGAAGGGTTTTTTATTAATTTTGAACAGAACTTAAATATAACCGGGATATGATACACGTAGAAAAACCTGATCCTTCAAAACTGAAAGAACTGGGTGTGAGTTCATGGCCTGTATGGACAAAAGAGGAATCGGAGTTCCCGTGGGAATACGATGAGAAGGAAACATGTTATATTCTTGAAGGGGATGTTGTTGTGACGCCCGAAAAGGGAGAACCCGTACATTTCGGCAGAGGAGATCTTGTAGTCTTTCCGGAAGGCATGAAGTGCAGGTGGAAGATTAACAAGGCAGTGAAAAAACACTACCGGTTCGGCTAAAAGCACACCAGCAATAAGATCGTATGAGAATAGCCGATCTGGCAGTTTTCGTCCTTTATCTTACGGGGATATTACTATTCGGGTTGTCATTTTACAGGCGGAGCAGGACTCCGGGCACATTCACTCTAGGCAACAGGGATATACCATCGTGGGTTGCCGGTATGTCTATATTCGCAACCTTTGTCAGCAGCATCAGTTTCCTTGCTCTGCCCGGACAGGCTTATCAGACCAACTGGAATCCTTTTGTATTCAGCCTTTCACTGCCTTTTGCAGCATGGATGGCTGTTAAATTCTTTGTGCCGCTCTACCGGTCGGTTAACAGTCCTTCAGCATATACATGGCTCGAAATGCGTTTCGGAAGCTGGGCAAAATATTACGCATCGTCTATGTACCTTCTTACACAACTCATGCGTACCGGAACAATTCTTTTTCTTCTGGCCCTTATGCTCAACACAACCACAGGATGGAATATATCAGTTGTTATAATGATTACGGGAGCAAGTGTGATTCTGTATTCGATGCTGGGAGGAATAAAAGCAGTGCTCTGGACCGATGCAATACAGGGCATTATTCTCATCGCAGGCGCGGTTATCTGTGCCCTTGTGATCATTTTCTCGATTCCGGGCGGACCTGAAAACATTTTTAAGATCGCGTCGGAATATAATAAGTTTAGTCCCGGAAGCATCAGACCGGACTTTACCACATCGACATTCTGGGTTGTGCTTATCTACGGAATATTTATAAACCTTCAGAATTTCGGCATTGACCAGAATTATATCCAGAGATATCTTACGGCCCGGTCCGACAGGGAGGCAAAGAAATCGGCACTGTTCGGGGCATTGCTGTATATACCTGTCTCGATGCTGTTTTTATTTATCGGCACCGCCCTGTTCAGTTTCTACACGGTACAACCAGGTCGCCTGCCCTCAGACCTCACATGCGACAGAGTTTTTCCTCATTTTATTTTCAGCCAGCTTCCTCCGGGTCTGGCAGGATTGCTCGTTTCATCGGTCTTTGCAGCAGGAATGAGCACCGTATCCACAAGCATCAACAGCTCGGCCACAGTTCTGATGAAAGACTTTTTCACACGGGCAGGTGAAGGTGAGAGCGGGAAGAGACAGATGAGAGTTTTATATTTCTCATCAGCTTTATTCGGGGTTGCAGGAATCACAACAGGCATAGCCATGATCAACGTTCAGAGCGCTCTTGATGCATGGTGGAAGCTGGCATCGGTATTCAGCGGAGGGATGCTCGGATTATTTCTGCTTGGATTTTTTGATAAAAGAGTTACATCTGGTCCGGCTGTTGCAGGTATGGTTGCAGGTGTACTGATGATTGCATGGATAAGCCTCTCCCCTGTTCTCTTAAAAGGTTCGCTGCAGAGGTTTGCATGTCCACTGCATGGTTATATGGCCATTGTGGCAGGAACGACTGTAATATTTATCACCGGTTTTCTGGGGGGATTGCTTTTTAAATCCAAAGTCAGGAGGTGACCGGTGACCGGTAATTGGTGACTGGTGACTGGTGAGGAAATGCTCTTTTTAATGGGAGAATGAGAACTGCGAAGCAGTGACATTTTTACAGGAGAAAGGAGATTACATGTTTCCCCGGCGCCGGAACGAAAAGATTTTTGATTCCCGAAATCTCCTGGTCCGGCGCAATTGGTTTTCAATCCGGATAGGCTGAAATAATTATCATTTTCATAAAAATTTATTTTTAACCCTAAACCATCGGAGAAAAAAAGATTCCTGCCCACAGGAACGTAATTATAAGGAGTTGCTGCTTTTACGTAAAAAATGATTTAATTTTGGGTAACAAATCGAAGGTAATTGCTATTAACAAATAAATTAAGCAGATATTTTGCAAAAAAGGTGAATCTGTAAACCGATACATCATATGAAGCATATCTGCACAATTAGAATAAATACACAAAATTAACCATGAAAACAATCATTATCGTCATTATTATCCACACAACAAAACTTTATATAAATCCCAGGAATAAAGCACGAAATCAAACTGTATATCATTTTAAGGCATAATTTTTGATGTCCTGTTCTTTAACTAAACCAGAATCAATGAAGAAGTCATTCCTGCTCCTCGTATCATTGCCGTTCCTCTCATTATCTCTTTCTGCACAGAGTGATAATAAAGATCCTTTAATCGTTGTTAACGGTAAAATCAGTAACATCAGTCTGAATTCAATATCTCCGGATGAAATAATATCAGTGTCTGTTACAAAACAGCCCTCACCGCAGGACAAGGAATTATATGGTATCATGGCAGATAATGGTGTTATATCCATCATTACAAAAGACCAAAAACAAACAGAACATCAAAAAGACCAGACTCCTCAACCTTTGGTTTTGCTGGACGGGAAGGTATTTACAAACAGCCTCGACTCAATAATTGTACGGGAAATTGAGACAATCACCGTATTAAAGGACCAGTCAGCTACCAGATTATATGGCAAAGCCGGCGAAAACGGCGTTATTCTTATTAAAAGAAAAGGACAAACTGAAAATCAATAGCGAAAATCCTTTACATAAAACACGGTAAGCCGGCGCCTGTTGCAGCTACCGGTTTTTTATGCAGAAATCTTTTTACTCCGGTTTTTCAGACGTGATTTACAGATCGAGTTCCACGAGAGTAACCCCTGCCCCACCCAGTTCCACATGCTCGTCGCGGTATGATCTGACCACCGGCATGGTTGCAAGATACTGCCTTATAAGATTCCGGAGTATGCCGTTGCCCTTTCCGTGAATAATCCTCAGGTTCCGGTGCTGAACCATAACGGCATCATCAACCAGGTTTCTTACAGCCTCTAGGGCATCATCCCCCCTTACACCCCTGATGTCTATCTCGGGTTTAAACCTGAGTTTTCTCTCACTTATCAGAGGATCTGTCTGCTGCAAAGGTCTTCCTGCAGAAAGGCTCTTTTTCAGATCCTTTTTACTTATCTTCTCAACTTTAGATACCGACACTCTCAGCCTGAAGCTCCCGGTCTCCACAGTCAGGTTATTGTCGCTGATATCAATAACCTCTCCTGCCACACCGGTGTCGGTCAGTCTGACCGCATCTCCGGGTTTAAGAGCGCTGATGCCGGTATTAATGTCCGGTTTCTTTTTTTCCCTTGCCTTTCTGATAATCTGCGGAGTTTTTCTCTCAAGTTCCAGGTGCCGGCCGCTTATTTCAGGTTCCTCTTTCAGACTTTCGACCTCCTGTCTGAATTCGGCAATTTTCTTTCTCGCCTTAAGGGTTCTCTCCTTTTCTGCCTGAGACTCTTTAATCTCCCTCACTGTATTTTCAATAATACGGTTCGAATCTTCCAGAATTCTCCTTGCTTCTTCCCTTGCCTTTGAAATGATCTCCTTCCTGAGGGTCTTTGCCCCTGAAAGCTCTTTTTCATACTCATCAATCAATTCCTCAAGCCTTTTCTCATGTTTCCGGATATTCTGCCGCTTCATTTCCCAGTAACGCTTGTCGCGGGCAATATCCTTAAGATGACGGTCAAACTTTACATTTTTAACTCCCGCTTTAAATGAAGCTTCACGCAGCAGGTCCTCAGGAAGTCCGATTTTGCGTGCAATTTCGAAGGCAAATGAGCTTCCAGGTTTACCAATGTCAAGTCTGAAGAGAGGCTGCATCAGTGTGGTATCAAAAAGCATGGCTCCGTTTATAATACCATCATTAACCGAGGCAAAATGCTTGAGGTTTGAATAATGTGTAGTTATTACCCCGCAGGTTCCGTTGGCTATAAGTCCGGCAAGTATTGCCTCGGCTATTGCACCTCCCAGTACAGGTTCAGTTCCCGAACCAAGTTCATCTATAAGCACCAGTGATGCGGGAGAAGAATTCCTGAGAAAGAATTTCATATTTAACAGGTGAGAACTGTAAGTGCTGAGATCGTTCTCAATACTTTGTTCATCGCCAATATCTATGAAAATATCTTCGAAGATACCGGCTTCGGAACCTTCGGCAACAGGAATTGTATATCCGCACTGAAGCATATACTGAAGCAGGCCTGTTGTTTTCAGGCATACCGACTTACCGCCGGCATTTGGACCTGATACCAGAAGTATCCTGTGCTTGTCATTAAGTTCAATATCGAGAGGAACCACCCTCCTGTTGCCTGCCTTTTTAAAGGTATTGTAAAGAAGAGGATGAATGGCCTTCTTCCACGAAAGGAACGGTTTCGGTGACAATGCCGGAAGGATTGAACCCAGTTCATTGCCGGTCAAAGCCTTAGCCCTGATGAAATCAATATATGCGAGAAAATCATTTGAATTAAGGAGATCATCAATATAATCTCTTATGCTGTCGGCGAATGAGGTCAGTATTTTTACAATCTCTCTTCTCTCTTCATATCCGAGTTCTATTATATCATTATTCAGTTCCACAACTTCGGCCGGTTCAATGAAAACAGTCCGGCCTGTTGCCGACTGGTCGTGAATTAATCCGTTTATTTTTTTCTTGTCTGAGATATTTACCGGAAGGACACCTCTCCCGTTCCTGACCGATATATTAGCGTCGGCATCTACTATCCCGTCGGCCCGGGCCTGTTTCAGAATAGCATTCAGCCGGCTGGCAACTGCAGCTTTTTTTGATGCTATCTCCCCTCTCACCTTTTTAAGACCCTGAGAGGCATTATCCTTTATATTGCCGTGCCTGTCAATAATTCTGTCTATTAAATCTGTTACAAAAGGGTAAAACTTTACATGGTTCACAACCGACTTCAGGGCCGGACAGGCGTCTGTCTTCCTGCCTTTGAAATAATTAAGAACCGATTTAAGATAATCAAGGGATTTTTTAAGTTCCGTAAGTTCTTCTGTCTCAGGGTATGTTCCTTCGATTTTCAGTTTTCCGAGTATCTTACTGATGTCAGTAAAAGTAACAGCGGGGAAAGGATCGTCGAAGGAAAGAAGCTGCTGAAACTCCCATGTTTTCGTCAGTTCATCTCTTACAGTATCTATGTCATTGCTGAAGCATGGCCTGAAAGCATACTCAGCACCTCCTGGGCTCAGACATTTCTCGGCTGTCATTGCCCTGATCTGGTCAAAGCCGGTTTTTCTTTCAAAATCCTGAGGGTAAATCATTCCGGGATGTAATATATCAGGGTTTGCAAAAGTACAGTTAAATATTGTTAAATCTTATCTCTGGTAAAGTTATGCCGAAAATAAATTTATCTACTTTTAACCTCAATTAATCAAAAAAAATAATCTATGAACAGAAAAAGGTTGTTTTCAGTCTTTATTGCATTAATGCTTTTACCCGTTTTCCTTGCAGCGCAGAAGGAGAACATCGATCTGGCTATGGTTTACAAGATAAAGCAGGCAGGATCGAGGGGCAATACAATTGAAGAGATGGCATACGGACTCACCGATTTTGCCGGCCCGCGGTTAACCGGTTCCACAGGGGCAAACCGTGGAAATGAATGGGCCAAAAAGAAAATGGAAGAGATTGGTCTGGTAAATATAAGAATAGAGGAAGCTAGGGATAACACACGCGGCGGATGGGATAACCTTAAAACATATGCCGCAATGACAGAACCTTACTATGTGAGCTTTGCCTGCAACCCGGTAGCATGGACCGGAAGCACCAAAGGGCTTGTAAAAGGCGAAGTGGTACTTATCAATGCCCAGAGCGTTTCCGACCTCGATAAATACAAAGGCAAACTGGCAGGCAAAATTGTTTTAATGCCCTCCACGGCAACTTATGAAATGAGTTTTACACCGTTTGCAACAAGATATACAGATGAAGATTTAAAAGGGATCTCAATGGCTGCAGCAGGCGGAGGCGGTGCCAGAAGACCTCAGGGCGATATGGCCCAGATGGCTGCACAGAGAGAATTGCAGACAAGATTGCAGGAACTTCTGAGAACCGAAGGTGTTGCTGTGATAATAAACAACTCCGGCACATTCAATGTGCCCCGGTCAAATGGTGCAAATTACAGATGGGGTGACCCGGAACCTGTGCCACAGCTTAACATTCCGATAGAAGCCTATGGCAGAATGGTGAGGCTTATTAACCATAATGTGCCTGTGGTAATGGAGGTTGAAATTCAGAACAGATTTTTCGAAAGTCCCAAAATCTACAATGTAATAGGTGAGATACCAGGCACTGATAAAGTACTCAAGGATGAAGTTGTTCTTCTCGGCGCTCATATAGATTCATGGCACGGCGGGACAGGCGCTGCCGATAATGCTTCGGGATGCATTGTAATGCTCGAGGCAGTAAGGATCCTTAAATCTCTTAATGCTGCACCAAAAAGAACCATAAGGGTTGCATTATGGGGTGGCGAGGAGCAGGGTCTTAACGGCTCAAGAGGATACGTTGAAAAATACCTTATGGATTCACAGACAAGAGCGAAAAAGCCAGGCTGGGATAAATTTGCAGGATATTTCAATATGGATAACGGATCAGGAAAATACAGGGGTATATACCTGCAGTCAAATGAAATGCTCAGGCCGGTTTTCGAAGAATGGCTCAAACCCTTTGCCGATATGGGATGTTCAACGGTAACAATCAGGAATACAAGCGGGACGGACCATCAGTCGTTTGATGCAGCCGGACTGCCAGGATTCCAGTTTATTCAGGATCCTCTTGAATATAACCGCGGATATCATACGGTAATGGATACTTATGAGAGGCTTGTGATGAGCGACCTGAGGCATAATGCTATTGTTACTGCCGCTTTTGCATGGTTCGCAGCCCAGAGAGATGTGAAACTGACCGGAAAACCCGATATACCGCAGATGCAGGGTGCAGGTCAGAGGTTTGGCGGTATGTAATAATAAGTATTCAGTCCCGCCTGCGGCTGGACCCTCGATGCGCTTCGGTATTCTGTATTAACGTAAATATAAAACCGTGGTTAAATAAGATGCATTAACCACGGTTTTATTATAAGATCAGATTCTGAAATCTTTTCAGGAAAACAATTTCTTTCTATTCATTAATTCCAGCAAGATCGAGGATAAATGCATATTGCAATGCCGTGACCCGGTTGCGTTCGAAACGTCCGGAGGCACCACCGTGTCCGGCTGACATGTTAATATCCATTACCAGAAGGTTATTATCTTTTTTCATATCCCTGAGCTTTGCAACCCATTTAACAGGCTCCCAGTACTGAACCTGTGAATCCCAGAACCCTGTAGTAACAATCATGTTCGGATATTTCTGTCTTTTAACCTGGTCATAAGGAGAGTAGGAAAGCATATAATCATAGTACTCCTTCTGCCCCGGATCGCCCCACTCATCCCATTCAAATGTTGTGAGAGGTATGGATGTATCGAGCATTGTCGTAACCACATCAACAAAAGGAACGGCAGCAATCACACCTTTAAAGAGATCGGGTCTCATGTTTACCACGGCACCTATCAGCAGGCCACCTGCACTGCCTCCCTGGGCAAATAGCCTGTCGGGACTTGTATACTTCTGGTTAACAAGATATTGTGCACAATCGATGAAATCGGTGAATGTATTCTTTTTCTTAAGAAGCTTTCCGTCTTCATACCAGTGGCGACCCATTTCACTGCCTCCTCTCACGTGTGCGATGGCAAATACAAAACCTCTGTCGAGCAGGCTTATGATATTTGATCTGAAAGAGGGATCTGTGGAACTTCCATAGGAACCATAAGCATATAGAAGCAGCGGCGCTTTACCGTTTTTCACAAAACCTTTACGGTAAACGAGTGATATCGGTACCATTGTGCTGTCGGCCGCTCTTGCCCACAGACGTTTTGATTCATAATCGTCTGATGAGAACCCGCCCTGTATCTCATCCTGCTTAAGAAGGTGCTTCTCCCGTGTGTTGACGTTATAATCAAAAACAGAATTGGGTGTTGTAAGGGAGGAATAATTATATCGCAGCATTTCAGATGCGGGATTGATGTTTGTACCTAATCCGCATGTATAGGTTTCTTCTCCGAAATCGATAAAATGTGACGATAAATCGGCCATTCCGACAATATTAATTCTGCCAAGACCATTAAATCTCTCCTCCAGAGCGATGAAATCATTGAAAAGCTCAAAATCCTCCAGAAGCACATCATTACGGTGCGGTATAACATCTGTCCAGTAATCCAAGCCGGTCGTTTTTTCCGATGTTTTCATAAGTTTGAAATTCTCCGCATTACCGGTATTGGTCCTGATATAAAAATATCCGTTGAGGTGATCAATACTGTATTCGTGGTTCCTTGTCCTGGGTTCAAAGACCTTTGCTTCACCTTCGGGTTTTGATGCGTCTATGTACCGGACTTCGGTGGCAAGAGTCTGGCTTGAATTAATAAGGATATACTTTCTGCTTTTGGTACGGCTGAGGGAAACGCTGAATGTTTCATCATTCTCAAAATATACTTCACTGTCCTGTGAAGCAAGTGTGGCGAGTTTATGTTTCCTGACTCTTTCTGCCCTGAGTGTCTGCGGGTCGCGCGTGGTGTAAAAAAGTGTTCTGTTATCGTTGGCCCAGACACAGTTTCCTGTTGTATTTTCAATAATATCAGGGAGTAATGTTCCGGAGTTGAGATCGAGGAAATAAATGGTATATCTTCTTCTGCTCACAAAGTCGGCAGCATAGGCAAGAATCTTATTGTCAGGTGTAACGGCCAGACCCGTTACGGAACAATAGCTTTTTCCTTCAGCAAGTCTGTTTACATCAAGCATAATCTCTTCCGGTGCTTCAAGTGTTTCTTTCTTTCTGCAGTAAACAGGGTATTCCTTTCCTTCAACATACCGGGTATAATAGAAATAACCGTTCTCAAACCATGGCACCGAGGAATCATTCTGTTTTATTCTGCTCACCAGTTCATCAAAAATTTTTTTCTGGAGCGGTTCCGTATGTTTCATCACTGATTTTGTATAATCATTCTCGGCAGTGAGATATTCCAGCACCTTTGAGGTTTGGTCGTCGGGTATTGTTGCCGTCTTCTGTGCATCGGAGAGTCTTATCCAGTAATAGTTGTCAATACGTCCGCCGGCAACCTCGAAGGGTTTCTTTTCGGCTACCGGAGGCTTTACAGTCTGATTTCCGGAGCATGAGAAAATCAGAATTGAAAGTAATAAAAGGAGTCTCGGCTTTCTGTTCATCTTATTAAATTTTGTTTTGTTTTAAGCATTGATTCATTCCGTTTTGTTATTTAAAGAAACCATGAAGCTGTTCAGTTTTTTCGCGTCAGACTGAAATTTCCGTATAAGTTTTTAAACTTTTAAACGTTATCAGAGTCTAAGAAGTACAAACCTATAAAAAATTAGTTTATGAAAAGAATAATAATTATATCCGGTTTATTGCTATTACTGTCATCATCAGCAGTATTTGCCCAGAGGGGCACTGCCTCCAATACAATGCGTCAGGGTGCGCAGCAGGGGCGCATTGCGGAAGGTGTCAGAAGCGGCGAACTCACACGCCGCGAAACCCGTCTCCTGGAGAGGGAACAGAGAAAGATACGGATTGAAAAACAACTGGTGCAGGCCGACGGGAAAGTGACACCTGCGGAAAAGAGATTCCTGAGGCGTGAGCAGAACAGAGCAAGCCGGCATATTGCCCGGCAGAAAAATGACCGTCAGGGAAAATAAGAATAAAATGACATTAATCTGAGGATACATCTTTCATTGAAAGCTGTATCCTTTTTCTTTCAATGTCAACCCCGATAACTTTCACCATTACATGCTGGTGAAGTTTTACCACATCAGAAGGGTCTTTCACATAACCCTTTCTGAGGTTTGATATATGTATCAGGCCGTCCTGTTTCACACCAATGTCCACAAAAGCCCCGAATTTTGTAACATTGGTTACTATTCCGGGAACAATCATTCCCTCTTTTACGTCTTCAATTGAGCGGATATCTGCGAAACTGAAAGCTTTAATCTTCTGGCGCGGATCGCGGCCCGGTCTGGCCAGCTCATCAAGAATATCCTTAAGAGTCGGTATTCCGATATTTTCGGAGACATAATTTTCAATAACAATTTTCTTCTGCAGTTCTGTGTTTCTGATCAGTTCAGCCACATTCACGCCGAGGTCTGCAGCCATTTTTTCCACGACGGGATAGCTTTCGGGATGCACGGCAGAGGCATCGAGGGGATTACTGCCGTTTCTTATTCTCAGGAATCCTGCACACTGTTCGTATGCCTTCTCACCGAGCCGTTTTACGTTAAGCAGTTCCTTGCGGGAGCGGAAAGGTCCGTTCTGTTTTCTGTGTTCAACAATGTTTTTTGCAAGCTGCGGACCGAGTCCTGACACGTAATTAAGCAGGTGCGGGCTGGCCGTGTTGACTTCAACACCAACAGCATTCACACAGCTAATAACCACATCGTCGAGCGACTGTTTCAGTTTTGTCTGATCAACATCGTGCTGGTACTGCCCCACTCCTATTGATCCGGGATCAATTTTCACAAGCTCTGCCAGCGGGTCCATAAGTCGTCTCCCTATTGAAACAGCTCCCCGGACAGTAACATCATAATCGGGAAATTCGTCTCTTGCAACCTTTGAAGCCGAATAGACAGACGCACCTGCCTCGCTTACAACGAACACCTGGATTTCCCTTTCGAATTTAATCCATCTTATAAGATCTTCAGTCTCCCGGCTGGCTGTGCCGTTTCCTATTGCAATGGCCTCAATTTTATATGAATTGACGAGGTTTACTATATTTTTAACCGATAATGCTGTTTCGTTCTGGGGTGGATGTGGGTAGATGGTTTCGTTATGGAGAAGGTTTCCCTGGCGGTCGAGGCATACAATCTTGCATCCTGTGCGGTAACCCGGATCAATTGCAAGGATATTTCTCTCGCCCAGAGGAGGGGCAAGCAGAAGCTGTCTGAGGTTACCGGCAAACACTTTTATTGCCTCATCGTCGGCTTTTTCCTTACAGGTATTTCTGAATTCATTTTCGAGTGAAGGAGACAATAACCTTTTCCAGCTGTCGTGAACCGCGTTTCTTACCTGTTCGGAAGAAGGTGATTTTCCCTTAACAAAAATGTTTTCGATCAAAGAGATGGCCTTTTTTTCATCGGGTAAAAGTGAGATCCTGAGAAATCCTTCTTTTTCACCCCTCAGCATTGCCAGCATTCTGTGGGATGGGCAGCGTCGGGCAGTCTCCGACCAGTCGAAGTAATCTGCAAATTTATTGCCTTCGCTCTCCTTACCTTTAACTACCCTTGAAACAATAACGGCTTCTTTTTCAAAGAGTTCTCTGAGAAGTTTCCTTGCCTTTTCATCCTCACTGATTCTCTCGGCAATAATATCGCATGCTCCGGCCAGGGCTTCTTCAGGGGTGTTTACTTTATCGTTTACATATTCAGATGCAGCAGTTAATGGATCAGAAATATTTTGTTTAAACAACAAATCTGCCAGCGGTTCCAGTCCGTTTTCGCGCGCCACGGTAGCCCTTGTTCTTCTTTTGGGCCTGTACGGAAGGTAGATATCCTCAAGTCCGGAAAGTGTCTCAGCATCATTGAGTTTTTCAAGGAGTTCAGGGGTCATTTTTCCCTGTTCTTCCACTGACCGGATTACTGCCTCACGTCTTTTATCCAGTTCCTTCAGTCTTGAAATCTCATCTTTTATTGCAAGGATAGTCACCTCGTCAAGACTGCCGGTCATCTCTTTGCGGTAACGGCTGATAAAAGGCACTGTTGCGCCGTCATCGAGCAGTCGTACGGTATTTTCAACCTGCCATTGCTGAATACCCAGTCTGCCGGCTATTATCCTGAAGTATTTCTCCATCATTCTTTATTTTTCAGTATGATATAGTTAAAATTTCCGGTTCATCTTTCCCGGGAAACAGGTTTTACTCAACATAAAGCACAAGTCCTTTCAGGTATTCACTTTCGGGATGGTATATATTGACGGGATGGTCGGGGGGCTGGGAGAGTTGATGCAGTATCCTGACTTTTCTTCCTGTATTGGCTGCGGCGGCGAACACCGATTTTCTGAAATTTTCCCTTGAAACAACCTGGGAGCAGGAAAATGTAAAAATAATTCCGCCCTTTTTGATATTCTCAATTGCTTTCATATTCAGTCTCTTGTAACCCTGCAGGGCATTTGCCAGGACGTCGTTATGTTTTGCAAATGCGGGCGGGTCGAGTATTATGAGGTCATATTTATCACCGCAACCTCCGAGAAACCCGAAGGCATCCTCCCGGAATGATTCGTGCCGGGCATCATTTCCGTAATTCAGTTTAATATTCTCATCCGCCAGATCTGTTGCCGGACCTGAACTATCGACAGTATGCACAAGCCGTGCATTACTCATGGCATATACCGAGAATCCTCCTGTATATCCGAAAAGATTAAGGACATTTCTTCCGGCGGTATATTTCTGAAGCAACATTCTGTTATCGCGCTGGTCGAGAAAAAAACCGGTTTTCTGTCCCGCTTCAAAATCGACTTTAAACCTGTACCCGTTTTCATTTATTATTACAGGACCTGAGTTGCCTGACATAAATTCATTTACCGGACCGATGCCCGATTTAAAGGGGAGAGTTGTTTCGCTTTTGTCAAACACTGCTTTCACTCCGGAGGGGATTACTTCGAGTAAAGCCAGAGTTATTTCGGTTTTTATTCTGAACATTCCCGCGGAATGCATCTGCAACACCACCAGGCCGTCATAATAATCGGCTATCAGTCCCGGAAGGTTGTCACCTTCAGCATGAACAAGTCTGAAAGCATTTGTGGAAGGATTATCAAAGAAGCCAAGGTTTCTGCGATATTCTACGGCAGAGGATATTTTTGACTTAAAGAATTCTTTGTCAGGTGTTACTTTTTCAAAGGAGAGAATACGGACTGCAATTGATCCGTTCTGGTAGTGACCTGTTCCGAGGAAATTATCCTTGTTGTCATACACATCCACAACGTCTCCTTCGGCCGGGTTTCCGTATATTTTCTTAATGGCGCCTGAAAATATCCACGGGTGAAATCTTTTCACCGGCTGGTCCTTACCTGATTTGAGTATTATTTTTACGGTTTCCACCTTAAATATTTTGTAAGAAATCGGTTCAGTCAGGAATTGAGTTTTCTGTAAATTTCATAACAGACCCATGCATCGGTTGATGCATATTTTAACTGTGCTTCCGTGAGGACATCGGCATTCCAGTCGGTCACCTGCTGGCTTTTGGAGATTCTGAAGCCCAGTACTATTGCCGAAAGTTTTTTCAGGCTTATGCTTTCTATACCGTGTTCCTTCACAATCTTCTGAAGATCGATAAAACCTGCCGGTACAAAATTCCTGATATTCTGCAGGACTCTGATATCATCATGAACCGCAACACCCGCTTTGATTTTACCGGGATCGGAAAGCACTCTGATCAGGGGATCAGGAAGTCCGATTTTGTTTATTCTGAAAAGGATGGCAGTATTATCAAAAGCAAGCTGCAGAAGGGACACTTTGTTTCTTTTGCCTTTTCTGAAGGAAGGTTTGGTTTCGGTATCGAATCCAAGTATCTTACAGTCACTGATCATTTCCAGGGCATAGTCAAGGCGTCTGAGATCGTCGATAAGCAGTATTTTTCCTTCAAAGTTACCTACTCTGTAATTTCTAAGGTCTTCCGGTGAAACTGACGGCAGATATTTTTTACTTTCCATTTTTCCTGAACTCTTTCTGTCTTCTGCTTAATATCCAGCTTTCACGGTATTTATCTTCATCCTCACTGTCCGGTTTTTCAGGTTCAAGTCCGATTTCCTCACCTGAATAAATCAGCCGGTGAATTGCTCTGAGAGAGTTAAGCAGTTTCTGACCCCAGTAATTTTCAAAATTCAATCTGCATTCCCAGAGTGCGTCATTCATTACCTCATTGGTGCCTGTCTGGTACAGAATCAGAAAGTCTTTGAGATCCTGGTAGATATCTGCTATATTTTCAGCCAGGCTTGAGACAACCGGTGTATCAGAATCCTTAATTCTTTCGTCGAACACCTCAAGGTAGCTGTCGGCAGTACCCAGTTTCACTTTAAGTTCATCATGAATTTTATTCCAGTCTCCCTCCCGCACGAATTTTTCATTTCCCTCACCAAAGAACGGATCGTGTTCCGGAAGAAGAGAGGCTTTAAGATATATAAAAGGTAAAAGACGCTGATAAATCTTCAGCAATTCTATTCCATCAATTTCGGAGTTTCTTTCGGTGTACTTGCAGAATTCGTTGGCTGAAGCCACAAATTCAACAACCGGGCCCGAAAAGAGGAAGTCTGGGAATTTTGTCATTTCTTATAATTCAGTTGGCAAAAATATGCAATTTTATTCTTTTGCTGCCCAGCGAAGCCTCATATTCCCGTCGGTCAGGATTTTTTTATGATCTATAAGCCAACGTATAACCCTTACAGCCTTTTCGTGAGGATATCCGGTTTTCTCTGCAAGGGTTCTTGCGTCGGGGTTTTCCCTTGAGAGTATTTCTTTAATCTCCCTGAGAATCATATCAAACTCATATTCGCTGAGTTCGAGTTCATTTCTTTTCCTGCAGACGTCACAGTTACCGCATCGTTCAGCCTTTTCGCCGAAATAGTCGAGAAGCATTACTGATCTGCATTTTGTATCAGATTCGGCATAGGCGATTATTTTATCTATCCTTTGAATGAATTTTTCTTTTACATTCAGATAGTTATCAGGGGAGATAAAGAGTGATTTTCTTTCAAGACGTTCTGTTGTAAAAATGATCAGCGGAGTCTTTTTGCCCGGAATATAATGAATAATGTTTAGAGCGGAGAGACGCACAAGGTACTGGTATACTGTATCCCTTGTGATTCCTGCCCTGTCAGCGAGCGTATCTTCATTAATAACGACATATTCGGTGAACATTCCCGTGTATGAGCGGAGCAGCAGTTTTATGAATTTATCGTAGGCTTCGTTGGCTACCTGGAATTTATACAGATCATCGCGGCCGACAATAAAGTGAACTCTTGAAGGGTTATTGATTTCTTCCGTAAATTCAATATATCCTTCTCTCTGAAGAAACATGAGGCTGTTATAGGTATCTATTACAGGGAGCCGGTATTTTGCTACAAACTCCTGCATATTAAAATCATATATGGAATCTTTTCCTGCCCCCACCGGAAGCTGCAGGTGATTGCAAAGCATTTCATAGACATCCTTGATTTTCTCAACCGGCGGAAACTTGTGTGCGATGCTTTGTTTAAGGCGGCTTCTGTCGGCATCCGAATAAAGAAGAACTGCCCATGATTGTTTTCCGTCACGTCCTGCCCTTCCCGTTTCCTGGAAATACGATTCCACAGAATCAGGTATATCCCAGTGTATTACAAATCTGACATCAGGTTTGTCGATACCCATGCCGAAGGCATTTGTGGCTACTATTATTTTTGTTTTCCCTGCCATCCATTCAGTCTGTTTCCTGTCGCGTATTTCCTGGGGGAGTCCGGCATGGTAAAAACCGGCACTGAAACCTTTGCCGGATAGCATTTCAGCAACCTCACGCGATTTTTTTCTGCTCCGTACGTATACTATGCCTGAGCCTTTGATTTTCCCGAGGGTATTGACCAGATAAGTACCTTTATCCTCTACCTTACGGACCAGGTATGAAATGTTTTTCCTTTCAAAACTTGTCTGCAGAAGATTCTTCCTCCTGAATTCAAGTTTTTCCATAATATCCTCGGCGACTTTTTTTGTGGCTGATGCGGTGAGTGCAAGGAAAGGGGGTTTAGACTGAAGAAGCTCACGCAGTTCAGGAATTTTAAGGTATGAAGGTCTGAAATCGTATCCCCATTGAGATATACAGTGTGCCTCATCCACAGCCACGAGCGAAACATTAAGCCGGGGAGCTTTCATCCTGAAAAGAGGGGTTGATATCCTTTCAGGAGACATATAAAGGAATTTATAATCGCCGTAAATACAGTTATCCAGTGTAATTTCTATCTCTTCTCTGGTAAGACCTGAATGGATCATAAGAGTTTTAATTTCCTTACTGTTCAGTTTTGCCACCTGTTCTTTCATCAGGGCAATAAGAGGGGTAATTACGAGGCAGATTCCTTCCATGGCGATACCGGGTACCTGGAATGTAACAGATTTACCTCCGCCGGTAGGCATCAGACCCAGGGTATCATTGCCGGCAATCACCGACCTTATTATCTCCTCCTGCAATGGCCGGAATGTTGTATAGCCCCAGTATCTGGCAAGGATTTTTCTGCACTCTTCAAATTCCATCAGGTCAGACAGATAAAAGTATTAATGAAATTTAAAAACAGATTTAAAAATCATTGTAATATACAAAAGTAATAACTGTAATTCAAATTTCTGACTGCAACAAATTATGAGCCCTTTTTCCCCTGTAGCTATTTTTTTTGTAATTTGCGCCGCAAACCGAAAACAGTCAGCCATGTCGTTTATAAATGATAAAATTTTATTCGAAGGACTAACCTTTGATGATGTATTGCTGATTCCTGCCTATTCTGAGGTTCTTCCGCGGGAGGTGGATATCAGTACAATGTTTTCAAGAAAGATAAGGCTTAACACCCCTGTCGTATCTGCGGCGATGGATACCGTAACCGAAGCTGAAATGGCAATTGCCATTGCCCGTGAAGGCGGTATGGGGGTTATTCATAAAAATATGTCTGTCGACAAGCAGGCTTCACAGGTACGCAAGGTTAAGAGGGCGGAAAGTGTGATGATTCTTGAACCTGTAACCATAAATCCGGAAGCCACGGTAGCTGAAGCGCTGAACCTGATGAGGGAGTACAAGATCGGTGGCATACCGGTAACCGACCGTAACGGGATTCTCAAAGGCATTGTAACTAACCGCGACCTGCGCTTTGAGAATAATTCCTCAAGAAAAATATCGGAAGTGATGACCACTGACCTGATCACCAGCGACAACCAGGTAAACCTTGAGGAAGCTGCACGGATACTGCAGAAACATAAAATCGAAAAGCTTCCCGTTGTTGACGAAAATAATAAGTTAATAGGGCTGATAACCTACAAAGACATCACAAAAACCAAAGACAGGCCGAGTGCCTGCAAGGATGAAAAAGGAAGATTAAGGGTGGCTGGAGCTATAGGAATAGCAGCCGACACACTTGAAAGGGCTGAAGCACTTATAAACGCAGGGGTTGATGCACTGGTTATTGATACCGCTCACGGGCATACCAGAAATGTAATCAGCATTCTCAGGGAGATAAAAAAGAACTTCAGCAATATTGATGTTGTGGCAGGAAATATAGGAACTCCCGAAGCTGCAAAAAAACTGGTTAAGGAGGGGGCAGATGGTGTGAAGGTCGGGATCGGTCCGGGTTCTATCTGCACCACAAGAATTATTGCAGGTGTAGGAATACCGCAACTTTCAGCAGTATATAACGTGGCAAAAGCAATAGATGGCTCGGGTGTACCTGTAATAGCCGATGGAGGAATAAGATATTCAGGCGATATTATAAAAGCAATTGCTGCCGGGGCCGACTCTATTATGGCGGGTTCTCTCTTTGCAGGTGTTGAGGAATCTCCCGGAGAAACAATTATTTACAACGGCAGAAAATTCAAAACTTACCGGGGAATGGGTTCTGTTGAAGCCATGAACCAGGGTTCCAAAGACAGGTATTTCCAGGATGTTGAAGATGACATCAAAAAACTTGTTCCTGAGGGGATTGAGGCAAGGGTACCTTACAAAGGCTCTCTTTCGGAGGTAATCTTCCAGATGATCGGAGGCCTCAGGGCAGGAATGGGTTATCTTGGCACACCGGATATTGAAACCCTCAAAAAGGAGGCTAAATTTGTCCGGATTACCGGAGCAGGAATTGTGGAAAGCCATCCTCACGATGTGACAATTACACGTGAAGCTCCGAATTACAGCAGAAAACTGATCGAATAGTCCTGCAGTGACAGACAAAAATGAAATATCTTCCGGTCATATTTGCATTTTGTCTTATCTCTGACCTTCTCTCATCCCAGGAAACAGAAAGAAAAGTGCTTATGCAGATTGCAGGAGACACCATCACAGCGGAAGAATTTATTAGAATGTACCGCAAAGGCAGTGATACTTTTAACCTTAAGGATTTCGAAAATTATCTTGACCAGTTTATTGTATTTAAACTTAAAGTGGCGGATGCTGTTTCGCGCGGATATGATACAACAAAAAGTTTCAGGAATGAGCTCAGTGGTTACAGAAATCAGATCTCTTTAAATTACCTGACCGACAGAGAGGTGAAGGAACAGATAATAAGAAAGGCATACGAGAGATTACTTAAAGAAATTGATGCATGGCATATTCTTGTTGCGTGCCCGCCAGATAAAAGTTCTGAAGATACACTTGCCGCATGGAATAAAACACTTGAAATAAAAGCCCGTATCGCAGGGGGAGAACCATTCGAGAAAGTTGCACGGAGCGTCTCCGACGATCCTTCGGTAAGGCTGAATGGCGGCCATCTGGGCTATTTTACTGCTTTCCAGATGATAACTCCGTTTGAAGATGCCGCATATAACCTGAAGAAAGGTATGATCTCTGAACCTGTCAGGACACCCTACGGTTACCACCTGATAATGGTCGCAGATATTCGTCCATCGAAAGGTAGAATAAAAGTCGCCCATATTATGAGAAGTGTTCCGCCCAATTCAGATCCCGCAGTTGACAGGGCAGCAGAAGATACCATAAAGAAAGTGCACCGGCAACTTCTGGCTGGGGCATCCTTCAGCGAGATGGCAAGGAAATACTCAGATCACAGGGAAACTGCACAAAAAGGCGGTGAACTGAACTGGTTCGGCGCCGGTGAAATATCCACTGATTTTGCAGAAGCTGCCTTTTCCCTTAAAAATGACGGTGATTTCACAGGTCCGGTCAGAACAATATACGGATGGCATATCATTAAAAGACTTGAAACAAAACCTCCTCCATCATGGGAAGAGGCCAGAAGTATCCTCGAAAGCAAATTAAACGAGTCGTGGCTGAATGCAGAAGCTCAGAAATCATTTGTAAACAAGCTTAAGAAAGAATACAACTTCAGTCTGAATAACAGGGCCATGAACTGGTTCCTCTCAAATACCGACACCCTGATTATCAAAGGATTAAAAAAATATGACAGGAAAAGCATCCCTGCCGAACCATTGTGCTACTATGCACGGCATTCGGTGACTTCTTCTGAATTCGCAGCTTTTATCGAGAGAAAATCAGCACCAGGTATTGAAGAAGATCCTGAAACATATCTGCGTAAAATGCTGGATTCATATATTTCCGATCATATCCTGAATTATGAAAATTCTGTTCTGGAGTCAAAATTTCCTGATTTCAGACTGCTTATGAAGGAATTCCACGACGGAATACTCCTGTTCGACATTTCCCAGGACAAAGTCTGGAACAAGGCTGCCGAAGACAGTGCAGGACTCAGACAATTCTATGAAAGCCGGAAAGATAAATACCCGGGGGAACAGATGCTGGAAGGAAGAATCTGTATACTGGAGAGGAGCGGTCAGCATAAGAAATTCTATAAGGAATTTATGAAAAACAGGAAATATCCTGATACTGAAAAAAGGATGATTAAGAAAATTTCGCCCGGAAATGACTCTCTGTTGAAAGTATACAAAGGTACCTTTCCTGTAACAGACCCGAGACTTCCAGCTGGCATAAAACCGGAAAAAGGAATTACAAAATATTATTCAGGAAATTTTCCGGCAGTAGTTGAAATCTCAGATGTTCCTGAAAGGAAACCGTTACCCTTTGAGAAAGTCAGGGATGAACTGATTCCGCTTTATCAGGAGTGGCTCGAAAAAGAGTGGATTGAACAATTAAGAAAATCATTTACCGTTAGGATTGATAACGATGTGCTTTCTGAAATAAAAAAATTACTGTCAGATGTTTAACAGATCATCCCGCTTCATTCTGATATCCATAACAATTATTTTTCTGGCCGGGGTCTGCTGCACCAGAAAAAATGAAAATACCGGCAGGAAACCTGTAGCCCGGGCCGGTGAAAAAATATTGTTCTTCGATCAGATACCGGCAATTTTCAGGAGCAATAACAGCAGGGAAGACAGTATAGCGGCAATAAACAGTTATATTAACAGTTGGGCAAGAAGGGAACTTATGTATATAAAAGCCCTTGATAACATCTCACCGGCCAACAGAGCCGATATTGAAAAACAGATCCAGGAAATGAGGGCGAATCTTTATATTTACCATTACCAGCGCCAGATGATCCTCGAGAAGATGGATACAGTGGTTACAGATGCAGAACTGGAAAACTACTTCGCTCTTAACAAAGAACTATTCAGGCTTAATTCAAGTATTGTAAAGGCTCTTTTTATTAAAGTCCCGGTGCATGCTCCGAATACCGGCAATATAAGACAGTGGTATACATCCTCCGATGCAAAGGACCTGCAGCAGCTTGAAACCTATTGCTACCAGTTTGCCGAAAAGTATGACGATTTCGGGGAGGAATGGATATCATTCGACAAGGTTGCGGTGGAGCTGCCGGAGGAAATAATCAAACCAGAAGAATTTCTGAGACGCTATTCGTTTTTTGAAACCAGGGATACATCCTACCTCTATTTTGTGGCAATCAGAGACTACAGGCTAAGCCCGGCAATTGCTCCCTATGAATACGTAAAAGACGATATAAAAAGTATTATACTTAACAACAGGCGGTTCGAATTTCTGAAGTCGCTTGAAAACGGCATTTATGAAGAGGCAGTTAAAGCAAATCTGTTTAAGGTATACAATTAAGAACATGAAAAAGAGAATCTTTTTGAGAATAATCACAGTTGCTGTTGCAGTAACTCTAATATCCGGCAAAGCAGAAGCTCAGCTGGTGGAATCGGTCGCCGGAGTAGTAGGTAACGAGGTAATCTTTTTATCGGATATTGAAAATCTGATCGCCCAGCAGCTCTTTTCGGGCGACAGAACTCCTGTGGAAAAACTGAGATGCAGATTCTTCGAAGAGCAGCTGATAGCCAAGCTGTTTCTCGACCAGGCCAGGATTGACAGTATTGAAGTCTCCAATGAATCTGTTGACGGTTATCTCAACATGCAGATGAACAAATACATAACCATTGCCGGTTCAGAGAAAGCACTGGAGGATCATTTCAGGAAAAGCATTACCGAAATCAAAGCCGATCTGAGAAAGAATCTTAAAAACCAGAAAATCATTGAAGAGGTACAGGCTAATATAGCCCAGAAAATAAAAGTCTCCCCTTCGGAGGTTAAAAAATTCTTCTCAAAAATACCGGCCGACAGTCTTCCTGCAATACCTGCAATGGTGGAAATAAGTATTATTCAACTTGATCCTCCTGATAATGAACTTAACAAAGCCGAAGCAAGACAGAAACTTCTCGATTACCGTGCCCAGATACTCGCAGGAAAGAGTTTTTCTGCACTGGCTGTAATTTATTCCGAGGATACCGAATCGGCAAAAAGAGGAGGCGAAATAGGATACCTGTCGAGAGGTGAACTTGAGAAACCCTATGCTGATGCTGCATTCTCACTAAGCAAAAATACCGTTTCAAGGATTGTTGAAACAAAATACGGATTTCATATAATACAGCTTATAGACAGGATGGGAGATTTGGTTAATACCCGCCATATACTTATCAGACCAAAAGTAAAACCCGAACAGGAAGCTGAGGCTCTGGCCAGGCTCGACAGCATTGCAGAGAAAATCCGGACCGACAGCCTGAAATTTGAAAAAGCTGCCATGATGTTTTCTTCCCATAAAGACAGCCGTATTAACGGAGGTAAGCTTGTTAAAAACGATCCGTCTTCAAGAACAAGTCTTTTCGCCCTCGAAGAACTTGACCAGGCAACTTACTCGGTTGTAAGGGAACTTAAACCGGGTGAAATTTCCAATCCTTTCAGAACCACTGATGAAAACGGTAATGTTGTTTTCAGGATTGTCAGGCTCGACAGGCAGATTCCTGCACATGTCGCTGATCTGAAAGAAGATTACCAGGCACTTTACAATGCGGCGCTGGCTGAAAAAAGAATGAAGACATATATGGAATGGATTGATAAAAAGATAGATGTGACATATATCCGTATCAGCGACGAGTTCAAATCATGCCCCTTTTCTAACCCGAAATGGATGCAATAAGAAACCGGCAATCCGGGGTACGAAAAAAAATCAAATACCTCCTTACCCTGATTTTCCTGCTTTTATGCAGCGGATTTATTATTCTTATTTCACAGGAAAAACCTGCACATAAGCAGAGAAAAAAAATTGAACTGATTTATTGTGATGAACTTATCATTGATAAACAGCTCAGCAAAGATCTTCAGCGTCTGATCGGGAATGTCTCCCTGCGGCACAATCAGATTCTTATGACCTGCGACAGTGCATACCTTTACCAGGAACTTAACCAGGTTAAGGCATTCGGGAATGTCAGGATCAACCAGGCCGATACCATTAAAATTTCGGGGAACTACCTTTTCTACGACGGCAATGAGGAAAAGGGAGTCATGGAAGGCAATGTTGAACTCTCCGATAAGGAGTCAAAACTCTTTACTGCTGTAATAAATTATGACGTAAATACAAGGGTTGCAGGCTACCCGTATACCGGCAGAATCATTAACGGTAAAAATGAGCTGTTCAGTAAAACAGGAGTCTACTATTCAAAGGAGAAACTTTTCCATTTCAAAGACAGTGTCAGAATAAACAATCCCGACTATACCCTGAGGGCTGACACACTTGAATATAATTCAGAAACCGAAACTGCCTTTTTTACAGGACCTTCAGTAATTGAGGGCGACAGCCTTTATCTGTATTGCGAGAAAGGCTGGTATGATACTAAAAATGACATCTCGTCAATCTGGCAGAACGCACTGATAGATAACCGTAAACAGATTATAAAAGGCGACTCTCTTTTCTACGACAGGAAAAAAGGCTTTGGAGAGGCCTTCAGAAATATAATAATAACAGACACTACAAACAGTGTGATGGCCGAGGGTGATTATGCCTGGTACTACAGAGACCCGGAACGGTTTCTTGTAACCGAAAAGGCGCTGTTTACTCAATTCTCGGAGGGAGATTCTCTCTTTCTGCATGCCGATACAATAAATATGGTTACTTTACGCTCTTCGTCCGATACAACAGAATACAGGCTGATGAGAGCTTTTCACGGTTGCAGGGTTTTCAGCGCCGACCTGCAGGCAAGATGCGACTCTTTATCTTATTCATTTCAGGATTCAGTAATCAGACTTTACTATTTTCCGGTTTTATGGTCGGAAGAAAACCAGCTGACTGCTGATTCGATGGCGATATTTATAAAAAACAGAAAAACAGAAAGACTTGAATTGTACAATAATGTATTTGTTACCGGACAGGTTGATTCTCTGAGATTTAACCAGATAAAAGGCAGAAAACTTACCGGTTATTTCAAAGACAACAAACTATACCGGATACTGATAGAAGGGAACGGTGAGACTATTTATTTCATGGTGGATAACGATGAACTGATTGGTGTTAACCATGCAAAAAGTTCATCGGTTGAGATTCTCGTTGAGAATGGAAAGATAAAGGAAATAATTGAATATCAGAATCCTGAAGGCAGGCTGGATCCGCCGGAAAAGTCACCTCCCGAAAACCTCAAGCTGAAAGGCTTCGCATGGTATGATGAAATAAGGCCCAAAAGGAAAACAGATATTTTCTTAAAACAATCTCCCCTGCTGCCGGGGACAGAGAATAAAATTTCAGAGGTAAAATAAATTAAAAAGGGCTGTGTTACAGCCCCGGTTTTCAATACTCATCCTCATTAAAGAAAAAATCGTCTTTGCTCGGATAATCGGGCCAGATATCTTCTATACTTTCATAGATATCACCTTCATCCTCGATTTCCTGCAGATTCTCAATTACTTCAAGCGGAGCACCTGACCTGATAGCATAGTCAATTAGCTCATCCTTTGTTGCGGGCCAAGGAGCATCCTCCAGTTTTGATGCAAGTTCAAGTGTCCAGTACATAACTAAAAAATTCTTAGTTAATCTTTTAAGGTTCGCAAATATAAAAATTATTTTATATAAACCAACAACACTGAGAAGTGTTCAGAAATCTTTATGATTTCCATCTAACATCCTCATTACCAGACTCTTTATTAACCATTCTTGATAGTACAAAGAGGTAATCGGACAGGCGGTTGAGAAAACCTGTGATGACTGCAGGCACCTCCTCCTCCGTTCCAAGCCTGAGCACATTTCTTTCTGCCCTTCTGCAAACACATCTCGCTATATGACAGAAAGAGCTGCAGGTACTGCCACCCGGCAGTATAAATGAATTAAGGGGCGGAAGAATGCTTTCCATAGAATCTATCTCCTCCTCTACCCTTTTAATGCAGTTACTGTCCGGGAAAACCGGATCAATATCTTTATTACTGTAATCATGAGCCAGCAGCGCTGCAACGGACATGAGCTGACCCTGAACATAAATAAGGAACTCTTTTCTTTGAGGGTTTTCATCGCAACTCCTCAGCAGTCCTATCCAGGAAATCAGTTCGTCAACTGTGCCGTATGCCTCCAGCTTGGTATGGTATTTGGTAATGCGCTTTCCTCCTCTGATAGAAGTGGTTCCGTCATCACCTGTACGTGTATAGATTTTCATAGCCTGTCAGATCTAAAAACAGGCAAAGTTACGGAAAGAATCCGGCTTTTCAGGCCTTTACATATTTTTCGTTCGGAGCATCGGAGGAGATCATTCCATCAAGCAATCTGACTATTCTTGCAGCATGTTTGGCTATATCCTCCTCATGGGTGACAAGAATTACCGTATTGCCATTCCTGTGAATTTCGTCAAGGAGCCCCATAATATCTACTGAAGTCTTGCTGTCGAGGTTTCCGGTAGGCTCATCGGCAAGTATTATCGATGGTTTATTTACAAGAGCCCTGGCTATTGCCACTCTCTGTCTCTGCCCTCCCGAAAGCTCATTGGGCTTATGTTCCATACGGTCAGCAAGGCCAACCTGCGAAAGTACTTCTATTGCCCTCTGTTCCCTTTCAACTTTGGGTACACCTGCATAGATAAGAGGCAGAGTAACGTTCTCAAGAGCTGTATAACGCGGCAGGAGGTTGAACGTCTGGAAAACAAACCCTATCTCCTTGTTTCTTATTTCCGCAAGACGATCATCTTCCATCTTGCTCACATCCGTATTATTGAGTAAATATCTTCCGCTGGTAGGGGTATCAAGTGCCCCGATAAGATTCATAAGCGTGGATTTGCCTGAACCCGAGGGCCCCATTATTGCAACATATTCATTCTTTTCTATTGTGAGTGATACTGAACGAAGTGCCCTTACAATCACGGTACCTATCTGGTAATTCTTTACAATGTCCTGTAATTCAATAATTTTGTTGCTCATAAACTATTCTGTTAAAAAGTCCGAAATTAGATTAAAATAACCAATTAGAGAATTTATTTATATTAATTTTTGTTAATACCGTATTATATAATGCTTTTCAGAAATATTGCTTCTTAAAAATACTATTCCCATTCTGTATATGTCGATAGTCACGTTAACCGACTCACTTTTTTTTATTTCTTCCCATGCTTCCGACATACCTGCATCTGAATGTATATCATCAATAACGATAACTCCGTCTCTCCTGCATAATTTTTCAATTTTCCTGAAATATCTCAAAAGTGCTTCGGGACGGTGATCGCCGTCAATGAAAACCATTCCGGGCTTTAAATTTACTTCCTCAATGTAGCTGATGAAATCATCAAAGGTTTTATTGTATACCACTATATTATCTCTTTCAGCTGTCAGAAAGTTTTCTGAGGCATACCGTGAAAGTTCAGGGCACCCTTCTGCCGTATGGATGGTTGAGGAGGGTGAACCGAATGAAAGATAGAGTGTACTTATCCCGAGAGATGTTCCGAGTTCAACTATTGTGTCTCTTCCGTATTCACCGGCCAGTGCCGCGACAACCCTGCCGTATTTTTCAGGAAGAGAAGACTTACCGGCAATCTCTGTAAATGTTCTGGTGCTGTTTCTGTTTCCTCCCGCTCCGTAATCAGTTACATTTACCTGCCTTTTATCTGAAAGCATTCTTTTTCTTATTTTTTCTATCTTACAGACAATGGCAGGGTCAATTTTATTCCTGAGGACTCTGGTTACCACGTCAAAAATAAACGGGCTGTGGATGCCAAACCCTTTTTTATGCCTCGAGAATAGTTTGTATGTCAGATATTTGCGTGCTGAATGCAGATTTACAAGGATCATTATAACCCTATTATGTCAGGTTTGCAAAAATAGTTATTTTCGAAATTCATATAATTTCTGCCTGTTACAGGTTTATGGAAAATTTTTTTGATACGGAAATAAAATTTCTTCAGGGAGTAGGTCCTAAAAGGGCAGAGCTTCTGGCTTCTGAAGCAGGAATAAGGTGTTACAGGGATCTGCTGTACTATTTTCCTTACCGTTACGAAGACAGAACAAAGTTTTATAAGATCAGTGAACTTGAACCCGAAATGCCTAATGTGCAGCTACAGGGAAAAATAGTGGCATACTATCCTGAAGGAAAGGGATCGGGGAAGAGACTATCGGCAGATTTCGAGGATGAAACCGGGCGAATAAAGCTGACGTGGTTCAGGGGTCTGAAGTGGATACCAGATACTTACCCTGCAGGAAAAGAGTATATCATTTTTGGAAAACCGGGTCTCTTCGCAGGAAAAATCAATATTATCCATCCCGAAATTGAATCCGCAGAAAAGAGAGAGATAAGGATTGTATCAGCCTTTCAGGCACAGTACAGCACCACCGAAAAACTCAAAAACCATTTCATTACCTCAAAATTCATCAGCAGAATGATGGGGAACCTGTTTAAAATGATGAATTTCAGGATTCCTGAGACACTGCCTGCCTGGCTCACGGATAAGTTTCATCTGATGAGTCTTCATGCTGCTCTCTATGAGGCTCATTTCCCGTCGGGTCATAAAGAACTCGAGAAGGCGCGTTACAGGCTGAAATTTGAAGAATTGTTTTATATCCAGTTAAATCTTCTTCAGTATAAGGCACACCGTGATACCCATGTTAAGGGATTTGTTTTCAGCAAGGTAGGTGAGCTGTTTAACAGGTTTTATTACAATAAACTTCCCTTTGAGCTTACAGGTGCGCAGAAGAAGGTAATAAAAGAGATAAGGAAGGATCTGGGTTCCGGCAGGCAGATGAACAGGCTGCTGCAGGGGGATGTAGGAAGCGGCAAGACACTGGTTGCGCTTATGGCAATGCTTATTGCGGCAGATAACGGTTATCAGTCATGTATTATGGCTCCGACTGAAATCCTTGCATACCAGCATTACAGATCCGTTACAGCGTTTACTGAAGGGATTGGCATTGAAGTACTTCTTCTGACAGGCTCCACAGGCAGCAGGGAAAGAAAAAGAATAGCAGCAGTAATAGGTGAAGACAAGCCGGCAATACTTATCGGCACTCATGCCCTTATCGAGGAAAGTGTACAGTTTAAAAGACTGGGCCTCGCTGTAATAGATGAGCAGCACAGATTCGGAGTGGCTCAGAGAGCTAAACTGTGGGAGAAGAGCCCGCAGCCGCCGCACGTGCTTGTTATGACTGCCACCCCCATCCCGAGAACCCTTGCCATGACACTTTACGGAGACCTTGATGTATCGGTAATTGACGAAATGCCGCCCGGACGCCTGCCGGTGAAAACCATGCACTTTACCGATGATGAAAGAAACAAAGTATATGGCTTTATACGAAACCAGATTGCTGAAGGGAGGCAGGTTTATATTGTATACCCCCTTATTGAGGAATCTGAAAAACTTGATTACCGTAACCTGGAGGAGGGCCTCGACATTCTGACCTCGGTATTCCCACCTCCAGGTTATTGTATAAGTGTATTGCACGGAAAGATGACCCCTGCCAATAAGGAAATCTCCATGAAACTTTTCAGGGAGGGAGAGGCACAGATAATGGTTGCAACTACCGTTATAGAGGTGGGAGTTGATATACCCAATGCCACGGTGATGCTGATTGAAAGCTCTGAAAGGTTCGGACTCTCCCAGCTTCATCAGTTAAGAGGCAGGGTAGGCCGCGGTGCAGGTCAGTCATATTGCATTCTTATGAGCCCGGCAAAAATCTCAAAAGAAGCCTCGGTCCGGATCGGAACAATGGTCTCAACAAACAACGGGTTCGAAATTGCAGAAGCAGACCTCACTCTCAGGGGGCCAGGCGACCTGGAGGGTACACAGCAGAGTGGCATCGCCTTCGATCTTAAAATTAGCGACCTGGCACGTGACGGTCAGCTGATTGAATATGCACGCAGAATAGCCGCCTCCATCCTTGAAAAAGATCCATTACTTGCTGATGAAAAAAACAGAGTCCTTAAAAATGAACTCAGAAGAATCTTTGCAAGAAAATTTTCCTGGAGCAATATAAGCTGACATCCGGGTATACCGGATATTTACGGTATTTATTTATGATAATTCACAACAGGTAAAACTTCAGAGGAAGTTGCCGTTAAAGATTTTTAACATCACTGTTTAAAATATAAAATAATAAAAAATGATAAAAAACAGATACTATTTATACGGGAATAATAAATTTGCGCTTTCAGATTTTTTTCTGAGCGGTTGTGAAAGATATAAAGCATGAAGGGATTGTAGTTTCGGCCGGACCTGAATCAGTGAAGGTACGTGTTGAAAAGAACAGCGCCTGTGCCGGCTGTCATGCAGCAGGTTATTGTACCTCACTATCTTCAAATGAGAGTATTATGAATATTAACGGAAGTTATAACCTGCAGTCGGGCGAACGGGTTGAGGTATCCATAAGCAGATCGCAGGGATACCTTGCACTGTTTCTCGGGTATCTGCTTCCCCTGGTAATTCTTCTAACCGTACTGTTTATTCTTACAGGTCTTTCCGTCAGGGAGGTAACATCTGCCCTCTCTGCACTGGCCGCAACAGGAATTTATTACCTGGGGCTGTACCTTTCAGGTAAACATATTTCAGGAAAATTCATCTTCAGGGTAAATAAAAAATGATAAAATGGGTCATACTGTTTTGTTAACTGTCATCAGCCTTGGTTCGGTCGGACTTGTGGCAGCCGTTATACTATATGTTATATCACAGAAATTCAAGGTATATGAAGATCCGAGAATTGACCAGATACAGGATGCATTGCCAGGAGCAAACTGCGGAGGATGCGGTTTTACGGGGTGCAGGAATTTTGCAGAGGCACTGGTAAAGGCTGATACACTGGACGGACTTAACTGCCCTGTGGGCGGTGCATCGCTGATGGCAGATGTGGCAAAAATACTCGGCAAGGAGGCTGTTGCAACAGATCCTCTGGTAGCCGTGGTGCGATGCCAGGGAAGTTATGAACATCGTCCCCGGACTTCGGTTTACGAAGGCGTTAAGGAATGCAGTGCAGCTCACTATCTCTACGGAGGTGATACCGATTGTCAGTATGGATGCCTGGGTTACGGAGATTGTGTAAGGGCCTGTAACTTTGATGCGATGTACATGGACGAAAAAACAGGACTTCCGGTAATAACTGATGAAAAATGCGTAGCATGCGGAGCCTGTGTAAAAGCATGCCCCAGAAACATTATCGAACTCAGGAAGAAAGCAAAAAAAGACCGGAAAATATTTGTATCGTGTGTCAACTGCGACAAGGGTGGTCCGGCACGTAAGGCCTGCAGGGTGGCCTGCATTGCATGTAACAAGTGTTACAATGTATGTGAATTCGATGCAATCACTATAAAAGACAACCTGGCATATATAGATTCATTCAAATGCACCTTCTGCAGGAAATGTGTTGTTGAATGCCCTACCAATGCAATAATAGAAACAAACTTCCCGCCCAGAAAGGTGAAGACCGAAAATGCTGAGGAAAAAAACAAAGAATAACAAAATAAGTAGCAACTGAAAATGCTTAAGACATTTCCAACCGGCGGCGTCCACCCGCCTGAAAACAAACTGACTGCAGGATGCAGGATAGAAGTCCTGCCTCCCCCGAAATCGGTTGTAATTCCGGTTTCACAACACCTCGGAGCCCCTGCCGTACCTGTAGTGAATAAAGGTGATAAGGTCATTGCAGGACAGCTTATTGCCAAAGCAACAGGTTTTATTTCTGCCAACATACACTCTTCAGTATCAGGCAAGGTCCTGAAAATTGACACCCATACAGATGCATCAGGGTACAAGGTAACTTCAATCTTTATCGACGTTGAAGGGGATGAATGGGAACCCGGAATCATGAAAAGTACGGAACCCATCAAGGAAATCAAACTGAACCGTGAGGAAATAATACAGAAATGTCTCGACTCCGGTATTGTGGGACTTGGAGGCGCCACATTCCCTACCCACGTAAAACTTAAAATTCCCTCAGGAAGGAAATGTGATCTTCTCATTATCAACGGCGTGGAATGTGAACCATATCTTACTTCCGATCACAGGCTTATGCTTGAGAAAGGTGAAGAAATCATCACCGGGACAAGAATAATAATGAAAGCTCTGGGTGTTGAAAAAGCTGTTATCGGTATCGAAAACAACAAACAGGACGCAATATCACTTCTAAGAAGGCTTACCGGCAAAAATGGAGATATAAGTGTGCAGGCGCTTAAGGTAAAATACCCGCAGGGAGGCGAGAAACAGCTAATAAAGGCAATAACCGGAAGAGAAGTGCCATCAGGGAAACTGCCTCTCGATGTGGGTGTTATTGTTCAGAACGCCGGTACGGCATACGCTGTGTACGAGGCTGTTCAGAAAAACAAGCCTCTCGTCGAACGTGTGGTTACAGTCACAGGCAAATCAATTTCCAGACCCGGAAACTATCTCGTCAGAATAGGAACCCCGGTATCTGTTCTTATTGAAGCTGCCGGAGGAATTCCTGATAATACAGCCAAGATTATTTCAGGTGGCCCCATGATGGGCAAAGCCCTGGCAAATACCCAGGTGCCGGTGGTTAAAGGCACATCCGGACTGCTTGTTTTTAATGAAGGTGAGTCGGAACGGAAAGATTACGGCCCTTGCATTCGCTGCAGTAAATGCATCTCCGTCTGCCCCATGGGACTTGAACCATACCTTTTAATGACTTTATCCAGGAAAGTTTTATACGATAAGGCAGGCGAAAACAGGATAACAGATTGTATCGAGTGTGGATCGTGCAGTTATACCTGCCCCGCATACAGGCCTTTGCTTGATTATATCAGACTCGGTAAATCAGCTGTAATTAAAATGTTACGTGAAAAAAGTATGAAATAATAAAGGAAATGAGCAATTATCTTAAGGTTTCTCTTTCACCTCATATCCACGCCAGGGAAGACACCGCCAAACTGATGTCGGGGGTGATTATTGCCCTTATACCGGCGCTTATTGCATCAGTGTATTATTTCGGATGGGGTGCTGTCATTGTAACTCTTACATCAGTTGCAGCCTGCGTGGTATTTGAATATGCAATACAGAAATATCTTTTAAAAGGTCCTGTTACCATCACTGACGGTTCGGCTGTTGTAACAGGTCTGCTTCTTGCATTCAATGTTCCTTCAAATCTGCCGGTGCTTTTGATAATATTAGGAGCGCTTGTTTCGATAGGCATAGGAAAGATGAGTTTCGGGGGACTGGGCAATAACCCTTTCAACCCTGCACTTGTGGGAAGAGTCTTCCTCCTTATTTCATTCCCGGTGCAGATGACCAGCTGGCCGGTACCTTCAGGGTTTAAGACCGGCTTTGCCGACGCCGTAACCGGGGCAACTCCTCTCGGAATAATCAAGGAGGGGTTACGCAACGGAGAAACTATTCCTCAACTTATGAACCAGGTACCCGATCATATGCAGCTTTTTTACGGATACATGGGAGGATCGATGGGTGAAGTGGCTGCCGTGGCACTTATTGCCGGACTTATTTACATGCTCATAAAAAAAATTATCACATGGCATATTCCCGTGTCAGTTATCTTAACCATTGCCATATTCACAGGTATACTCTGGATCATAAATCCCTCAGAATACGCAGATCCTCTTTTTCACCTGCTGACGGGAGGAATTATGCTGGGAGCAATTTTTATGGCCACAGATTATGTCACTTCCCCGATGGTACCGCTTGCAATGATAATCTATGGAGCCGGTATCGGAATCTTAACGGTTGTGATCAGAATATTCGGGGCCTATCCTGAAGGGGTCTCGTTTGCAATACTTATTATGAACGCATTTGTTCCCTTAATGAATGCTTATATAAAACCCAAGAGGTTCGGAAAGGAGGTAAAAAATGGCTAAGACCGAATCGACACTGAAGAATATGGTACTCTCCCTGACCCTTATTGCCCTCACAGCGGCAACAGCTCTGGGTTTTGTGTACGAAGTAACAAAGAAGCCTATTGAGGTGACAGTGCTCAACAAAAAGCTTGCCGCTATAAAAGCGGTGGTACCGGCATTCGATAATAATCCCGATAGGGAAATGTTCAGACTGGCCGACGAAAACGGAGACAGTCTTGAAATTTATCCTGCCAGGTCGGGAGAAGCTGTGGTTGGCTATGCAGTAAAAACCTTTTCAATGAACGGTTTCAGCGGATATATCGGCATCATGGCCGGCTTCTCCCCCAACGGTTCAATAACCGGCACAAATGTGCTTGAGCACAAAGAGACACCGGGACTGGGAACGAAAATGACGGAAGATGCATTTAAAACACAATTCAACGGAAAAGATCCATCATCCTTTACCATGAAGGTCAGGAAAGACGGGGGACAGGTTGATGCCATAACCGCGGCCACAATAACTTCAAGAGCTTTCTGCGAAGCTGTAGACAGAGCCTATAAAACATTAAAGAAAGGAGGTCTTATATGAGCAATCTGAAGATTTTTTCAAAGGGATTTTTAAAAGAAAACCCTATACTGGTACTCCTTCTGGGTATGTGTCCGACTCTTGCCACAACCTCTTCAGCAATAAACGGCATTGGAATGGGCATCGCAACAACCTTCGTGCTAACCTCATCGAATGTTGTCATCGCACTGCTGGCAAGATTTATTCCTGATAAAGTAAGAATCCCTTCTTTCATAGTGGTAATTGCATCTTTTGTTACCATTGTAGACCTTTTGATGCAGGCCTATGTGCCAGACCTCTATGAGACCCTCGGTATTTTTATCCCTCTGATTGTTGTAAACTGTATTGTTCTGGCCCGTGCCGAAGCATTTGCAAGTAAAAACAGCCTGCTGCCTTCACTGCTCGACGGAGCAGGAATGGGGCTCGGATTTACAATGGCACTGGGAATACTGGGAAGTATACGCGAGATACTTGGTAACGGTTCAATTTTCAATTATAAACTTATCAAGGGTGATGCCATACTTGTATTTATACTTGCCCCGGGTGCATTTATCGCCCTCGGTTATCTTATCGCATTGATTAATAAACTCAGAAAAGCTTAGGAGGTCCGGTATGGAATATATTCTGATTATTATCTCAGCAATATTTGTAAACAATATTGTACTTGCACAGTTTCTCGGAGTCTGCCCTTTCCTTGGTGTTTCAAACAAAATAAGTACATCTGCAGGTATGACCGGAGCAGTTACGTTTGTAATGGTACTGGCATCAGTGGTCACGTATCTGATATATTCATATATACTTGTACCACTTGGCATTGCCTTTATGCAGACGATAACCTACATCCTTGTTATTGCCTCACTGGTTCAGCTTGTTGAGATCATACTCAAGAAGGTAAGCCAGCCGCTGTACCAGGCGCTGGGTATTTTTCTGCCTCTGATTACCACCAACTGTGCTGTACTTGGAGTTACCCTGCTCGTCATAAAGAAGCACTATAATCTGATGGAGGGTGTGGTTTACAGTTTTGCCACCGCACTCGGGTTTGGTCTTGCCCTTATTCTCCTGGCAGGAATAAGGGAGCAACTCGATATGGTTGATGTACCAAAGGGAATGAAAGGTGCTCCGATATCCCTGCTTGTGGCGGGCATACTTGCCCTGGCCTTTATGGGTTTTTCAGGAATAGTATGACAGGTCAGTGAATCAGCAGGAGGCTTGCCCCTATTACAATCATACCAGTAAGAAGACCATAGATGGCCGTATGATGCCTGCCATAGCGGTGTGCCGAGGGGAGCAACTCATCAAAAGAAATATAGATCATTATCCCCGCCACGATCGCATAAATGTATCCAAGCAACATACTGTCGCGTATAAAATAAATTAACGTCAGTCCGATTATGGCGCCCGCAGGCTCGGAAAAACCTGAAAGCACTGACCAGAGAAGAGCTTTCTTTCTAGAACCTGTGGCATAATAAATTGGTACAGATACCGCAATACCTTCCGGTATATTATGTATTGCTATGGCAAGCGCAATGCTGATGCCTATGGTAAGATTGTTGATTCCCGATACAAACGTGGCTATACCTTCGGGCAGATTGTGGATGAAAATTGCAAGAGCGGTAAAAATACCGACTCTCATAAGCTGCCTGTCTTTCCGGATTAAGTTTCTTCCGCCTCTGAATTTTCTTCCCCTGCAGTTAACATCCTGAGACATTATCTGACTTCTTTCAATATCTGCAATCTGTTCCAGATCGCGAGCCTCATGGGGATTCTCTACCGCGGGTATCAGCTTGTCTATTATTGCCGTTATTACAAAACCTGCTATAAGAAATGCCAGCGCCAGCCATGATGAAGTTTTGGCAGAATAGGATAATGAAAAGATTCTGCCTGATTCAGGTAAAAGTTCAGTGAAAGAAATAAATATCATTACTCCTGCTGAAAAGCCGAGGGAAAATGAAAGAAAAGAAGGCTTTGTACGCTTTGCAAAAAAGGCCACCAGCCCTCCTATTCCGGTCGCCATACCGGCCAGAAATGTTAACAAAAATGCACTATAGACAGATGGCCATTCCAATGTTGCTATTTTTATCTGGTTTAATTCCAGATTGCAAAAGTATCCATTTATCTTTTATTTACAAGGATCTGTTTATTTAAGCCATAAAACTTATTTAACATTTTGTTTTAGACCATTTACATGAAATATGTTTTATCAGATGATCTGCACAACTCTTACCGATAAAGTTTAATTTAGCACTATAAACTGAGGATATAAGAATGGAAGCCTCCGGATATCTGAAAGTGCTCGGGCTTGACCGTGACTGTTCGTTACAGGACATCAGGAAGGCATACCGCAGGCTGGCCAGTGAATATCATCCCGACCACAATAACAAGCCGGATGCTACTGATAAATTCATTGCCGTAACTGAGGCCTATGAATTCCTGGTTACCAACTATTCAAAGCTGTCGTATGAAGACGATGAGTTTATCAGGATAATGAGGGATTGGCAGAAGTACAGGAGCAGCCAGGCCAGGCAGAGAGCCAGGGCATTCGCCCGTTCTTCCTACTCCTCCTTCAGAAATACCGATTTCTACAAGACAACCCGCTTCTTTCATAAGACAACAATCTTTATTTCAGTAATCATTTCCCTGATTGTGGTATTTATGTCAGTCTTCGGGTATTTTTACAGATTAAAACATCCGATACCCGGAATAAAAGGCCCTTCGGTTATCATACTAATAATTTTTGTAATTCTGGGGTTAATCCTGTCGTTCATTTCTTTTGTTTATCTGAAGGCATTTCTTGAAGAAACATCATGTAACCGCTTTTATGGAAAGAAAAATAAATAATCCGTTCATCAATGAGCTTAACAAATGCTTTGGCTGCAGTTCCGCAAACCCGGCCGGTCTGAAACTTGAGTTCACCGAGAAAGATGATTATGTTGTGAGTGTCTGGAACCCATCGGATAATTTTCAGGGTTATCCCGGAGTTCTGCACGGAGGAATCATTGCCACACTTCTTGACGAAACAGCAGCATGGTGTGTTTATGTAAAAGCCGAAACAGCAGGGGTAACATCTTCAATGTTTATAAGATATAATCACCCTGTTTACATTTCGAAAGGAGCCGTGCGTATAGAGGCCGTCCTCGCAGGCAGAGATGATAAATATGCCGAGATAAACTGCCGGCTCTTCGATTCTGACAATAAATTATGTGCTGAAGCAGACCTGAAGTATTTTATTTATCCGCCCCGGATAGCAGCCGTCAGGTTCGGCTACCCCGGAAGGGATAAATTCATTCAGTAACCCGTTAATTACTATATTTACTTTCTCTTAATCTTTGATTCTGATGAAATACTTATTGTCATTAATCATTATTATGATAGTTACCTCCCTCAGTAATGAAACAGGCAGCAGAAATTCAGAAGTACATGACCAGGAACAGTTGCCCCTGTTTTCGTTTGGCGTGATTGCCGATGTGCAATATTGTAATTGTGAACCCTCAGGAACGAGATTTTTCGCAAATTCCCTTCAAAAACTTGAAGAAGCCGTAAAAACATTTGAAGAAGAGAAGGTTGAGTTCATTATTAATCTTGGAGACCTTATTGACAGAGATTTTGATTCCTTTAATCCGGTTCTTGCAATTCTGAAGGACAATAACCGCATACTTTACAATGTTGCGGGGAATCACGATTTCTCGGTAGATGAAAGAGAGAAAAAACGTGTATTGCCGCTCCTTACCGGGAAAACAGGATATTACTCAATTTCAGTTGATTTATTCCGGTTTATCTTCCTCAACGGTAACGAAATCAGTACCTACGGACCAGGAGGGAAACAACTGTCGAGAGAGGCCCTTAACATAATCGGAAAACTTAAAGAAGAGGGTCAGCCAAACGGCATGGAATGGAATGGCGGCGTAAGTCAGAAACAGATTGACTGGCTCGTTGGTCAGCTTAATGCAGCAATAAGGGAAAGGCAAAAGGTATTTATACTTTGTCATTTCCCTGCCTGGCCCGTCAATGAACATAACCTCCTTAACTACATAACAGTGCTGGAAACAATAAGGCCATACGACAACATTATTGCCTGGTTCAGCGGTCATAATCATGGCGGAAACTACGGGAATCTGAATATGGTCCATTTTTATAATTTCAAAGGAATGGTTGAGACTCCCGATCAGAACAGTTACTCCATTATAGAAGTGTACCGCAATAAAATATGGATAAAGGGCTACGGAAGGGAAAGGAGTATGATTCTGGCCTATTAAAAAGTAAGGGCCCCTGCACAGGCTAAAGTTTTATGAAGTTAAACGGAACCGACAGTATTGAAGAAAAATATTCCCCTCGCTCAAGTACGTCTTCATCTCCTTCTTCATAGAACCAGTTGAAGACATATTTTTTGTTTTTTACCGCCACGTACACCAGTTTCTGAAGAATCCTTATTAGGGTTCTTGCACTCGGACTGTTAAAATATTCAATACTGATATCGACAACCGTAACATCGGCAGGGTTACTTATATATTCATTTAACCAGGCTATAACCGGTTCATAAAACTCCTCGGCATTCTCATGGATAGAACGTCCCTTAATCCTTATATAACCTTCCGGATTAAGGACAATTTCTGGTGTATTTCTCCCTGGTTCTATCCTGAGTTCCCGCATAAAAAAATATTTGCTCTAATATAAATAAAATTACTATAGAACACTAACCCTTAACTGATATTAAAGGTTTATTACATAACCTTTTTTACCTTCAATAACCTGAAAAAAATTTATATATCAAATCTGGCAGAAGGGCCAACCATGTGAGATGAAAAATTTCCCTTCAGGTATTTGTAATAACCTGCAATTCCAATCATTGCAGCATTATCGGTTGTGTATCTGATTTCCGGTATATATACCCTCCATCCTCTTTTCTTTCCTTCCCGGATGAACAGGTCTCTTAAGGCAGAATTTGCGGAGACACCTCCGGCGATGCCTATATTCCTTATTCCTGTTTTACGGGCAGCCAGCACAAGTTTATCAATAAGAACGGTTACAATCGATTTTTGCAGCGAAGCACAAAGATCGGGTTTGTTCTCTTCGATAAAAGAAGGATTTTCTTTGATCCTGTCGCGGAGGAAGTACAAAAAGCTTGTTTTAAGACCGCTGAAACTGAAATCGAAACCGGGAACCGCAGGTTTTGCGAATCTGAAAGCATCAGGGTTTCCTTCAGAAGCAATCCTGTCAATCACCGGCCCTGACGGATAAGGAAGTCCGATTACCTTTCCGCACTTATCAAATGCTTCTCCGGCCGCATCATCAATTGTTGTTCCGATCACCTCCATATCAAAATAGTCACGTGCAACTATTATCTGGGTATGTCCGCCCGACACCAGAAGACAGAGAAACGGAAAAGAGGGTATCTCCTGATACTCTCCGTGTTTTCTTATAAAATGGACCAACACGTGTGCCTGCAGATGATTTACTTCAATTAAAGGGATCTCACGGGCAAGAGCAAAACCCTTTGCAAATGATACACCTACAAGAAGAGATCCCATAAGGCCGGGCCCCCTTGTGAATGCTACTGCAGATATTTCATCCAAACCGGCTCCCGATTCTTTCAATGCCATTTCAACAACCGGTATGATATTTGCCATATGAGCCCTGGAGGCAAGTTCCGGAACGACACCTCCGAAAGAATTATGAATGGCCTGGGTTGAAATGATGCTTGAAAGAACATACCCATCCCTCACCACTGATGCGGAAGTATCATCGCATGATGATTCTATGGCTAATATTGTAATTTTCTTCAAGTTTCCTCAGAATGTTTTTTTAGCTTATTTTTATAACCTTGTTTTTCTGTAAAACAATGCTCAAAAGTATTAAAAAAACGGCCAGCATTATTCTTGTGGCAATAACCACCCTGTTTCTGCCGGTTCTGATACTTATGCTTCTTATGAGTCTTACCCCGGTACAGACATATATTTCAAAAAAAATAACACGATATATCTCACTCAATATCAATTCAACTGTCTCCTTAGGTGAAATCAGCTTCAGTTTTTTTAACAGGTTCTCGGCCAGGGATATTCTCTTAACCGACCTTCATAATGATACACTGCTGTATGTAAAGGAGTTAAAAGCCTCTATAAATAAAATTGACCTGCCAGGAGGCAGGATAAAACTCGGAAAGGTTGTTGCAATATCCCCCATGTTTTCTTTAATTACCGATTCCACAGGCCTCTTAAACCTGAGATGGTACCTTGATTTTCTGCCTGACGGAAACAATAAAGAGAAAAAAGGGGATTTTTTATTTACGATCAGTTCTGGAGAAATAAAAGACGGAACCTTCGTGCTCAGGAAAATGATAAGACCACCGGAAAAAAACGGGATCGATTTCAACAATATGAGGATCTCTGAGATAAATGCCGGCTTCAGCAGGCTGGAAATAAACAGGGATTCGCTTTTTTTTAACATTAACAGACTTGGTGGCCGTGAAAAATCCGGGTTCAGAATAAATAAAATGTCATCAGCCCTCACTGTAACAGGAAATGCTATTGTCCTGAGAAATGCAGTGGTTCAGTCCGATTCCTCATATATTGACGCTCCGCTTGCAGGGTTGATCGGAACCTCCGATTCGTCGTTCAGGCATTTTGAAGAGGAAGTCAGATTTGATGTTAAACTCAATAAATCACTGATATACACCAGGGATCTGGAATATTTCATGCCTGCCGGAAAACTGCCGGTTATTACAGCCGGACTGGAAGGAGAATTAAAAGGACCTCTTAATGAACTGAGAGGCAGAAATATGGTATTAAATTTACCTGACAAGACAATCTGCAACTTCAGTTTCAGCCTCTCGGGCCTCCCTGATTTTAAAAACACTTTTATCTTTTTTGAGATTAACAATTTAAATACTTCGGCAAATGATATTCAGAAAATCAGAATTCCCGGAGGAAAACCTGTCATTCTGCCGGAAAAACTTAACAAGCCCGGACAAATAATCTTCACAGGAAGCTTTACCGGTTTTATCAACGATTTTGTAACCTACGGACGGCTCAATACTCCCTTAGGATCCGTATACAGCGATTTATCCCTCAGGCCGGAAGGTTCAGGCAGGTTTAAAATCAGAGGCAATCTTAAAGGCAGCCATATCGATCTGGGAAAACTGTCGGGTAACGATAAACTGCTGGGAACATCATCTTTCTCAGCCGATATTGACGGGGCCACTGAGTCATTCAGAACATTTGCCATTAACCTTACAGGAAATGTTGACAGTCTCAACCTTAACCGGTACAATTACAGAAATATCAGTTTCTCAGGGAATTTCACTGAAAAGACATGGGACGGAACCGTGAGTGTGGCTGACCGGAATATAGAACTTGACCTCCTGGGTATGTTTGATTTCAACAAGCATCTTCCTGAATTTGATTTTACCCTGAATCTTAAAAAAGCTGACCTTTTCGCACTTAACGTTGACAGAAAAGACAGTACTTCTGCAGCATCAATGCTGCTGACAGCAAACTTCACGGGTAACAGTATTGATAATCTGGACGGAGAAATCAGGATGCTCAATTCCAGTTTCAGAAAGTATGGAAAAGAACTTGAGGTGTATGATTTTCAGTTAAAAACATCCACATCCTCCGAAACCCATGTACTTAACCTCAATACAGATTTCTTTAATGCAGAAATAACCGGGACATACAATTTCGCCACAATGGGTAAGGACATCAGGAACATCCTCACTGAATTGTTTCCTTCCAAATACAGGCCGGCAGGAAACGGAAGTCACCAAAAATCCACGAATGAATTCTTTTTTAATATTGATGTCAGAAAGTCCGGCGACCTTAATCAATTCCTGAAAACCGGTTTTCAGATTGCCGATAACAGCCGTATAAAAGGTTACATAAAACCCGACAGTATTATAACTATTGACGGAAAAGCAGGATATTTAGGATTCAAAAACAATATCCTCAGGGATCTTGTCTTTGAGGCGCAGTACCATGATTCAGTTTTTAAGGCCCTTGCGGGCACCTCTTCGCTAAGTATTCTTAACCTTGCTGACCTGAAAGGTTTTAAGCTTGAATTTTCATCGTCGAAAGACCGCTTTAATACCGGTATAAGATGGGATGACGGTAAAAACGAAAGAAACAGCGGATTGCTGAATGCAGAAGGTGAATTTCTTGTATCACCTCCTGATGAAAGCGGGCACAGATCTGCTCCTTTAAAGCTCTCAATACTGCCCGGTGAGATAAACATAAGGAATAACCTTTGGAAGATAAATCCGGCTGTCCTGATCGCCGACTCCAACTCACTTAAGATCAGTTATTTCAATATCACCAACAACGAAAATTATTTCAGTATTGAAGGGGGTGCCTCTGAAGACAGAAATGATACCATCTACCTGCGGCTGAAAGGAATCAACATAAATGCCCTGAATAACCTCTATGAAAGCCGTGCAGAAAATAATTCAGGCAACATTCACCTGGCACTGGGGGGAAAACTGGGAGGTACAATAAGCCTTACCGACATATACCGGAATTTCATGTTTGAAACTGATATACACATTGAGGATTTTGCTCTCCTGGAAAACAATTATGGTGTGGTAAAAATCAGCACGGTGTGGAATAAGCTTCAGAAAAATGCTGAAATTGAAATAAATAACAATTACCAGGGCAAGCAGATGTTTGATATTAAAGGATATTATGATCCCGAATCAAAATATATTGATCTCAACGCAAATGCCGATAAACTCCCGGTTGAGATTCTTAATCCTCTTCTGAATATGTTTGCATCAGGAATAGGAGGATATGCATCAGGAAATGTAAGGTTATCCGGGCAACTGAACAGTCCGGCCCTGACTGGTTCCCTCTATGCCGAAAACGGTACAATAAAAATTGATTATCTCCAGACGCGTTATTCATTCTCGGACAGTATAAGGTTTGACCGGGAAGGTATCAGGTTCAGAAATATTGTTTTCAGGGACGAAAGAGGCAACCAGGGAATTTTAAACGGAACTGTTTATCATAATAGTTTCAGGGATTACAGTGTTGACCTGGATATCAGACCCAACAACAGTATGGTTTTGAATACCAGGTCTAAAGACAATGAGTTATTTTACGGGACGGCCTTTGCCAGCGGTGTGGCAACGATAAAGACTGCCGGACCTGTTCTGAGATTTGACATTTCTGCAAAAACAGGCAGGAACACAAGGTTTTTTATCCCTCTCAACACCGGAATGTCTGTCTCTGAGAATTCATTTATAACATTTATCGGACCATCAAAGGCAGAGGGGACCACTACTGACAATGAATCATCGAAGATTTTACAGGCACCCCGCACCCAGTCATCCCTGGAACTGGTCTTCGATCTTGAAATGACTCCTGATGCGGAAGTACAACTCCTTCTGGATCCAAAGGCTGGAGACATAATTAAAGGATCCGGATCAGGTAACCTGAATATAAGTCTCGACAGAAGGGGTGCTTTTAAAATATTCGGAAATTATACAATCGAAAACGGAGATTACCTTTTTACCCTGGGAAATATCATAAATAAATCTTTTTCAGTTGAAAACGGAGGGAAGATTACCTTTAACGGTGACGTCGACAACGCCGATATTGACATTAAGGCAGTGTACAAAACAAAAGCTTCATTATATGAAATCATGCCAGGTATTCTTCCCGACAGCCGGCTGAGGGAAAGGATACCGGTGGAATGCCAGCTGATCCTGACAGGCAAGCTGTTTAATCCGGTAGTAGGTTTCGATATCTACCTGCCTACAGCTGATGAGGAGACCAGAGCATATCTTCGGAGCATGATAAAATCAGAGGAGGAAATGAGCCGCCAGTTTCTCTTCCTGCTGGTGATGAACAGTTTCTATGCAGACCCCTCGGCCGGAACCCAGCAAAGTACAGCAGATCTGGGATCAGCCACCGTCGGTGTAACTACCATGGAGATGCTGTCAAACCAGCTTAGTAACTGGCTGTCGCAGATAAGCAAGGATTTTGATATAGGAATAAATTACCGTCCCGGTTCTTCAGCTTTACCAAATTCACAGGAACTCCAGGTCGCCCTTTCAACACAATTGCTTAATGACAAGGTCACAATAAACGGAAATTTTGATATGGCCGGTAATCAGTCGCCCGGAAATCTTAACACATCAAGTACAAGTTCATTTACCGGTGCTTTTAACATTGAGTATAAAATCAGCGAGAAGCTGCGACTCAAATTTTTTAACAGGTCAAATGACAATATTTATATTGATAAAGGCATCCAGTATACCCAGGGAATAGGAATATTCTTCAGGCAGGATTTTAACAGTATTAAAGATCTCTTTAATCCCGGAGAAAAAAAGCCGGCCAGAAAGGAAGAAGAAATAAAAGTCGTTGATAAATAAACGGTCATTGTTATTAAACCCGTAAAATATACAATCCGGGGTATACGTTTTTTAATAAATTTGCCCGTAGTAACCGGTATAACGGGAGGATAATATTTTTTACTTATAATCATCTCAGAATATGATTTATAATTATCTGATTTTACAGGAAGCAAATCTGGAGGCGGCCACCCAGGCCAGGATGACGCTGATTGACCTGGCAATAAAGGGAGGGTGGGTTATGATACCCATACTTCTGCTGTCGTTTATTGCCGCATACATTTTCATTGAAAGATACTATGTAATAAGAAAGGCCAGCCGTGAAGACCAGAATTTCATGAACAGGATAAAGGATTACATCCATGACGGCAAAATAGATGCTGCTCTGGCCTTGTGCCGTTCTACCGACTCTCCTTCTGCAAGAATGGTTGAGAAGGGCATCAGCAGGCTTGGAAGACCTCTTCACGATATTAATACTGCAATAGAAAACGTAGGTAAGCTGGAAATTTCAAAGCTTGAAAAGGGATTTCCCACATTGGCTACCATAACGGGAGCAGAACCGATGCTCGGCTTCCTGGGTACCGTGATAGGCATGGTCAAATCTTTCTATGCTATGTCACAGGCCGGAAATAACATAGAAGTATCAATGATGTCGAGCGGTATTTATACCGCACTTATTACTACTGTGGCCGGACTCGCAATCGGAATACTCTGTTATTTTGCCTATAACACGCTTGTGGAAAGAGTTGAAAAGGTTGTATTCAACCTTGAAGCAACACTTACAGAGTTTATGGACATTCTTAATGAACCTGTAAAAACCGGGAAATGAGATGGCTCTCTCAGCAAGAAATAAGATAAATATCGGGTTCAGTTCAGTGGGCATGACTGATGTGATCTTCAACCTGCTGATTTTCTTCATGCTTACATCCACACTGGTTCACCCTACGGCACTTAAGCTCAACCTGCCCAAAGGGGCAGTTCAGGTTTCGGCCAAACCTCAGACAACTGTTTCAATAACGCGTGATCTGAAGCTTTACGTTGAAAACAAACAGATTTCATTCGATGAACTTGAGAGTGTGCTGAAACAGAAACTGGGGGAGAAGCCTGAGACATATATTTCCCTTCACACCGATGAGAGTGTTCCGATAGGAACTGTGGCACAGGTTTTGAATATAGCTCAGAAGAACAATTATAAATTAATACTTGCAACATCTCCAAAATAACGACATCCGCAGGATTCCTTCCCAGAAGGGTAAAGGATTGGCGGGAACAGTACTTTTTCATGCGGTACTGCTTGGCCTGCTTCTTGTTGCAGGATTCTCTGTGCCAATTCCTGAACCTGAAAGCGGGATACTTGTAAACTTCGGTTTTGATGAAACAGGATCCGGTATTTTTGAACCCTCTACACAGGCCTCACCGGTAGCCTCATCGCTGCCGGAAGCTGTTGCAAATGTAAATCCTGGTGAAGAAGCCCTTGTTACACAGGATTTTGACAAAGAAGTGCCGGAGGTGAAAAAAGTTGATCCTGAGGCAGAAAAAAGAAAACAGGAGCAGATTGAGGCAGAAAAGAAAAGACGAGCAGAAGAGGAGGCAGAAAGAATCAGGAAGCAAAAGGAGGAGGAGGAAAGAAAACGCCTCGAGGCAGAACAGAAGCGCGCGGATGAGATAATGAGCAAAACAAGGAATGCCCTGGCAGCATCGAAAAATACCGGAACAGACTCAAAAAGCGAAGGCATTGCAGGCGGACAGGGCAACCAGGGTGTCCCTGAAGGTTCTCCCGATTCAAAAATAAGGGGAACAGGATCGGGAACCGGGACAAGCGGGATCTCCTTCAGTCTCGAAGGAAGAGGTTCCCAGTACCTTCCGGAACCAAAATATGACAAGCAGGTAGAAGGAATTGTGGTAGTTGAAATAACTGTTGACAGGAACGGAAAAGTAACTACAGCTATCCCCGGAGTAAAAGGATCCACTACACTGGAGGAGTATCTTCTCAGCATAGCAAAAGAGGCTGCACTGAAAGCACAATTCGATCCTAAACCGGATGCCCCCGTTTTTCAGAAAGGAACAATTACCTATAAATTTCTTTTTAAATAAAGAGGGTGCGGTGATCATGCCCGCATCATGAGTATTTTCTTCCGAGAAGCTCTTTTACTGAGGCATTCAGGTTATCAATAAGATTATTGTCTTTAATAACATAATCGTCTATCCCTTTCCGGGCCAGTTCAAGCACTACCTCTCCCCTCTCCTGCCCTGAAAGCATAACAACAATAACATCAGGATCCTTTTCCTTTATTTTGTCGAAAACCTCCATTCCGTTCATAACATCCTCGCCGGGTTTGGTAAAATAATAATCAAGAATAATCAGATCCGGTTTCCGGTCCATTGCCTTAAGGCATTCCTCGCCGTAGCTGAATGATTCCACCCTGAAACCTTCCGGAGTAAAACGCTTAACCACCAGGCTGGTCACGAAAGGGTCATCATCGACAATGAAAATAAGTTTGTTCTTATCCATCAACCCAGAAGAGTAATAGAATTCACAAATTTAGCACAATTTATTTAATCCCGAAAATTATGTTTCTGTTACTTCTGAAATATAAGTAATATCCCTACCATTCCTTGCTGAACAGAGGATAAGGCTTCATCATTTCGATAACCTTTCTGCCAACCCTGGTTATTGTTTCCTCGTTATCGATGTTACGCAGCACTTCATCTATAAGTGATACAATCACCTGCATATGTTCCTCTTTTAAACCCCGGGTGGTTATTGCTGGTGTTCCAACCCTTAATCCTGATGTAAGGAAAGGTGACCTGCTGTCGAAGGGAACCATATTTTTATTCACCGTTATATGGGCTTTTACGAGAGTGTTTTCAGCTTTCTTACCGGTTATATCAGGGAATTTTGTTCTCAGGTCAATAAGCATCAGATGATTATCGGTTCCGCCCGAGATGACTTTGTAATTCAGCTGCATAAATGCCTGTGCCATGGCATCGGCATTTTTTCTGACCTGAACCTGGTACCTTTTAAAACTCTCCTGAAGAGCTTCCCCGAAAGAGACTGCCTTTGCGGCGATAATATGTTCGAGAGGTCCGCCCTGAACACCCGGGAATACAGCGGAGTTTATTACAGACGACATCATCTTTATTTCACCTTTGGGAGTAGTTAAACCCCACGGATTCTCATAATCCCTGTCCATCAGGATTATCCCTCCCCTCGGACCTCTGAGAGTTTTATGGGTTGTGGATGTGACAACATGTGCGTACCTGAGGGGATTCTCAAGCAGTCCTGCAGCAATAAGTCCTGCAGGATGAGCCATGTCGACCATGAGGATTGCCCCGATATCGTCGGCGATTTGTCTCATCCTTGCATAATCCCACTCCCTTGAATAGGCTGAAGCCCCTCCTATTATAAGTTTTGGTTTTTCACGGTGGGCAATTTCTTCCATTTTATTGTAATCGATTATTCCGGTTTCTTCGTCAACACCATAGGCCACCGGCCTGTATAGAATGCCGGAAGAATTAACCGGTGAGCCGTGTGAAAGATGCCCTCCGTGAGAAAGATTCAAACCCATAAATGTATCACCGGGTTTCAGGTATGCCATGAAAACAGACATATTTGCCTGTGCCCCTGAATGTGGCTGAACATTTGCGTATTCTGCCCCGAAAAGTTCTTTCAGCCTGTCAATTGCAAGCTGTTCAGCCTGATCGACCACTTCGCAGCCTCCGTAATATCTGTTGCCGGGATAACCCTCAGCATATTTGTTGGTAAGAACAGACCCCATAGCCTCCAGTACCTGGTCGCTGACAAAATTCTCTGAAGCAATAAGTTCAATACCATCAAGCTGACGCTTATATTCTTTTTCAATTATTTCAAAAATCCGGTTATCTCTGTCCATATTATAATTATTTATTCATACAAATTTCAGAATGGCGGGGTAAAAATAGTTTATAAAAATATTTACACATAATGAATATTAAGAATTTTCCATGAACTAATTAATATTTTGTTCTTCCGAAAACTGTTCAACAAGCATATCCCTGTATGCCGAGAAGATTCTCGACCGGGAGATATAACCGGCATAAAGTCCCTTGTCAAGTACAGGCAGGTTCCATGCCCCTGTTTTTTCAAATGTATCCATAACAACCTGTACATTCTCAGAAAGATCAATGTACGAAGGAGGTATCTTCATTATATCGCGCATTGTAATTTTGTCGTACATGCTTGCGTCAAACATAATTTCCCTTACATCATCGAGCATTACCACACCTTCAAAAACCCTGTATTCATCGACAACCGGGAAAATATTTCTGTTCGATTTTGAAATAATCCTGACAAGTTCACCAAGGATAGCCTCAGGTCTGATTGTAATAAGGTCGTTTTCAATCTCCCTGGTCCAGTCCATAATTGCCAATATGGCTTTATCCTTGTCGTGAGTTACAAGTTCTCCCCTGGAAGCGAGTTGTATGTGATAAATTGAGTATTCTGTAAACCTTCGGGAAATTATAAAGGATACTGTCGAAGTAATGATAAGTGGTATCAGGAGGTCATAGCCGCCGGTAATTTCAATTATGAGGAAAATAGCTGTAAGCGGAGCGTGCATAGCTCCCGACATTAATCCTGCCATGCCGGCCAGAACGAAACCGGCAGCAGGGATGCCGGGATTAAAGATCTTTCCCAGTAACAATGAGGCAAATAGTCCGGCTATTGCTCCGGTAAAGAGAATCGGGGCAAAAACACCACCTACTCCGCCTGCACTGTTAGTAGAACTTGTTGCCACGACTTTAAGCAGGATCATTACTCCGCTTATCACCAGAAGATACAACCATGTGTCGCTGAAAAAACCTTTGAAAATTGTATTAAAACCGGAAAAGTCTTCCTTCAATATGCCCATAATGGAGGTATAACCCTCACCGAAGAATGGGGGAAAGAGAACTATAAGTAATCCGAGTATTAATGAACCGGTTATAATCCTGGTAGTACGGTTCTCTATAAGTTTATAGACCCTTTCAGTGAATAATGTTATCCTGGTAAACCAAACTGCAACGAGCCCTGTGAATAAACCAAGAACTAGATACCAGGGGATATCCTTTATATTAAATGTATCTTTGAGAGTAAATGACAGAAGGACCGAATTTCCCATAAGAAGCCATGCAACTGTAGCAGCAGTGACTGTACTTATCAGAAGGGGAACAATAGAAGAAAGAGTCATATCGAGCATCAGCACCTCAATGGCGAATATTATTCCTGCCACCGGTGCTTTGAAGATTCCGGCTATCGCACCTGCTGCACCGCATCCTGCCAGAAGGGTCAGATACCTGTAACTGAGACCCAGTTTCTTCCCTATATTGGAACCTATTGCCGAACCTGACAGTACTATCGGCGCTTCGGCTCCTACTGAACCGCCAAAACCTATTGTTATACTGCTGGCCACAATCGGACTCCATATATTATGGGCTTTCAGATAGCTCTTACCCTTCGAGAATGACCGGAGTATCCGGCTTACCCCATGACTGATATCGTCTTTAACGATATATTTCACAAAAAAGTAAGTCAGAATTAAACCCGCCGGAGGAATAACTATATAAAAAAGAATTCCCTTACCCGGGTTAAAATGTTCAGCCACAAAACCTGCAGTGAAATGAATCGCATTTTTCATGATGACGGCTGCCAGTGCACTGAACAATCCGACAAAAAAGCTCCCGAGGTATAATTTCCTCCGCAGGCTCAGGCCCGAAATGAACTCAATTATTCTTCCGGAAATAATTTTTATTGCCTTCATTCCGTTACAAATATAAAAACAATAGCAGTGAGAGAATAATTTTCTTAAGTTTGACGCTGATTTTACTTACACCTGCTTAATTATCACCATTCTATGATCACCAACCGGTTTAAAAAGTTAATAATTAACCTGTTGTTTTTTTCGGTTTCATTATATGCAGGTGCCCGGCCGGATAATGACCCTCCTTTGTCACCGGTACTGAAGCTTGTGACAATGCAATCTGAAACAGGGTTTGCGGAATTGCAATGGATTAAAAGCACCTCCCCCGATGTTGCAGGATATATATTTTATTATTATATCAATAATGAAGGATTTGCTTTTGATACTCTGTATAATCCGTTTGCCACTTCATACATAAACACAGGTTCTGCAGCAGGATACAGAGCTGAAAGATATGTGATTGCGGCAATTGACTCATCAGGAAATGTTAGTCCCCTGTCAAACTCACTAACCACAATATTCATCAATGTAACAGCCGATACCTGTGCGGGGATTATAAGGACTGACTGGAATCATTACTCAGGCTCCCCGGTCAGTCTCACAGGTTATTCAGTTTTGGTATCAGAGGATGGAAATGAGTTTTATGAGTCCGGAACGGTTGGACCTGAAAAAAACAGTTTAAACATCGAAAACATTGTACCGGGTATAAACTATTGCATTAGAGTAAGGGCATTTCTTGAAGGAGGTTTAATATCCTCCTCAAACCTTTCCTGCATTACTCTGAACATGCAACGTTACCCTTTATGGATAAATGCAGATTATGCCACTGTTGAGAACGGGAAAATTAAACTCTCATTTTCCATAGATCCCCTTTCCGGATCTTCAAAATATAATATTGAAAGGAAAACCGATACCGGTTCAGGCTTCAGTATACTAAAAACCCTGACAACAACCTCTAAATCTATACTATATACCGATTCAGAAGCCGATGTTACCAAACGGTACATCTACAGGCTCTCTTCGCTCAACAACTGCGGCAATGTTACAAAATATTCCAATCCGGCATCAAATATCAGGGCTGAGCTGGTTTATAAGAACAGCCAACTGGTGCTGGAATGGAACAAATATTACGGCTGGCCTGACGGAATTTCTGAACAGACATTATTTGCGGATTTCGGAAGCGGATATGATGAGTTCATCTCATTGTCTCCTGCAGATTCTGTTATTGTAATACCATACAGCCACATTATGTACAGTATTTCCGGAAATTCCGTCTGTTTTTATGTTGCTGCAGAAGAAAGTCCCGTCCATACAGGGCAACCCGGATATTCAAAATCAAACATCGTCTGCACTGAAGCTGATGAAAAGATATCTGTTCCCAATACCTTTACTCCGGACAATGACGGCAGAAATGACTATTTCAGTCCTGTTTTATCCTTCAACCCTGTATCATATAAGCTTCTGATAACTGACCGCAACAATAACAGGATTTTTGAAAGTGACCATCCCGGTCATCAATGGGATGGCAGGAAGAACGGCACTCCGGTACGCAACGGAGTATACCTGTGGTTTCTCAGGGTAAAAACTCCTTCAGGCAAAGAAATTATGAAAAGCGGTACCATAACGGTTTTGCGTAACTTCTGATATGTTCTTTTGGTTGTGGGGGAATTCATCGGAACCTTAATTGCACTATATTTGCAGATAAGGTGGTTATATGAGCAGGAAGGTAGTTTTTGATGCTGAAGATGAAAAGCTGATTCAGACCGAATTTGAATCACTTATGTCGAATCTTCACAGGTGCAGGAAGCCGGGAGACAGGGAACTGATTGAGAAGGCCTTTGCCAAAGCCAACGAAGCGCACTGGAACATGCGCCGGAAATCGGGCGAACCATACATCATACACCCGTTGAATGTAGCCAGGATTGTGAATCATGAGATCGGTCTCGGCGCCACATCCATCGCTACCGCACTCCTGCACGATGTTGTTGAAGACACCGAATATTCTCTTGAGGATGTAAAAAGAGATTTCGGGGAAAAAATAGCTTCCCTCATAGACGGTCTCACAAAACTGTCAGGCACCTATAACAAAAATGAATCTACCTCGCTGCAGGCTGAGAATTTCAGGAAGATGCTCCTTACAATCTCGGATGATCTCAGGGTTATACTTATAAAAATTGCTGACAGGCTTCACAATATGAGGACCCTGGATTCCCTGCCCGAACACAAGAAAATGAAGCTTGCCGGCGAAACCGTGTTTCTGTATGCCCCTCTGGCTGCACGGCTTGGCCTCTACGCAATCAAAACCGAACTTGAGGATCTCAGCTTCAAATACCGCCATCCGAGGATTTACGAAGAGATACAGGCAAAACTCAAGCATAATGAGAAGAAATATCTCTCACTTATAAACAAATTTTCACTTCCCATAATCGAAAAACTGGGCGAGGCAGGATATAAATTCGACATTACCGGCCGGCCCAAATCTGTCTATTCGATATGGAAAAAGATGCAGGCGAAGAACGTTCCTTTTGAGGAGATATATGACGTTCTGGCTGTAAGGATAATTTTTGAACCGCTGCCGGGCATCTCTGAAAAAACACAATGCTGGAATATCTACTCCATTATTACAGACACATATCTGCCAAAGCCCGACAGGCTGCGCGACTGGCTCAGCCGGCCGAAGCCTAATGGTTATGAGGCCCTGCATGTTACCGTTATGGGCCCGGAAGGTAAATGGGTTGAAGTTCAGATCCGCAGTACCCGGATGGATGAGATTGCCGAAAGAGGATATGCCGCCCACTGGAAATACAAGGGGGACGATTCACAGGAAAGTGAACTGGACAAATGGATAAAGAAGATAAGGATCATGCTCGAGAACCCGCTCGAAGATCCTGCAGAATTCCTCGATGATTTTAAAATGAACCTGTTCTCTACCGAGATAATGGTTTTTACTCCGAAAGGTTTTATCATAAACCTTCCTAAAGGTGCAACGGCCCTCGACTTTGCGTATGAAATCCATACCGAAGTAGGTAACAAAGCTATTGGTGCTAAAATCAACTATAAACTGATGCCTCTCAACACACCGCTTAACAGCGGCGACCAGGTGGAAATAATCACATCAGAGATTGCATTACCCGAAAAAGAATGGCTGAACTGGGTCCATACACCAAGGGCAAAATCGGCTGTCAGCAGTGCACTTAAATCAATTTCCAAGGACCGTATCAATAAAGGAAAGACAATACTGGAAGCTAAGCTTGACGAAATGGGACTTACACCCGGGCCTGACATTATCAGGAAAATTATGAATGTTTATGAGGTAGCCAACAAGGAGGAACTCTACTCCAAAATAGGCATGGAACTGATCGATCTGGATAATCTTAAAAGGATACTTAAAAAGAATCCTGAAAAGAACACAATTCAATACTGGGGACTTAAACTGATAGGATCGAAAAAGGAAAAAAGCCCTGCCGGTGCAAAGAATCCGGCCTCTTTCAACAGGGGACAACCGTTTCTTCTGCGCGAGAACATTGAAGGCCCTGAACAGGACTATGAGATTGCAAAATGCTGTAACCCGATTCCCGGTGACGAGGTTGTAGGATACCTTTCACCCGACAATGAAATAATTATTCACAAACCTGAATGCCCTGTAGCTATCAGGCTCATGTCGAGCGAAGGAAACCGTATTATCTCGGTTAAATGGACCATCCATAAACTTCAGTCATTCCTGGTGAGAATTAAAATGTCCGGCATCGACCGTATCGGACTGATTAATGATGTCACTAAAATAATCTCGGAAGAACTGAAAGTGAACATGAGAAACATTAACGTTTCCGTTAACGACAGTATATTTGAAGGTACAATCGACCTCTATGTACATCATACGCGCGACCTTAATAACCTTATAATGAAGATTTCAGGAGTCAGGGGCATCGAAAGGGTAAGCCGGGTTGAAGATTATACAGGTTTAAACTGACATGGTGAACCGGGTAAAACAGAACTGTTAATAACCATACAATGGACAGCGATAATAAACTGATAGTAAGGAAGATACTCACCGATTATCTGGAAAAGAACGGTCACCGGAAAACACCTGAAAGGTATGCTATTCTGGACGAGATATATTCCCGCACCGGGCATTTCGATATTGAATCGCTGTATATCTCAATGAGAAACAAAAAATATATGGTCAGCAGGGCAACACTTTACAACACTATTGACCTTCTACTTGATGCACGCCTCGTGGTAAGGCATCAGTTCGGCAAAAGCAAATCGCATTTTGAAAAAGCCTTCCAGTGCGGCCAGCACGATCACCTGATTGAAATAGAATCAGGTAAGGTTATTGAATTCTGCGACCCGCGTATAAATGAAATCATAAAAACTGCCTGTGAGATTAACGGTTTCGAACCCCTGTTTCATTCGCTGTATATTTACGGCAGAAAACGACCTTCTGTAAAAAAAGAAAGGACTCCGCGGAGTCCTTCCCGTTAAAATAAACCTTATTCTTAAAAGGCGTATCCGAAAGATACTCCGAACGGAATTGCCACTGAGTTTTTGCTTTTAAAATCCTCTGCATCAAAGTTTTCACCGCTTACAGAGTATTTTCTCGATACAAAGCCCATCCCGGTAAAGATATCCAGGGTAAAACCACCGGATGTAATCATCTGATAACCAATAACCCCATTGATATGCATCTTTGTCCCGGTAATCTTATCATTTTCATTGTCCTTATTCTTGATAGATGCGGTTGCATACGAAAAATGAGGACCGATGTAGAATCCTTCAGGTGCCTGAAGATCTCTGCTGATGAAAAACTTATACCATACCTGGCCCCTGAAACCGCTTGTTTTAACTCCTGATATTTCGCTACCCTCCTCAGAGGTCAACTCATCAAGATTAACCAGAATGCTAGGACCTATGTAGCTTCCGCCAATCTGTAATGAACTCTTTTTTGTTAGGGCAGTTTCCAGGAATACCTTGTATTCGCCTGTTACAGGTATGACGACTACCCAGAAGGGCCCTCCAAGTGCCGAAAGGGGATTGGTCTTGACTGTGAACTTGTAATCTTTAATTGATGCTTCCTGGGATTGCAAAGTACCGGAAGCAAACATTAAAGCAACTGTAAAAAGAATAAAAGAAAAAGATTTTTTCATGATTACACAATTTTAACCGTTTACCAAATAAAAAATAAAAGTAATCAAATTTCTTAATATTTCAAAAGAGACATTTAAATTAAAACCCTGATATGACATATAACTTCCTGGTTAAGGTTTTATTGCACGTTTTATCAACAATATTAAGGCAAATGGCAGCCTTAATTATTTTATTCGTAAATTGTGAGGCATATTTAAGAAATATACTGAGATATGAAGTTTGACATCTTACTGGGCCTTCAGTGGGGCGACGAGGGAAAAGGCAAAATAGTTGATGTTCTGGGAGAAAAATATGATCTGATTGCAAGATTTCAGGGCGGGCCAAATGCAGGGCATTCAATAGAATTCAACGAAAAAAAATATATACTTCACCTAATACCGTCAGGTATTTTCAGCCCTCATACGCTTAACCTTATCGGGAACGGGGTTGTGATTGATCCAGCCGTTTTCAAAAAGGAAGTGGAGAGCCTGGATATTCCTTTAAGTGAAGTACAGAAGCGTCTGGTTATATCGAAAAAGGCACATCTGATATTACCCGGTCACAGAATACTTGATGCCGCTATTGAATCGGAAAAAGGTTGCAGTAAGATAGGGTCAACCCTCAGAGGAATAGGACCTGCCTACACTGACAAAGTTGCACGGAACGGACTGCGTGCCGGTGATATATTCTCTGATGACTTTGCAACAGAGTACAGAAAGGCCATGGAAATGCACAGAAAAATGGCCGCTATATACAATTACAGCTACAATATTGAGGAATATGAAGCCGGATGGTTTGAAGGAATTGAAATGATGCGGGAATTCAGGATAATCAATTCAGAATACCTTTTAAACGATTGGCTTGCATCGGGTAAGAGAATCCTTGCAGAAGGTGCGCAGGGAACCATGCTTGATGTTGATTTCGGTTCATATCCCTTCGTCACTTCATCAAATACGATCAGCGCCGGAGCATGTACCGGGCTTGGCATTTCACCTGCCCGGACAGGGGAGGTATTCGGTATATTCAAGGCATACTGTACCAGGGTGGGCAGCGGTCCATTCCCGACTGAACTTAATGACGAAACAGGTGAATTTCTGAGAAAAAAGGGCGCTGAATTCGGTTCCACCACAGGGCGTCCGAGACGGTGCGGCTGGCTCGACCTGCCTGCGCTGAAATATGCAATAATGATTAACGGTGTAACTAAACTCTTCCTTACAAAGGCAGACGTGCTTTCGGGTATTGATAAAATAAAAATTTGTGTGTCATATCTTGTGGATGGCACTGAAACAACAGAGGTCCCATTCGATCAGAAAAAAGAGATTGTGCCGGTATATAAAGAAACTGAATCGTGGAAAGAAGATATTTCGGGAGTTAAGAGTTATGATGATCTGCCCCGCCCCATGAAGGATTTTATCTCATTCATTGAAAAGAACACAGGGTTGCCTGTCACTTTAATTTCAACAGGACCCGACAGAAACCAGACGATCTTCAGATAATTCCCGGAGTGATTTTCTGACCCTATTTCCTGAATACGTAAATCCAGGAATCATAGGCAACAGTATCCCTGAATTGTTCCAGCCTTTTCACAGCGTTACCAAGCCTGTCGTGCGCTTCCACAGCCACCATCTCAAACCTGGTTCCATCAAGAGGAATAAGCCGCGCTTCAGAGAAGCCAAGAGATTTGTATTTTTCAAGAAGACGTGATGCATATTCCGGAGTTACAAAACTTCCTATAATAATATTGTATTTGTACTTTCTGGCCCACTCCAGCTTCTGCTGTTCTGCAAGACGTTCGGCCTCCAGCCTCTGGTTTTCAAGGTTAATCCGCTCCTGCACTGCTTTAAGTGAATCGGCTATCCTGAGGCTGTCCTGCCTCGCCTTCCATACGGCCATTGTGTCCGCCTTGCGTCCGAAGATACCCTTTTCCTTTAACCAGCGGCATGATGTAAAGGGTAGCATCAATAATAATATAAAGATTACCAGATTTCTCATCTCCAATAAATTAAAGTTTTATAAAGATACATTTCAAATGCATTACATCAAATATACTAATTATAAAATTCACTGGCAAATATTTACTTAATTCAAAATATTAACTTGGTTGTAATTATTTATTATCTTAGTCCTATTCAAATATTAACTAACCGGCCTGTTATGAAATCTATTATTCAGTTTTTTGAGGAGAATGCTGAAAAATTCAGTAATAACGTATACCTGTGGGAGAAACCGGGTGAAAAATATGAGGGTACAACATACGGGGATGCCAGGAGGCAGGTTCATGAGTTTGCGGCGGGACTTGTGAAGATGGGCATCAGAAAAGGAGACCGTATAAGCCTGATATCGGAAGGAAGAAATTACTGGGTTATCGGAGAACTGGGAGTATTATACACCGGAGCTGTAAATGTGCCCTTGTCCGTAAAGCTTCAGCCCGATGAGATTAAATTCAGGATAAATCATTCCGAATCAAGGATGATAATGGTTTCTACCAGCCAGTACGGCAAATTAAAAGAGGTTATAAAGGATTGTCCGGGAATAGAAAAGGTAATACATTTCGATACCCAGGAAGAATATCTTCCGGGCGAAATACATTTTAATGAAGTGAAAAAAGCCGGAAAAGAGTGGCTCGAAAACCCCGAAAACCGCCAGACTTTTGAAAAGATTTACAGAAGTGTGGAACCATCCGACTTTGCAAATATATGTTATACCAGCGGTACAACTGCCGATCCAAAGGGTATTATTCTGACTCACGGCAATTACGTAACTAATGTATATCAGGCCTATTCACTGATGGATATACCCTCCTTCTTCAAAACATTGCTTATACTACCCTGGGACCACTCGTTCGGGCATACCTGCGGCATATATGCATTTATGGGTAAGGGAGCCAGCATTGCCTCTGTGAAGTCGGGCAAAACCCCGATGGAAACACTCCGCAACATTCCTGTTTGCCTGAAGGAGATCAGACCTAATCTCCTGCTGAGTGTACCTGCCCTGGCCAAAAATTTCAGAAAAAACATTGAAAAAGGGATTCATGAAAAAGGAAAATTTACGGAGATGCTCTTCAACCATGCACTTAAAACTGCATATGCATATAACAAGGAAGGATACAACAGGGGGAAAGGTCTTCAGAAACTTAAGAAGCCGTTATTAAAGCTTTATGACAAAATTCTCTTCAGCAAAATCAGGGAAGTGTTTGGCGGAGAACTTGAGTATTTTGTAGGAGGTGGAGCTCTTCTCGACATAGAACTGCAAAGGTTTTATTATGCCCTTGGCATTCCGATGTTCCAGGGTTACGGTCTTACGGAAGCATCCCCTGTCATATCATCAAATTCGAAGGAACGCCATAAACTTGGTTCTTCCGGGGTACTTGTCAATAATATGGAATTAAAGATATGTGATGACGACGGCAGGGAACTACCCACCGGGCAGAAGGGAGAAATTGTAATCAGGGGCGGCAATGTGATGCATGGGTACTGGAAAAATGAAAAGGCCACCGCAGATACTATCAGGGATGGCTGGCTCTATACCGGTGACATGGGCTATATGAGTGAAGATGGTTTTCTCTATGTTCTGGGAAGGTTTAAAAGTCTTCTTATTGCCGACGACGGTGAAAAATTCAGCCCTGAGAGTATAGAGGAAGCTATCAGCGAACAGTCGAAATATATCGACCAGTGTATGCTTTACAATAACCAGAAACCTTATACCGTGGCCCTGGTCGTTCCAAACCAGCACGCGCTTAAACTTTACCTCGAGGAAAAAGGTCTGACAGCCGATTCCGACGAAGGCAAAAGAGCCGTACTTAACCTCATTGAAGCAGAAATCGATGAATACCGTACAAACGGGAAATACGGATCAATGTTTCCCCAGAGATGGCTTCCTGTTGCAATAGGAGTGCTTGAGGAGAGCTGGACTGAAGAAAACGGACTTATGAACTCAACAATGAAGATCGTCAGAGGTAAAATAATGGATAGATATGCCGACCTGATTGAGTACCTCTATACACCTGTAGCCAAGATTATTACCCACGAAAGGAACATGGAAGAGGTCGAAAAGATGAAACTGGGCTGATTACTGGTAATCATCTGTTATTTCTACGGAACATAATAAAAATCATATTTGGGGTACCTAATTATTGATACCTTTGCGGCTTATTTATTTCATGTTGAAATGGTTAATCTCGAGGAGCTGGAACCGGTTGATGTATGGAAATATTTCGATGAGATAAGGAAAATTCCCCGTCTGTCGAAACATGAGGAAAAAATAAGGCAATATCTGCTCGCTTTTGCTGCAGAAAAAAAGCTCCGGGCTATGGAAGACAAAACAGGAAATATCCTGATAATAAGACCTTGTTCTCCGGGCTACGAAAACACAAAAAGTGTCATTCTTCAAAGCCACATGGATATGGTCGGGGAAAAGGAGGCCGGAAATCCTCATAAATGGGTTACTGACCCCATAGATATAGAAGTAGCTGAAGGATGGGTCAGGGCGAAAGGTACAACTCTTGGTGCCGACGATGGTATTGGAATAGCCGCACAACTTGCAATACTTTCAAACCCGGAACTGAAAACCGGTCGAATTGAAGCTTTATTTACTGTTGATGAAGAGTCGGGAATGACCGGAGCTATAAACCTTGGTCATGATTTTCTGTCGGGTGATATCCTGATAAACCTCGATTCTGAAGATGAGGGAATACTCTATATAGGTTGTGCCGGGGGAATGGATACCCTTATAGATATAAGAACAAGGCTGACAAAGGTGCCCGAAGACTGGACAGGATACGAAATAAAAATCAACGGACTCCACGGAGGCCATTCAGGTGACGAGATTCACAAAGGATACGGGAACTCCATAAAAATCATGACACAATTTCTGTCCCGTATCACCGGCCTGTTCAATACAGGCCTGAACAGGTTTGAGGGAGGCAATGTAAGGAATGCTATTCCAAGAGAGGCTACAGCTGTCATAGCCCTGCCACAGGAATATTCCGGCAGGCTTGAAAAGGAGATGACTGATTTTATACCCCTGATAAAAGAAAGGTTAGGAAATCTGGAGCCAGGTTTTAAGATGACATCCATGAAAACCAGTGCTCCTGAATTTATTATGAACAGGGAAGATCAGAATAATCTGCTGGCAGCCTTGCAGGAATGCCCTCATGGTGTTATAGCATGGTCGAAGGAGATGCCTGACCTTGTTGAAACTTCCACTAATCTTGCCTCAATAAGATACACAGGCGGCGGGGATGTAAGAATAGTAACCACTCAGAGGAGTTCCATTGATGCATCAAAACACGAAACAGCTGCTTTTGTAAAAAGATGCTTCGAAAGAACAGGAGCAAATGTGATTTCAACCGATGGTTATCCGGGATGGAAACCCGATCTTTCATCAGAAATTCTCGATATTACCCGTAAAGCATATTACAGAATCTTCAATGAAGAAGCAGAAGTAAAGGCTATTCATGCAGGTCTTGAATGCGGTCTGTTTTATGAAAAAAATCCCGGCATCGACATGATATCTTTTGGTCCGACAATCAGGGGAGCTCATACCCCGGGTGAGATGATCGAAATAGCCTCGGTAAAGAAATTCTGGGACCTGCTTCTGGAAGTCCTCCGGAACGTTCCCATGAAGTGAAAACGATGAGCAGACCGGCGTCAGGGTCTTTAAACTGATACTTTACTCTTCTACTGATAAATAAAAAATTCATCCTTGCCGGCTGAACAGACAGGACACTGGTACCCTTCCGGAAGATCGCTGAAAGGTGTACCCGGCTCTATGCCTGATACAGGATCACCTGCTTCCGGGTCGTAAACATATCCGCAGATTGCACATTTATACTTTTCCATATTATGTTTTAATAATATTTTATCATTTCAGTTTTTCGCAAAGCTCAATAAGCACACCTCCTGTCGACCGCGGATGAAGGAATGCTATATTCAGACCATCTGCACCTTTTCTGGGCTTTACATCAATAAGTTCTATTCCTGATGACGCAGCGTCAACGAGTCTTTCGCTGATTTCATCAACTGCAAATGCAATATGATGTATTCCTTCACCTTTCTTTGAAATAAAACGGCCTACAGGGCCGTCGGGATCAGTGCTGGCAAGAAGTTCAATCTTTGTCTGACCAACCATAAAAAAAGCTGTCTTTACCTTCTGATCCTCAACTTCCTCAATCTTATAACAACCGGTTCCCAGAAGGTTGGTGTAGAATGCGATTGCTTCATCAAGGTTTTTTACTGCTATACCAATATGTTCAATAAAATTCGCTTTCATAATTGTCTGTTATTATAAAATATTATATAAAATCATTCTGACTGTGACATTTTTTTCATCCTGATTTGATTCAGAACGGGAAATCTTCATGTTTAAGCTGAGTCCTGACGTTTTCCGGTTTTTTAGCTGCCATATGAACAGGGTTACCGTCCACAAATATGGCTTTATATGGCGTAACGGGGCAGGCAAATTCGCAGTGACCGCATCCGATGCAAATATCGTCGGTGGTTTCGGGAATTGTCAGATTACCCCTGAATGGTATCATGTGAACTGCCTTTGTAGGGCAGCTTTCGGCACAGGCTCCGCAGGCAGTACCTTCAGTCTCAACAATACAGTTTTGTTTGATAAAGACTGCTTTTCCTATCTGTGTAAGCTTTTTTGCGTCAGGAGTAAGAGGCATGAGAGCGCCTGCAGGACATATCTCAAGACATCTGACACATTCATACGCGCAGAAACCTTTATGGTAATCCATGTAGGGCTGCATTATACCGGTAATCCCGAACTGTCTGAAAGAAGGCACCAGTACATTATTGGGACATGCCGACACACAAAGTGAACATGCTGTACAACGTGATGAAAAATTCTTTATTCCTGCCGAACCGGGAGGAGTTACATAAAATTTACGTGGTTCTTTTACCGTGGATGCCTTGAGAGGAACAGGCACCTTAATGCTTTTATTCTGATCCTGGTCAAGAGGCAAACCCAGAATAAATGCAGCAGAGCCAGCTATAAAGGCCCTTTTGCCGGTATCAACATCCGCCACCATCCTTTTAAACCTTGCAGCTTGGTAATTAATTGCTTTTTCAGGACATATATCAGTACAATTAAAACATACCACACATCTCGAGTGATCAATTTCCCCGTTAAGAAAATCAATACATGACGATTTACAGGCTACCGCACATCTTCCGCATTTAGTGCACTTATGATCATCAAAGCTGATTCTGAAGACGGAGATTTTTGAAAGTATTCCAAGTAAGGTACCAACAGGACAAACCGTATTACAGTAAAGTCGGCCATTCTTAACCGATAATACTATAATCAAAAGCAGAATTATCACTGGCAGGATGTAAACTACAGGGCTGAATGAAGTTATACTGATGTTAACGAGTGCATAAGTATCGAATTTGTGCAGAACCATTGCGAAAAAATTATTTATCAGTACCACAACCGGTTTTGCAAAAAGAGTCATAAACCTTCCGAAAATACTGTAGGGATCCAACTGGTTGAGCAGAAATAATCCGCCTGTGAGAGTTATTATCAGAGTAAGTGCAAGTATAGAATACCTTATAATTGTTTGAGGTATTTTATACCCGTAACGCCTGAATCTCCTTTTAATTTTTCCGCCTGCCCGGCTCATAATATCCTGTGATATGCCCAGGGGGCAGATAAAGGAACAATATGTTCGTCCGGAGATAAACGTCAGAAGCAGTACAGCAATAAATCCGAGTGCTGCGGCTTCGCCTGCGTTAATAAATTTGACAGCTGAAGGTACAAACTGGAGCCAGAGGATCAGATTGAAAAACGATTCAGGCAGCAGTTGTCTGAAATCGATAAAAAGCAGTCCGGTCAGAACCAGAAACAGAACAGCAAGGAATATTCTCAGTTTCCTGAGCCTCATGTAATTTAGATAAGATTATATTTTTATTCTTCTTATATTAAGTGAATCGAGGTTCATGTTACCTGTTCCCATCGAATGGGCAATTTTTATATAATCCACACCGGCTGGATCCAGCTTAAGCATTCTTGCGGCAGCAGCATCTCCGGCCACCCAGTCGGTCGTAATAATCTGCGACATAAGATTAGCCACATCTTCCTTTGATACACCCTGGGGGCCGTTCTTTGTCATAACATTATAGCAGTCAATAACATTAAGAACCGGTTTCCGGCTGTAGAGGGCATAATCGGCTATGCACTGATGAAGATTGTTACGATGCCAGAAGGCCCGGTCCCATACCACACCCATCATGTTCTTAAGGCAGCATGTCATACGGGTTGAGTCATGGTCCTTAAGTACAGGAACATTTATAAAGATGTCTGTTTCGAGCAGAACCCTGTGGACTTTGGCTTTCTTTAAGACTTTTGCACCTTCAATTGTAATTTCCTGGTAGTATGTTTCGCTGTTGCCAGGTACAACTTTAGCGCCTGCATCCCTGGCAGCTTTCTCAATGCCTGAATTCTTATAGCAGCTTATCCAGTTGTCGCAGGTGTGATCAAATACATAAACTTCCCTTGCTCCGGCTTTGAAACAGTGTTCGATAATCCTTTTAACCAGAGCCGGATTTGTACATGCTGCATATTCGGGAGTCCTGTCCCACCCTATATTTGGTTTTACCAACACCTTCTGCCCTTTACCGACAAACTGACCCATTCCGCCAAGTTCCTGTATACCAAGGTCGAACATAACTTCCGGTTTGCCTCCCATGATGGCTACCATATCGTATGCAGGAACATAAGAACCGTTACCGTAAATTCCGCCATAAGCCCTGAGCCCCAGCGCTGCACCTGCAGCTATTCCGGCTCCGGCCGATTTTCTGACAAAATCCCTTCTTTTCATAATATACGGCTTACTTAACAGAAGCCGAAAATAATCTTTTTCCGTGTTACGGCAAAGGTTAATTCCTTTGATTTAAAGGCATAATGCTTTTTAACAAATTTTAAGCAGCCAAATATTAACTTTACAGCGAATTAGTTGTTAATACTTATACAGATCAGGATGAGAATTCTCTATTATGATTGCTTTTGCGGGATAAGCGGCGATATGAACCTTGGCGCTCTTATTGACCTTGGTGTTGATCCGGAATATATTGCCGGAGAACTTAAAAAGCTTAAACTGGAAGGCTGGAAACTTGATACAGGAAAGGCTCAGCGCCATGGTATTTCCGGAACAAAAGTATCGGTTAAGCTTACCCGGAAAGAACATGCCCACCGTCACCTGTCAGATATAAACAAGATCATCGACAAGTCGCAGCTTGATGATAAAACAAAAAATCTGAGTAAAAGGATCTTTAAAAGGATTGCAGAAGCTGAAGGGAAGGTTCACGGTATTCCACCTGAAAAGGTTCATTTTCATGAGGTAGGAGCAATTGATTCAATCATCGATATTACAGGTGCAGCGATATGCCTAAATGCTCTCAATGTGGACGCGGTTTATGCGTCTGCAATTGAACTGGGGGGAGGTATGGTTAAATGTGATCATGGACTTCTGCCGGTGCCGGCGCCTGCCACATCTGAAATACTGAGAGATCTGCCTGTTAAAAAAGACGGTGTTGATTTTGAAGCGACAACCCCAACAGGTGCAGCAATAATTGCAGAAACAGTGGACAGATATAATGTTAACGAACCACTGAAAATAATCAAAACAGGTTACGGGGTCGGTCATAAGGATCATCCGCTTGTTCCAAACCTGTTAAGGGTTTTTCTGTGCGAAACTGCCGAAGATAACAACAGAGGACATGAAGCTGTAATGCTTGAGTGTAATATTGATGATATGAATCCTGAATTCTACGAATATATAAACGGGAAACTTTTCGAAGCCGGCGCATCAGATGTATTTCTGTCATCAGTTTTAATGAAGAAAGGAAGACCGGGGACAGTGCTTAGCGTGATAGCTGAAAAAGGTCTTACCGATAAACTCTCCGAAATACTTTTCCGTGAGTCAACAACTCTGGGAATCAGAACATTTTCATTTACGAAAGAAACCCTGTCACGGGAATTTCATGAATACGAAACACCTTACGGAAAAGTAAAATTCAAACACTCGTATTACAGGGGGAATGAGGTTTCTGTAAAACCCGAATATGACGATTGTATAAGAATAGCTAAAGAAACAGGCAGACCATTAAGGGAAATCTACAATATCCTTATGGAATCAGCAGGGAGAAAGAAAAGAAAAAATGAATGACAGGAAATTATTAATAAATCTCGATACCATTCTTCTTCAGTTAAACCCTCTTGTTATTGCATATTCCGGGGGGGTTGACAGCTCTTTTCTTATATACCGTGCATCCCTTGTAAAAGGACTTAAATCAACGGCTGTTACCATTAAAACATCTTATGTGCCTGAACGGGAAATCTCCGACGCAGCAGTTTTCTGCAAAAACTACGGCATTGAGCATCATATTATTCATATTGAATTCCCCGAAGCAATTAGAAACAATCCTCCTGACAGATGCTACCTGTGCAAGAAATATCTTTTCAGCAGACTCATGGAATTTGCCGGTATGAACGGTTATCTTTTTCTAGCCGACGGATCAAATGCCGATGATCTTACCAGCTACAGGCCGGGGCTGAAAGCTCTTGCAGAACTCGGTGTAAGAAGTCCGCTGGCTGAAGCGGGACTTACAAAAGAGACTATAAGAAAAGCTTCAAAAGATGCAGGACTCCCGACATGGGACAATCCTTCAATGGCATGCCTTCTTACCAGGCTGCCGTATAATGTCACCATAACCGAAAAGGAATTGAAAATGGTTGAAGAAGCTGAAAGCTTTTTATTCGAAAACGGATTCTACGGCACAAGGGTCAGAATTCATGGAAACATTGCCAGGCTTGAATGCATGCCGGGATTTATGGAAAAATTTATTTCCGGGCCGAACCGGGAAATAATTATTAAAAAAATGAAAGATATCGGGTTCAGGTATATATCTTTGGATCTTGAAGGTTACAGGTCGGGAAGTATGGACCCGGATCTGACATAAAAATGATTAACAAAACCGTCTTTCAGGATGACATTAAAGGAAATAGAAAAACTGTTAACTGAGGTAAAGTCAGGCAACAAGAGTATTGAGGAAGCACTTGAAGTCCTGAAATACTTTCCATATACCGATCTTGGCTTTGCACGGCTTGACCATCACAGGGAGACGCGTACCGGTTACCCGGAAATCGTTTACTGTGCCGGTAAGACCATTGAACAGGTCAGGGAAATATTCTGGGTGCTGGCGCGTGCTGAAAACAATGTCTTCGGAACCAGGGCTACCGAAGAAATGTATAATACAGTAAGGGAAATTCTTCCTGAGGCAGTCTATTACAAAGACGCAAGGATTATCAGCGTAAAAAGAAAGGAACCTGAGAAACCCGATACTTTAATAGCAGTCATCACAGCAGGCACTTCCGACATACCGGTTGCCGAAGAGGCTGCAGTAACAGCCGAACTGCTTGGCAATGATGTAGTGAGAATATATGATGCCGGTGTTGCCGGGATTCACAGACTTGTAGATAAACTTCCCGAAATTAAGAAATGCAGGGTTATAATTGTGATTGCCGGTATGGAGGGTGCGCTTGCAAGTGTTGTAGGCGGACTTGTGGATAAGCCTGTGATTGCAGTTCCGACAAGCGTCGGCTACGGGGCTAGCTTCGGCGGCATTTCAGCTTTGCTGGCAATGCTTACAAGCTGCGCTGCCGGTGTAAGTGTAGTAAACATAGATAACGGTTTCGGAGCCGGTTTCTCGGCAAGTATGATCAACAGGATCTGATGACTTCCACAGTGCTTCTTTCAACGGCATATTTCCCCCCGGTTCATTATTTGTCGCTTGTCGCTCAGTCGGGGAGTGTTCTGGTCGAAAGGGAGGAGAATTACATCAAGCAGACGTACCGAAACCGCTGTTATATACTTACATCAAATGGAGTCATCTCACTCACAGTTCCGGTACTTGAAGGCAGTTTTCATAAGACCCCGGTAAAAGATATAAGGATAGATTACTCAAAAAGATGGCAGCAGGTCCATACAAGGGCTATCATGTCGGCATACAGGTCATCTCCTTTTTTTGAATTTTACTTCGACAGCATCTGCAACATAATCAATTCAAAAACAGCATTCCTTATCGACCTGAATATGATTACACTGAAATTTCTTACAGAAACGGCAGAACTCAAAACAGATTGTTCATGGACTTCGCATTTTGAACCTGAATTAAGAAATAATGACCTGAGGTATACCCTCACTCCCAAGAAAAAAGATTTTATCAGCCGGGCATTTCACTTCAGACCATATATCCAGGTTTTTTCTGACAGGTTTGGCTTTGTTCCCGGATTAAGCACCCTTGACCTGTTGTTCAACGCAGGGCCTGAGACAATCAGATACCTGCCGGAATATTATAATAATATCTGATTTAAGGTATTCTTCAGAATTTAAACCCCAGAGTGGCAGTGAAAGTATTTCTTGTAAACATTACGGATGCAGGTTTCAGGTAAGGTTCATCTTCGTACATCATATATTCAAGATTATTCGAGAAATTTACAAAACCGAGGTCGAAGTAAAAATTCTGTTGCCTGAAACCGAGCCCGAATGAAACAGCATTATATGTAAGGTCGCTGTTGATTTCATCTCCATTAAATGCGCTTCCGTAAAGTCCGTAACCGCCTCTGAAGTAGTAGGTATTCAGTCTGAATTCTCCGCCTAATCTCAGAACCGAGGCCGTTTTAAGGGCATTACGGACAGACTGGTTCTCATTATAGTAATTATAGCCATCGCTTGCCTTGCTGAAACGGGCAGTGGCAAAATCGCTGATTTCATAATCGGCGCTGACTATTGCAACCTTCCCGATCTGCACCGAGGCGCCTAACATTGCCCTGAATGGCGTGGTTAATGTATAAGCATATCTCCTCGGATCATTTCTGAAATTATAAGCTGAGTTGTCGTCAAAATCAGATGAAATCTGATCATAGAAGTATTCACGTATTCTTATTATGGAAGGCGTATGGAATGCTGCACCGATACGGAGAATTTCCAGAGGTCTGACAATGAAGCCAAGCTTAAGGTTATAGCCTGTTCCTGAAGCTTCAAAATGGTCGGTATATACAAAATTTCTGAAATCAGGAATTACATTATCATAATCTGCCTCAAGGTGTTCATAATGCCCTGTATATTTCAGTCTCACTAATCCAAGTGTGGCGCCGATAAAAAATTTATCCGAAAAGTTTGCGCCAATCGACAATGCATGTTCACCTGAATATCCGTCATTGTTTATTACCCTTCTTATTGTCTGTCCGTAAACAGGGTCGCTGTCGCCATAATTTGAGAATACAGTCCCGTATTGCGTTCCGCCTGAACCTGTAATCGTGTCTATTACCCATGCATCGTATGCGATACCTGCCGACCCTCCAAGGTTTTTATAGTATGTGCCCTCAGATGACAAAGCCCAGAAGTCGGCCATTGAAGTTATGTCACTGATGCCCTTGATGGTAATGTTTTCATTGAAGTTGTTGGTTCTGTTCCAAGAATAAGCGAAATTAAGATTCACAAGACCTTCAGAACCCTGGTTTGAAATCAGACTAGAAACCACTCCGGCCTGATTGAATCCAAAGTGATACTTAAAATCTGTAGAGTTGGCGGAATTAAAGGCAGTCGTCGTGTTATTGTACAGCAGTCCAGGAGTAAAAGCCATTTCGAACGACCTGAACATTCCTGTTCCTGCAGGGTTAAGACTGATTGCGGAGAGATCTGCCCCGAGGGAAGTAAAGGCACCTCCCATGGCCATATAACGTGCTGTACCGTAACTGAAGGTACGTGAATACCTTAAAGCATCATCAAGGTTCTGGGTAAATATTGTGACTGGCAGTATTGATAATGCAATTATGGATATTAAGATTTTCCTTTTCATTTTTCTGTTTTTATATAGTTATCCCTCTCATTCCTAACGGAATGTCATTTTAGATTTCTGTTTAATGAACATTCTTTTATCTTCTGGTACCGCTTGTGACTCCTCCTGATGATCCTGAGGATGAACCGCCTGAAGAGCCGACTGATATGGAACCTGAACCTGAGCTACCTCCAAAGGATCCGCCTGATACCCTGGAAGATGAGAAGTCACTGCTTTCCCTTCTTCCGGATGATACTGAGTTAAACCCTGATGAAGATGAGCTTCTGCTGTTGTTAACCGGAGCCGAATAATTACCTGATGTTGAAGGCGTGTATGAACGCATCTGTCCGGTTGAATATGATGAACTTCTTCTTTCTGTGGCATTTATTCCGGGATCACCTGAACGCATATTGGTGATGGTGTTGCTTCTTGATTCTGCCGGAATGCCTCTCTGGTATGTTTCACCTGAGATTCTGGAGTTGTTATAGGAGGGGCGTTCGCTCAGTCTCGGATTGTTGTATGTCGGAGTGTATGAGCGCGACACCTGGTTATATTCAGGCCTCGTTGTTGCAGTACTTCTGACTGATGTTGAAGCATCGCGCCTGTCTTGTACTGCAGTGGTTCCTGATTGTCTTACAGAGCTGACGGCAGATTCCGTCCTTCTTGTATTATTTACGACATCCGGTGATGAGGTGCTGACACTTCTCCTTGACCCGTCAGATGCAGTTACGGTTGTGACTCTTCCTCTTGCTTCTGCGGGAAGGGTGGAATAAGACCTGCTTGTGGTACTGTATCTTTCTCGTCTTCCCGTTAAAACAGATTCGGATGCATTATCCCTGTAATAGAAGTTATATGTGGGCCAGTAATATCCCGAATAGTAACCGAAGGAGAACGGCGAGTAAAATGAACTGTAGAAACCTCCGTAGTAACCATAATAACCTCCGTAGTAACCTCCGTAGTAGTATAAAGGATCATATATGCTGGACCAGTATGGATAGTAAAAATTATCATAATAATTCCAGGGGAACATGCTCCAGCTGTAGTAGAAAGGATCTCTCCAGTATGGATATATTGAACCTCCGTAAAATCTTCTCAGTCTGTTGGAATATGACCAGTCGTCGGCATATTCAAACGGGCTGTTATCTTTGTTATAGAATGAGGAATTGTTGAAATCGACGTTCTCATTATACTGCTCGGCAAACAGTGTATCACCCGAGTAAATGTTGTCGAAATACTGATCCTGCTTGTTATTACCGGGCATTTCACGGCTTGCTGATCTTTCTGTTGCGACCGGTCTGTCGGAAGGCAGGTAATACAGATCATCGTATTCGCTTTGCAGTATTCTTCCGCTTGTTGAACACGAACCGGCAACTGCTGCTGCTGCCAGAATCACTATGTACAATTTTGCTTTCATTTTACCCTCCCCTTGGTTTATTTATTTAATAATCTACAAATTTTGTACCAAAAGTTCTGTATGTTTTTTCTGTATCAGGACAAATTTAACAAATATATTTTATCATTTAACAGTGGTTCATTCTGAATAGAATTTCCGGAGCATGATAATCTGTTTTATTTCCTTCTTGATCCGCTGCTTTCACCGGAACTGTTTTTCGATGATGAGCTTTTGCTTTCTGATTTCTGAACAGAAGTGCTGCGCGAAGATGAGGGTTTGCTGACCGTTACCGATTGCCTTTCTGAGGACTGCGAAGATCTGACTGTACTGCTCCCTGAGGATTGTCTGCTGCCTGAAGATATTGTAACCCTGTTACCCGGGGAAGCCACAGGTCTCTGGCTTTCCCTGACATTTGTATTTCCTCCGGTGATGCTTCTTGTGTTTCCGGAAGCAGAATTAGTGGTTCCTGAAGGTGCAGTGACTGTGCCATAGGTTCTTCTGTTTTGTGACGGGGTAGTAACAGACGGGCGTGCATTACCCTGACCCTGGTTTACCTGCCTGTTGTTGTACTGGTTGTTGTTATTAATATTACCCTGACCCGGATTATTTCCGGAATCAACCCTTCTGTTAACATTATTGGTATTTCCGGGATTTGCGCTGTTATTGTTACCCTGGTCTCCCTGATGGATATTTCCGCCCTGGTTTCCTGTATTACCGGAAGGAACATTTCTTCTGCCCGGATTATTACCCGAATTCACTCCCCTGTTAACATTGTCGGTATTGCCCGGATTAAGGCTGTTATTGTTGCCCATATCACCTCTGCCTTCACGGGAATTGGCAGGGGTTACTCTTCTGTTCTCAGCAGCATTCCCGCCGGCTGCAGTTTCAGTATTTGTTTCCCGTCGGTTGATGCTTCCTGATGTTGTGGTAACCGGTGGTGTGGTTCTTCTTGATATTGTTGATGAACTGCCTCCTGTACCTCCCTGGTTGTTGTAATAGTAATAATTATATGTATTGTATACCGGTCTGTAGTCATTATACCAGCGATGCCTTACATTATAATAGCTGTAGTAATGGGTATGCGGCCACCATGATCCTATTCTTATGTTAATTGTTACCGGAGAATACCACCAGTTATAGTAGAAGGGATCATAGTCCCGGTACCACCCTCCTCCGTACCATGCATAATCCCATCCGCTGTACCATGGATAATCCCATCTGTAGTAAATCGGATAGTTATAAGATACTCCTAAACCGATCCGGCCGCCTCCGTAAATTGTCAATCCCCATGTAAATGGCTGGTAGCTGTACCAGTATGTATCGGTGAACACAGGTGAGTAGTACGAAAATGTTGCGTATGACCTGTGAAACCTGTTGATTCTTGACGAGTAGTAAAAGTCGTAGTTATAGTAATTATTGATAACTATTCCGGCATCATCATTCCTGTAGCTTCTTGAATCAGCCAGCTGTGCCTGGGAGAAGGTTCCTGCCGCGAGCAGGACTCCTGTTATTCCGATGTAGATTATTGTTTTCATGACAAACCTCCGGGTTTTGGTTTTTATATTGAGTTTTCTCTATTTTTGCGCAATTATTAATTTTTATACAAATAAAACAAATACCATACCAAAATAATGGCAAAGTTTTTAACAAGCAGGGAAGAAAACTACTCTCAATGGTATAATGATCTGGTAATAAAGGCAGATCTGGCAGAGAACTCCGCGGTGAGGGGATGCATGGTAATAAAGCCGTACGGCTATGCAATATGGGAAAAGATACAGGCAGAGCTTGATCGTCTTTTTAAGGCAACCGGACATGTTAATGCATATTTTCCGCTTTTCATTCCAAAATCATTTTTCAGCAGGGAGGCTGCACATGTGGAAGGATTTGCCAAGGAGTGTGCCGTGGTAACCCATTACAGGCTTAAGAATGATGAGTCGGGAAAGGGCATAGTTATTGACCCTGAGGCTAAACTTGAGGAGGAACTGGTTATAAGGCCGACTTCAGAAACAATTATCTGGAATTCATATAAGAACTGGATTCAATCGTACCGCGATCTGCCGATACTTATCAATCAGTGGGCAAATGTTGTAAGATGGGAAATGAGGACCCGACTCTTTCTCAGAACCGCCGAATTCCTGTGGCAGGAAGGACATACTGCACATGCCTCGGCTGAAGAGGCAATGGAAGAAGCCAGGAAAATGATAGATGTCTATGCAGGTTTTGCCGAAAATTCAATGGCTATACCTGTGATCAAAGGAAGTAAAACGGAAAGTGAACGTTTTGCAGGTGCAATAGATACAATGGCTATAGAAGCACTAATGCAGGATGGAAAGGCGCTTCAGGCCGGTACCAGCCATTTTCTCGGACAAAATTTTGCAAAGGCCTTTGATGTGAAATTCACCGACCAGGAGGGAAAACTTGACTATGTATGGGCAACATCATGGGGTGTCTCAACAAGGCTGATGGGTGCGCTCATAATGGCCCATGCCGATAATAACGGCCTTGTCCTTCCTCCAAAACTGGCACCCCTCCAGGTAGTGATAATACCAATCTACAAGACCGGAAACGATCTCGGAAAAATTTCAGAATATGCCGCCGGCATAAAAACCTCGCTGGAACAGGCGGGAATATCTGTTAAATACGATACAAGGGATACACAGACCCCGGGATGGAAATTTGCCGATTATGAACTTAAAGGAGTGCCTGTTAGAATAGCTATAGGCCCGAGGGATATAGCCAATAATACAGTTGAGGTGTCCCGTCGCGATACCCTTGAAAAAAATACAATTCCCTGCTCCGGTGTGAAAGAGTATATAACAGACCTTCTTGATAAAATTCAATTAAATATATTCAACAAAGCCCTCAGTTTCAGAAACCAGAATACCCATTACTGCAACACATGGAAGGAATTCAGGGAGATAATCAACAGCAAGGGAGGGTTTATTATGGCACACTGGGACGGAACTGCAGAAACAGAGGCCCGTATCAAGGAAGAAACCAGGGCCACTATCAGATGCATACCTTTCGACTCTCCCTCCGAAGAGGGAAAATGCGTTTATTCAGGAAAACCATCTGCCAGAAGAGTTCTGTTTGCAGTGGCATACTGATATAAATCTCAGACTTTGTCCGGAAACTGCATTTCAGGTTTCGGAGCTGATTACATGTTCCAAAACAGGGAATCGGGGTACCCTTTAATTCTATTATCAATAATATTTCATAATTTAGTGACGTATTGAAGAAAAGCTGCTCAAATGACACAGGAATCTGAAGAGAAAAAAGCAAACATTATCAGCACACTTAAGGGCAAATCGCTCCTGAAGCAGAAGATCTATGACAATATGTTGCAGGTATTTGAAACTCTCAAGGATATCCTCAGGGAGTTTGCGAGGGAAACAAATCATAGTCTGAGCGGTGCGGACAGCAGGATTAAAACCGAATTTACCGACAGGGGAATTTTTGACGCCCAGGTTAAGGTTGCAGGTGACATACTCCTTTTCAGTATGCATTCAAACATTTTTCTTTTCGACCGTGAGCACCCGGTATGGAAAACACCATATGTTCAGCAAAATAAGCTTAATGCATACTGCGGGGTAATAAACATATATAATTTCCTGGCCGACAGTTTCAAATACTCACGCTTTGATGATATCGGATATCTTATTGCAAGGATATTTATCAATCATGAAAAACAGTTTATCGTTGAGGGAAAAAGACAGATGGGATATCTGCTGTCTCAATTTGGCAATCTGAGCCTCGACAGGGAGGTTCTCACCTCTATAATTCTGACATCAGTACAATATGCGCTTGAGTTTGATCTGCTCGTGCCTCCATACGACACAGTCAAGATTGCCACAGTCGGCCAGGCTGAGACCAAGATTCAGCACTCAAAGATTATAACAGGAAAAAGGGTGGGATTCCAGTTTAATTCCGACGATGTGCTGGCTGAGAACCGAAAAAAACCTGATGCAGTACAGTGAAAAAACTTACCGGCTCCTTTCATCCTTTCTGTTGCCTGCAGGCCTGGCACTCGCCTTTACGGTAAGCGTTACGGCCCAGGTGACAGAAAACCCCGATACAGTTATTAAAGTCTCCGGCGGATCATTCCTCAAAACAAACGAAAAAAGAGTGTTTGTAAAAAAAGATACTTTGATTAATCTCCCTAATCAGTTTATAAATGCATCCGAAAGCAGGAATGAAAAGACTCTTGCTTTCTATGACTCATTAAAATCAAAATCGCAGAAAAGTAAACTGACAAGGATGCTGTACGATCTTGTTATAGTGGCTCCCGACACCGCCGGCTCAATAAAGGTAAACAGGAAAAGCGAAGAAAATTTTACAGGCTTTTCAGGACTGATAATCAAAGGAATAAGTATCAGACAGGTTGACGTCTTCGGCGGCAATATTTATAATCCTGCAGATAATATTCCGAAACCGCTCGAGAAGATTCTGAACAAAACTCATTTCAATACACGCGAGGAAATTATCAGAAAAAATCTCCTTTTTTCAGAAGGTGACACTGTTTCTCCCCTTAAACTCACCGACAATGAACGTATATTGAGGAATCTTCCTTTTATCCACGATGCAAGGATTATTGTGGTTCCGGTATCTGAGTCCGAAGCAGAAATCATCATTATTACCAAGGATGTTTATTCACTGGGAGCCGATTTTACATACAGGGACATAAATAAAGGATCGGTCTGGCTTTATGATAAAAACATTTTCGGGACCGGCCATGAAATAAAACTTGAAATTCCATATTCCTCGACCTCAACCGATTCCCCGGGAATTGGCATAAACTATAATATTAATAATATCGCAAAAACATTTACTAACCTCACCATGAATTTCTATGACGCTCTGGGACGTAAAAGTTACGGAGCTGACTTACGCAGAAACCTGGTCAGTTCAGAAACCAGATATGCATTCGGAATATCCGTAAGCCGGACATCAACCAGTGAAGACCTTGACACTCTGCCTGTGCCGGAACCTCTGAGATACAACTTTCAGGACTATTGGTTTCAGAGATCTTTCATGCTCAACAGGACTTCTGTAACCAGGCTGGTCACAGGAATCAGATATATAAATAACAACGTATTCAGGAGACCGGAGATTGACCCTGATACATATTACAGGCTGCAGAGATACAGGTTATATCTGGGTTCGGTGGCAATTTCAATGCAGAAATATTATAAAACAAGTCTTATATACAGCTATGGGAGGACGGAAGATATTCCCTATGGAATACTTTTCAGTATTACCGGAGGTATGGAGGACAATGAATTCAAAAACAGAATCTACACTGGTTCTGACGCCTCATTTGGTTTCTCTCTTTCCGAAGCAGGATATTTTCACCTTTCGGCCGGAGCAGGTATGTTTTTAAATGAAGGGAAAGCTGAACAGGGTGTTTTTTCCGGAAATTTAAAATATGTATCAAACCTGAAGCCTGCCGGCAGGTATATGATAAGAAACTTTATCAACCTGAACTATACCGACGGCTTCAGAAGATACAGGGATGAATATATAAGTGTTCTTAAAGAAGATGCCTTCTCGTCATTTTCCAACGATTCACTGAAAGGGGATAGCAGGCTTAAGGCTGGCCTGGAATCAGTTATATTCAGTCCGGTTAATTTTTACGGGTTCAGGTTTGCCTTTTTCGGATTCGCAGAAGCCATACTTCTGGAGGGTATCAATACACAGGCCGGCAACAGATCATTCCTGAGCGCAATCGGCCTTGGACTGAGAATCAGGAATGACAATCTTGTGTTTAAAACCTTCCAGATCCGTTTAGGATACTACCCTTCACTTCCCCGATGGTCAGATGTCAGCAACCTTGTAATATCGGGTGAAAACCTGCTCCGGCCACCTGATTTTAACCCTCAGATACCTTCTGTTAAGCACTTCAGGTAAAAACAGGTATATTTGAATAATACTCCCCGGAAAACAAAATGAAAATGCAGGAGAAATTTATTAAATTCATAACCGACAACCGGCTGGCAGAGAATGGTGATGAGATTCTTCTGGGGGTAAGCGGGGGTGTTGATTCAATGGTGATGGCACATCTTTTTATAACCTCCGGTTTCAATACAGGAATTGCCCACTGTAACTTCAGGCTCAGGGGGGCTGACTCTGATGCAGATGAAGATCTGGTCAGAGAATTTGCTTCAGCATACAATGTTCCGTTTCACTTCTCCCGTTTTGATACAGAAGATTATGCCATTGAAAAGGGAATAACCATTCAGATGGCGGCGAGGGATCTCAGATATTCGTGGTTTGAAAAAACAATGGAAGAGTACGGTTACAACCTTCTGGCGCTTGCTCACAATAAAAGCGACAGGACAGAGACCATTCTTCTGAACCTGACCAGAGGTACCGGAATAACGGGTATGGCCGCAATGAAACCCCGAAGCGACTACCGCATAAGGCCTGTTATTTTTGCATCGAGGGATGAGATACTGGAATATGCACGGCAGTATGGAGTCCCGTGGCGGGAAGACAAATCAAACCAAAGCCTTAAATATACACGTAATAAAATTCGCCATAAAATTGTCCCTCTTCTGAGAGAAATAAATCCCTCATTTGACGATACCATGTGGGAAAATGCCGGGAGATTCTCGGAGTATGAACAGATCATTTCACAATACATGGCCGGGGTAAGAGAAAAATCAGTTAAACAGATTAATAATGATATCCATATTGATATCAGGGCGCTTGTTTCCTTTTCTCCTTTAAAAAGTATTCTGTTTGAGATTTTCACTCCGTTTGGCATCAGCCCGTCAGGCCTGGATGAGGTAGGAGCTCTTCTGTCATCTGAATCAGGAAAAAAAATAATAACCCGGACACATATAATTTACAGGGACAGAAAAGAATTGATTATCACCCCCGGTAGCCCTGCAGAGTTTCCTGCTAAAGTAATAAACAAGCCTGAGGACCTGAATAAAACCGGTCTTACCGTTAAAGCCGAAATACGGGAAATATCACATCCTTTTAAACCGCCGGCCTCCAGGCTGCATATAACCCTTGATGCAGAGCTTGTTAAATTTCCGGTTATTATCAGGAGATGGAAACATGGAGACAGGTTTATTCCGCTCGGAATGAACAATTTCAGGAAACTGAGCGATTACTTTACCGACAGAAAATTTTCCGTACCTCAGAAGGAAAAAGCGTTGATAATGGAATCGGACGGGAATATAATTGCTATTCTGGGGGAAAGAATCGATAACAGGTACAGGGTTACCTCAGAAACAAGGAAGATCCTTGAGATTATTTTAAAAGAGCCCTTCCTTATATCAGGATCTTGACAATCCGGTTATACCGCGGTCAATCAATACAAGGTCGGCGAGAGCAATTGCTGCTGCAGCTTCAACAATCACCGGCATCCTGAGTGCTATACATGCATCATGTCTTCCCTCTGCTTTAAGTACAACGGATTTTCCCGTCGAGAAATCCAGTGTTGTCTGTTCGACTCCCACTGAAGATGTAGGTTTTACAGCCACTCTGAATACAACAGGGTTGCCGTTGGTTATTCCTCCGTTTATTCCTCCCGCATTATTTGTAAGGGTTTTGCCGTCGGTGCTGATAAAAGGATCGTTATGTTCTGAACCTCTCATCGAAGCAGCCCTGAAGCCGGCCCCGAATTCAATTGCTTTTATAGCCGGTATTGAAAATACTGCCTGGCTTATGGCGGATTCGACGGAATAAAAGAATGGCTCTCCTGCTCCCCCGGGAGGGTTTTGTATAACACATTCGACAATACCACCTATGCTGTCTCCTGCCTTAAGGGCTTCATCAACGGCTTTTTCAATATCGTTGCTTCCTCCGGCCTCAATGAGAGAAGCGTTGAAAGTTGTCCCTTTAAGTATTTTTTTTGCTATCGCACCTGCTGCGACAAGTCCCCATGTAATCCGGCCGGAAAAATGACCGCTGCCCCGCGGATCCGAGTAACCCTGATATTTCAGCCGGGAGGTAAAGTCAGCATGACCGGGTCTGGGAACATTTGAAAACTTGTCATAAGCCCCGGGGTCAATATTCCTGTTACGCGATATGACAGTAACCGGGGAACCGGTTGTAAAACCGTTATATATTCCGCTCAGAATTTCAGGCATGTCATCTTCATTTCTTGGAGTTGTCCCTTTGCGTCCGCTTTTACGACGTGACAGGTCTTTTATTAAATCGTCTGCCGACACAGGTATGCCGGGCGGACAGCCGTCAATAACCACTCCCACGGCTTCTCCGTGAGATTCACCAAAAAGGGATACCCTGAAAATTCTGCCGAAACTGTTCATTATTTATACCTGTTTAGATGTTAAAATTAATTCTGCCTCCCAGTTTTTCGAAATCAACCGCGAAACCCGGATATGACTTGTTTACACATTCGTAACCATCGATAATCACAGGTGAACCGGAGATCACGGATGCAGATGCAAGTGCCATAGCTATTCTGTGGTCATTGTATGCAGAAGACTCACCGCCTTTAAGTGATTTAACCCCGCAGATAATAAGTTCCTTCCCGTTGTATGAGACATTTGCACCTATTGAATTCAAAGCCCTGCATATTGTTTCAGCCCTGTTACTTTCCTTTGCCACCAGCCTGTCGGCACCTTTAAGAACTGAACAACCGGTGCATGCGGTTGCAAGTACAGCAAGGGGGGGTGCGATATCGGGACAGTCTGTAATATCGAAAGTAAAGTTTTTAAGGTTTTTTACGGTGACTGTAATGGTGGTGCCGTCAGTTTTTACATCTGCCCCTGCAAGTATCAGGGCATCAATAACCGCCCTGTCGGCCTGAACTGAATAAGGGTCAAGCCCTTCAACCTCTGCACTTCCTCCTAAGGCTCCCATTACGAGAATGAAAGCTGCCCCGCTCCAGTCGCCTTCAGCTTTAAACTTTCCCGGCCTGTACTTCTGGTTTCCCTCAACATGAAATACCCTGTAATTGTCGTTTATTACCTTCACTCCGAATTCTGCAAGTGTCTTCAAAGTAAGGTCTATATAAGGACGGCTGACCAGGTTCCCGGTAAATATCCTGCTTGTGCCTTCAGCCACCGGCAGTGCCATCAGGAGACCGGTAATAAACTGTGAGGAAATTGAACCGTCAGCATTTACATCCCCTCCTCTCAAGGGCCCCTTAACTTTTACCGGTAACAGACCTCCGCTGGTCTTTACGCTTACACCAAGCTGATTTAAAGGATTTACGATCATCCCGAACGGTCTTTTGAGTAGCGATCCCCTTCCCGTTAACGTTATTTCACGTTCCGAGAGGGCTGCTACCGGAATGAACATCCTGGAAGAGAGTCCCGATTCCCCGCAGTTAACTTCATCCGCCACCGGATTAAACCCGCCCTTTACAAATATTTTTTCTCCTTTTTCCTCCACCTCAGCTCCGAGGGCTTTGATAATTGACAATGCGGCAAGTGAATCGTCACACATGGAACCTGCCGATATTTCTGAAATTCCATCTGCCAGAAGTGTTCCTGCGAGGTATCTCTGTACCGCACTCTTTGATGAAGGTGCACTTATTTTTCCCGAAACGTTCCTGATTATTGCCTCCGCCTTCATTACGACATTTTTGTTGATCTGTAAATATTTATTATCTCATCAACATCCATTTTTCTGACTTCAGCTTTACCAACAGGGCCTGCAAGAACAAAATTTATCTTTCTCCCCTCCTTCTTTTTATCGGTAAGCAGCATCTTCTGAAAAACATCCGCATCCAGACCATGGTCAGGCAGAAGATCAAAATAATTCAGAAGTGATTTGACAGTGGTGTACTCTTCAGCCGACCCAAGTCCCATATTTGCTGAAATATCGCAGGCAATAGCCATTCCGCATGCCACGGCATAACCGTGTTTCATACCTGTAACTGCTTCAATTACATGTCCGAATGTATGGCCGAAATTCAGTATCATGCGTTTTCCCGTAACTTCCTTTTCATCTTCCATTACTACCGAAGCTTTCAGTTTTACCGCTGTTGCAATAAGATTCTCAAGAAGACCCGGGTCTGCTGTTTTAATCTTCTCCTTGTTCTTCAGGATAGAGGAAAAAAGGTTCTCATCAAGAATAACGGCCGTTTTAATCATCTCTGCCAGTCCCGAAAAATATTCATCCCGTGGAAGGGTTTTAAGCATCTTCTGGTCGCAGATAACAAATTCAGGCTGCCTGAAACAACCAAGAATATTTTTTACTTTTCCGACATTAACGGCATTTTTACCACCCACACTGGCGTCAACCTGGGATAAAAGTGATGTTGAAACAAAACCGAACCGTATACCTCTCATATAGACAGATGCAAGGAAGCCGGCAATATCGCATACCACGCCACCACCTATACCCAGGACAAAACCAGACCGGTCGATGCCGGCATCCAGAAGACCCTGAGCCAGTGTGCCCAGTGTGGTCAGGTTTTTGCTTTCCTCACCGGGTTTAATGGAAATAACAGGTGCATCAGGAAACTCTTTGCCATATATACTCCGGATATTGTCATCTGTCAGGATAACGAGGCCCCCTGAAGGCAGCATATCATTGACTGCCCTCCAGTCCATTCCTATAAACACATCCGATGTCCGGTTTCCGATATTTATTCTGATCCTTTCCAAAAACAGTTTTTTTAAGATTAAAGATAAAAATTACTATATTTTATTACCTGAAAAAGAATATTCACAAATGTAAAGCAAAATGTTTTACTTTAACGCCTGCAAATATATCCGGGGATGAAACTTAAAGAAAAATACAGGCTGGTTCTGGAATATTTCAAAAAAGAACGCCCCCTTCCGGAAACTGAACTGGTATATGAAGATCCTTTCGGGCTTGTGGTTGCGGTTATCCTTTCTGCCCAGTGCACCGATAAGAGAGTTAATATGATAACTCCAGCCCTTCTGAAGGCATATCCCGATGCAGAGAGCATGGCTGATGCTGATATGAATGAAATATACGGATACATTAAATCATGTTCATATCCAAATAATAAGGCAAAACACCTCAAGGCCATGGCCACGGTGCTGAAAGAACAGTTCGGCGGCAAAGTACCATCGGATCCCGGGCAACTGATGATGCTTCCGGGCGTGGGAAGGAAAACCGCAAATGTAATTGCCTCCGTCATCTACAGGAAACCTGTCATAGCGGTGGATACCCATGTTTTCAGAGTTTCGGGAAGGATAGGATTAACGCCGGGGGCCAGGACCCCTTTAATGGCTGAGAAACTGCTAACACGTTATATTGAACCATCCATGAGATATAACGCACATCACTGGCTCATTCTTCACGGAAGATATACATGTCTGGCCCGTAAACCAAAATGCAGTGAATGCGGTCTTTCGGATATATGCTCATACTACAGAAAAAAGAACCGGGTTTAAGAGGATTATTCTTTACAAGAAACATAAAGACCATTATTGAAAACTTATATTATTTTTGAATCAACTTTCAGGAAAGATGGGATTAAGGGATACTTTTAATGAAATCTTCAGCAAGGCAGTAAAAAGTACTCTCCGGAAGGATGGCAAGGAACCCGACAGCAGCCTTCCGGCTCAGGCTGTATACAGGGCATTCAACTCATCGCCCAGCCTTATGGTAATCAGCAATATAAGTAACGGTAAAATTATCGATGTAAACGAAACATTCCTGACTGCTCTCGGATATTCAAAAAAACTGGTCGTCGGAAAGACATTTGAGGAAATCAGACTGTTTCCCGATATTGAAGAAAGCAATAAGTATATCAGACTGCTTCCCCGTCTGAGGAAAGTAACTGACTTCCCTGTAAAACTTAAGGACAGAAAAGACAATATCCTTCAGTGTTTTTTCTCTGCCCAGTCAATTGAGATTGAGGGAGAAAGATATCTGCTGTCGACTTTCAACCCTGACATTAATTCCGCTACAATGAGCCTGAATGAAAGGACGGAAGATATACTCGATGACATCTTTGATACAGTCTCAAGCTACCTGATCAGAGTAAGAATCACAGATAATGATGAGTTTCTGATAAAAGAGATAAACAGAAAAGCCGAGGAGGTAGAAAATATTCCTGCAAGTTCTTTAAAGGGTAAGATTCTCTCATCCACACCATTATCACAGAAGATAAAACTTGTTGAATTGCTCAACCATATCAGGATTACCGGGGAACCCTATAAACTGGCCGTATCTCCCTTAGGCAACAGGTCGGAAGGTTTCTACATAGGACTTCTGCTTTCTTCGGGCGATATAGTTATAACCTGGGAACCACCGGAAACATCCGGTTCGTTTGAATTAAAGGATTTCCGTCAGACCGCATGGCAATCCGACGAAGTATCAGAAATGACATTTGAAATAGATCTGAAGGGGAGGCTGACAAAAGCAGACCGTAGAAGCCTGCTTTTTCTGGGATATACCATGAATGATCTGGAAAAAGGTCTCTATATCACCGACCTGTTCCCTGCCGAGGAACTTGACAGAGCGATGAAAAACCTCCGGAGAATCAGAAATGAAAATGACACAATAAGCAACGAATATATCAGCAGAAGAAAGGATGGTTCTACATTTCCCATCCTGACCAGAACGTTTGGAATTTTCACAAACGGCCAGCTTACAGGCTACAGGGGCGTGGTAACTGACCTTACTAAACTGAAGAACAGGGAATTACAGATTGCCAGGGAAAAAGCATTCCTGGAACATCTGATAGACTCAACCCCACTCGCCATAGTAATTACCGATATACCCGGTAAAATTACCCATGTGAACAGGGAGTTCACAAATCTTTTCGGCTATTCAAATGAAGAAGCCCTCGGAAAATACATCAATGACCTTGTTGTACCTGAAGAGTTTGCCGAAGAAGCAGAACAGGTTGACAACAGGGTTGTAAGTTTGGAAAAAGTCTTTCTTGAGACCATCAGAAAGGATAAACAGGGAAAAAGAATTGATGTCTCTCTACTGGCATCAGGCATTGTGATTAACGATGTGCTGATAGCTACTTTATGTATCTACAGAAATATAACAGCGGAAAGGAGAAATAAACTTCTGCAGGAAATCCTGTATAACATTTCAAGTGCGACACTCGAATTTTCAGACATAAAGGATATATACCAGATTATTGTGAAAGAAATCAGTAAAATCTGGGATACTGATAACTTCTTTATAGCGCTGTACAACAAGGATTCCCATACCCTCTCGCTTCCGTTTTTCTCTGATGAAAAGGATGATTTCAGGGAGATACCTGTAAAAGGAACCATCACCGGATGGGTAATCAACAACATAAAATCCGTCTTGCTGAAAGAGAATGATATTATTGAGATGGAGAAAAAAGGTGAGGTAGATCTGGTCGGAACCCCGTGCAAGGTATGGATGGGTGTGCCGCTCAAGGCAAATGATGAAATTATAGGAGCCATGTGTCTCCAGGACTACAGTGATACAAATAAGTTTTCGAATGATGATCTTTCTCTCCTTGAACTTATTGCAAATCAGATAGCAGTCTCAATACAGAAAAGGAAAATGCTCGACAACCTTGTTATTGAGAGGAAAAAAGCTGAAGATGCAGCTAACTCCAAGCAATCGTTCATGTCAACCATGAGCCATGAGATCAGGACTCCTCTCAACGAGGTTATCGGTATATCCAACCTGCTGCTTCAGACGAATCCTAATCCCGACCAGCTAGACCTGATTAAAACCCTCAGGTTCTCTGCAAACCATCTTATGTCGCTGGTAAATGACGTTCTTGATTACAGTAAGATGGAATCGGGTAAAATAACTTTTGAACAGGTACAATTCAATCTGAACGATTTTCTCAAAGAAATAGAAAGGTCATATACTTTCCGTGCAATAGAAAAGAATATAAACTTCACTATTTACAAATCACCTGGTGTGCCTGAAGAAATAACCGGTGACCAGATCAGGCTTAATCAGGTACTATCCAACCTCCTGTCAAATGCTTTCAAGTTTACAAACAATGGGAGCATCAGCATCAGGGTATCGGAATTGCAAAGGAAAGGGAACCGGACTACCCTTGAGTTCAGGGTAACAGATACAGGAATAGGCATCCCGCAGGACAAGCAGCAATATCTATTCGAAAGCTTTACCCAGGCATCTTCCGATACCACACGCCGTTTTGGCGGTACAGGGCTGGGACTCTCTATCTGCAAGAAGCTTATTGAACTCCAGGGAGGGAAGATAAGTCTTGAGAGTGAACCCGATAAAGGCTCCACCTTTATTTTCAGTCTTACATTTGGCATCACGGCAGGTAAAACCGGCGAAGCCGATAAAATTCCTGCTATCCAGTCGTTTGAGGGACTCAAAGGAAGAAGAATCCTGGTGGCAGAGGATAACAAGATTAATTTTTTCGTAGTTAATAAGTTTCTTACCGGATGGGGAATTAAGGTCACTCATGCCGAAAACGGAAAAGATGCTCTTGAAAAACTTGAAGCGGAAGAATTCGATCTTATTCTCATGGACCTGCATATGCCTGTAATGGATGGTATTGAAGCCACAAGAATAATAAGAAACATGCAGAACCCGGCGATCAGGGATATACCAATAATAGCTCTTACGGCTGCAATCATGTCGGAAACAAACGACCGTATTGAAGGACTGAGTATAAATGATTACATATTAAAACCCTTCAAACCTGAGGATCTTTTCTCCAAAATAAAAAAGTACATCAGATAAGGGCAGTCGCCGGAGATTTAGCATCATTCAGGTGCCTTCCTGCTATTTTATACAAAATCTGTTTATCCACGAAGAGGCCTGTTTATTTCCTGTTATCAGGGCCCTGTTCAGATAGTAACATGCATCTTCATTCCTGCCCATATTAATCAGGGCAATTCCCATATTTAGCCATGCATCAGCGTTCCGGGGATCAAGATCGAGTGACATTCCGTAATCATCCGAGGCCAGCTTCCACGACCTTGCCGAGAAATAGGCTCCTGCCCGGTCAATGTAACAGGATGCGTCTCCCGGATTAAGCTCTATGTTACGGGTAAAAAATGAAATAGCTTTTAAGTTGTCTCCGAGAGCAACGGATACTTTTCCGGCCATCCTTATTGCCTCCTTTGAATTCTGATAGAAATCAAGATATTTATTGATATCTGACATAGCTCTCTGGTACTCTCCGGTTTTAATATAGCATTCGGCTCTCTTCAGGTAGAGAAAGGCATCTGAAGATCCTGTTTCAATAATCCGTGTATAGGTCAGTGATGCACCGGCGGGATTACCCGATGCCATCTGTGCCCTTGCCTGAAGATCAAGATATAGTTTATTTCTGCTGTCCTGTTTAAGCAAGGAAGGCATCAATGACAGTACATCCTGGTACTTTTGCATGGAAAAGTCCACAAGAGCCCTGGCAAACATAGATCCGGCCGCCCCGGGATACCTCTCTTCCATTTCACCGGCAATTCTCTGAGCCTCGGTCTTATTTCCGGAGGATAAATAATATTCAACCTCGCTCAGCCTGGCATCTTCCTCCGGAAAGTTGTAATTCTTCCAGAATTGTCTCCATTCAGGTGAGTTTTCAATTGCTTTAAATGACTTTTCAAGCATAATTTCCTTCTCACGCAAACGGTTATTGTATCTGAGACTCGTCTCCAGGTATTTTACAGATCTTGCAGCTTCTCCTTTAAAGGCATATACTCTTGCCAGTCCGTAATTTGACGGACCGGGTAACGATGCTTCGGCAGAAAGAAAATCTTTTTCTGCCATTACTGCATTACCTGCAGAGAGATAGATTTCTGCCCTAAGTATAAGAGCTTCACCATCTACGCTTTTAGTTATCACATCCGAAAGAATTTCCAGCGCCTCTCCTGCCCTGCCGGTTTCATAAAAAGCTTTGGCCTTTAAGAGATAATCAGGAGCCGGCTGGCAGTTAAGAATATTAATGCCCGTAAAGATTATCACCGCTAAGAGTATACTCCTTCTCATCAGGTAAAGTTTTATTTTTTTGTCTGTTGCGGACTAACCACAGCTCCTTTTTCGGTTATAACATGTATAAATCCGGAGCGATGTGACATTTCAAGTCCGTTAATTCTCCTTTCCCATACATCGCACTGGTAAAAATATACACCCGGCGATACAATTCTCCCGCGGTAGGTACCATCCCATTCAAGACGGGGATTATCTGTACGGAAAAGCAGTTGGCCGTTCCTGTTGAAGAGTCTGAAATCAACCTTTTCCACCAATCCTGATGTCTTTGCCACCAGCCTGTCGTTAAAACCGTCATTATTCGGCGTGAAGACATTCGGAATTTCATAAAACTTACATGAATCGACACATATCATTACTGATTGCGGACTTTCATTACCGATAGCATCGAAAGCCGAAACCGTATAGCATCCTGCCACAATATCTCCCGGATAATGCCTGTACGTAAAAATATTTTTATCATTGAAAGTTGTTAACAAAGACATTTCCTCTGATGTCAGAAATTTGTAATAGATTTTATAGCCTGCAACATCATCAAGGCATTCAGGTTGGGCAAATGACCACGTCAGGGTGTTGTAGAGGCTGTCGCACTGTGAAGATACGTTAAGCTGAGGCTGACACGGAGGTTCGTTATCGACAGGAATTACCGAAGCTATCTGGGAGAAATTGATCAGGTTCCGGGGCAGTGAGGGATCTGTATATCCTCCTGTGGACCTTATATAATATTTGTACACAGTTCCGTTTTCAAGACCTGTATCCGTATATGTAAGACTACCTGTGGTTCCCACCGAATCAAACAACATTGTCGATGTATTCAGTCTGAAAATATCATAAGCTGAGTTTATCCAGGGCACATTGCGCAGCAGATTAATTCTGGCTTTCCTGTCTCCCGGGGAAATCTCTGCAAAAAGGGATGAAGCATATGATGAATCGCCTATTACAAACCTGTTGCCTGGTGTATCATTGTATAAAACAATATTGTAAATATATGCTTTCGAGGCTGTATTGATCAGTGTATCAATGTATATTGTATCATTTAGATCGGCCGTCTGTATTGAATCGATAAGCTGATATTGTGTTCCTGATATTCCTTCAGCACGGTATAGATAGTATTCGTATGGGCCGTTTGCCGGGATTGTATCCAGCTTATCGGGTTTCTTCCACGACAGGAATATTGAACCTTTTGTTTCATCTGTATTTCTTACCGAAACGTTTCTGATTACAGGTGTACCGGGAATAAGGGTTGAAATGACGACATTGGATGCTTTGCTTTCTGTTCCGTCGGGATAGACAGCCGTAATCAGATAAGTGTATTGTACCCCGAACTGCAGACCTTTTCCGTTATCTGTATCGATGAATGAGGTGGTTCCGCTTCCTGCCACATATCCGGCTTTGATAAAGCCCGCTGAGGATGGAACCCCGGCAGTACAGGAATCAGGTAAGAATGATGAGGTACCCTCTTTCCTGTAGATGGCAAAACCGCTGATGACATCTGTGCCATAATTATCCCAGTTCAACCTTATAAATTTTCCTTCAGGTACAGCAGAATTAAGTTTTGGTGATGGTCCCAGAACCCTTATTCTGAAATTATCAATATCGAAAAGAAAAATATCCTTGTTACGGTCCTCGGATTTTATTATTACGTCATAAGGTTGTGTCCTGACAGCTTTATGACATGTTCTCCAGGCAAAAAGAGATGATGCAAGGCCCGGAACTGACTGGACTTTAATAAATGATGCCTTACACGACTTCAATTCGAAAACCCCGGATGAAGCTATGAGTCTCAGCGAATCATTATCAGGGTCTGTAGCGGTTACCAGAAAACTGACCGAGTCACCTGCTTCAATACATAAATCTCTCAGGGGGCCGTTAACAGGGGGTTTATTTTTGGTATTATATACTTCTATCTGCATGTCGCGGACAACAGCACCTATCTTTTTTCCGTTACGCCACTCCTGAATTTCCATTGCAACATTGAACTTTCCGGTATCGACCGGCACATCCCATACCAGGTTTCCGTTAATGGAGTCAACATAAAACCTGTTGCTGGCAGGAGGAAATGTATAATTCTCGATAGGTCTGCCGTTTTCACGTGTACAGACAGTTAACTGATAAGATAGGCTGTCACCGTCAGGATCAAAGGCTGCAGGGTTATGAATAAAAAGGTAACCCCTTGCGGCTTTGTCGTATGGCGGGTTCAGTAATACAGGTGTGCTGTTCAGTCCTGAAGCAGGGTTCACTACCAGTTTTGTCCTGATTGAGAATACAACATTTACCGAGTTGGGTATATTCTGAACGCCGTAGTTTCTGTTCGGATCCTGTACAACAACATCGTAAACACCCGGGCCAGGAAAGGTATGTCTGATTTTATATATGTTCTTCTGATAGAAATACGGAAGACTTACAATCATCACTCTGGGAGCAATCGAAGAGGTATTATCACCCCATTCAACAGGCAGTTCAGGCCTGTCTGCGAGACTCTGTGTATAAGTGAAGGTTGTAATTGTAAACTCGTAAGTAAGCGATGAAATCTGAACATAAGTTATCTCTCCTGCCCTGTTGTGGGTTGCAAAAGCAACAGGCATGGACAGCAGAATGTACAGTGCGGTAATTATTTTTTTTCTCATATTCCTTGTTTCATTCTCCGGAACTGACTTTGAAATGGTATTCCTCGTTCCCGGGAGTCAGTTTCACACCCTCTTCAAAATCATTTATCTTAAATATAACCAGGTTTGATTGATCATTATAAATACCTGTAAGGATCGAGTTCTTTACTTTAAAAACCCTGCCGGGCGATTTGCATCTGAATAAAAGTCTGACAGTAAGTTCATTATCTTCCGGTTTCAGTTCTGTGCTTTCAATTGAGAAATCGAGTCTGGTTGTCTCCGAATCCAGGGCAATCCTGTCTGAAAGGTATTCTTTCAGCAACCGGACAGTCTCTGAATGATTATCATTGAAATCGAATTCCGGCATGTTTCCCTTCAGTTTCTCATAGTCAAGCAGAAAATCATCAAAATAGACTCTCAGTACAGCATCAAATGCCTTTTTGCTTTTGGTATATTCTATGCCAAAAATAGTAACGTGCACCGGATGAAGTGCGATCCAGATAAATATTGCAATAATTTTAAGCATAGCAACCATTAAAATACATAACAAAAATCAGACCACAGCAGTTCGGTCAGTCTGATATTGAGAGACGGTCTCTCAGGTAGTTTACCGATCCTACTTCGATAAACGAGAAACCTGAACCGCCTGAGAAATTACCTGCAAGTATTATTACTATATCATTATCGACAAGCTCATGGGTCTGTGTCAGTTTCATAAGGGCAGTATGAATGAACCTGTCGACCGAGTTTTCCTTCTCCTGAAAATCGGCATATACACCGTAAGAGAGAGCAAGCTCCCGCATTGTGCGTTTTTTATAACACTGGGCCATAATAATATTTTCACCTCTGAAGGCGGCCATGTCTTTTATTGTCCTGCCTCCGGCTGTATCGGCTATTATTGCCCTTGCCCCTACACGTATTGATGTTTTGACGGCAACCTTTGCCAGGTAACCCGATATCTCTCCGGTATTAGTACTTGCCGGCATTTCAATATATTTCTCCTTATTTGATTCTACCTCGAGGGCAACTTTGGTCATCGTTCTGACTGCTTCGATCGGGTATTTTCCGCTGGCAGTTTCCCCGCTGAGCATCATGGCATCCGTCTGGGAATATACCGCGCTTGCCACATCACTTACCTCCGCTCTTGTCGGCCTCGGGCTGTTGATCATTGAATGAAGCATCTGGGTGGCCACTATAACAGGTCTACGCTGCGCAATACATTTTCCGATTATCATCCTTTGTATTCCCGGGATCTTTTCGTAGGGGATTTCGATAGCAAGATCTCCCCTTGCAACCATAATTCCGTAAACTTCATCCAGAATCTCATCAATATTGTCAACTCCTTCCTGGTTTTCTATTTTGGCAATTATTTTTATTTCACTGTTAAACTGGTTCAGAACCTCGCGTACATCCTTTACATCACGGGCCGATCTCACAAAAGAATGGGCTATAAAATCAATATCCTCCCGTGCTGCCATTGCAAGGAATTCCCTGTCTTTACTCGTCAGAGATGGCAGACATATTTTTGCACCCGGCACATTGACACTTTTTCTTGAACCAATAACACCATCATTACAGGCAGTACATTTCAGGGCAGATCCCTCTTTTGCAACAACCCTCAACTCAACATCGCCGTCATCAATAAGCACCGGAAGGCCGACAGGTACATCGTCGGAGAAAGAAGTATGGGTAACGAAGAGTCTCCCGGGAATACTTTTTTCATGCGGATTTCCTTCAATATAAATTGTATCTCCCCTGGTCACGTTTATAGGAGTGTCGCAAACGGTGGTTCTTATTTCGGGTCCCTTTGTGTCAATAAGTATTCCGATATGTTCCGAAACCTCTCTGACGTTCCTTATAATTTTCAGGGCACCTTCAATATCAAGATGAGCCGAATTTATCCGGACGACATCCATTCCGGCTTCATATAAAGATTTAATGAAATCAACATCACATCTCTTGTCGGATATGGTTGCAACTATTTTTGTCTTCTTCTTTATCATTTTTGTTCTGATAATTCAATAATAGCCTGAACAGCAAGCTTATAACCGGTAAGGCCGAGGCCTGTTATACTGCCTCTGCAGAATCTGCCAACAAGACTGTTGTGCCTGAATTCCTCCCTTGCAGCGATATTTGTAATATGAACCTCTATAACCGGACATGGAACCGAGGCCACTGCATCTGCAATTGCCACAGAAGTATGTGTAAAGCCGCCTGCATTAAGAATAATCCCGCTGCATGAAAAACCCGTTTCATGTATTTTGTTTATTATCTCGCCTTCCACATTCGACTGGTAATAACCGATTTCTGCCAGAGGAAATTCATTTCTGAGTTTAATTATAAACTCTTCGAACGATACATTACCGTATTTATCCGGTTCACGTTTACCCAGAAGATTAAGATTCGGACCGTTGATTATCTGTATTTTCATCTTTTACGGTTTATTTTTCTACTGAATGCAAAATAGCGTAAAAAAAACACAGGTTGTACTATTTTAATAATTTTGCTGAACAGTATCTTCAAAAGAAATAACTGCAGGTTTTGAAATCGCGTATAACATGGGAAATTGCAGCAACTGATTTCAGGAATTACCTGAAGCTGGAAAAATCATTGTCCCAGAACAGCATTGAAGCCTATCTCCACGATTTAGAGCTGCTAAGAAAATACTTTCAGGAAAAAGATACCGGCCGGCAGCCTGATATGATTTCCCGTGAAGATCTGGATAATTTCATTCACTGGCTCAACGGTTTAAGCGGCAGTGCCCGTACACAGGCAAGGATTATCTCAGGCATAAGGGCTTTTTTCAGATATATGCTTATTGAAGGAATAATAGAGGAGAATCCTTCTGCACTTATAGAATCTCCGAAACTCGGATTCAGGTTGCCGGATGTGCTGACTGTGGAAGAGATTGAAAGACTGATAGGTGCCATAGACCTCAGTCAGCCGGAAGGACACAGAAACAAAGCAATTATTGAAACGCTTTACGGCGCCGGATTAAGGGTTTCTGAGCTTGTAAATCTGAAGATAACGGATATTCACTCCCGGGATGGTTTTATCGTTGTTACAGGCAAGGGAAACAAACAAAGGATGGTACCTGTGGGAGGCAAGGCGCTGAAGGCAATAGATTTCTACTATGATCAGAGAAGAACGCTGAAAAAAATCCATGACGAAAACATTGTCTTCCTCAACCGCAGAGGCAGGAAACTGAGCAGGGTTATGATATTTAACATAATTAAGGACACTGCACGGCTGGCCGGAATCAAAAAAAATATCAGCCCGCACACTCTCAGACATTCATTTGCCACACATATGATTGAGGCCGGCGCCGATCTGAGGGCAGTCCAGGAAATGCTTGGCCATGAATCAATTCTTACAACAGAAATCTACACCCATATAGACCGGTCATTTTTAAAAGACACGCTGGCAATGTTTCACCCGAGATCATCATAAAACCATTTTAAACAACTGTGTTTTTCGGTTGTTTCTTATTAAATAAGCTAACCATTGGAGTACATAATTAAATTCGGAAGTGAACTGGTTGAGATACTCCTTGAGATGTCTCCTTACCTTTTGCTTGGTTTTTTCTTTGCCGGCATCATGCATCTTGTTATTCCGGAAGGAAAAGTTATGAAGTATCTTGGCGGAAGTAATTTCACCTCCGTTCTGAATGCTTCTCTTATCGGAGTTCCTCTGCCTCTGTGTTCCTGCGGTGTAATTCCAACGGGAATCTCCTTTTACAGGCATGGTGCATCAAAAGCATCTACCGTGTCATTCCTTATTTCAACACCTCAGACAGGAATCGACTCAATCATGGTTACATGGTCAATGCTTGGGCTTCCGTTTGCAATTATCAGGCCCGTCATTGCATTCATTACCGGACTCTTCGGAGGTTTACTTACGAAAAAGTTTCAGAAAGATGATGACCCTCAAATACAAAAAACAGGCAATGGCAATAATGTTCAGCCTGTCGGGTTGCTTTCATGGATTAAAGAACTTTTCAGGTATCCTTTCGTGGTGTTTATGCAGGATATATCAAAATGGCTTGTAACAGGAATTCTTATTGCTGCCCTTATTTCGGTTTTGATACCAGATAATTTCTTCGCCAACAGTCTGCCCGGCAATTTTGCAGGAATGTTATTGATGCTTATACTGGCAATTCCTGTATACATCTGTGCCACAGCCTCTGTTCCGATAGCTGCCGTTCTGATCATGAAAGGTCTCTCTCCGGGGGCTGCTCTTGTTTTACTTATGGCCGGTCCTGCCACTAATGCTGCAACCATCACAATGATCGCCAAAACCATGGGTATAAGAACACTGTTCAGCTATCTGGCAGCCATTATCACCGGAGCCATCGCAGCAGGCTCCGTTATTGATTACCTTTTACCGGCACGGTGGTTCGAACTTTCATCCCATGCTGCACATGCCGGACATAATCATGAAATATTACCCCTGTGGCTTAAGGCAGGATCGGCAATACTGCTCTCTGTATTTATAGTTAATGCACTGATAAGAAGATATCTGATCAGAAAGACCTCTTCCCCGGAAGGTAAAAATGATGCAGGTTCAGTTTCCCGTCTGCAGATCGTTACCCTTGATATTGAAGGGATGACATGCAATCACTGCCGTACCACTGTTGAAAAGAGTGCCTTGGAGATTCATGGCGTCTCATCTGCAAATGCCGACCTGCAAAGAGGCATTCTTACTGTCAGCGGAGAAGGATTTGACCTCAGGGAAATAGTTAAAAATATTGAAAAAGCGGGATACGGGGTTAAGAAAACCGAATAGAGCAGGCAGTGCCGGAATAAACACATTACAGGTATTTTAAACATCCGCAGAGTCTCCCTTTGTGTGCCGTGTCCTGATTTCCGTATTACAATTAAATATTTATCTTTGCGACTGATTTTTTCAGAAATGATTATTTAACAATCAAACTTATAGTATTATGTCAAAAGTAAAAAGAGTTTACACCTTCGGAAATAAGACTGCGGAAGGTAATGCGGAAATGAAAAATCTTTTGGGCGGCAAAGGAGCCAATCTTGCGGAAATGTGTCTGCTTGGTCTGCCGGTACCGGCAGGATTCACTATCACAACTGAAGCCTGCACAGAATATTATGCCAATAATTGCACCCTTGATCCCTCTCTTATGACAGAGGTATGGGAAGCTATGAAAAAGACCGAACAGATAATGGGTATGAAATACGGCGACCCTGAGAATGCACTCCTTGTTTCGTGCCGCTCAGGTGCAAGGCGGTCAATGCCCGGCATGATGGACACCGTTCTGAACATCGGGCTCTGCTCTGCCACAATACCCGGTTTTCTGAAGAAGACCAACAACCCGAGATTTGTATGGGATTCATACCGGAGGCTTATAATGATGTATGCTGACGTTGTGATGGAGAAAGCTGAAGGTATTGAAGCTCCGGAAGGAAGAGGTATCAGAAAGCAGCTCGACGAAATGCTTGATGAATATAAACACTCAAAAGGTTATAAATCCGACACCGATCTTACAGCTGACGATCTTAAGTTGCTTGCTGAAAGATTCAAGGATAAGGTTAAGGAAGTTCTTGGTAAACCTTTCCCTGACGATGCCAGGCAACAGCTTGAAGGCGGTATAATGGCTGTTTTCAAAAGCTGGAACGGAAAAAAAGCAGTCTCCTACAGAAGGATTGAAGGTATTCCCGACGACTGGGGAACAGCTGTCAATGTACAGGCAATGGTGTTTGGCAACATGGGCGAAAGTTCTGCCACCGGCGTTGCCTTCACACGTAACCCTGCAACGGGCGAAAATGTATTTTATGGTGAATGGCTTATCAATGCCCAGGGCGAAGATGTGGTGGCTGGTATAAGGACTCCCAATCCTCTTAATGACGACACCAAAAATGAACAGAACAAGCACCTGAAGAGCATGCAGGAAGCGATGCCATCAACATACAAGGAATTATGTGATATCCGCGAAATACTTGAAAAGTCATTCCGCGATATGCTCGATATAGAGTTTACAATACAGGAAGGAAAACTGTATATGCTGCAGTGCCGCGTTGGTAAAAGGACAGGTACCGCTGCACTGAATATGGCTATGGATATGCTTTCTGAAGGTCTGATTGACGAAAAAACTGTTGTACTGAGAGTCGATCCTGCACAGCTTGATGAACTGCTTCATCCTATCTGCGATCCGGCAGAAGAGAAAAAAGTAAACCCGGTTGTTAAGGGTCTTCCTGCAGGCCCCGGTGCCGCCGTGGGAAAAGTTGTCTTTACAGCCGAAGACGCCGTTGCATGGTCGCGTAAAGGAGAAAAAGTTATCCTCCTTCGTGAAGAAACAAACCCCGAAGATGTTGAAGGTATGAGGGCAGCTGTGGGTATTCTCACCGCACGCGGAGGAATGACCTCCCATGCTGCGCTTGTTGCAAGGGGCTGGGGTAAGTGCTGTATTGTGGGCGCAGGTGCCCTGACCGTTGAAGCTGCCTCCAGAAAAGCAAAAGTGGCCGGTACCAGCCTGGTTATTAAAGAAGGTGATGTTCTGACACTTAACGGAACCAGAGGTAATGTATATACAGGTGCTCTCAAACTGATGGATGCTTCAGAAAATCCACGTTTCAGGGAGTTCATGACAATCGTCGACAAATACCGCAAAATGGGTGTCAGAACCAATGCCGATACTCCTGAAGATGCAAAGGTGGCACGCGATTTCGGAGCAGAAGGCATTGGCCTGTTCCGTACCGAACATATGTTCTACGGTAAAGGTTCCGAACAGCCCCTCTTCCTCCTGAGAAAAATGATCCTCAGTGCTGATGAAACCGAAAGAAGAAAAGCACTTGATGAACTGTATCCCTATGTCAAAAAGGATATTAAATCAACCATGCTTGCGATGGACGGATTACCTGTCACATTCCGCCTCCTTGATCCCCCGCTTCATGAATTCGTACCCCAGAGCCCCGAGAAACAGGCAGAGCTTGCAAAAGCGCTCGGTATTAAACCGGAAGATGTTGCAAAGCGAGGTGAATCTCTCCATGAATCCAATCCGATGATGGGTCACAGGGGTGTAAGGCTTGGCGTTACTTATCCTGAAGTGTCTGAAATGCAGATCAGGGCAATCTTCGAGGCAGCAGCCGAACTTATGAAGGAAGGTAAAAAACCGCTTCCCGAAATAATGGTGCCCGTAACATGCGATGTGTCAGAACTTGACTTCACAAAGAAGATCACCGACAAAATCTACGGGGAAGTCTGCAAAAAATACTCCCTCAAAGTCATAGATTACAAATACGGTACAATGATAGAAATTCCGCGTGCATGCCTTCTCTCCGACAAAATGGCTAAAACAGCCGAATTTTTCTCATTCGGAACCAACGATCTTACCCAGATGACTTTTGGTTTCAGCCGTGATGATATTGGAGGTTTCCTGCACGATTATCTTGACAAAAAGATGCTTGCTGCCGATCCTTTCCAGACAATCGATCAGGAAGGTGTCGGTCAGCTTGTCAAGATGTCGGTTGAAAAAGGCCGTTCTACCAGACCCGATCTTAAGATCGGAATCTGCGGCGAACAGGGAGGAGACCCCGCATCAGTTGAGTTCTGTTATAAAACCGGACTTACCTACGTAAGCTGTTCACCGTTCAGGGTTCCTATTGCAAGGCTTGCCGCTGCTCAGGCTTCGATTAAGTACGGTAAATAAGTACCAAAACCATTTACAATAAGAGGCTGCCTTTCCAGACAGCCTCTTATTTTTACAACTCCCCAGGTTCGGCTGAGCGTCCCCGCTCAGACGGTTTACCATGTATTCTTCAGGGCTTAACGAGGACGTTAAGCCCAACATCGGTTCGGCTAAGCGTCCTCGCTCAGACGGTTTACCTTGTATTCTTCAGGGCTTAACGAGGACGTTAAGCCCAACATCGGTTCGGCTGAGCATCCTCACTCAGACGGTTTACCTTGTATTCACAGGGCTTAACGAGGACGTTAAGCCCAACATCGGTTCGGCTGAGCGTCCCCGCTCAGATGGTTTACCTTGTATTCACAGGGCTTAACGAGGACGTTAAGCCCAACATCGGTTCGGCTGAGCGTCCCCGCTCAGACGGTTTACCATGTATTCTTCAGGGCTTAACGAGGACGTTAAGCCCAACATCGGTTCGGCTGAGCATCCTCACTCAGACGGTTTACCATGTATTCTTCAGGGCTTAACGAGGACGTTAAGCCCAACATCAGTTCGGCCCAACTCTTTGACCCGGGTTCGCCAAGGTTCGATTAAATGCAACAGGTAACATAATCATTTACCTATTTAAACAGGAAAGCCGCCGATAAAAATTGACGGCCTTCCTGTTTATTTGACCATAAAAGAATAACATCCCCCGACACTCCTCCTAACCCTTTCAAAAAAGCCGGAAAATGATATATTTGTTTCGTAATATTCAAAACCTATAATTTCTATTAAATAATACTATAAAACCATTAAACATGAAAAAACTCATAACCTTTTTTCTGATATCATTTTTGACTGCAGTTACTGTTTCAACTGTTTACGCTCAACCACAGAATGCACGAATCAAATTTGATACCGACAGGGTGATCGGAGAAGTGGATAAAAACATATACGGCAACTTCGTGGAACACCTTGGCAGATGTGTTTACGGCGGAATATATGAGCCGGGCAACCCCCTCTCCGACGCCAACGGCTTCAGAAAAGATGTCCTGGAAGCAGTGAAAGGACTCAATATCCCGCTTATTAGGTATCCGGGCGGGAATTTCGTATCAAACTATCACTGGCAGGATGGCATAGGCCCTAAAAACCAGCGTATACCAAGAATGGAACTTGCCTGGCACAGGCTGGAGACAAATGAATTCGGTACAGATGAATTTATAAAATACTGCAGGGCAGTGGGTACGGAACCATATCTGTCAGTGAACATGGGAACTGGAACAATTCTTGATGCACAGCAATGGGTCGAATACTGTAATGTAAAAGATGGCCCTTATTTCGCTGAATTAAGGAAGAAAAACGGATTCCCCGAACCCCATAACGTCAAATACTGGAGCCTCGGCAATGAAATGGACGGTTTCTGGCAGATGGGTGCCCTTTCGGCCGAAGACTACGTCAAGAAAGCAAGGGAGGCTGCCAAACTGATGAGGCTTACGTCTCCCGATATCAAGATTATCGGCGCAGGATCTTCGAATTACAGGCCAACAGCCGACCCTGACCACTGGAACAGGGTAATTATTTCAGAACTGGCAGACGTTATAGATTATATCGCTCTTCATATCTATGTCGGTAATACAGGTAACAACTACTATAACTTCCTCTCAACACCCAGGGTAATGGAACAGCGCACCCAGGTAGTGAAAGGAATGATTACTGAAGCCATGAGCAAGCCAAACCGTGATAATACAAAACCGATATATATTGCCTGGGATGAATATAATGTATGGTACAGGGCCAGAACCACTGAGGCAATGAAAGGAATCAGGGCTCTGGAAGAAAAATACAACCTCGAAGATGCTCTTGTCATAGGCGGTTTCCTCAATGTCTTCATAAGAAATGCCGATATCATAAAAATGGCAAACATGGCACAGCTTGTAAACGTTATAGCTCCTATCTGGAGCGAAGAGAAAGGTATGTACAAACAGACAATTTATTATCCCCTTGAACTCTTCGCAAAAAATATGCACGGAACCGCTCTCGATGTTTTCGTAGACTGTGATAAATACGACACGCCCGAATTCAGTATCGGTTTCGGTGAACTGACTTCAAAACAGACCGGAGTGCCTTATCTCGATGTGTCGGCTGTATACAAAGACGGACAGGTTGTGATGTGTGTGATAAACAGGCATAAAGACAACGCCATAAAAACAGATGTTATCTGCCAGACAGGCCAATACGCAGGTCCGGTAAAAGTGTTTGAAGTAAACGGACCCGATATCAAGTCAATGAACGATTTCGGAGTTGATAATGTCAGAACAGTTGCAAAACCAGACCTGAATGCAAAAGGTACAAGCTTAACCTATTCATTCCCGCCCCATTCTCTCACTATGCTGATAGCAAGAGTAAAGTAACACAGATCCTGACTATATAACTCTTTGCAAATGAACAAAAAAGGCATCATTGCGATGCCTTTTTTGTTATGAGCAGTTAAGACCCTGCCTTTCCGGTGTATGACCGTTTTAATTCTTTCAGGTCGACAATTATCAGCATACCGGCCGTTCAGGACATGACATTATTGTTGTTTTATTGATCAATAAATTAATACCTTTGAGAACATCTCCTGAACTAAATAAAGTTAAATGATATCTAAAGAAGACTTATCAGCATACGGAATTCACAGTGTCACGGAACTTATATACAATCCTTCTTATGACCTGCTTTTCGCGGAAGAGACAAGGAGTGATCTGGAAGGGTATGAAAAGGGTGTGGTGACAAACACCGGAGCAGTTGCCGTAGATACAGGAATATTTCACGGCAGGTCTCCACGGGATAAATATGTGGTTCTTGACGATACAACAAGGGATACTGTCTGGTGGAAGTCAGAAAAGGCTCTCGCTTCCGACAACAAACCGGTAAGTCATGAGGTGTGGGAATACTGCAAAAACATTGCAGCAAAACAACTGAGTAATAAAAGACTTTTTGTAGTCGACTGTTTCTGCGGTGCCAACCAAAACACCCGGCTTAATGTAAGATTTGTGATGGAGGTCGCCTGGCAGGCTCATTATGTAAAAAACATGTTTATCAGACCGACTGAAGATGAACTTGAAAGATTCACCCCCGATTTCGTTGTGCTTGCAGCATCAAAGGCAAAGAACCCTATCTGGAGAATACAAGGACTCAATTCCGAGAATTTTGTATTTTTTAATCTGTCAGAAAGGATGTGTGTAATAGGAGGTACATGGTACGGCGGTGAAATGAAGAAGGGAATCTTTTCTGTCATGAATTATTACCTCCCCCTGAAAGGTATCGCATCAATGCACTGTTCTGCAAATGTTGGCAGGAAAGGTGACACGGCTCTTTTTTTCGGACTTTCAGGAACAGGTAAAACAACCCTTTCAACCGACCCTGACAGAGCATTGGTAGGTGATGATGAACATGGCTGGGATGATGAAGGTATATTCAATTTTGAAGGCGGATGTTATGCAAAATGCATAAACCTCAGCAGAATAAATGAACCCGATATCTATAATGCAATACGAAGGGATGCACTTCTGGAAAATGTTGTTGTTCTGCCTGACGGAACAATCGATTTCAACGATTCATCCAAAACCGAGAATACAAGGGTTTCATATCCTATATATCACATCAATAACATTGTCAAACCGGTATCCAGGGCAGGACATCCATCAACCATTATATTCCTGACTGCAGATGCCTTCGGAGTACTTCCGCCTGTAAGCAGGCTTGGCTTCGAACAGGCTATGTATTATTTTCTCAGCGGATATACCGCCAAAGTAGCCGGAACAGAAAGGGGCATTAAAGAACCTGTTCCATCATTTTCCTCATGCTTCGGAGCTGCATTTCTGATGCTCGACCCCCTGGTTTACGCAAGGGTTCTGATGAAAAAAATGAAGGAGCATAACACCTCGGCCTGGCTCATAAATACAGGATGGACAGGCGGACCATACGGAACCGGACACCGGATGGATCTCCCTTCAACAAGACGTATTGTTAACTCTATACTTGACGGAACAATCAATAAATCAGGATTCAGGAAGATTGCCGTATTTAATCTTGAAATACCGGATTATGTCGAAGGTGTCGACAGCAGACTGCTTGAGCCGTCAAAAACCTGGGAAAGTCCGGAAAAATGGCATGATGCAGCGGTTGAACTTGCAGGCAGGTTCATCACTAACTTCAGTCGTATCTCATCCGGAAATGAGTTCAGGGAGTTTGACGCTTATGGTCCGGTTGTTTAATATTTGAATCATTTAATATTACTTGTCTTGAATGCGGATGTGACACTTTTTATTATTTCTGTTGCCGGAGGTTACCTGCTTGGTTCGGTCCCGTCGGCAGTCTGGGCAGGCAGGATCTTTCATGGTATAGATGTACGTGAACACGGCAGCGGAAATGCCGGAGCTACAAATGTTATAAGAGTACTGGGCTGGAAAACGGGAATCCCGGTAATGCTGGCCGATATAGGCAAAGGGTGGCTCGCAGCTATCCTTCCCCACCTGTTAAATGCCGCTGAAAAAGGAAGCAGTCTTGAAATCAATATGATGATTATTTCCGGTCTTGCTGCTATTACTGGTCATGTCTATCCTCTTTTTGCAGGTTTCAGGGGAGGAAAAGGAGTCGGGACTACGGTGGGTGTCCTCATTGCTCTGCACCCTCTCCTTACTCTCTCATGCCTTGGGGTTTTCTTAGCTGTTCTTCTTATAACCGGTTATGTGTCAGTTTCTTCAATGAGCTTCGGCATTTCATTCCCCCTGTTGCTGTTCACATTATTCGATACACCTTCAATAATATTCAAGGTATTTTCGGTTTTCATTGCTGTGGCACTGATTTATACCCACAGGTCAAATATCAAACGCCTTATCAGAGGCGAAGAATCAAAGTTTATCAGAAAGAAAAGGAAGCAGTAATTTCAGAATTCAGAATTGCTCAAGAATTCTTATCCTCTCCTCAATAGGCGGATGAGTGGCAAAGAGAGATGCAAAGGGAGAAGTGTGTTCTTTTTTCAGTCCCAGCCAGGGGTTCTCAATAAACATCTGAGCCACGTCTGCTCTCTTAACAGCTTCAATAGTAGGATCTCCCGAAACTTTTCTGAGTGCCGAGGCAAGAGCCCGGGGATTTCTTGTAAGTTCAGCTGCACCTGCATCTGCCAGATATTCACGTTTTCTTGAAATGGCAAACCTTAACAACGTGGCAATAAGGTATCCCACCAGGGCAAGTACAAGGGCGATAAGAATCATAACACCTCCGGAATTGCCTTTTCTCCCCCGGCTCAGTGAGCCAAACCTGACAGATCTGAAAAGTGTTTCGGCGATAAATGAAAATATTCCCACAAACACTATTGAAATAATCAGAAGTCTTACATCCCGGTTACGTATGTGGGTAAGTTCATGTGCGATAACAGCTTCAAGCTCATCATCATTAAGCTTATCGATTATTCCGCGTGACAGCGAGATAGTATATGTACGGTCATCTATTCCGCTTGCAAAAGCATTCAGGGAGTCATCCTCTATCACATTCACCGCAGGCATCTTCATGCCGGCTGCTATCGACAGATTCTCCACCAGGTTATAGACACGCTTGTTTTCCTTTCTTTCGAGGGGTCTTGATCTTGTGGCTGCCCTGATCATTGATGAATGTGTGAACCATGCAATAAGGAACCACAAAACAACACCTGCAGTTATCCAGGGGAAAGTGTAAAAAAATCTCCTGTTAACTTCTTCCAACCCCTGCAACTGGCCCTGGCCGGCAGATGAAAAGAAGAAGAACAGCCATGTAAGGGCATAAAAAATTACAGGGAACATTACCAGCAATAAAACCGACCTGGTATTGTTTTTCCAGATCTGGCTCTGCAGACCGATATATTTCATATCACTGGAAAGAAATCTTTGGAGGCTGTTCAAATGTTGCCCTCTGCTCTCCGAGTTCAAACATCATTTCACGTTTGAAATTGAACATGGCAGCAATAATATTCGACGGAAACATTTCGACTGCCACGTTGAGTTCCTTCGTTGCAGAGTTGAAAAACCTTCTTGCAGCTGCCAGCTTGTTCTCCACATCTGAAATCTCATTCTGAAGATCCATGAAATTCTGGCTGGCTTTCAGGTCGGGATATGCTTCCACCGACACCCTTAATCCGTCAAGAGCCGTTGACAACCTGGTCTCAGCAGCAATCTTTTCATTAATCGAGGTTGCTTTCATGGCATTGGCGCGTGCTTCAGTAATCTCTGTAAGAACCCCCCTTTCATGTACCATATAACCCTTGACGGTTTCGACAAGCTGCGGAATCAGATCATGCCTCTGCCTTAACTGAACATCAATGTCGGCAAAAGCCTGCTCACGGTTATTCCTCAGACGGACCAGACGGTTATAGATGGAAATAACCATCATGATTATAACAAACAGTAAAGCAAGAAAAACAAATAAAATGATCATGTCAGTTTAATTTATGTTAAATACAACCTTAATCAGGTTTTAAAGATACAAAATATTAGTATATTTCCATTCGAATCATGTTTATATGGACGTCATCAGACCTGAGCATACCAAAACAAAACAATTCACACGGTTAATAATTGAATCATAACAGTAAATAAAAAAAAAGAGCTATGGAAAAGAGTCTAAAAGGAACCCGTACAGAAAAGAATCTTCTGAAGGCCTTTGCCGGAGAGTCGCAGGCAAAAAACAGGTATGAATTTGCCGCCAAAGTGGCAAAGGAAGAAGGTTATGAACAGATTGCCGCCATTTTCATGGAAACAGCGGCCCAGGAACAGAGCCATGCAAAAAAGTTTTTCAGTTTCCTTGAAGGGGGGATGGTTGAAATTACTGCTTCATACCCTGCCGGCAAGACAGGGACCACTGCCGAAAATCTCGAACATGCGGCAGCCGGAGAACATGAAGAATGGAGTGAATTATATCCCGAGTTTGCAAGGATTGCAGAGGAAGAAGGCTTTAAACAGGTGGCCACAGCTTTTAAGGCTGTTTGTGTTTCAGAAAAAGGGCATGAGGAAAGATACCGCAAGCTCCTCTCCAACCTGATGGGAAACAAGGTGTTTGAGAGAGATGAAAAAGTATTCTGGTACTGCAGGAAATGCGGATATATACATTTCGGAACCAAAGCCCTTAAGAACTGCCCTGCCTGCGGGCATCCTGAAGCTTATTTCGAAATCAAGGCAGAGAATTACTGATGTTCATTAACCCGGTAACCGGGAAATGGATTAATATTTGCACCTCGCGTAAAACTAAACTTCAACTTTTTAATCAGATTGAAATCAGAATGAAACCAAAAATCATCCTTCTGCCGTTTATTATGCTTATTCTTGCAGGATGTTCTGGAAATAAAAAAGGCATTACCGGCGGAAACAATATTGCACTGGTTGCGTCAAGTTCGTGGTCGGGCCGGCCTGGTACTTCATTAAATGCCCTTAACGACGGAATAACCCTGAACCCTGAGGAACCACGATCAAGACCTCCCGTTGTAACTCTCAGACCCGGTACACAATGGGTTCAGTATGAATGGAACAGGGAAATAAAGACAGGTAAAATGGAAATTTTCTGGTGGGCAGACAGGAACAGGGTAAAATTACCTGCAGCCTGCAAAGTTAAATACTGGAACGGCAGTGAATACACAGATGTCAAAAACCAGAGCGGCCCCGATATTTGTGAGGGTGTTTTCAATCCTGTCTCATTTGATGAAATATCAACATCAGGAATAAGGCTGGAGATTGAAACCGACAGTGCCTCTCCTGCTGCAATTCTCGAATGGTCAGTTATTGCTTCCCCGGAATCACCAGTCCTTCCGGCACTGGTTTCGGCCGGACATGACAGAACCGTTCTTATTGACGGAAAAACATACCTTTCGGCACAGGTTAAATCTGTATATCCGGTAAAAAAGAGTTCATGGAAAGTTGTTTCAGGCCCGGGGAAAGTCTCTTTTATCAATCCCTCTGACCCGTCAACAACCGCAACCTTCGGCCAGACAGGTGAGTACCGCCTGTCATATAATGTTATAACAAAAGGTAATCTTCCCTCTTCAGATACGGTTATCGTCAAAGTTATTGATCCTCCCCCGGCAAAAAGGCTGGAAGTGGTCTACACAAACCGTTATAAAATCAACAGTCCGCTCTGGAGTGCGAGGGCCAAAGCAATAATCGTAAACTGGATACCTCACTGCATAAGGCAGATTGAAAGAACAGACCTTAAGACAGGGCAGGGCGGTATAGACAACTTTATTGAAGCTGCAAAGGCTCTGAGGGGAGAACCACACGGAAGGCACCTTGGTTATGTATTTTCAAATGCATGGGTCCACCAGACAATTGAATCGATGTGCATAGCGCTGATGATCGATCCTCAGGGCGACAGGGAGATAATTGCTGCACAGGAGCTGATGAAAATGACTCTTGAAAAATGGATACCGATAGTGCTGGCAGCTCAGGAGCCGGACGGTTACCTGCATACAGCATGGACACTGAGAGATACATCACGCTGGAAGAACCGCTGGGCACCGGAGACCAGACCCAACCATGAAGGATATGTTGCAGGATATTTTATTGAATCGGCGATAAACCATTATATGCTTACAGGCGGCAGCGACAGACGCCTGTATGATGCCGCTAAGAAACTGGCAAACTGCTGGGCCGACAATATCGGGCCAGGTAAAAAAGAATGGTGGGACGAGCACCAGGAGATGGAACAGGCCCTGATCAGATTCGGAAGGTTTGTTAATGATATGGAAGGCCAGGGAAACGGTGACAGATTTATCGCGCTTGCAAAATTTCTGATGGACAGCAGGAAAGGAGGAAATGAATACAGCCAGAGCCATGCGTCGGTTACAGAACAATATGAAGCCGTCGGACATGCAGTAAGGGCTGTTTATCTCTATTCAGCAATGGCGGATATCGCTGCCGAAAACCATGATATTGATTATCATTCAGCTGCTATGTCATTGTGGGACAATATCGTTAACAGAAAATATTATGTTACAGGCGGCATCGGAAGCGGTGAAACATCCGAAGGTTTCGGACCCGACTATTCACTGAGGCATAATTCATACTGCGAATCATGCTCAAGCTGCGGACTTATTTTCTTCCAGCACAAGATGAATATAGCCTGGCATGATGCAAAATATGCTGACCTCTACGAGGAAACAATGTATAATGCACTTCTCGGAGCTCTCGACCTGGACGGTAAAAACTTCACCTATACCAATGAACTCAACTCATCAAGAAGCAGATACGACTGGCATGTATGCCCGTGCTGCGTTGGTAATATACCACGGACACTTCTTATGATGCCTACCTGGACTTACGTAAAAAGTGATTCAGGCATATACGTAAACATGTTCGCCGGCAGCACAATTAAAGTAGACAGGGTGGCCGGAACAAATGTTGAAATGGTGCAGGAAACAGATTATCCCTGGAGCGGCAAAATCAGAATAACAGTGAACCCTGAATCGGAAAGGGAATTTTCACTTTCAATAAGGATTCCGGACCGTCATACCAGCGAACTCTATACTCCTGTCCCGGAGGTAAAAGGTTATTTATCAATGAAGCTTAACGGAGAGACCATCAACCCTCCGGTGAAAAACGGATATGCTTCTGTCAGGCGGACATGGAAGACCGGCGACGTTGTTGATGTTGAGATTCCGATGGAAGTTCAGGTACTGACATCCGATGAAAGAGTTGCAGCAAACCATGGAAGGATTGCCATCAAATACGGACCTATGGTTTACAACGTCGAGGAAATTGACCAGAAAGATATTCATCAGGCTATCGGAGAACAACCTTTGAAAGCCGGATGGAACGGAAACCTGCTGGGAGGAGTGATGACAGTACAGGGAACATGGGCCGATGGCACACCATTGCTCGCAATTCCAAACTATGCGCGTAATAACCGCAATCCGAAACCGGTAACCGAATACAGGGAAGGCTCGATAGTATGGATAAAAAAGAACTGAATCCCGCTATTGACGGGAAGAAGATGCTGGATCTTATCAGAAAAAGACAGAGCGACAGAAGATACTTAGACCAGCCCGTTGAACCCGAAAAGCTCGACAGGATACTTGAGGCAGGAAGGCTGTCACCATCAGCCTGCAATGCCCAGCCCTGGAAATTCATCGTTGTCGATGACAGGAACCTTATTCAGAAACTTGCTGACGCCGCTTCAGCAAAAATATTGGGCATGAATTCCTTTGTGGCACAGGCTCCTGTGAATATTGTAATAGTGAGGGAAAAAGCCAACCTGTCCTCAAGGATAGGCTCCACAATAAAGAATAAAGACTATTCCCTCATTGATACAGGTATAGCTGCAGAAAATATATGCCTTCAGGCCACTGCCGAAGGGTTGGGATCGTGCATGATAGGATGGTTCGACGAGACAATGGTAAGGAAAATACTCGGAATACCTGCTGTAAAAAGGGTCGAATTAATTATTACAATAGGATACCCTTCGGGAGAGACCCGTACAAAGAAACGGAAACCTCCCGAAGAGGTAATCTCGAGAAACAGGTATTAATGAAGTTTTCCGAGAGCCTCTTTAATTCTTTTCACTCCTTCTTTGATCTGATCGTCGGAAGCAGCATAGGAAATTCTTATACAATCGGGTGCTCCAAAAGCTGTACCCCCTACAACCGCTACCCTGGCAGAATCGAGCAGGTAAAGAGCCATTTCATCTGAACCTGAAATGGTGTATTCACCGTTGGTTTTTCCGATAAACCAGCTGATATCGGGCATTACATAAAATGCTCCCTGAGGAATCCTTACCTTCAACCCTTCAATTTCCGAAAGAAGAGAGCAAATAAGGTCACGTCTTCGCATAAATGCCTGACGCATTTTCTCCCTTGAATCACTTTTACTCTGAAGGGCAGCCAATGCAGCCCTTTGGGCTATTGAACACACCCCTGATGTGACCTGTCCCTGAAGCTTGTTGCATGCTTTTGCTATCCACAACGGTGCTCCGATATAACCTATCCTCCACCCTGTCATTGCATATGCCTTCGAAACTCCGTTCACAGTAATAACCCGGTCGTGGATATTTCCGAATGAGGCCATGCTAACATGATTCTGAGAAAAGATGATATGTTCATATATCTCATCGGAGATAATAAAAACACCCGGGTGTCTTTCTACCACCAAAGCAATTTCTGCCATCTCCTCTTTTGTATAAACCATTCCTGTGGGGTTGGAAGGAGAATTAAATATAATAAGCCTTGTTCGGTCTGTAATTACCTGTTCCAGTTGACCGGGTTTTACCTTGAAATCGTTCTCAAGTTTAGTCTGAATTACAACCGGTTTCCCCCGTGCCAGCAATACCTGGTCATAATAACTTACCCAGTAGGGGGCCAGAAGTATTACCTCTTCTCCCGGATTGACTATTGTCAGAATTACGTTTGCAAGTGAATGCTTGCCTCCTGCAGAAACAATAATCTGCTCAGGTGAATAATGCAGACCATTCTCTTCAAGAAATTTTCTTGAGATGGCTTCCCGCAGGTCATTGTATCCGGGAACGGGAGGATATCTTGTGTAATTTTCATCAATGGCTTTTTTAGCCGCTGCTTTTATATCATCGGGGGTGTCAAAATCAGGTTCACCCAGGCTCAGATTTATTACATCTATACCTCTGGCTTTCAGTTCCCTGCTCTTCTGTGCCATAGCAAGTGTCTGTGAATCTGACAGCGACTTGATCAGGTCTGATAAATATTCCATAGCTTTTTCTTTCAGAAATCAAATTTAAAAATTAATGATGTAAAAAAAAGCGGTTTTCCGGTAACCTTTCAGACAATTGCCTTTATCAAAAGAAAACCTTAGGTTTGTATTATAAATTTACTGCCATGGATCCGGTTTATGACATACTTTTAATAACCATACCTGCCCTGCTGGTTTTACTTTCATCTTACCTGGTGCTCAGGAAGCTGATTATTAACGATCAGGAAAAGAGGAGGCAGGAACTGATACTTCAGAATAACAGGACCATTACACCTATCAGGCTTCAGGCGTATGAAAGACTGGTATTGTTTCTCGAACGGATTTCACTTGAATCGCTGATCATAAGGGTTCATTCGCCCGGCATGTCGGCCTCACAGCTTCACGGCAACCTGTTGTCGGTTATAAGAAGTGAATTTGAACATAATCTGTCACAGCAGATATATATAAGCCAGCAGGCCTGGGAGGTTGTGAAGAATGCCCGGTCAAATATTATCAAACTTATTAATACTGAATTTGAGAAACTTCCGGAAGGATCGACAGGGCTGGAATTCAGCCGGCGCCTTCTCGAGAAAGTTATGGAACTCGAAAAGGAGCCGACCAAAACAGCAATAGAATTCCTGAAAAGTGAGGCTGCCAGGTTTATGTAACAAAATCAGAGCAGTTCAATGCTCCTTTTTACAAAAGTACTGAGATCTTCACCTTTCAGCATATTGTTCGAAAGTAATGCCAGATCGATAAGCTGACGTGTCAGTTTATTGTTTTTACCGAACTCCGAAATTGCATCCTCTCTCTCTTTCCTTTTCAGATCAATTGATTCTCTGAGTTTCTTCAGATCATCCTTCTCAGCCTGGCTTATCTCTTCATCCTTTTTACCTTTATGCTCTTTCTCCAGGAAATCAGCCTCCTCCTTAATCTTATTTATTTCAGATGTGTTATCTTTAAGAAAAGATGACAATTCATTATTCATCTTTTCAGACAATTTCTCAATAATTTTATGGTTGGAGTTTATAACCAGGCTGTATGAATCGGGAAGATCGCGGTAGAATGTAAACCCTCCACCAAGCTGGGACATATCTTTCATCCTCCTCATGTATTCCGATCTTGTGATAATAACGGGTGCATCATTCTCATCGAGAGGTTCCTGAACAATCACAAAATTTTCCCCGGGTTTGATCTGCGATTTAAATAAAGACTTTAAATCATCGAGTTGTTCGGGCGAGAGTTTCGAAACTTTTTCCTCACCTTTCTGAATAAGGCGGTCTATAACATCTGAATCTACCCTGACAAACCTCGATTGCCCGAATTTTGTTTCAAGAAAATTCACGAGATGAATATCGAGCTGTCCGTCAAGAAGCAAAACATCATAACCTTTTGCTTTTGCTTTTTCAATATAGGAATACTGTTCGTCCCTGTCGGAAGAATACAGATATACAAGAGTTTTATGTTTATCGGTCTGGTTTTCCTTAATAAGCTTCTCATATTCCTCATAGGTGAAATACCTGTTCTCGGTATTTTTCAGGAGGGCAAATTTTGAAGCTTTTTCATAGAATTTCTCGTCGGTTATCATGCCATATTCTATGAAGAGTTTCAGATCATCCCATTTCTTCTCAAAATCCTCCCTGCTCTTTTTAAATATCTCAGCCAGCCGGTCGGCCACCTTCTTGGTGATATGGGCTGATATTTTTTTTACGTTTGCATCGCTCTGCAGGTAGCTTCTCGAGACGTTCAATGGAATGTCAGGAGAGTCGATCACTCCGTGAAGCAGGGTCATGAACTCAGGAACAATACCTTCAACCGAGTCGGTGACAAATACCTGGTTACAGTAGAGCTGTATTTTGTTTTTCTGTATCTCAAAATTATTTTTTATCCGGGGGAAATACAGAATCCCGGTCAGTTTAAAGGGATAGTCTACATTAAGATGTATGTTGAACAGCGGTTCATCGCCTGCCGGGTAAAGTTCGCGGTAGAAATTCAGATAATCCTCATCTTTCAGTTCAGCGGGTTTACGGGTCCAGGCTGGTTTTGTATTGTTTATTATCCGGTCCTTACCGGTATCAACATATTTGCCGTCTTTCCATTCCTTTTCCTTTCCGAATGCTATCTCAACAGGCAGAAACTTGCAGTATTTTCTCAGTATACCTTCAATCCTCTCCTCTTCCAGAAACTCTTTCGAGTCCTTATCTATATAAAGAATTACATCAGTACCTCTTCTCTCTCTCTCAGCCTCTTCAATGATAAATTCAGGGCTGCCGTCGCAAATCCATTTCACTGCCTTTGAGTCCTTTATATAAGATTTTGTCAGTACCTCGACTTTATCGGATACCATAAATGAAGAATAGAACCCGAGTCCGAAGTGACCGATAATGGAATTTGCCTGGTCTTTATATTTTTCAAGAAAATCGTTGGCACTCGAAAAGGCAATCTGATTCAGGTATTTATCAAGCTCCTCCTGAGTCATACCAATTCCGCTGTCGGATACGGTAATGGTTTTTTTCTTTTTATCCACGTTCACCCTTATGGTCAGGTCTCCGGGATCTTCCTTAAATTCTCCGGCACTGTAAAGGGTTTTCAGTTTCTGGGTAGCATCAACAGCGTTTGAAATAAGCTCCCTGAGAAATATTTCATGATCTGAATAGAGAAATTTTTTGATTATCGGAAAAATGTTTTCAGTGGTTACTCCTATTTTACCTTTCTGCATTTTGAATATGGTTTTAGGTTATACATAAACACGGCCTTTATTTCAAAAGGCGTGCCGCGGTCGGGTAACTGACAAATAGTCACAGTTTCTATCAGATACAGGGACTCCGTTATTCCCAGGATATGACAGGAAAGCAGTTTTTTTATTATCAGAAATAAAGGGGGAATCTGAATCTGGCTATGATCAGGATAATCAGTGAAAGGATGATTCCTGCAACAAGAAAAACAACCGAAATTTTTCTCCGTTTCCTGTAAATATCGAGATTAAATTCGCTTATATGCTTTTTTACGGCATTATGGATTCTGAGTACCATATTTGAATTTCTCGGAACGAAGCCGTCAATATTAAAACGCAGCTCTCTTCTTGCTTCCTCAATCTTTTCGGGGTTAACAATTACCAGAATCCCGGCCGCAGGGTCGTGTGTCTTAATCTTCTCAACAAGGACTTCAACAGTAGCCCGGCTTTCTTTGGTATCGTGTATACCGATAATAACAATTCTGCACCCCGATCCCTGCTTCAGCGATGTAAAATTTTTCAACAAGTCATCGCCGTTATGATATACTGATACCTCATACCTGGAAGTGTCAGTGAATCTTTTCCGGATATCATCGGAAAAGTTTCTGTAATCATCAAGACAGATAACAGCGGTTCTCGACCTGGCAGCCATTTTTTTATTTTTTTCTGTTTTTTATATCAATATCCGGTTTAAGGTACCATATTCCGTTTCTCAGGATATAGGAATCGAATGAGAAATCAGGCCCGTAGAACTGGTAATTACCTTTCAGGTCAGGTGAAAAAGGAGATAGGTGATCGAATACTATCATTGAATCGGATTCGAATTTCAGAGACATTACGGCGGAAGAGGAATATTCGAATAGAGCTCTTTTATACAGCGAACGGCCATCCGACAGACAATCTGCTCCAAACCGGGGCATTCCATTGTCATCAAAATAAAATGTTTCAATTATTTTTCTGGTAATAAGCGAATTGCCGTAGTCCAGACCGAGCAGGATATAATTGGTTCTTCCTCCCGAAACAAACGGTCTCATGTCGTAGTAAAGGCTTCCGTACCAGTTTTTTTCCGAATATATCATGTCTATCCGGGGAGGTTCCTCCCTGTATTCTCCTTCAAGCAATAAAACGGAAGGTGAAGATTTTTTATCCCGGCGGTGTATCAGGTAGCAATAGTACATGTTATTACCGTCAGTAAGGATGAGATTCCACGACAGCATTTTTAAAAGGGAATCGGGGGAGGTTATCTGTCCCAGATATCTCAGTTCAGTGAAACGGTGTTTAAAGACTGAATCGGAAACAGCATAATGTGAAAGGATATTTTTCACCGAATCGACAATTATAAGTTTCTGATTGTCGGTCAGGTTTTCACGGAGCCTGGAAAAATGCTTTTTCAGCAAAGCATCTTCTGCCTGGGAAAAAGAGACTAACCGGACGCAGGTCAGTAATAATAACAGGGTGTATCTTATTTTATGCCGGGCCATATTATTTAATGCTGTTTAAAAGTGCATTAAGTTTTTCACATGCTTCTGGTATTTCATCATTGCTTATTGTAAGAGGTGGTGCAATTCTGAAAGCAGTGCTGCAGAAAAGGAAATAGTCGAGAACGAGTCCGTAACCTGGTGCATTTCTTATAATCTTTTCAGTTAACTCATGGCTGCCTGTTTCGACTGCAAGCAGAAGACCTTTTCCTCTTATTTCCTTAACGGCACTGTTATTCAGATATTTTCTGAAAAGTTCAGACTTTTCAACGGCTTTCTGATGAAGGTTATTTTGAATAATAACATTGAGAGATGCTAATCCGGCGGCACAGGAAACGGGATGGCCGCCGAAAGTTGTTATATGTCCCAGTGCAGGATTTTCAGAAAGAGAAAGCATAACATTGCCGGATGCGATGAATGCGCCCAGGGGCATTCCGCCACCAAGGGCTTTGGCCAGTACCAGAATATCAGGTGTTACGCCCGACCATTCAAAGGCAAACATTTTTCCTGTACGTCCGAAGGCAGTCTGAGACTCATCGAAAATAAGCAGGGTGCCGGTTTCGTCGCATCTTTCCCGCAGCCGGCGGAGGAATTCGTCTGAGGGCCATATAACTCCTGCTTCAGCCTGTGCAGGTTCTGCGATTACGCATGCTGTATTCCTGTCGATTGCTTCCAGCGACTGAATATGGTTATACGGAATAAACCATACATCAGGCAGGAGTGGTCTGAATTTCGTTTTCAGGGTCTCTGAACCGGTCACACTCAGTGCTCCGTGTGTGCTTCCGTGGTATGCATTACGGAAGGAAACAATCCTGCTTCTGCCCGTGAATCTCTTTGCCAGTTTCAGGGCGCCTTCCACAGCCTCGCTGCCAGAATTAACAAAATAGCATCTGTTGAGCTGGCCGGGCAGCATGGAAATAATCTTCTCAGCATATCTTACCTGGGGACTTTGAATATATTCCCCGTATACCATTAAGTGAAGATGCGCGTCGGCCTGTTTTTTAACGGCGTCAACCACATCAGGGTGATGATGTCCTGTATTACTGACTGAGACACCGGAAATCAGATCAATGTATCTCTTACCATCAGGGCCATACAGATATATTCCTTCTCCCCTTGCAATCTCAAGTGCAAGCGGGGCTGAAGAGGTCTGCCCAAGCATTTCAAGAAATAACCTCCGGTCGTTTAACATGCATGATTACGTTACCTGGCCATTACATTTATATCCTCCAGTAAATCGTCCCTGAAAGACTTTCCAACAGGAATACTTATCAGGTTGCCGGCAACAAGCAGATCAAGTGAATTATCTTTTATCGCCTGTATCATACTTTTGTTAACGATATAGGAACGATGAACTCTTACAAACATGCCTGCCGGCATATGGTCTTCAATGGCCTTCATCGTAAAATGAATAGTATATTGATCATTTTCAGTATGAAGTGTAACATAATTCTCAAGAGCCTCCACGTATACAATCTCCCTGATTTTCAGCTTTACCAGTGATGAGCCCTTTTTGATGAATATCTCCTCATCAGATGTACTCTGAGTGTCTTTCTTCGAATAATACTTCAAAGCCTTGTCGATAGCTTTGCAGAAACGCGCATATGTAACCGGTTTCAAAAGATAATCAATGACATTGAGATCGAATGCTTTTCTTGCGTAAGATTCGGAAGAAGATACTATTATTATATTGGGAGGAGTCTCAAGGCTGCTGATGAAATCGAAACCATCCATTTCCGGCATCTCAATATCGAGGAAGACAAGTTCAATATCAGTTCTCTGGGATAGTATATTCCGGGCCGATATTGAATCACTGAAAATGCCTGCCAGACTAAGGGAGGGCGATTTTTTTACAAAGTTTTCCAGAACTTTGCAACTTATTTTGTCGTCATCTACAATTATACAATTCATATGCAGCCCGGCAGATTGTAATAAACTGACCAAAAATAATAAAAAAACCTAAAGTCAAACAAATAAAAGTCATGACAAATAAAAAACCCCTGCCTTCCTGGCCAGGGGTTTTAAATCTGTAATTCAACAGATTAAAGACCTTTGTTCAATGCAGGAGCCGGTTTGAATTTAACCACCTTCTTGGCTGGTACATTCAGTTTAGCACCTGTACGGGGGTTACGGACAACCCTTGCACTTCTTTTAACTACTGAGAAAGTGCCCAGACCAGGGAGCTGAAGTCTCTGGCCTTTTTTCATTGCCTTACCAACAGCGGTTACGAATGAGTTAAGTGCCACTCCGGCAGCCTTTTTGGAAACGCCTGCATCCTTAGCAATTGCTTCAACCAATTCTTTCTTTGTCATAATTAGAAAATTTTAGAGTTAGACCTATAAGTCAATATTAAGTACAAATTTATTCCATTTAAATTCATATGCAAATTTATTTTTGCTTTTTTCCGCAAATAGTGCCGATTTAAGGATGAATCTCCGTTTTTCTTTGACGAACATCAATTTCAATACATGTTTCAGACCCTGATAAATTGAGGACTTCAGCATGTTTTTATTTCAGAAGACTGTTAATTATCTGTTGAAAAAGTTTATATATTATTGATTTTCTGCAATATATATAGATATGGTCAGAAAAAATATACCATAAGCAATAAAATATTATATTTGCGGCCTGAGAAATTGTCCGGGTTCACCGGGTCAGGACAAGAAGCTGAAGACCGGAACTACAAGGATATTTACAATAAAAAAGGTATATGGAGAAATGGCAGAGTGGTCGAATGCGGCGGTCTTGAAAACCGTTGTTCCGCTATCGCGGAACCGGGGGTTCGAATCCCTCTTTCTCCGCACCGGCAGGCAAAGGGCTGAAGTAATTCAGCCCTTTTGTGTTTTTAGGTGGATGTGAGCCATGCCTGCATGAGCGAACAGACAGATAAAAACACAAAAAAATCAGCGTCAGCTGATTCTTGCCTGCCGGTGTAGGGTACTCCCCAACGGGATCACCGAAGGTAATCCCCGGTTTTCTTTCCCGGTTCGTTTTTCCGGGCCGAACAAAAACAAAACACCCGCATAGCGGGAATATATAATACCGTATGCCCTACGGGCAATTATTGATGTGGGGATGCCAATACAATCTACAATACCGTATGCCCTACGGGCAATTATTGATGTGGGGATGCCAATACAATCTACAATACCGTATGCCCTACAGGCAATGACATCAAATAATGCCATAGAATGTTACGGAATAAATACCCCGCAGGGGTTATGGTATTGTAAATAACACGTTTAATAATTCATTATCATTCCCCGTAGGGGATACGGAATAAATACCCCGCAGGGGTTATGGTATTGTAAATAACACGTTTAATAATTCATTATCATTCCTCGCAGGGGATACGGTTTGGAAATTATTTTAATCTGACATCACAATACCGTATGCCCTACAGGCAATTATAATGGCTGGGGTGTCAATTCAATCTACAATACCGTATGCCCTACGGGCAATGACATCAAATAATGCCATAGAATGTTACGGAATAAATACCCCGTAGGGGTTATGGTATTGTAGATGATACGTTTAACAATTCATTGGCATTCCCCGTAGGGGATACGGTTTGGAAATTATTTTAATCTGACATCACAATACCGTATGCCCTACGGGCAATTATTGATGTGTGGGGATGCCAATACAATCTACAATACCGTATGCCCTACAGGCAATGACATCAAATAATGCCATAGAATGTTACGGAATAAATACCCCGTAGGGGTTATGGTATTGTAGATGATACGTTTAACAATTCATTGGTATTCCCCGTAGGGGATACGGTTTGGAAATTATTTTAATCTGACATCACAATACCGTATGCCCTACGGGCAATTATTGATGTGTGGGGATGCCAATACAATCTACAATACCGTATGCCCTGCGGGCAATGACATCAAATAATGCCATAGAATGTTACGGAATAAATACCCCGTAGGGGTTTTGGTATTGTAGATGATACGTTTGACAATTCATTGGCATTCCCCGTAGGGGATACGGAATAAATACCCCGCAGGGGTTATGGTATTGTAAATAACACGTTTAATAATTCATTGGCATTCCCCGTAGGGGATACGGAATAAATACCCCGTAGGGGTTATGGTATTGTAGATGACACGTTTAACAATTCATTGGCATTCCCCGTAGGGGATACGGAATAAATACCCCGTAGGGGTTATGGTATTGTAGATGATACGTTTGACAATTCATTGGCATTCCCCGTAGGGGATACGGTTTGGAAATTATTTTAATCTGACATCATAATACCGTATGCCCTACGGGCAATTATTGATGTGGGGATGCCAATACAATCTACAATACCGTATGCCCTGCGGGCAATGACATCAAATAATGCCATAGAATGTTACGGAATAAATACCCCGTAGGGGTTATGGTATTGTAAATAACACGTTTAATAATTCATTGGCATTCCCCGTAGGGGATACGGAATAAATACCCCGTAGGGGTTATGGTATTGTAGATGATACGTTTGACAATTCA
>Ga0101944_10000219_pt1 | contig 184990 bp, 180 predicted proteins | sample DewCreD2012metaG_FD_75245 | JGI IMG/M metagenome (GOLD analysis project Ga0101944, IMG submission 75245) | Hot spring sediment bacterial and archeal communities from British Columbia, Canada, to study Microbial Dark Matter (Phase II) - Dewar... ...
TTACAGGTGATTTCGGGCTTATTGTTGCAGTTTCTGCAGAAATTAGTGTTAGTCCAATCATAACAATCATAATTATCATAGCAATTCCAACCTGAATTAACTCTATAACATTTTTTAATCTAAACACTGTTTCACTTTCATAATAATTAGCAAGTTGTAACGCAGTATTTTTAATTGTTCCGGTTTCTTCACCGGAGTGAAATCTTGATATTGCTGTTTCTGTAAAAACTTCGCTAGCTTGAAAAGCATCTGTAATACCAATTCCTTTTTTGATCATTAAAGGAATTGCAACTGTCTTAATTTGATTTTCAAAATAGGAGTTACCGGTTGCTTCAGCAGCAATTCTAATTGGTTCAATACTTTCTGCTGAACCACTGTAAAGAGTGTAAAAAACACGGCAAAAAACTTCGATCAATGTTTTATGAATTAATGAACCCATTATGGGTATTTTTAACATGTATTTATCTACTACAAGTTTTCCTTTTTTAGTTTTAGCAAATTGCCATAGAAAAATTGGTGGTATTATAATAGCAAGCGTCACAAGGAACATATTGTTAATAAGAAAATCGCTTATCCCCAAAGTAGCGGCAGTTAATGGTGGAAGATCAATTTTGAATTTGACAAAGAGTTTCGCTGTCTCCGGGAAAATATAACCCACATAGAAAATCACAGCTAAGAATAAGACGAATAGAGTAACAAGAGGTGTAATTAATGCACTCCTGAGATTTTTACGGAATTCCTGTTGTCGTTCCAAAAATTTGGCTGTAGCTTTATAGATTTCAGCCATATTTCCGCTTTTTGATGCTAACCCTAACATATAAGCCGTAAATTTTCCAAAAACACCCTGATAACGTAAAAAAGTTGTTTCGCTATCTGCGCCTTTTTTAAGTTCGTTGTTGATTTGTTTTAATGTTTCTTTGAGTGTTTTGTTCTCTATATCATTAATAAGAAGAGTTAGTATTTCACTATAAGGAAGTTTTTGTTCTAACAATTCCGCACTAATTTTAACAAAGGAAACAATGTCTTGCTGAGGTGGTTTTAAATTAAAATCAAGAAGTTTTTTATTAACAGAAACAACCTCGTATCCAAGTTTTCGCAATGCATTAGCAACTTCTTCTTTCGAAAAAGCTCTTTGTTCCCCTACAATAGGTTTTTCTTTGCCACGACGTATTTTATAAATATATGAACTTTTCTTTTCAATCGATTTTATTTTTAGCTGATGTTTTTCGGCTAGTTTATAAATTTTTTGTTTCGCTTCTTTATAGGTAGGTTCGCTTAAAGTACCAGAAATAGCTTGACCATTATTTTTTTGAGCATTAAACCGAACTTCAATCATTTTAATTGCCCTTTAGTAAAAAAGAAGGCGGCTATATTAAATTTTAGCCGCCTCCAATTTAAGAAAATTCGAGAAAAAAACTAATTATTAATAGTTGTTGATGTGATGGTGTTCGGACCAACTATCATAGTTGCTTTAACGGGTGTTGTTCCATCATTTCCTTTTTCGTTACCGGTTCCTACAATTGTAACTTGTTGAGCTTGAACAGTTGCAGTATATGTTCCATTACCGGTCGTATCTAATTGACCAGGAATTGACCATCCAGTAAATGCGTTACCACCACCGCCAAGTGCCTGAGGTTTTCTGTAATATTGTTGAGCTAGTGATGCTAAGTTTGTCATATCTGCAATTACTGCATCTCTGTTAGCTTGTGTGCTGCTTGCTGTAAATACATTAATACCAACTACTACAGCGATACCGACAATGATAACGCCAAGAACGATTAATAGAAGTTGTTGCTGACCCATAATTTTACTCCTGTTATTTAATTATGAATGAATTAATTAATTTGAATAAAAGAATAAATTTAATTTAGTATTACTGTTCTAAATGATGTTGGACGCACAGTTAATTGAACCTTTATAGAATCATTATTTGTAACGACTTCATTTCCTATGCCAAGAATAACTACACTATCAGCAAAAACAGTAGCAGTAAAATGTCCATTGGCGGTTGTAACTAATTCGTCCGGGACTTGCCAACCGGTAAAGGATCTTGCACCCCCACCCAATGCCTTGGGCTTCATATAATATTGTTGAGCTAAAGAAGCTAAATTAACAAGTTCGTTAGTAACGTTTGCTCTTTTTGATTCGATTGCGTTTGCACGAAAGAGATTTATTCCAACAAATATTGCAACTCCTACCAGAAGAATCCCGAGAAGAATTAATAGTAATTGTTGTTGTCCCACTTAAAATCCTTTCTGATTTTTCTAATTCAGTAAATTATTCCGATCGTCTCAAAAAATATCTACTTCGTTGATTGTTTAGTAATACACAAATATCAAACCAATTCAATAAGTGGAAATTTTTTCATCTTGTGGTTAGGAATATACAAAAGGAAATGAATAATGCAAAGAAAATTTTTCTTGTTTGTGAAATTGATTCGGTAAGATTTACATGTAAGGGAGCAATTAAATTACCCCCTTTAATATAAATTATTATCTGATTTTTACATGTAATTCGGTAAGTTGTGCCTCATCAACGTAGGATGGTGAATCATCCATTAAGGATAAACCACTTGAAGTCTTAGGAAATGCAATTACATCTCTTATAGAAGATTTTCCGGCAAATAACATTACTAACCTATCGAATCCGAATGCTATACCACCATGAGGTGGAGCACCGTATTTGAAAGCATTCATCAAGAAACCAAATTTCTCCTTGGCTTCTTCTTCACCAATACCAAGTACTTTGAACATTAGTGCTTGCAATTTAGAATCGTGTATTCTAATACTTCCTCCGGCAATCTCGTTTCCATTAAGCACCAAATCATAAGCTCTTGCTTTAACTTTTCCAGGATCTGTTTCCATTAGAGGTATATCTTCAATTCTAGGAGAAGTAAAAGGATGATGCATAGCATAATATCTTTTTGTTTCTTCGTCCCACTCAAATAGAGGGAAGTCAGTAACCCATAAAAGTGATGGCTTTGAATTAGGATCAATAATATTCATTCGTTTTGCCATTTCCAGACGAAGAGCACCCATAATTGAAAGTGTCTTTAACCTTTTACCTGTCAATATAAAGAGTAAATCGCCAGGCTGAGCATTTAATTTTTCGATAAGATTTTTCTTTTCATCTTCGGATAAAAATTTTGCAATTGGTGCGTCAAGTTCATTTTCTTTAACTCTCATCCAGATCAATCCACCGGCGCCAAGTTTTTTGACAAAATCAGTGAGAACATCAAGCTGATTCCTGGTATAATCACCACAACCTTTTGCAAGTAATCCGGTAATTATTCCTTCCTGTTCTATTGAGTCTTTAAAGACGCGGAATTCAGATTTGGCAAAAACATCGTTAAGAGTAACCATCTCTAACCCAAATCTTAAATCAGGTTTATCACTGCCATATTTTTCCATTGATTCATCAAAACTCAATCTTGGAATAGGAGTTTGTAATTCGTAATTCCAAATTTCTTTGAAAAATATTTTCATTAATCCTTCAACCATTTCAAAAATATCTTCAACATCTACAAAAGACATTTCTACATCTATTTGTGTAAATTCTGGTTGCCTATCGGCTCTTAAGTCCTCATCCCGGAAACATTTTACTATCTGAAAATATCTGTCGAACCCGGACACCATCAATAATTGTTTATATGTTTGGGGTGACTGTGGAAGCGCATAGAACTTCCCTTTATGTAATCTGCTTGGGACCAAAAAATCCCTCGCGCCCTCCGGTGTACTTTTCATTAAAACCGGGGTTTCTATTTCAATAAATCCATTTGAGTCAAAATATTTTCTTGTTATCTGATACATTTTATGACGTAACAATAGATTTTTTTGAACTTCGGTTCTCCGTAAATCGAGATAACGATATTTCAAACGAATATCTTCGCTTGCATCTATATTATCATCAATTGGAAATGGAGGTGTTTCAGATTGATTAAGTATAATCAGTTTATCAACCATTACATCAATTTTACCGGTTTCTAAATTGAGATTTTCGGTTCCATCAGGACGTTTACGCACTTTACCTTCGACAGAAATAACAAACTCACTTCTCAATTTCTTGGCTTGTTCATGAGCTTCAGAATTATAAGAAGGTTCGAATACAACCTGAGTAATTCCGTATCTATCTCGTAACTCAATAAAGATTACTCCTCCCAAGTCTCTTCGGCTTGCGACCCATCCATTCAATACAACATGTTGACCAATATCAGATTCTCTTAATTCACCACATGTATGTGTTCTCTTATTAAACTTCATTGTAATGATATTTCTCCTTGTTGAAATTTAGGGGCAAAAATAAACATTTAATAAAGGTATTACAAATTAAACACCAATAAGGAAGTTTGATTCCATTAATTTATATTTACTCAACAAAAAACTAATAATCATGAAAATATTAGCGGACGAAAATATTCCTCAAGCGAAAGAAGCTTTCTCTAAGTTTGGTGAAATAATACTATCCCATGGTAGAGAAATAACAAATGAACTTTTGAAAGATATTGACATACTCATCGTAAGATCAATTACAACAGTCAACGAAAAGCTTTTGCATAATACTCCGGTAAAATTTGTCGGGACAGCAACAATTGGTACGGATCATATTGATAAAGAGTATTTAACATCAAAAAATATTTTTTTTGCAGATGCTGCCGGATGCAATTCCTTCTCAGTTGCTGAATATGTAATTACTGGCATTGCAAAAATCTTTTCGGAAACCAATAAATCTTTTGCCGGTAAAAAAATCGGAATAGTTGGTTACGGTAATATCGGTACAAAGGTTTCAAAATTTGCAAAAGCACTTGGTTTTGAAACTGTTATTAACGACCCTCCTCTTGAACGACAAAAAGTTAATGAAAATTTCCGCTCACTCGAAGAAGCTCTCAACTGTGATGTTGTTACTTTTCATGTCCCGTTAAACAAATCAGGTATTGATAAAACCTATCATTTATTGAATGAAGAAAATATTCATCTTGTAAAAAGTGGTTCTCTTTTATTAAATACTTCCCGTGGTCCGGTTGTTAAAAATGACGTAATAAAAAAACGGTTGAAAGAGCAAAATGATATTAATGTAGTTCTTGATGTTTGGGAAAATGAACCCAAAATAGACTTAGAATTATTAGACCTGGTTGACATAGGAACAGCACATATTGCCGGTTATTCTTTGGAAGGTAAGTTAAACGGAACATTTTATGTTTACAAAAAACTTTGTGAGTTTCTAGAAATAAATTCTGATTGGACTCCTGACTACCCCGAAATTAATGATAGAACTATTGAGTTAGATTCTTCAAAGATGTTAGAAGAAATAATGTTTGAAATAAGTAATAAAATTTATGATATTTCTTCTGATAGCGTGCAGTTAAAAAAATTAGCAGATGAGAATATTGCAAATCCTGATAAGTATTTTGATCAGCTAAGAAAGAATTATAAAATAAGACGCGAGTTCAATAACTACACAATTAGAACCAATGGGCATAATCAAAACTTGCAAAGGATTCTTAAAGAGTTACGTTTTAACGTTATTTAAGGTAAAGCATTTTACGGGAAGTCGAATATCCTTCAGCATACATTGTGTAAAAGTATAATCCTGTCGATAACCCGCCATTAAACTTTGCAGCATCAAAATAGACCGAATAAGAATTCGGTTGCTGAACTTTATCAACTAAAACTGCAACTTCTTTTCCGATAAGATCATAAACAACAATTTTTACATGTGATTCTTTTTCAAGATTATAACTGATAGTTGTAGCTGAATTAAACGGGTTTGGATAATTCTGTGATAATGAAAATGCAAGCGGCTGAGTGAAATCGACAGAGCTGAGAGTTTGGATACCGGCATATGTGGCAACCGTACCGATTGCTACTTTTGCGCACTTTTCAAAATATGAACGATTTATCAAATCCATTTTATCATCTGGTGTATGATACCTTGGATGAAAATCTCTCATACCACTCGATAAAGTGTAATCTTCTATCAAAAGTATTGCCGGGTAATTATTATTCCAGAATGATGCTTGGTCGCTAGCGGTTGTCCCCGGAAAAACAAGGTCAATGTTTAATCCAATTTGATAAAGATTATTATACATAAACATGTTGTTGGCGATTGTAGATGAAGTGCTATAACTTCTATAATGAATCTCCGCAACATTATCGTTATTACTGTCCCAGCCAATCATATCAAGATTAATTACAGCAACAATGTCATCGTTTCTAACTTTTGCCTGGTAAGCATAGTAGGAACTACCCAGAAGTCCCTGTTCTTCTTTGTCCCATAGTGCATAAATAATTGTATAGTCAGTTTTATACTTAGAAAGAATTCGAGCTGCTTCTAACACTGCAGAGGTTCCGCTTGCATTATCATCCGCTCCGGGTGCAACATCTGCATCCGGCATACTATCATAATGAGCACAAATAATAATCTGTTTTTGCGGATACCTGTAGCCAGGTTGAGTTGCAATAACATTTCCGCCACCACCATCAAAATACTGAACCTTAGTTGATAATCCGTAAGATTCTAATCTTTGTTTTAAATATTCTTCTGCAATTTGGTTTGTATAACGATTTGAATGTCTTGATGTTATCCAAAATGTTCCACTTGATACAGTAACAGACCTAACGCCAGTAAGGTAATACAAATTATCCATTAACTGATCTGAGCTTACCTGATTTATTACCGAGGCAACATTCGGATCAAATTGAGCTAAAATTGATTGGACTGATATAAATAATATCAGGACAAAAAAAAGTGCGCCCTCTTTTTTCAATATTCACCCTAAATCTGCATTGCTAAACTAATAAAGAATTTCAATAAGACAATACCATAAATCATCAACTTTTTTATTTGTTTTTTTGAATTGAATACCTTATTTTTTCAGTCAAATAAATAATATTCCCTAAATAATTAAGTAAATATATGCTTGATAACTTAGATATTACCATACTAAAAAAACTACAGGAAAACGGAAGGATCAAAAGAAACGAACTTGCTGACCTTGTCGGTTTATCCCTTCCTTCTTTAAGCGAACGTTTAAAGAAGCTGGAAGATAATCAAATAATAGAAGGTTACTTCGCAAAACTTAATCGTCACAAATTCAACCTTGACATTATGGCATTTATTGTTGTGATAATGGATTCATCAAAAAATTATGAAAAGTTAACCGACCATGTAAAGAAAACTCCGGAAATTTTAGAATGTCACGCAATACTTGGTGAAGGTTCTCATATTATGAAAGCGGTTGTAAAGGATACTAAATCTCTCGAGCAACTGTTAAGTAAAATTCAATCCTGGCCCGGGGTTACAAGAACCGTAACAAATTTTGTTTTATCAACTATTAAAGAAACAACCAACATCAACATATAAATCAGGAGAAATTATGGGTAAATCAGTTTCGCGTGTGCAGGAAGTTCTTTCCTACATCAAAACCAACAAGATTCAATTCATCGATTTCAAATTCATGGACTTCCCCGGTCAATGGCAGCATTTTACTGTTCCATCGAGTGAATTACAAGCAGACTCATTCAATGAGGGGTTCGGATTTGATGGATCGTCAATCCGCGGATGGAAAAGTATTCATGAAAGCGATATGCTTTTAATTCCGGATCCGGAAACAATGTTTTTCGATCCGTTCATTGAAGCACCGACAGTTTCATTCATTTGCGATGTGTACGAACCGGCAACTAAGGAAAAGTATGATAGATGTCCACGCAACATCGCACAAAAAGCAGAAGCATACTTAAAATCAACCGGACTTGCTGACACAGCTTACTTTGGACCCGAAGCAGAGTTTTTTGTTTTTGATGATGTTCGTTTCGATTCCGGTCCTAATTTTTCATTTTATTCGGTAGATTCAATAGAAGGCAAATGGAACTCCGGTCGCGAAGAAAATCCTAACCTTGGTTACAAACCACGTTTCAAGGAAGGTTACTTCCCTGTTCCACCAACAGACCAATTAGTGGATCTAAGAAATGAGATGGTTCAGAATTTAATCAACATGGGAATTGAAGTGGAAGCTCAGCATCATGAAGTTGCAAGCGGCGGCCAGTGCGAAATTGATATGAAGTTCAAACCATTACTTAGAGCGGCAGACCAATTACTAATGTTTAAATACGTTGTAAAGAACACTGCAAAGAAAAGAAATAAAACCGTAACTTATATGCCCAAACCAATCTTTGGTGATAACGGAAGCGGAATGCATGTTCATACAAGTTTGTGGTTAAAAGGTAAACCTCTTTTTGCCGGAGGCGGCTATGCAGGATTGAGTGAAATGGCTCTCTATTTTATCGGAGGAATTTTAAAACACGCACCATCGCTTCTATCATTTACAAACCCGATAACAAATTCTTACAAACGTTTAGTGCCCGGCTTTGAAGCTCCTGTTAATCTCGCATATTCACAACGTAACAGAAGTGCTTCGGTTAGAATTCCGATGTATTCAAATTCACCGAAGGCAAAAAGAATAGAATTCCGTTGCCCCGATCCGGCTGCAAATCCATACCTTGCATTCTCTGCAATTATGATGGCAGGTCTCGACGGAATTATGAACAGAATTGATCCGGGCGAACCGCTTGAAAAAGATATATATGATATGTCACCGGAAGAATTAAAAGATGTTCCATCAACACCGGAGTCATTAGGACACGCATTGAAAGCACTGGCAGAAGATCATGAATATCTTCTCAAAGGAAATGTTTTTACAGAAGACGTGATTCGAACATGGATAAATTATAAAGTTGAAAAAGAAATTAAACCGATGGCTTTGCGTCCGCATCCGTTTGAATTTGAGATGTATTTTGATGTGTAATAGGCAGTAAACAGTTTACAGTAGACAGTTAATGCAATTAATAAACAGAAGCGGCTCTTTAATGAGCCGTTTTTTTATTTTAGATATGGGTTGCAAGAATTGAATTTACATTCGATTATGTTTTCTATAATAAAAAAAATAGATAGTTAATTAGAGAATTCTAAAAAATCCTTTCAAATGTCACCCTGAACAAAGTGAAGAGCCTTAAAACCCTTAGAATCGAGATGTTTTGCTTTGCTCAACATCGCAAAAAATAATGCAGAAGTTGTTAATTATTATCCCTGATGAAGGGGAATTACACTTATAAAAAATACTTGCAACTTTATTTTTTTTTTTTTTTATTTTACCAGTGTAAGTTAAAAGTTTGTGAATTTGTTCTTCTTTTTATCTTCGGCTTATTTATAAATTCTTTTGTGGGGGGAACATGAAGATTATAAAATCGTTTTTAACTAAAAATCCTATCCAAAGAGTTTTACTAACCTCAAAAACAAAATTTGTTTCTATAATTATAGTTCTATTCATTTTTATAAACATTAATTCCTGTAATGGAGTAACTGAACCAGAGATACAACCCGGCAGAAGGGACTATGTGTGGAAGGTGGATACACTTAAACTTCCTCACGGTGAATTTATAACCATATTTGATATTTGGGGTGCCAACTCGACTGATGTATGGGCTTGCGGAAATGCTTCTTCAAACAAATACCGGTTATGGCATTATGATGGTAATTATTGGAGTAATGTGGATACTGCATTACCCTTAATTGATGCTATAAAAATATTTGGATTTGATAATAAAAGTGTCTGGTTAGTTACTGCTGCCGGGCATATATTTTTTTATGATGGGACAAAATGGTTTTCTCAGGGGAACTACTCTACAGAAAAAGAGTGGTTAGTATTAACTGGTATCTGGGGAAGAGATGCCGCTGATTTATATGCCTTTGGATTTCTCGATAAAAGAGATTTAAGCGGTTACTATGGATGCATACTTAAATATACTAGTGGATCATGGCGATTCATAAATATAGAACAGTTGAGCCTAAACTTTGTTACAATGGGGTATGATGAAGAATCTAAAAAATATTTTTTAAGTGCTTTTAGATCAGAAGATGGTATGCAATTTATTTATGAACTCTACGGCAACAAATTAATAAAAGTATATGAAAGCAAAGAGGAGACTAAAATATTTACTATGAATAATCGGTTATATTTCATGATAGGTAAAAAAGTCTACAAGTATAAAAACAAAGATGGATTATATATTTGGAATGATTTTTCTTCTTATAAAGATTACATAATATGTTTAAATGGAAGAAATGAAAAGGACCTTTTTGCAACAAATTTTTTCGATTTAGGTCATTATGATGGTAAAGATTATAGAATATTATTTAGTGGTAATATGTGGTTTAATAAAGCGCTTTTATTTGAAAATGAAATATTTATACCAGCAAAAAACAATCAAACTGGTATTAATGCTATAATTCATGGAGTATTAAGTAAATGAATGGAGGTGGGGGATTAATTTAATTTGAAAAAGGACGGTGCGGTCACACCGTCCCAATAGTGCAAATAAAGTTTTAAGACTACCCATCTTAATACCAGAAGCTATAAGCTTCCCCTTTATTTGCACCGAAATATAATCATTGACCGTTTAATAATAAACGGAGAACCAATTATGAAATTGTTCAAATTATTTTTATTTGTATTATTTTTATTGAGCGCTGGTTCCATTTCAATAAAAGGACAAAGCATTTCTGTAACAGGAGGGGGCATTTATGTCCTTAGTGCAAATGAAACTACTCACAATTGTCGCTTCTGGATAACTTATGATAGAAATGGATTACAAACAACTAGTTTACACTATAGAGTTGATGGTGTTGGTTTAGTCCCATCCTTCCCCGTGGGAGATGGATCGAACAATCCTTCTTTCGTTGATATTCCTCTAGGCGAAGGACAACATTCAATTGAATTTATTTGGTATGGTTATGATTGGGGACGTAGACTTTGGTTTATAGCCGATACAAAAACCATGACACACACTGTTAAGTTTAATCTTTATATTTCTAATATTTTTGGTTCTGGAAGCATATATGTTGATAATGTTCAAAGGACTTCCGGATTCTCGAAAACAGTTTACAGTGGAAACACAGTTGATGTCGGAGCTATTGAACAGAATTACAATGGATATGGTTGGGTGTGGAGTTCTTCTGGAAATTATCCAAGTAAGTGGGTAAGACAGAAAGGTGTAGAAACTCCAATTTCATATTCACAATACACAACATATAATGTAATTTCCGATGATAATTCTGCAACATTAGTAGCTGGTTTACGTAAAATCTGTAGTTTAACTTTCCAGGCAAACAGTAATATGTCAATTAACGGGAATTACCGTACTTCTCCTTACACCGAATCAGTAGTTGAACAGAATTCTATCTCTGCAGTTGCTTACTGCTATTCCGATAATGGTATTGATTATTCTTTCTCTAAGTGGTCTAGCAGTAGTGGCGATTCTTATAGTCCGGTAACAGCAACCGAACATAAAACTTACACAGCCGTTTATACCGGCAAACCTAATAGCAGTGAATGTTCTATTACGTTCAACACTTCTCAGGAAGGTCAACCGGTTAATCTAAGTTGGTCTAAGCATCCGCAAGATAATTCTACTATTTCCCATTATGCTATCTGGAGAAAAGTTACTACTTCAGGTACTCCTACTTTACTTACTACGGTTTCTGCTACCGGTGCCAGTTCTTATAGTTATACTGATTATGAATTTGCTATTTCAAACGGGGCTAATAAAATTCTTCTTTTCTATGACGTTAGACCATATTATTCTCCAAATAATTCTTATTCAGATCCTTCTTTTGAAGGTGTTTATGGATTTTATAATATAAGTAAACAACCGGATGAGTTGGCACAAAATCAGAAAAACTTCGAGTTGCCTTCGACTCTAAACATTAGTAATTACCCCAACCCATTCAATCCAACTACAACAATTAGTTATCAGTTACCTGAAAAGAGTTTTGTAACTATAAAAGTATTTGATATTCTTGGTAAAGAAGTAGCAACATTAGTAAACGAAACTAAACCGGCTGGATATCATACTGTAAACTTTTCCGCCGTAAGCGGATCCGCCTCTGGCGGAGACGGAAGCAAATTAACTAGCGGTGTTTATATCTACACTATTTCTGCTAACGGAATTGTTCTATCGAAGAAGATGATATTAACAAAGTAAACAATAAAATAAACCCGACCAAATATGGTCGGGTTTATTATTTTAATAAAATTGTCTGTGTTCTGAATGCACGCGGGAATTGACTTTTAATCCCTTCTTTAGACGATGATGCGGTTCCAATTATCAAGTCATTCCACTTAACAATTTTCTGTCCAGTGCTTCCAACATCACGTTTTATTGTTCCGCCGTTAAGATAGGTTTCTAATTCAGAAATACTTGATAATTCTAAAACATTTTTTGTAAAGAATGCACCAAAAGTTTGTGCTGCTAATGTATGGAGTTGAATCAATTCGTTTTTATCTATTAATCCGAACTTTGAACCAACTCTTACAAATAGATCCGGATTGCTAATTTCAAGACCATTATCCACAAAATAAATATCGCCACTTTTTATAAGGAATTTATAAGAACTAAAATGTGCTCGATCTACACCGTAATAATCACAAAGTATGTCTAATAATTTTTTAATCCGCGTACTTTCGGAATTCAGAAACTCATTTTTATGTTTGTCAATAAATTTGGAATCAGATTCCAGCTCGCCAACTTTTTTCAACTTAGCAATAAAGAAACCTTCGGAATTAATTTCCCATGGCAAAATTCTTCTTGCTTTACTGATAGTTTTGTTAAGCTGTTCATTCTTATATGTTGTAAATGCTTCCACACTATTTACAGGAAGATTTATATCAACTAATTCAACCGGATATTTTTTAAGAATTTTATCTAAAACCAATTCATTCTCTTCAAGGGAAAGTGTGCATGTAGAATAAACAATTTCACCACCAACTTTACACGATTTTATCGCGCTCAATAAAAGTTTGAATTGAATTTCAGCCAGTCCTTCTGCTTTCTTTTCATTCCACCATTTACTTACTTCACTCTTTTTCTGAACGATTCCGAGCGCACTGCATGGAGCATCAACTAAAATTTTATCGAAATAATTTCCGAATGATTTACTAAGTAATTCCCCTTTGCCCTGTAAAACGCCAACATTTACAAGATTCATCTTATCTATATTAAAGACAAGACTTTTCAAACGATCGACAGAAATTTCATTAGCAATCAATGTCCCCTTATTATTCATCATTTCTGCGAGCTGTGTAGTTTTTGAGCCGGGCGCCGCACATAGATCGAGAACTTTATCATTCCTGGTTGGTGAAAGTATAAGAGCCGGAAGCATCGAGGATAAACTTTGAATGTAATATGCACCGAGAATAAAATCGAGTGTTTTACCTACCACCGATTCACCGCTAATAACCTTGAATGCATCTGGTAAACGATCAATTGGTGATAATTCAACTCCATAATTCCGCAGCCGGTCTATTACCTCGCTTTTGGAAAATCGAAGTTGCGAGAGACGAATATAGGTTTCCTGTGAACGGTTAATATAATCATGAAACTGTTCTAAATATTGCTCTCCAAAATGCTCTAACAGGTAAGACTTAATATTGCTGCTAAGTTCAATCAACTTATGTTCTGGATAGATTTAATGTGCTGAATATTTGCGAAGAAATTATTTTGAAACCCTTTGTTTTCTGGAAAGTCTGCTTAAAATCTTTTTCCATTTCTTTAAGGAAGCCGTCAAGATATCTTTCGTAATCGCGAACAGTTTCGTAAGTCTTAAGTTGATCTACAGGAACTTTAACTGTATCCGGTTTAACCCGATTAGCATAATAAACATATTTAGCACGGAACATATCATCAGTAGAATAAAACGTATCGCCGACTTCATCGGTCAACTGATAACTTCCGAACAAAGGCGGGTTTAGAAATAAAACTTTTCCGGGAAGTTTTACTTCTTCAAATTCGGATGCATTAACAAAATCGTCCGGAAACTTTTTTAGCTCCGCTCTTATTTTGTCAACCCACTTTTGTATGAACTCTTTTTCTGTCATTGCTTTCTAAATTTATTTTTCTGGTTCTTCAACCCAATCAGCAATAAATACGTTTGTATCGCGAGTTGGTTTTCTTTCAGCATTTCTGTTGGAACAAAAGACCAATTTTTTACCATCATAAGAGAACATAGGAAAAGCATCGAATATTCCGGAGTTTGTAATTTGTTTCAGTCCGGTTCCATCAAGATTAATCATAAATATATCGAACCTTCTTCCACCTTCATTCTGCGAATGATGATTAGAACAGAATAAAACTTTTTTGCCATCGGGGTGAAAGAACGGAGCCCAATTAGCACCGGGTAAATTAGTAACCTGTCGAGCATTTTTACCATCGATATCAGCAACAAAGATGTTAAGTTCTTTCGGTTCAACTAAACCCTGTGCAAGTAGCTTCTTGTAATTCTCAGCATCTTCACCTTTTGGTCTGCTTGCGCGCCACACGATATGTTTTGAATCTCGTGAGAAAAATGCACCGCCGTCATAACCAAGTTCATTTGTTAACTGTAAATATTCTTTTGTTTGAAGATCATAACACCATAATTCCAGATCCCCGGAACGTGTTGAAGTAAATACAATGTATCGTCCATCCGGAGAGACAGTTGCCTCTGCATCATAACTATCCCCGCCTATAAGCATTTGGGGATTAGAACCATCTGCATTAGCAACATAAATATTATATGATTTATAAATCGGCCAGACATAGCGTCCGCCGGAGAACATAACGGTTTCAGGACATTTAGCATCTGCTTCGTGGGTAGATGCGTAAATAATTCTTCCATCTTTTAAGAAATAACTGCATGTGGTTTTTCCTTTACCTGTAGAAACTAATTTATACTGCTCACCATCTGCTAACTTGGAACCATCTGCATTCATAATAAAAATCTGATCGCAACCCTGAGGATTTATTTTACTCCAATCACTTTGGAAAACGAGTTGTTTATCATCAAAGCTCCAATATGCTTCGGCGTTATTACCGCCAAAGGTTAATTGTCTGATGTTTCGGATATGATCTTCACCTTCATATCTTAATGTATCTTTTGTCCTATCGTATGTATCCTTATTTGCACAGCCGGTATAAAAAAATGAGATTAGAAAAAATAAGATTGCAGCAGAAATGAGAGATATTCTTTTAATCATTTTAAGAGTCACTTTCTATATTAATTAATTACAGTTTGATAATTTTTTTGTTTTTTCTGAGAATCAAATAAAATCCTAAGAGAACAAATGGAATACTTAGCAACTGACCCATGTTAAGTAACCACCCTTTTTCAAAATAAGTTTGATCTTCTTTTATAAATTCAATGAAGAATCTAAATCCGAAGACGAGAATTAAAAACAGCCCAAGGAGTAATCCGTTTTTGAATTTTCCGGATTTTCGGAAATAATAGATCAGCAAGAAAATAAATACAATTAAATAAGCAATGGCTTCATATAACTGTGCCGGATGACGCGGAACTCCATCAACAGAAGCAAAAACAAAAGCCCAAGGAACATTTGTTGGTGTCCCGATAATTTCTGAATTGAACAAATTTCCCATTCGTATAAAAAATCCACCCAAAGCGACTGTTATCACAATCCTGTCTAAAATCCATAAGTAATCATATTCTTTATGTTTTTTAACAAAAAGGTAAAGCGATAATAAAATTCCAATTGCAGCACCGTGACTTGCTAACCCTCCTTTCCAAACCTGAAGAATTTCTAAAGGATTTGCTAAATAATAAGCTGGATTATAAAAAAAGCAATGTCCAAGCCGGGCGCCGAGAACTGTTCCAAGAATCATATACCAGATTAAATCGTTAAGAATGGCATCGGGTTTCGATTCCTTCTTAAAAATAACATACATAATCTGATAACCGACAATGAACGATAGAGCAAATAGAAGTCCATACCAGCGAATTACGAATGGACCTATTGAAAAAATGTCAGGACTAACATCCCAATAAATCACGATTTACCTGTTTTATTGTATGATGAACTATAAGCGGGCTAAATTTAGCAATTGAAGGGCTATTTAACAACCTCGAAAATAGCTTAAAAATCACTCTTTCCAGATAAAATCGAACAAAAGATAGGATGCGGTAAGCATAATTACATCGTAACTGACAAGAACCATCAACTCAACCATCGATTCCCCAACGGAATTTCCATCCATAGCAAACTTGGTCAGTTCTAGCAAAGTAAGGATTAAAGGCAACAAAATTGGAAATGAAAGAACCGGGTAGAGTGTTCCTTTTGATGATGCTTTAGAAATAATTGCAGCAATTATTGTTGATGAGATTGCTATTCCAATATTACCGAGTATAAAGGCAAAGGTAAAAAGTAAAAAGTTTTTTATGATAAATGATTCGAATAGAATCAGGAATAAAAATGTGATAACAAAGTTCATCAGGAATACAAGAAGGAGATTAAAAATCAGTTTACCGGAAAATATTGTTGAGGGAGAAGCAATCAGATGAAGTGTCATTGTAGTGCCGCGTTCCTCTTCGGAAACGAATGCGCGCGAAAGTCCGGACATAGCAGAAAAGAATATTACAACCCATAAAAGTCCGCCGGTTAAATACTCGGTAATCTTTTCACTACCAATAGAAAACATAATTACACTTATCGTAACCAAAATAAACATAGCAAGTGCGTTAATTGCATAACGTGTTCGCAATTCCGATTGCCAGTCTTTCTTAAAAAGTGAATATGCTTTCATAGTTTTTAATTTCTTTGCGTTCTTTGCGATTTACTCTGCGACCTTTGCGTGAAATTCTTAAAGATTATCACGCAGAGAACGCAAAGGTTCACGCTGAGCGCGTAGAGTTTCATTTATATTTTTCTATACTAATTATTTCTTTACATAATTTAAGATCAGAATCTTCGTTTGATGCTACTATTATTAAATTACTTTTAGCTTCCTCAGTTATTAGTTCGTAAACTTTTTCTTTTCCATCATTATCAAGATTAGAAGTCGGTTCATCAAGAATAATACATTGAGGTTTATGAAGTAAAGCGAAAATAAATTTTAACCGTTGTTTCATTCCGGATGAGTAGCCTCTTACAATATCATCTTTTCTATCAAACAGATTTAATTTACGAAATAAATAATCAGCACGTTCCTTATCATATTTTAATCCGCGAATATTCGAAAAATGAAAAAGATTCTCCTCCGCAGTAAATTCATCATACAGAAATAGATATGGTGCAACAAATCCAATATGATCGTGAAGTTTTTCAGGAATTAACACATTATCATTCAATTTATGGATTACTTTGCCTCGCGTGGGCGAAATAATATTTGCAATAATTTTTACAAGCGTTGATTTACCGGCTCCATTTGGACCGGAGATACCATATGCATTACCTGATGTGAATGAATAGTTAATTTCGCTAAAGACAAGACGTCTTCCGAAATACTTAACCAAATTTTCGAGTGATAAGCTGTAATTAGTCATTATAAACTACAAATTTACCTTTTTGAGTAGCATCGTCAGTTTTAACAATGTAAAAATAAACACCTGTGCCCAATTTTTTATTATTATTTCCTATTAAATTCCAGATAATCACTTTTTTATCCGACGTATATACTTTTAATTGACCGTTATAAACCAAATCCATATCAACCGAATAGACGTAAAGATCTGCAAATGAAGCAAAAGTATTTCCGGTTGGGATGTTTATATAAGAATGTTTTGAATATCTGAATGGTTGAGGAAAAGCATAATCAACTTCGGATGAAATAACATTACCAATAGGCGAATTGTTAAAAATATTCATCTCAGAAATCATCATGTCGTTATTGCTTTCCAGTTTTACAAAATAACCGGGTATAACATTCCTGAAACCATTACCGCCTTGATTAGAAAGAGTATATGTTATTTGAATTGTTTTTGTTGGATCATTAACGCCGCTGTTTAAGTCGCTATTCCCGACAATTGCTACAAAGGTATCTGCTCTTGTTGAATAATCGGTAAATAGAAGATAATTGAGCGATACTGCATTAGAAGCAATATCCATTTTGGTTTGAGGTTTATTAAAGGCAGAAGTCATGGCTGGTTTTATCAACGGATAGTTTTTTGCTTCCTCAAAATATTTATTGGGAACGGAATGACTCCCGGTAAAGTAGAGCCAGAGCCCAAAGAGTGTGAACTCATCTTTGAACATCGACTTATTCTCACCGATTGCATCTGCTATTGCGAACAGTGCTCTTTTATCTCTCATCAATTCCCATGTTCGTTTCAACACACCGAAACCAAATCGATCTTTAAGAAAAATATTCCACAGTGCTAAATTGTAACCGTTATTCTTAAAAAATGAATCGCCCGGTCGATCGGTGAACGAACGGATATAGTAATAGTAATCGTTGATAGAATCGAAGACAAATTCTTCCATTGCTGTTGAGGATAATTCGTGATAGAAAGTATCGTTAGATCTGTAAATGTAATTACCGATTTGTATAGCGTGATGCAATTCGTGAGCAACGGTTACACGTGCGCCATCAATCCCTTTAGTATTATGAGCAGAAAAATCATTATCAATAACAGTAAAACTTGTATAACGATTATTGGACAATTCATTTTCCAATTCTGTATATCCATAAAGTCCGGACGAAAGATTTGCTATATAGAAATCATACTTATCATCACCACCAGCGCCCAAATCACTCGGAGGAGGAGGATAACCGAGAATATTAACTTCATAATTGTAAGACGAATCGATAGCTTTTGCCAAATCATTCAAGTTATAACCCGGTGCATCAAAACCGGTTTTCTTGTAATGAATTCTAAATTTACCGGACGGAGTAACAAAGCTTGTATCCGCCTGAGGACGCGATAGTAAAGAGGATAGCACCTGTTTCTGTTTCGGATTGAACTTATCATAATTTATTTTTACTTCATTAACAATTCCAAAGCCACATTTTTCTTCTTTGGAGTTGGAGAATGTTAAAACACGAGACTGATCTTTAATATTATTGCCAAATGATTTGATCCTTAGAAACTCATTGTACAACGAGTCTAAATTCTGCGCATTTATAAAACTTGCGGAAATAAAACCAATTATCAAAAAAAAGTATTTATTCATTTAACTATTTTTGTTTTTACAAGATTATTTTCAGAGTAAATCAAAAATTCTTTACTGTCAATTAACCGATCGACAATATAACTATAGATGTTCTTGGATTCAAAAATGTCGGAAACATTTAATATTCTTCCCTGGTCTGAAATATCTATTCGTCTTAACTTCCCCTTATTCCTATCATATAAGAATAAGGAGTTTTCATTTTCCCCATCAAGATATTTCATTGAACCAATTAAGGGACTAAAATCTTTGAATGTAATTTTGTTTACCCGTTTTCTTATGTAAAGATAAAGGTCTGTGTTTTTTAAGTCTGAAAACCAACAAGCCGTTAAATTTTCGTTTATCGCATCATCTGTAAAACTCATAACGTCAGAGTAAATTTTCGTATTACCGGAATTTAATTTTGTAAAAAGTATTTCTTCACTTTGTACTTTACGATTGAATACGGATTTCCTAAACAAAATGTTGTTCTCGTTGCTGTTAATATGAAAAATTTCTTTATATAAATTGAATGCCAAAGAAGCAATCTCCACCCCAGAAGATATTTCTTCGGTTCCGGAACTTCGATACCGGAAATCCCTGAAGTCAAATGTTTCGATGTAAAGTTTATTGTTTATTTCAGGTAATACATAAATTGTCTGCATATCTTTTACACGATCGCTTGTAATCTTGAGATCATGAATCTTTCCGCCGGCATATAAAATTCTCTTAGATGATTCGAACCGCGAGAAATTAATTCTATGCAACTCAATAATATTTTCTCCTTTATTGTAAAAGTAAAAAGTTCTTGGCTCTCTGTTAACTTCATCCACAACAACATTCGAATAACTGCCCGATAAATTTTGATTGTAATAGGTATCAAAAATTCCTTTTCGCGATAGTAAGAAGTGAATCTTCATTTGTAAATTATCGAGAACATATATTCCCTTGATTCTTGAATTAGAAGAAGAAAAAGTCCCCACAATTCCATTTTCAACTAATGGAGCAATCGAAGCATTTTCAATGTTAGTAATCTTATCTATAATGTAAACGTAACCGGTTGTATCGAGTGCGGCTATTTTTCTTCCGCTTCTATCAATAAAGGAAGTTAGATCAACAATACCCTTTCTTTCCATATAAACAATCGGCGGATAAAATTCATTTGTGCTTTTAGCAAATAGCACAAACAACTTTCTCGATTCCTTGTTTACGAATGCAATATCATTATAACCGTCACCATTGAAATCAAGTATTGTGTACTTATCAGGTTTTTCAGGGGTTCTTATTGATATTCTTTTTTTGAAGGAAGAGACTGTATCCCCGGAGAAATATTCAAAACCATTTTTGCTTGTGAATATTAAATCAGAATATCCATCACTATTTAAATCTGCAATATGAAATTCATTGAGTTCATCTTTTAGTCCGATTGATCTTGCCGAATAAAAATTACCGGAACGATCGTTGTTAAAAATTATAATTGAGTTCTTTAGAAGGTCAACAGCCACAATATCGATATAACCATCATAATCCAGATCAACAAAACCCGAATATGAATACAAATTATTCTTATCAATAATTTGTTCAATCAGTTTAGATTTATCTTCTGATAAAATTGATAAGCCGTTAAAATTAGAACCCGACACCAAAATTTCTTGTCGTCCATTTTTATTAATATCTGCAACATCAATGCTGGATGGGTAGGAATCGAATTTAACTTTTGATAGAACAGAAATGCCACCGGATTTACTAAACGAGATAAATCCGGCTTCTCTATCCTTCCTTGAAATGTAAGCATATTTCTTACCGCGTGCATCATCGGAGCCGGCAACATGAATATCATATAATGCTGTTGAAGAGAATCGAGTTGCCGAACCAGTAAATTTATTCTTGTCCCACGAATATGATAAATAATTTTTATCGTTTTGATTAAACGTTATAAAGTCGCGCCAACCATCGGAATTAAAATCGATCGGAATAATTTTGGTTTGGTTAGATTTAACCAAAAAATCTTTGAATCCACAAAAGCCATTAACAGGAATTTGAGAATGAATTAGTGACGAAGAAAAAAAAGAAAGGATAAAAAATGAATTAACAATTATTCGATCTATTCTCAAGCCGTGCTTTTCTTCTTTTAAGAGCTTCATCAAAGCGGCGTTTTTCATCCTCGGTTTCTGGTATAATTTCAAATGTTTCAACTGGTTTTCCATTTTCATCAACACTAACAAAAGTCAAATATGCAGTATTGGAATGAATTCTTGTTCCTTCAACATGAGATTCAGTAAAAACTTTAACACCAACTTCCATTGATGTTCTAAATGCCCGGTTAACAGATGCAACCAAAGTTACCACATTACCAAGTTTGATAGGATGATGAAAATCAATTCTATCAACAGATGCAGTCACACACACCCTTTGTGAATGTTTGGACGATGCAAGTGCCGCACAAATATCAATCCAGTGCATCAACTGTCCCCCGAGTAAATTACCAAGCTGATTTGTATGGTGTGGAAGAACCAGCTCGGTCATTGTAACAATCGATTCACTTACAAACTTTCCTTTTCTTTTTTGTTCTGTATTCATTTTGAAGTTAATCTCGATTCAATTTCCTGTAATTCTTTTGCATTAGGATCATTTGGATATCTGCTTAAAAAAGTACTTATATCTGAAAGAGCATCATTATTAAGTCCTTTTTTTAACTCAATCTTAATTTTATTATAAAGTGCAAGAGGCGCAAACTTAGTATCATGAAAAGATTCGGTTACATATGAATAATATTTCATTGCTGCATATTCATATTCCATTTTCTGATATATGACAGCGCTATTATATTCTTTTTCTGCAAGTTTGTTATTCAGTTCCTTAATTTTTCTTTCTGCTTCTTCTACTTTGGGATTTGATGGAAAGAAATCTATAAATGCCTGAAATTCTTCAATTGCCTTTTTTGTATAGGATTGTTCTAACGGATAAGGCGGTGATAATTGATAGTACGATTCAGCCAACATAAACTGGGATTCGGGAACAAACGGACTTGCCGGAATATTACGAATTAACTTGCTGAATTCATAAGCAGCAAGAAGAAATTGACTTCTTTTGAAATATGTCATTCCAAGATAAAATTGTGCATCGTCACTGACTGAACTGGCGGGATATTGTAGAATTATATTCTGGAATTCATTAACTGCCAGTTCGTAATCTTCTTCGTTGTATAACTGCATTACATAATTAAAGTATTCTTCAGGGGTAAATTGTGATGTATCAACACTCGAAGAACACGCTGTAAATGCAAAAACTATTAAAAGGACCGCAAAAGATTTGATGTAGTTATTCAAAAATTTCTCCATAAAAAGCAGTTCAAAAATAAACAAAAATGATTTGCTGTGAAATATACTTTTTACTGCATTATCAAATATCTATTTGCTTCTAACAGTAAAAAATAAAATAATTGTAACGATTAAAGTACCCACAACAATAATTGGTTCCAGAAGATTTGAAAAAATTGGCAACTCCGGCATTGGGGCTCGGGTAAAAGAAATTTCCGGATTTTCAATTTTATTTATACTATCTACTTCGATGGTATCTTTATGCGCTACATTTAAGTCATAAGTTTTAATCTCTGTTCTGTCCGATAAAACCAGATCCGCCTCAAGATAGATTGTTCGTTCCATCAATAAATCGCCAAAGAAACCATCCTTAAAAGGATTAGAATAATCCACTCTTATATTTTTGATAATATGTTCAAGTTTATCGGCGCTAAAATCAGAATCTTTAATTGAAATACCATTCCTTACATAAGAACTTATCACGTTCGATTTCAAAAAAGAAAATGAATCCGGTGACTTATATAGAAAGGAATATGTGATGTTTTTATTTTTAATGATGGATTCGGCTTTTAATACAGACCGGTCGATAAGATTATAAATTAAATCGAGATTGGTTTTTGTTTGCGACAAAAGAGGTAAAGAAAAAACCAGTAGAGCAACAAATATCAGAATTATACGTTTCAAATTAATTTATAGTCTATAAGTGATATTTCAAATTATAGAATCGGCTCGGTAAATTCAAACTTAACGATCAATAAAAGAAATAAAAACAGCGATGCCCAAATTTGAGCCATCGCTGATTAGTTTATAAATATTAAATGATTACCTTCTTCCCGCAGCAATTTCTTTTAATCTTTCAATTCGCTCTTCAATCGGCGGATGCGTAGAAAATAATTTCATCATAGATCTACCACTCAATGGATTAACAATAAACATGTGAGCTGAAGAAGCTCCGGCATGTTCCATAGGTAACATTTTATTTGCCTGACTAAGTTTATTAAGTGCATTAGCCAATCCTAATGGTTTACCGGAAATTTGGGCGCCCCCTTCGTCAGCCATAAATTCACGCGAACGAGATATTGCCAGCTGAATTAGGACTGCTGCAATAGGAGCAATAATTAAAAGCGCTAATTCATAAAATGCATTTCCACCTCTGTCATTATCTCTACTGCTTCCACCAAACATAGCTGCATATCCAGCCATCCTCGCAATAAATGTAATTGTTCCAACAAGTGTTGCTGCAATAGTACTAACAAGAATATCTCTGTTTTTTATATGGGATAATTCGTGAGCGATCACTCCTTCCAATTCTTCTTTATTTAGAATGTTCATTATTCCTGTTGTTACTGCTACAGCTCCGTTCTGAGGGTTACGTCCTGTAGCAAATGCATTAGGTGTGGGGTTTTCCATTATATAAACTTTCGGCATCGGCAATTCTGCTTTAGAAGCAAGTCTTTCTACCATATCATAAAGTTGCGGAAATTCTTCGCGTGTAACCTGACGAGCGCGGTACATGGTAAGTACTATTTTATCAGAAAACCAGTAAGCACCGAAATTCATTGCAAGTGAAAATATAAATGCCATCATCATACCTTGCTGTCCGCCCAAAACATTTCCAACGAACAGAAAGAGTACCGTCATAAGTGTCATTAATATTACTGTCTTAAATCCGTTCATTTTTACTCCTCATTTTTTCTTTTCGAAATTTATCTAAAGTTTGTCAATTCTAACAGAAATTAGTTATTAATTGTTCCTTTAATAAGATTTAAGAGTCGAATAAATTTATATATAGAGAACTACCTTGCCTTTCAAACCAATAATCTTTAAAATCGAACGTCAATTTGGAAGAAATATGAAAAAAATTTGGTTTATTCTCTTAATAATAACCACATCATTATATTCTCAAAGCACATATAAATTTTTAAATCTCGATACAAGTCCTAAAGCAGCAGCCATAGCTGGAAGTTTTGTATCAAACAATGATGACCCAAATGTGGTTTTTTACAACCCGGCCGGAATAAATTTATTAACCGACTCTCCAATTTCTTTTTCATTCCTAAAACATTTAATGGATATTAATTCAGCATCATTGGTTTACTCAAGAGAATTTGAAAGCTTAGGAAGATTCAGTGCCGCGGTTAAGTATATCAATTATGGCGAGTTTACTAAAGCAGATGCTAATGGTGTTAAATATGGAAATTTTGGTGCAGGTGATGTCGCTTTTATGATTGGATATGGTAACAAGCTCGATGATAATTTTTATTATGGTGCTAACGTTAAATTTATTTATTCCGGTATTGAAGATTACTCATCTACTGCTTTAGGTGTTGATTTAGGTCTGCATTACGAATTGCCTGAATCGAAATGGAATTTTGGGTTTTCAGTTTTGAATTTGGGTGGACAAATTTCTTCTTATCTTGATAAAAAAGAAGAGTTACCGCTAGATATCAGACTTGGTTTTTCAAAGCAACTTGAAAATTTACCGTTTCGTTTCTATTGGTCGTTTAATAAATTGAATGAGAAACAAGACAATTTTTTTCAACGCTTTAGTCAAATAACATTAGGCGGAGAATTTAAGTTAGGTCCGAGTTTTAGATTAAGATTTGGTTATGACAACGAAAAGCGAAAGGAATTGAAAATTGGAACTACCGCTGGTTTAGCCGGTTTTAGTATTGGATTAGGATTTAATGTAAGCACTTATGTAGTTGATTATGCGTTTTCATCATTAGGTTACATTGGATCAATTCATCGCTTCGGGATATCAACTAATCTATAATTAAGAATTGCGAATTGAGAATTGCGAATTGGGTAATAAACTTGTTTGAATTCTCAATTCTCAATTATCTTCTGTATGGTGTTTTAAGATATTGCCTTGCCAGCGAATGCGAATTATTTCTCTCTTTTAGTTTAAGTACTTCGTTGTAATACTTAATTGCTTTATCTCGCTGACCCATTAAATCGTACAATTGCCCCAGATATAGGACGGTATTAATAAGAAAGCCGGATTCTTTACCTTTATCTATTTCTCTCGAAAGTTTTTCAGATATTTCAAAATAATATGCAGAGGAATCCACTATATTCCGATTCTTAAATTCTTGCCCAATATAATATGAGGCTTCTCTTTTATACCGCTTATTGTAACCGGGTAAACCCTTTTCTGCTTTATTAAAAATATCGCGGAAAGTTTTTACAGCTTCGGTATAATTATTTTCCTTTACATAAGTAAGCCCATAATATTTTTGGAAGTTTGGATTGTTAGGAAAATCTCTCAATAATGCTCTTCCCCATCTGCGGGATTCTTCCATATTTTCTTCGAACTGGAAATAGAGTTTTTGAAGAAAATGTCTTGATTCAATAAGAGTATATCTTCCATTTAATGCAACAAACTCAAGTTCTTTTAGTCCCTTTTCCTTATCTCCTTTAGGGAAAAAGATCATGAACGGTTTTACTACCGGATATTTTTTAGGTATTACATCGGCATAATAGTGGTAGATACCAAAGCCAAGTTGCACATCAACATTTTTAGGATCAACTTCGTAGGATTTAAAGACCAAATTAAGTCCATCTTTGCCGTCAAGAGCTGCTTTGAACCAACTTTCCCTAATTGCTAAGAGTTGCCCTCTAAAGCCCAATGCTCCACCCTTAAAGAACATAGCGTCTACATTTCTGCTGTTTTTGTCCAGAATATCATCGCACATATCAATTACTTCTTCCAACTGATCATAAAATTTATCATCCATACTTTCGTCTTCTAAATCAAGTAAAATTCTCCACCAAGTTATCATTGCCTTAAAAAACTTACCCGATGGATGAGTTGGATATTCTTTAACAATTTTATCAAAAGTTTTTTCTGCCTTATCAAGTTCAATACTGTAGATCTGGTTGATTCCGGCTTTCACAAGGGAATCGTGCTTAACCCAATCGTAGTTTTGGGAATAAGTCACTACAAAAGGAAAGATTAGTAATATGTAAAATAATTTTGATTTCATTAAATCATTAAACTATTTAGTCATTTGATTAAGTTCCGCGGTTAATTGGCAAAAATAAATCTACCTTATCATTATTTTTTCTTAGGTCTATACATATCCGTTGCATGACCATAGAATAATTCAGCTGCAAACATCATTGTTTCTGATAAAGTAGGATGCGGATGAATCGTTAGCTCAAGGTCTTTTACAACAGCTCCCATTTCAATTGCGAGTGTTCCTTCTGCAATCATATCGCCGGCGCCAACACCAACGATTGCAACACCAAGGATTCTTTCGGTTTCAGGTTCAATAATAAGTTTTGTCATTCCGTCGTTTCTGTCTAATGTAGTAGCGCGTCCGCTTGCCGCCCACGGGAATTTAGCAACTTCGACTTTAATTCCCTTTTCACGCGCTTCGGTTTCTGTCAACCCTGCCCATGCAATTTCCGGATCTGTAAATACAACAGCGGGAATCGCATTCGGTTCGAATGCAACCTTATGCCCAAGAATCGCTTCAACAGCAACTTTTCCTTCAGCAGCAGCTTTATGTGCAAGCATTGCACCACCAACTATATCACCAATCGCATAGATGCTGGGATCGTCCGTTTTCAACTGCTTATCAACAACAACAAATCCGCGTTGATTAACTTTTACTTTAGTGTTTTCTAACCCGAGTCCAGATGTAACGGGTTTTCTTCCAATCGAAACCAGAACTTTATCAAATGTCTGTTCGGGTTCAGTAACATTCTTACCTTCCAGTTTAACAACTACTGATTTACCTGTGTCTTTTAATTCAACTACCTTTGTTTCCGTATAAACTTTATCAAGAATTGTTTTCAATCTTCTCTCCAGCACTGCAACTAAGTCGCGGTCTGCACCGGGCAATAATCCGGGTAACATTTCAACAACTGTTACTTTGCTTCCGAGTGCTGCATAGACCGTACTCAATTCCAAACCGATGTATCCACCGCCAATCACTAATAATTTTGCCGGGACGTCATTAATTTCGAGTGCAGAAGTTGAATCCATCACTCTTGGAGAATCAACCGGAAATCCGGGTATAGTTGCCGGAACCGAACCTGTTGCAAGAATTGCTTTTTCATAGATTACTTCTTCTATTGTCCCATCAACTTTAGCAACCGAAAGAGTGTTAGAGTTTACAAACGAAGCTTTACCATTTATATAATTTACTTTTCTCTGTTTACAAAGCTGACCCAATCCACCAGTTAATTTATTAACCACGCCATTCTTAAAATCGCGGATTTTATTCAAATCAATTTTCGGTTCACCGAATTCAACGCCCCACTTTTTTGCTTCTTCAGCTTCGTGAATTAATTTAGCAATATGAAGCAATGCTTTAGAAGGAATACATCCGCGATAAAGACAAACACCACCGGGATTTTTTTCGAGATCGATTAATGTTACATTCATACCTAAGTCTGCAGCAAGAAATGCAGCAGCATATCCGCCCGGTCCGCCTCCAATAACTGCTAATTGAGTATTTGTTGACATAAAACTCTTTCCAATTGTTCTTATTAATTAGTGGTTCAAAAATAGTAAAATCGAATGAAATAACTTATCGGATATATTTCGCTTTCGGGTTTTATTGTTTGGTTGGTGGTTCAATTATTAATAACTCGTTTCAATTTTTGAAAAAAATTTATTCAAAAAATTTTTTCAGTACACTTACAACGATTTGTCTTGCACCAAAATATCCGAATGCTATATTAGTCGATAAAAATTCTACGTTTATATCTATTATAGATTAGTCAAATTATTATGTGCCATTCTATCTCTAACGAAAAATATCTTTCTAAAAAAATAAATTCATTCTTTAAGAGTTTTTTGATAAAAATGAATCAGGATAATTGATATGAAGCAGTTAATTTTATTTTTGTTTATTTGTATCTCCATCAATGCACAAAACAGTACAACAGCAAAAGAATTAATTCCACACTTAATTAAAAAAGGTTACACAACACAATTAATTGTTGACGGAAAACCATTTATTGTGCTTGGAGGTGAACTTGGCAATTCTTCATTTACTAGTCTTGAATATATGGAACCTATCTGGCCCAAATTAAAAGCAATGAATTTGAATACAGTTCTTGCACCAGTTTACTGGGAACTGATTGAACCGGTGGAAGGCAAATTCGATTTTGAATTGTTCGATAAATTAGTAAATGAAGCAAGGAAGAATGATCTAAGACTTGTTCTACTATGGTTCGGTTCATGGAAAAACAGTATGTCGAGTCATGCACCATCATGGGTTAAATTAAACCAATCAAGGTTTCCGCGCATCAAGGATGATAAAGGAAAAAGTCACGAAATACTTACACCTTTCAGCGAAGAAAATCTGAAAGCAGACTTAAGAGCATTTCAGGCATTGATGAAACATATAAAGGAAATTGACGTTGATACACACACTATTATAATGATTCAAACAGAAAATGAAATTGGAATGCTTCCTACTGCGCGCGATTATCATCCATTAGCAAATAAAAAATTTGAGGAGCGCGTTCCGGCAGAGTTGATGAGCTACTTAGTAAAGAACAAAAAAAATCTTGTACCGGAATTTTTAGAAGTGTGGGGGAAAAATGGTTTTAAAGAATCAGGAACATGGGAGGAGATTTTCGGTAAAGGACTTCATACAGATGAAATTTTTATGGCATGGTATTATGCAAAATTTACAAATACAATTGCAGAAGCCGGCAAGTCAATTTACTCATTGCCAATGTTTGTTAACGCTGCATTAAATCGCCCGGGTCGTTTACCGGGTTCGGGCTATCCAAGCGCCGGACCATTACCACACTTAATGGATATCTGGAAAGCCGGTGCACCTTCTATCGACTTTTTATCACCCGATTTTTATTTCCCAAATATTAAACACTGGAGCGATCTTTATACCCGTCAGGGAAATCCTCTCTTTATTCCAGAGCATGCATTCGATAAAACTGTTGCAGCTAAGGCTGCTTTTGTTCTCGGACATTATGAAGCGATTGGCTTCTCACCTTTTTCTATTGAATCGACTGATCATCCGGAGAACGAACCGATCGGTAAAGTATATAACCTGATTAAACAACTAACACCAATTATTACAGCAAATCATGGAGTTAAAAAAATTGAAGGAGTTTTGTTCGATAAGGAAAATCAGGAAACCGTTTTTACGCTTGGTGATTATGAATTTACAGCCAAGCATAGTTACACGCTTGGATACGAAGCCAATTCCAAAAATGAAACGTGGGAATCATCAGGGGCAATTATTATTCATACAAATCAAAATGAATTTTATGTTGCCGGGTCCGGAGTTGTGCTGACATTCAAAAACATAAAGAATCCAAACCTAACTGTTGGTTTGCTGAAAGTTGATGAAGGAAAATTTGAAAACGGTAACTGGAAAGTAATTCGGCATATGAACGGCGATCAGACTCATCAGGGAAGACACGTGCGTGCATTTGTTAATGATTTTTCTATTCAGCGATTTGAGTTATATAACTATGAATAAATTATTCATAATTATTGATGAATTAAAAGTGGTAATGAATTAATGAAATTTCAAAAAGTCATCGGGATATTATTCGTAATTCTCATTTCTAATTCAGTAATTCAAAATTTATCCGCACAACGAAAAACATGGATTGCTGATAACGGTAATGGGACATATACAAATCCAATCTTCTTCGATGAATTTTCTGATCCGGATTTAATTCGTGTGGGAGATGACTACTACCTGACCGGAACAACGATGCATGCAATGCCCGGCTTGCCGGTTCTTCATTCCAAAGATCTTGTCAATTGGAATTTTGTAAGCTATGCAATGGATAAACTCGATTTAGGACCTGAGTTTAGATTAGAGAACGTACAAGAAATTTACGGTCAGGGAATTTGGGCTCCTTGTTTGCGTTATCATAACGGTAAGTTTTATATCTGGTCAAATGTTAACAGAAAAAAAACTCAACTGTTTACTGCTTCCAATCCGGCTGGTCCATGGCAACATTACGAAATGAAAGTCTCGCTGCATGATCTCTCGGTATTATTTGACGATGACGAAAAAGTTTATGTAGTATGGGGATATGATGAAATTCGATTAGCAGAATTAACTGACGATTTATTAGACATAAAACCGGGCACGGAGAAAGTAATTATTCCAAAAGGAAGCGGTGCCGGTGAAGGTTCTCATTTTTATAAAATTGATGGAAAATATTTTATAACATCCACTAATTGGGATCCTGTCTGCTATCAGGTATGTGCCCGTGCAGATAATCCATACGGACCTTATGAAATTACAACAATAAGCGCAGAAGAAAATTTAGGAATTGGAACCGGTTGGCGTTTGCCTTATTCAGAAAAAGAAAAAAAGTTTTTGGAATTTCCGCCGCCGGAAAATCATGTTGGTTGCATAACACTTCATCAGGGTGGAATTGTTCAAACACAAACCGGCGAATGGTGGGGATTTTCGATGATGGATCATAACTCCGTCGGAAGATTGTTATGCTTATCACCTATTACATGGGAAAACGGTTTTCCATATTTCGGGTTACCCGGCAATTTAACACGCACACCGCGAACATGGATTAAGCCGAACACCGGATTTACTACAACCCCCACAGCACCATATGAACGAAGTGACGATTTCTCAGATTCCAAACTAAAACCGATTTGGCAATGGAATCACGTCCCGGTTGATAAAAATTGGTCTTTATCAAAACGGAAAGGTTACTTGTGTTTGAAATCTCTTCCGGCAGAAAATTTTTGGTTTGCAAGAAATTCACTTACTCAAAGAGCAATCGGACCCGAATCAATTGCAACAGCTGAACTCGATTTTTCAGAACTAAAAATTGGAGATGTTGCCGGACTTGCACTTTTAAATTATCCGTATGCATGGATTGGTATTAACAGAAATAATAATGGTTACGAGCTACAACAATTTGATCAACGAACAAATGAAATCTCACATGTTAAAATAGATGTCCGAAAAATATGGTTACGTGCAGAATGCAATTTCGATACTGAGTTTGCAAAGTTTAGTTACAGTATTGATGGCAAAACTTTTCTACCAATAGGCGAAAGATTTATTATGGCATTCCAGTTAAAAACATTTCAAGGAGTACGATTCGCATTATTCAATTACAACACAAAAGGTATTGAAGGAGGTATCGCCGCTTTCAATTCTTTTGATCTTTACGAACCACGCCCATATGGATTAACAAAACCTATTCCTTATGGTAAAATAATTGAACTGAAAAATCTTTCTGATAGCACCGTACTTGTTAACTGGAAAAGTTTCTTGCGACCGGTTCCGGCAAATCACGAATTGGCAAAAAGCCAAGCTTCGCATTTCAAAGTAATTGATAAAGGAAATGGAAGAATTGCACTTCAGTCTGTTATTGATGGGGGTTTCGTAACAGTTAGGGATAATGGACGAATGAGTGAAGTCCGAATTGAACAAAATCACGAAGGAGATGCTACAACATTTCAATGGATTGATATGCTTAAAGATGATTTAATGTTATTGTCGCTCAAAACAAATCGTTACTTGTTTGTTGACCCTAATGCCGGCAGTCTTTGCTCTGCGGATGCTCGCGGAGCCAGACCGGATAGGAAAGACGGTTCATGTTTTATATGGAAAATTATTAACAATTAATGATTCGAGGAAATTTTTAAGATTATCATTATTTGTCATATGAGCAAAGCGAAATATCTAATCGAAAGGAAACTTTAACAAACTATACAAAAAGTTTTTCTACTTATTAATGAGATCAATAATGAAAGAAAATTCAATAGTCCGGAAATGCAAAAAAATTATTCATAGTACTCTGGTTATAATTATTATAAGCCATATTCTTTTCCCATTAAAAACTTATTCTCAAACAGTGAATGTTAGCGGTAAAATAACGGCATCATCCGTTGGTGTGCAGAACGCTTCAGTTACTTTAATTAATGAAGCTGATACTACTAAAAAATATTACGCGACAACAGATAATGAAGGAAACTTTAACATAGGAATTATAACATCGGTCAGTCCCGATATAAATAATATCCCTTCGGAATTCCAACTTGAACAGAATTATCCAAATCCATTTTCAGAATCCACTGCAATTGTTTATAAGCTGAACAAACAAATCGATGTGCAACTTAGAATCTACGATATGCTTGGAAGAGAAGTACGAAAATTTAATTTTGAGAATCAAACCTCAGGTATTCACGGTGTACATTGGGATGGACGAAACAACTACGGCGGAAAACTTTCACCGGGTGTGTATTTCTATCAATTGGTTTCAGGAAACAATTCCATTACAAAAAAAATGATCTTCGGTTCTAACCGTCAGGGCAACTTTACATTACCGAATTTCGTTTCCTCTTCATTAAACGAATCAAAGTATGAAACCGGTTCTGTACAAAGCGGTAATTACAAAATAAAAATTGAAAATCTGCTTAATACTTTTCCGCAAATCGTTTCAAAACAAATTAATAATGTAGCAGTAAGAAGAGATACGACAATAAACATAAGTTTAGAGACAGTAGATGCAATACCGGTCGTTACTGTATACAAAGATAGCACACAACAAATTATAAGAGGATTTGGAGCTGCAAATATTGTTGGCTGGCGACCCGATATGACCTCATCACAAATAACCAAAGCATTTGGAACCGGTGATGGACAAATCGGATTCTCATTACTCCGCTTACGTGTTCCTTACAGCGGAACAGATCAGGATTTTAGTTTTCAGGTGCCAACTGCAAAGACCGCACATCAAATGGGAGTTACAATTATTGCATCTCCATGGACTCCTCCGGCAAGTATGAAAACCAACAATAATATTGTTGGCGGAAGATTGAAAGAATCCTCTTATGCAGCTTATGCGGCTCACTTAAAATCCTTTGTTGATTATATGGGAAGAAACAGTGTCCCGATTTATGCCATATCTGTTCAGAACGAACCCGATGTTCAGGTTACATACGAATCGTGTGATTGGAACGCTGCCGAGATGACAAAATTTCTTAAAGAGAATGGCGCATCAATCGGAACTAAAGTAATTGCGCCTGAATCATTCAACTTCAACAAAACTATTTCAAATTCTTTTCTTAATGATCCTGATGCAGAAAAAAATGTTTATATAATCGGCGGTCATCTTTACGGCGGCGGATTGGAAAGTTATCCGCTTGCTGCAAGCAAAGGAAAGGAATTGTGGATGACAGAATATCTCGATCTCGATACTTCATGGACGGCTAATTTAGGAACCGGAACACAAATACAAAATTGTATGAATGTAGGAATGAATGCATATATATGGTGGTACATTGTAAGATATTACGGACCGATTCATGAAAATGGTTATGTTACCAAACGCGGTTATGTGATGTCTCAATTTGCAAGATTTATAAGACCGGGTTACTATAAAATTAAATCCACTCCACCAATCAGAAATATAAATGTTACTGCATACAAAGGTGATGCTTCAAAGATTGTTGTTGTTGCAAATAATATTACATCTTCGCCAATAATTTATTCGTTCGATCTTCCCGGTACAAACTTAAATTCTTTTTCATCATACACTACAACAAAGGATAAGAGTTGTCTTAAAGGGAAAGATATTCCAGTTATAAATGGAAAAATTACAGTTATACTCGAACCATCGAGCATTACAACTTTTGTTTCTAATTAACTTTTATTTTCGAGTTCGAGATGGTAAAGAGGATTTTTAATTTTTTATTTTGTTTGTTAGTTGCTGCAACAATTAATTCAGCACAGTCCCCTTCTTTCAAAACCTTTATGAACCCGGTGATTCCCGGCGATCATCCTGATTGCACATTAACAAAAGTTGGAAACCATTTCTACACAACCGGTTCTTCATTTAATCCAACACCTGTTATTTATCACTCAACAGATTTAGTTCACTGGGAAGCAATTGCTCAACCGGTTAGTGCTGCATGGTCCGGATATGGCGATGAACCAGCCGGCGGATGCTGGGGAGGACAGGTTGTATTCTACAATAATAAGTGGTGGCATTTTTTCTCGCGTTCCAATAGAATGTATTTTACTACAGCAGATGATATTAGAGGAACATGGACTTTACCAACTCTAATGAATACACCTGCTCAAGTTCCCGGGTTAGGTTACGACAATTCCATTTTTATTGATGATGACGGCAAATGGTATTTACTTGTTAAAAATGGTCAGGTTAATAATTGGATCGTTCAACTTGGTAATGATGGTCAACCACAAGGAGCTATTTATGATTTAAGATGGCTCAACCCCGCACCGAATTATCCTTTCAGCTGGGCGGAAGGTCCTGTTATGTGGAAGTATAAAGGTTACTATTATTATTCATTTGCGCGTAATGTTTCCGGCGGACAAAAAGTTTTTAGAAGCAATCGATTAACCGATGATCAAAATGCCTGGGAAAACCTTGGTGACTTTTTTAATGAAAATGATCCGTTGAAATCTTATGCATTGTTTCAAGGACCAAATCATAGTTCGGCTGTTGTTATGATTGATGACAGTACACATTGGGTCGTTCATCCCCTATGGCGTAATGCAAATAATAATGAATGGTATGGCCAAGGTCGACAGGGTTTATTAAATCAGGTAAGGTATGATGCAAACTTAAAGCCGACTGCGGATTATCCAATCAACGTTCCGAAAGATGCGCCTAAATTGCCTAGTAGTGGAATTCCATGGATGGTTCCACACTCCGATTTTTTTGATTCAGAAAAATTAAATCCGGAGTGGTCCTTCCTTGGCTTTACACCGGAAAGTTCATGGTCGCTTACAGAACGATCAGGATGGTTTAGATTATCACCTAAACGTAAAGCAAATACTATAATTAAAAATGATGGTGAGCATTATTACTCGCTAATCACAAAATTGGATTTCAATTCTCAGTCGCCAAATGACCTTGCCGGAATTTGGATCTTTAACGGCAAACAAACTCTCTTTGCAAAACTTTTTAGTTCTGTTGATAGTATGGGTAACAAAGTTATCGGTTTTAGTTACAAAACAATTTATCATGAAATCAAAAATCCGAACACAAATGATAATGTAGTTTTACTGAAACTTGTTAGAGTCAATCATGTATTGACAGGTTACTTTAGTCTTGATGGATATAACTGGATACAGGTTGGTAACAGCATTGATGTTACTGATATGGATGGATTTCAATCTGATTACAATTCATGGACTGGTAACCGACAGGGATTGTTTGTACAAGGACATAATTCTGCTTACTTCGATTACTACATCTATCGCGATGCATACACCCCTATAATGGCAGAAAAACCGGCAAATCAATTCGGAACCTCTCCCCCATCAAGACCAAGTGTAATTCGTTTTCTTGATAACATAGATAATGATGATTGGGCATTATATGCCGGTGTTGAATTCGGAAACAATCAGTACGTTAAAAAACCTGATTCACTAATTATTTTTGCATCGTGCGGTTCTTCAGGTGGAACAATAGAAGTCTGGCTCGATTCAATTGATTCAAGTAACAAAATTGCTGAATGTGTTATTACAAATACAGGTGACTGGAATACATATAAAACTTTTGCAGCTAAAATTTTAAAACCCGTTTCCGGTAATCATGATGTTTATCTCAGGTTCAAAGGAAATGGTACTGAAAAACTTTTTATGGTTCAGTGGATCAAATTTATTGATAACACACCACCTACATCTATATATGAAAACGGGAACACTCAATTGCCAGATAAATATATTTTAGAACAAAACTACCCAAATCCTTTCAATCCAACTACCACAATCAAATACACAATTCCATTTCCCGGGACGAGGAATGTATCGTCCTTACAAAAAGTTATATTAAAAATATATGATTTATTAGGAAGAGAAGTTACAACGCTGGTGGATGAATATAAACCGGAAGGGGTTTATGAAGTAACCTTCAATGGTTCCGCTTTGACTAGCGGTGTGTATTTTTACAGACTTATAGTAGAAGGTTCTTCACAAACAAGAAAAATGTTGTATTTAAAATAAACCCCTCTATAATTATGTAAAACCTCATCCTTCCAGTGATAATAAGAATGGATTTTCGAGAGCATTTATTACCCAATTCAAAAATCTTATCGCATCAGCGCCATCAATTATTCTGTGATCATATGAAAGAGAAAGAGGCATCATCAATCTTGGTTTGAACTCTCCATCAATGTAAACGGGTTCGTAAGATGATTTGGATACACCGATTATTGCAACTTCCGGTGAGTTTACGATAGGTGTAAAATAAGTTCCGCCAATTCCTCCAAGATTGGAAATTGTGAAGCAACCTCCTTGCATCTCTTCAAGAGAAAGTTTTTTGTCGCGTGCTTTTTTACTTATTTCATTCAACTCAACGGAAATTTGTGTTATGTTTTTCTTATCAACATCACGTATGACCGGAACTAACAAACCTCTGTCTGTATCAACCGCAATCCCAATATTGAAATATTTCTTATAAACAATTTCATTCTTTTCCATATCAACACTTGAATTGAACTGCGGAAAAACTTTTAGTGCAGATGCAATTACTTTAAGCAGAATTCCAGTAACAGTAAGTTTACCGCCGGCTTCTTCTACTTTTTTACCAAATTGTTTACGAAGTTTTTCAAGTTCGGTAATGTCAGCTTTATCAAATTGTGTTACGTGCGGTATAGTTGCCCATGCATAACTTAAGTGTTCAGCAGTTTTACGTCGAATATTACTCATCGGTTGACGATCAATTTCACCCCACTTGCTGAAATCGGGCAGAGTTTCTTTTGGAATTGAAACGCCACCGCCAACAATTCCACCTTTTTGAATTTGCTGATTGAGATTTTTTGCGAATGATTTTACATCTTCAATCGAAATTCTTCCACCGGGTCCGCTGCCTCTAACTGTGTTAATATCAATGCCAATTTCCCGAGCAAATCTTCTAACAGACGGAGCTGCTGGAACAACAACTTTGGAAATATCTTTAGGAACAGAAATTGTCTGCGGCATATGCGTATGTTCTTTTTGAAGAACCGGTTGACGGTTTTCAGTAATCTGTTGAATGCTTTTATCAGATGCTGTATCAATAACTTTAGCTGAGAATTTTTCTTCCACCAGTTTTGATTCATTCTCAATTCTCAATTCTAAATTCTCAATTACAAAGGCTACCGAGCCAACCGGTACTTTATCGCCATCCTTTACTTTAACATCTTTGACTAAACCCTCAACCTCAGACGGAACTTCTACAGTTGCTTTATCAGTTTCTATTTCCAGTACAATCTGATCCTTTGCAATTTTATCACCCGGCTTAACCAATACTTTTGTTATTTGTGCTGATGAAATATTTTCTCCAAGTGTAGGAATCTTGAACTCGTAAATAGCTGGTGATTGGTGATTAGTGATTGGTGGTTTGCTCTCTGAAACAGGTTGTTTTTCAATTTTAGGAGTTTCTGTTACTTCATTTTTAGTATCAACAACAGGTAACTGAGAAGAGGCGGCTGATTGCTCGGATTCAACTTCGATCGAAATTAATGGCTCTCCAACCTCGGCTTTAGTTCCTTCCTTTACAAAAACTTCCTTAACTTTTCCGGCAAACTCGGATGGAACTTCAACTGTAGCCTTATCGGTTTCAATTTCTACAACCACCTGATCCTTTGCGATTGTATCTCCGGGTTTAACCAACACTTTGATAACATCGGCATTATTAATTCCATCACCTAAAAATGGTAATCTAAAATCTACTGTCATTTTATTCCCTTTTATATTCTTCTTCAGTTAAAGTGAAGAATTTCTTCAAAAATTATTTACAGATTCCGAAACCCGACAAATCGGGATTCGGAATGACAATAATATTAATTATGCTTTAGCCGGATTTGGTTTATCCGGATTAATTCCTAATTCTTTCTGAGCTTTTTTAACTACTTCCGTTTTAATTTTCCCTTCCTTAGCAAGAGAATGAAGTGATGCGTAAACAATATGTTTGGCGTCCACTTCAAAGAAATCTCTTAATGAAGTTCTTCCTTCGCTTCGGCCATATCCATAAGTTCCTAACGAATGAAGCGTTCCGGGGAGCCATTTAGCAAGAGCATCACTCGATAATTGAACATAGTCTGATGCTGCAACAAATACACCGCTTTCACCATTTGTTACTTCCGCAATGTAAGGAGTTTTAGCTTCTTTATCGGGATGCATCATGTTCCAACGCTCAGTTTCCTGTGCATTGAGGTGAAGATTCTTATAACTTGTTACACTCCAGATATCTGTAGCAACATTGTAACCTTTCTCTAACTTTTCTGCTGCTTTTATTACTTCATTCAATATAGTTCCGCTTCCGAGTAAATGAACTTTACCTTTGGCATTCTTAAGATCACTCTTCTTAAATCTGTACATTCCCTTTAATATTCCGTCTTTAACATCTTTCGGCATTTCGGGTTGCGGATAATTTTCGTTCATCACAGTTATATAATAAAATATGTTTTCCTGTTTTTCATACATACGGTAAATTCCATCGCGGATAATTACGGCAAGTTCGTATGCAAATGCCGGATCGTAAACCATTAGATTAGGTATTGTATATGAAAGGAGCAGACTATTTCCGTCCTGATGCTGCAAACCTTCTCCGGCAAGCGTTGTTCTACCGGCAGTAGCACCAAGTAGAAATCCTTTGCATCGCATATCTCCGGCAGCCCATGCTAAATCTCCAATTCTCTGGAAACCAAACATTGAGTAGAAAATAAAAAATGGGATTGTATTTATTCCATGTGTTGCATAAGCAGTTCCCGCAGCAATGAATGAGGACATTGATCCGGCTTCTGTTATTCCTTCTTCAAGAATCTGCCCGTTCTTTGCCTCTTTATAATAGAGTAAACTATCCTTATCAACCGGTTCATATAATTGCCCGACATGAGAGTAAATTCCTATCTGACGGAACAGTGCTTCCATACCAAATGTTCGTGCTTCATCTGGAACAATAGGAACAATTAAATGACCAATTTCTTTATCACGCAATAACTTCGAAAGGATACGCACGAATACCATTGTCGTAGAGACATCGCGTCCTTCAGTTCCTTTATAAAACTCTTCGAATACTTCTTCCGATGGAGTCTTTACGGGTGATGCTTTTACAACTCTTTTAGGAACGTATCCGCCGAGTTGTTTCCTTCTCTCTTTTAAGTAAATAATTTCAGGGCTATCTTCAGCCGGTCGGTAGAAAGGTGCTTTAACAACTTCGTCGTCACTTATGGGAATTCCAAAACGTGTTCTGAATTCTTTTAACTCATCTTCATTTAATTTTTTCTGCTGATGTGTAATATTTTTTCCTTCACCGGCTTCACCTAATCCATAACCTTTAACAGTCTTTGCAAGAATTACAGTTGGTGCATCTTTATGTTCAAATGCAGCTTTGAATGCCGCATAAACTTTTTCGGGATCGTGTCCGCCGCGCTTCATTTTCTCAAGAGTTTCATCGGAATATTTTTCAACAAGTTTTAGAAGCTCCGGATATTTTCCGAAGAAATTTTCACGAATAAATTTACCACCGCGAACAATATAATTCTGAGATTCACCATCAATTATTTCATTCATTCTTTTTACAAGCAGACCTGTTTTATCTTGGTCGAGAAGCGGATCCCAATCGCTGCCCCAAATAACTTTAATAACATTCCATCCTGCACCGCGGAAATTTGCTTCAAGTTCCTGAATAATATTTCCATTACCACGAACCGGTCCATCAAGTCTTTGCAGATTACAATTGATAACAAAAATTAAATTATCAAGTTTTTCTCTTGCTGCAAGTGAAATGGCACCAAGAGTTTCCGGTTCGTCTGTTTCTCCATCACCAAGGAACGCCCAAACTTTCTGATCAGTATGTTGTTTTAGTCCCCGGTCTTCTAAGTATCTTAAAAACCTTGCTTGATAAATTGCCTGAATTGGTCCTAACCCCATTGATACCGTTGGGAACTCCCAGAAATCTGGCATTAACCAGGGATGAGGGTAAGATGATAATCCACCACCGGGTTTCAATTCCCTTCTAAAATTTTCCAATTGTTCTTTAGAAATTCTCCCTTCCAGATAAGCTCTTGCATAAATACCGGGTGCTGCGTGTCCCTGAAAATAAATTATATCGCCCGGATGATTTCCATCCTTTCCTCTAAAAAAATGATTAAATCCAACTTCGTATAAAGTTGCGGCAGATGCATAGGTTGAAATATGTCCGCCAATCCCCGATTCTTCTTTATTGGCACGTACAACCATTGCCATTGCATTCCAGCGGATTAAGCTTTTGATACGGCGTTCAATTTCTCTTCCTCCGGGAAATGGCGGTTGCATCTCTTTGGGAATCGTATTGATATAAGGAGTATTAGCAGTAAATGGAAGTTCTACCCCGGACTCGTGTGCATAAACGCTTAGATTATGGAGCAGTTCTTTAACCTTTTCTGGACCTCCTGATTGAAGAATATACTCAAGCGATTCGAGCCATTCCCTTAATTCCTGATCATCAATAAGAGATTGATTGCTTTTGTTAGTATCGTTCATTTATTAATCCTTTGTATCTTATCAAAATGTAAAATAATATGGAAAACAATCACAAATTTAAGAATTATATCAAAGTAATTCTATTTATCAAAGATAACGAGGTCTTTATACGGTAAGTTCAATTTCCTTAATGTAATGAATTATAGGTTTCGCATGATAAAGAAAGATTAAAACAAATATTGACTATAAAATCTTATCGACATAATAAAGCACAAAACACTAAAATTTGTTTACCATCTTTTCCATTTCCAAAACAAAAAAAAGCTTGCAACGGAAATGAGTGCCAAAGACATAATTAATATGAATGCTTGAGGATGATTTTGAAAAGGAATTTTAACATTCATAGAGAACGCGCTTACTACAAATGTGGGAACCATTATCATAATAGTGATGATATTTAAAGTCTTCATCAGCACGTTTAGATTATTACTTATTATGGAAGCCTTGGCGTCCATTAAACTTGCTAGAATGTTAGAATAAATTTCGGCTTGACGGTAGCATTGATTATTTTCTATTATAAGATCATCAAGCAGTTCAACCTCTTCGAGTGTAAAATTTAATTTGGCTGAATTTAATTTCAATTTCTCCAACAATACACTGTTGGAATTAATGGCGTTTTGATAAAAGACAAGACTTTTACCAAGTGTGAATTGATTAAGTAAATATCTGTTTTCCATTGCTGTACTAATTTTTCTTTCTATCTCATCAGAAATCATGTTAATAACTTTCAAATGTTCTAAAAAATGAAAAGTTGAACTGTAGATCAGTTTCAATAATACATTGTTTAGAGCTGTAACTTTTGCAAATTGTTTGACAGGGAAAAAAGGAATTTCTTCACTTGTTACAATTACAAGTTTTTCTTTAAATAAAAATGCACCAATTGAATTTACTTTGAAAAGTAGAGATTGCTCTTTGGGGGAATAGTTTTTGGGACTTTTAAAAATCAAAGCTACATGATCGGGTTCATATTCCAAGCGAGATAGTTCATCCGGGTCTAAGGAAGAATTAAGCGTGTGTTCGTCAACTTTATATTCTTCGACAAGAAATTTTCTTTCATTTTCATCGGGATTAATATATATAAAAATATTACCATCACTGTTTTCTGACTGGATTATCTTATTATCGGTTAGTTTATAAATCTTCAGCATGTGCACCTCGCTGAATGGCTGGATGGAAAAATAGTGATCTTTTTAAAAGCGATACTTACAGTGTAAAGTTAAGTAAGCTCGGCTAAAAATTCCATTTTATTTCTTCGAGAGAAATTAATCCAGAAGTCTTCCAGCAGCCCAATTTTTAATAACATTTTTTTGTGTAATATCTAACTTGGCTGAAGGACGTGTATATGTATAAATAGCCATCGGCATTTTATCATCGCGAACTTCTTCCCATATCTCTCTTTTCGATTCTTCTTTTTTCTGACTTGGATATTTTTCCCATTCAGAAAAATTAAGGTGCTTTCTTCCTTCCTCAACATCATTAGCAACAAACCAGGAAATCGGGGCGACATAACTATACCAGGGCCACTTTGTTTCGTTAGAATGACAATCGTAACAGGATGGTTTCAAAATTTCTTTGACCTGAGCAGGAGCTTGAAGATCGCCGGTTACAGGTGGATTGTTTCTATTTACTTCTACAAATTGAATCCCGATAAGTGCCAAAAATATAAGGAATAAAAATATTTTGAATATTCTTCTCATTATTTCTCCTTAACATAATATTGAAATGGTTAAGATAAATTTAATTAAGAAATTCCTTTTATGAAATTGCTTTTATTATTTCTTTACAAAAATCGATCATAAACTCAAGTACTTTTTCAGGCGTTTCGTATTTGTTTTTCATTTCCAACTTAAGAATTTCCTTAGATTGCACTAATTTAATTTCTTTACCATAATTGTTATTAATAAGATTTATTAAGTGTAAAAATTTATTTTTATAAAAATCTTCTCTCTCCCCTTTGGGAAGAACGATAGTAATTTTTTCTTTTTGAATTACAACTCTTTCCAACAATGCAGCTGATGCATAATATCTAAGGATCGCTGCCAAAATTAATCTTTCAACAATAACAGGTGGTTTCCCAAAGCGGTCAGTCATTTCTTCACGTATCTCTTCTACTTCGTCAATTTTGGTTATTGAGAACAATGCAGTATAGAAACTTAATCGATCGGATTGATCGGGCATATAACTTTTAGGAATACTAATTTCAAAATAAGTATCTATCGTTGGTTCGGATTTTTCAATCGATTTGGGAAGGTCCTTGAATACATCTTGAAACTCATTTTGTTTTAATTCTTCAACGGCTTCATCAACAAGTTTGATATATAATTCAAACCCGACTGAATCAATAAACCCACTTTGTTCTGTCCCGAGTAAATTACCGGCACCGCGGATTTCAAGATCGCGCATTGATATGTTAAACCCTTCTCCTAAGTCAGTGTACTCTTCAATTGCTTGAACACGAACCGCTTTTTTAGTTACAGAATTTAATGAGGGAACAAGAAAGTATGCGTATGCCTGACGATCGCTTCTTCCAACTCTCCCTCTTAACTGATGAAGTTCCGCCAACCCAAAACGATCCGCGCGATTAACAATTATGGTGTTAACATTCGGTATGTCTATTCCCGATTCAATTATCTTTGTAGAAATTAACATGTGATATTTCTTGTTCAGAAAATCATAAATAACTTTTTCAAGTTGAGCAGGTTTCATTTGTCCATGTGCTACACCAATATTTATTTCGGGAATATGCTTTTGAATATATGCAGCAATTTTATCAATGGACTGAATACGATCGTGAACAAAATAAATCTGACCATTACGTTTTACTTCATTTAAAATCCACTCACGTACTTTCAGAATATCAAAAGTATCTACTTTAGTATAAATTGGTTGACGGTTGGGTGGTGGCGTTGCAATGATTGAAAGATCGCGCGCACCCAGTAAAGAAAGATTTAATGTTCGAGGTATAGGAGTGGCTGTTAATGTTAATGTATCAACATTTGCTCTTAGTGCACGAAGTTTTTCTTTTGCCATTACTCCGAACCGATGTTCTTCATCAATAATTAATAAACCAAGGTCTTTGAATTTTACATCCTTTGAAAGCAATCTGTGTGTACCAATTACTAAATCAATTTCACCACTCTCAAGTTTTTTAATTATATCTGCTTGCTCAGATTTTGTTTGAAATCTTGATAATGCAGCGAGTCGAACCGGATATTGGGCAAGTCTGTCTTTAAAAGTGTTAAAGTGTTGCTCTGCCAAAATTGTTGTTGGAACCAACATTGCAACTTGCTTACTATCATTAATAGCTTTAAATGCTGCGCGAACAGCAATTTCCGTTTTACCAAATCCAACATCACCGCAAACAAGACGGTCCATTGGCGTTTCATTTTCCATATCACGTTTAACTTCTTCAGTAACTCTTGTTTGATCAGGTGTATCTTCATAAAAAAATGATGCTTCAAGTTCCCGCTGCCATATTGAATCGGCACTGAAAGAAATTCCCTTTGTAGCTTTTCTTTTTGCATATAACGTGATCAATTCCCGTGCAGCATCTTTTATTTTGGCTTTTACTTTTTTCTTTGTTGATTTCCATTCGTTGCTACCAAGCACAGAAAGTTTTGGTTGAGCATTTTCTTTTGAAGAATATTTTTTAACTAACGACAAATAATTCAGATTAACGTAAACAACACCACCTTCGGCATAAAGTATTTTGATAGATTCTTGTTCAACAGAACCAATCTTAATTGTCTCTAATCCGGCATACTGACCAATTCCAAAATTTTCGTGAACTACAAAATCACCTTTTTTTATAGAAGCAAAATCTTTTACACGTGACTTTTTATACTTATAAGTTGTGCTAAGTTTTGTGCGGTAAGGTTTGTTAAAAATCTGATAATCGGTTAAGAGCGCAAAGCTGTTTTCTTTGGAGATAAATCCGGATTTAATAGGAAGAACAACTATTTTAATTGCTCCGCTTTCTATTAGATTTGATACCTCTTCCTTAAAATCAGAAAGAAGTTCCTTTAACCTTCGGTTTTGAAGTTCATTTTCAACAGCAATTATTGTTTCATAATTTTTTGATGAATAGTCAATTAACTGTTTTGTTAATAATTCTAGATTGGAGTTTATAATCGGCGCATCAATTATTTCTAAATTAATTCTCTCATTCTTTGAAGCTATCGAATCCTCAATTATCCATTTACAGGGGAACTTAAAGATATTTTCCAGATTCTTCTTTTCATTTTCGGGACTACTAAAATCCTCCCCGTTCTGTTTCTGTTCAATTAGATAATGATCAGAATTTTTAACATCAGTTATTTCGTCATAGTAAAGTTCTTTTTTCAACTCATCATCAATTTCATCTTCATAACTAAGTTTCCCGCCTGTTACTTTTTCTTCGGCAAAAAGGTTTTCAAGCTCATACCAATTGGCAAAGATTAATGGATTATTAAGATATTCGAAAATTGATCCACTTCGTTCACTTGATGCAGCATCAATAGCAGAGGCAAGAGTTGTTGCTGTAATTTTATCTAATGATCGTTGATTCTCGGGATTAAAATGACGAATCGACTCAATAAAATCACCATCGAATTCCAATCTAACCGGTTGTTTTTCGCTGTATGACCAAAAATCGATTATTGAGCCGCGGACAGAAAACATTCCGGGCGAATCTACGTACTTATCACTATTATAGTTTATGGAATCCAAATAATCTACAAGATCATTGTAGCCAATATTACCTCCGATCTCAATTTTAGTTGTGTTTTTTTCTATCTCGGTTTTAGAAGGTAAACTGGTTTTTAATAACTCATAAGTTGAAACAAGTATAAATTTTTCTCGTTTGGAAATTTCGGTGAGATTCTCTTGTAAAGATTCCGATTCAAGATCAATTTCTTTTAATAACAAATCTGTGCAGCCGAGTATCCCAAGTTCAACTTTGATTTCACTAACTGCTTGTCTTGTCGGGCATAGAATAAGAATTTGTTTAACCGTTTCTATTAACTGACTAACAACCAATTGACGCGAAGAACCATAAAAGGGCGAAACATATAGTTTATTATCAGTGAAACTTTCGCTTTTTATTTTTTGGACAAGAAGATTTAGCTGAGGAATTTTACTAACTATTTGTTTTAATAATGATGTCATAGAATTCTTTAAAATATTTTTTACCCTCAACGCAAAGCGTAAAGGTTAATTCCGAAAAACCAGTGAGCAAAGTTAAACTATATTTAGTAGAAAATCTTTTTGAAATATTTCAAGATTATTAATAGAAAAAATTTTTGTTAGTGTTAATTCGTGCAATTCGTGGCTGAAAGATTTGCCACTAATTACACTAATGTTCACTAATTCCCATTCTGTTATTTATTACTAAACACCTTTCCAAATTTTGTATTATTTTTGTCTAAGAAAACATCCATTCAAAGGATTTCAAATATGGCACTTCTTAAAGCACCTAAACATGCTGAATTAAAGCTGGAAGATTTGCGCTGGACTTGCGACCCGAAAATCTTCGACTTCGACACGACCAAAACAGTTAAACCGATGGAAGGCATTATAGGTCAAGAACGGGCATTAAAAGCTCTTAGAATCGGTGTGGATCTTAAAAGTCCCGGTTATAACATTTTTATTACCGGTTTATCAGGAACAGGAAAGTTTACAACAATCAAAAAAGTTTTGGAATCGATAAGTACTAATCATGCTAAGCTTTATGATTATGCGTATGTAAATAATTTCAAGGATGAAGATCGTCCTATTTTGTTAGTTTTCGATGCCGGTAAAGCTATTCATTTCAAACACGATTTAAACCGTTCAATAAAATTTCTTCAGGAAAAAATTCCACAAGTATTATCAATTGATCCTTTCCTTTCTAAAAAGAAACAAATACTTGGCGAATATGGGAGAACTCAACAGAGAATGATGAATCAGTTCGAAGAAAAACTGCGAATAGATGGATTTACACTTGGTCAAATAAAAGTCGGTGAGCTTGTCCGTCCGGAAATTCTTGCGGTAATTGATAATCAACCTACATTCATATATCAGTTGGATGATTTGGTAAGAGCAGAAAAGATATCCAAAGAACAAGCAGAAGAAATCACTACAAAATATGCCGGATATCAGGAAGAACTTCAAAAGCTTTTTAAGGAAAGCTTAAAATTAACGCAAGATTTTCAGGAAAAAGTTTTACAATTAGAAAGTGAGTATGCTTTCGACATAGCATCTATTGCAATTGAAAATCTTAAAAAAAAATATAAGAATGAAAAAGTGCATGACTATCTCGATCAGGTTTTGCAAAGTATTCTTCAGAATTTAGATGTATTCAAAGGTCAAAAACCAGCACAAGAAGAAACAGCGGGTGGTGTTGTAATCGATTATCTAAAAGAGTATGAAGTAAATATAATCCTCGATAATTCCGAAACCAAAGAACAACCCGTAATTGTTGAAACTTCACCAACATATAATAATCTATTTGGTACGATAGAAAAATACAGCGATGGAAGAGGTGGATGGTTTGCAGACTTCACAAAAATAAAAGCTGGTTCCCTTTTAAGAGCTAACAGTGGCTATCTAATTATAAATGCAATGGACGCATTTAGTGAACCGGGAGTCTGGAAAGCATTAAAGAGAGTTCTACTCTTCGGTCAATTGGAAATTCAAGATTTAGCAAATCTTTATCAATTTTCTCCAAGTATCCTGAAACCGGAACCAATCAACATTGACACAAAAGTAATTATGATTGGTAATAATTATATCTACTCTATTCTCTCTGCATACGAAGACGACTTCAACAAAATTTTCAAAATTAAAGCTGACTTTGATTATGAAATGAAAAGAAACGATCAGGCACTGAATGAATATGCAATGGTTGTTAAAAAAATTATCGAAGCGGAAAAGATGCTTGAGTTCGATAGAAGTGCTATTGCCAAAATTGTTGAATATGGTGCAAGATATGCCGGCGCAAAAGATAAACTTACAACAAGATTTGCATACATCGCCGATTTAACACGTGAAGCTTGCTTCTGGGCAAAAGACAGCGGCGATAAGCATGTCACAGACTATCACGTTGATGAAGCTTACAAAGCCTGGAAAGAAAGACACGGACTTTATGAATCAAAACTTGCCGAACTAATTAAAGAAGGTTTAATTCTAATTGATACAGATGGTGAAAGAGTTGGAACAATTAATGGTTTAGCTGTTTACGAAAGCGGGTTGTTTGGTTTTGGAAAACCAACACGAATAACTGCTTCGGTTTCCCTTGGCAATGGCAATATTATAAACGTTGAACGCGAAGCCGGTTTAAGTGGTAACACTCACAATAAAGGTGTATTAATAATTTCAGGCTATTTCAGAGAAAACTTTGGAAAAAATATTCCGCTTTCTTTTACTGCAAGTTTAGTATTCGAACAAGGTTATGGAATGATTGACGGTGACAGTGCATCAATAACAGAAATTTGCGCTCTCATCTCCGCAATCTCAGGTATCCCAATAAAACAATCACTAGCTATTACCGGATCTGTTAATCAAAAAGGTGAAATACAACCAATTGGCGGTGTCAACGAAAAAATTGAAGGTTTTTTTGACGTATGTTCTAATCGGGGATTGAATGGTAAACATGGTGTTATAATTCCTTCTCAAAACGTTAAGGACCTTATGTTAAAAAAAGAGGTTTTAGATGCCGTAGAGTCCGGTAAATTTCATATCTATTCAGTTAATCGTGTTGAAGAAGCAATTGAAATCTTAACAGGAATTAAAGCCGGGAAAAAATTAAAATCGGGTAAGTACGAACCGAATACTGTCTTTGGTGCTGTAGAAAAAGAATTAGCTGCAATGCATAAAAAATTAAAACCGGAAACAAAAAGAGATAATTCTAAATCAAAAGACGATAATAACATTAAACCCAAAACGAAGAAGAAAAAATGAATAACTTTGTTAAAACAAAAATTTTGGCAACAATCGGTCCGGCAACTTCAACTAAAGAAAACCTCGAAGCTATTGTGAATGCCGGTATTAATGGAATACGCTTGAACTTTTCTCACGGAGATTTCAATTTCTTCGAAAATATCTTTAACACAATAAATGAAATATGTGTTAGTAAATCTCTACCAATACCAATATTAGTTGATTTACAAGGACCAAAGATTAGAATAGGACAATTATCTAAACCTGAAATTGAACTAAAATCAGGAGACAAAATTGAAATTACTGCTATAGATTTAATAGGCACAGCAGAAAAAATTTCAACCAGCTATAAACAATTACCACAGGATGCCAATATTGGCGATCTTATTCTAATTGACGATGGTTTGATTAAATTACAGATAGTTGATAAGAAAAAAGAATCCGTTTTATGTAATATAGTAGAAGGAGGAATACTCAAGCCCAAAAAAGGGATGAATCTTCCCGGGATGAAATTATCAACTCCTTCCGTAACAGAAAACGATTACAAAAATCTTGAGTTTGCATTACAACACCGTGTTGATTATATAGCTTTATCTTTTGTAAGAAATGCTTCCGATATATTAACCTTACGCGAATGGTTAAGAAAAGGAGGATTTGATAAACCGATAATTGCCAAGATTGAAAAACAGGAAGCGGTTGAAAATTTTGAATCGATTCTTTCAGTTGCAGATGGAATCATGATTGCAAGGGGCGATCTCGGTGTTGAACTTCAACCTCACAATGTTCCGATAATTCAAAAGAGACTAATAAGAAGATGTAACGAAGCTGGAAAACTTGTAATTACTGCAACTCAAATGTTGGAATCAATGGTAAACAATCTTATCCCAACTCGTGCAGAAGCTTCAGATGTTGCAAATGCAGTTTGGGATGGGACAGATGTAGTAATGCTAAGTGCCGAAACCTCTGTTGGTAAATATCCTGCTCAAACAGTTAGAGTTATGAAAGAAATTATTTCTAACGCCGAATGTTCGCACGACTTTGAAACACTAATAAATTTTGAAGTCCCTTCAGAGATTCAAGAAAAACTTTTTGACTCAATGAATAAAGGAATTTGTGCTATAAGCAAACAAATAAACGCAAAAGCTATTGTTGCTTTTACAAGTAAAGGTAATACTCCAAATAGCTTGGCAAAGTTTAAACCGAATGCTAAAATAATTGCTGTAACAGATAATTTTGATACTATGAACAAACTAAATTTAAGATGGGGTGTTACTTCTCTCTATTGCAAAGATATTAGTTATAGATACAATGCTGCCGGAGAAGCGCGCAATTTAATTACAGAAAATAAATTGGTTGAAAAAGGTGATTTGGTAATTTATACTGAAGGTGGATTAAAAATATCTAATATAAGAGAGAATTGGATTCGTTTCGAAGTTATTTAAACCATATATGATATGAAACCCGAAAAATATCATATTGCAAAATGGTGGGAACCGGCATCAAATGGTAAATTATTATGTACACTATGCCCTCGATATTGTACTATTGGCGAGGGTCAAGCCGGATTTTGTTTTATCAGACAAAATATAAATGGTAAACTCTATTCAATTGGATATGGACGACCTACCGGATTTGCAATTGATCCGATAGAAAAAAAACCGTTAAATCATTTTTTGCCCGGCTCAGAAATTTTAAGTTTCGGAACTGCGGGATGTAATCTCGGTTGTAAATTTTGTCAGAACTGGTCAACAAGCAAAGCAAGAATAGATTCCACAAATTCTATTTATGCTTCACCCGAAGAAGTTGTTGCATTAGCAAAGAGATATAATACACCTTCTATTGCTTATACCTATAATGATCCTGTTATCTTCGGAGAATATGTAATTGATATCTCTAAAATTGCACGTGAAGAAGGAATTAAAAATGTCTTGGTTACTGCCGGTTATATTGATAAAGAAGCAAGAAAAGATGTTTACAAATACGTTGACGCCGCAAACGTTGATTTAAAGGCATTCACAGAAACATTCTATCACAAACTTACATTCTCACATCTAAAATATGTTCTTGATACTTTGGTTTGGATAAAAAATGAAACTAATGTCTGGTTAGAGATAACTAACTTAATTATACCCGGCGAAAACGATAACGAAGAAGAAATAAAACAAATGTGCGATTGGATACTACGAAATCTGGGTGATGAGGTTCCGCTTCATTTTACAGCATTCCATCCGGATTTTAAGATGAGGAATAAACCCCGCACTCCGGCAAAAACACTAAAAAGATCAAGAGAAATTGCTATGAAAGCCGGAATAAAATTTTGTTATGTTGGTAATATACATGACCCCGATGGTCAAACAACATACTGCCCTTCTTGTAATACAACACTTATAAAAAGAGACTGGCATTCTGTACTTAAGTACAGTTTAATTAACGGAAATTGTCAAAAGTGTGGTCAAAAAATTTCTGGAATCTTTTAGTTTTTTATTTATAAATATGCTGTTTTTTTAATTTTTTCTGAATATATTAAATATGAGCAGTTATTCATTTTTATCATTTCGCTCTATTAAATAATTTTAACACCATTATTAAAAGAGGGGTTATTATGAAAAAACTAATTTCTTTTTCAATTCTTTTTTCTTTTATTCTTTTCCTTTCTTCTTCATCATTAACTGCCCAAAGTAAACTTGGCGTAGTCGGGAAAACATTTACTAAGGGGGAAGCTAACATTTTATTCGGCAAAGTGATGGGTTCTATTAAAGTTGCCAAAGATGATATTGAAAAAGCTCTTGAAAAAGCCGGGGATTATGTTCTTTTTGCAATTAAGGATAACAGAGTATTAGTCCTTAATGAAAAGAAATTATCTCTAACCGAAAAAGGATATTCTCTTGCAAAAGATGAAGTTGCATATTTGCTTAGTACAGAAGTTGTAAAAGGGTTTTTAGAAAAAACTAATGGGAAATATATAACATTTGAGTTAAGGTATAATTCTCCAAAAACAAATCCTAAGAGTGGACAATACTCAACTTCCGCTGTTCAATCAGGTGATATTATTTTTACAATTACCGGGGATAATGAAACATTAGAAATGTCATTACCATGTCCACCTATTTGTGGCGAATAAAGAATTAAAAATGTTGCCAACACAGTTTTTATATTTTATAAGTATAATAATTTGGCTATTACCTCCCATAAGGCAGTATGGAACCAAGTTATTCTTTTTCTTTCTAATACTTGCATTAATGGATCCAATATCATTTGCATACTTTCAAATTTTTAATAAAACGATTCCATTTGGATTTTATCTGTTTGCAAATTTTCTTCTATTTATATCATTAATGGACTTTAACTCTATTAAAAAAAATCTCTTTATTATTATTTCATCAGGTCTGTTATTCTTATTGATAATAATCTTTGCAAACTTTACTACAAATCAGAACTTAATAATCCTGACAGCTATTCAATTTTTAATCTTAGCAACTGTCTTGAAAAAATTTATAGTAAACTTTGCACTTAATAAATACGTAAATCTATTCCAGTTAGTACTAGTTTTTTATTTGTTAACGGTAATTACAAAATTTTTAAACCTATTAACAAGTTTTGCAGATGCAACTGCTTTTTTTATTATTACTTCAATCGCGCAAATTATTTTCGGACTCTACTTTTCGATCTTTAGAGAAAATAACACCTGATACTTTTTTTTCTGTAGAGAATCCATTATTTCTTGCTTTGCTGATAATTGCGGTTATAATGACGGTAACATTCATTTATTACCGTTATGTTGTAATTCCCATGCGCAAAAAGCATCTGCAGGAACAGGAAAACCTAAAGCTTCAGCAAGCGGAACTTATGGCTCTTTTTGCCGAGCTTTCCCCTGACCCAATATTCCGATTCGATGAAAACGGAAAAATTGTATTAGCCAACAATTCTGCTCATAACATATTTCCACACAGAATATTAGTTGGTGAACATGTTGAGTTAGTTCTTCCTTTTATAAAGAGCTTCGATATTTCAGATCTTATAGCCCATAATAAAACTATTAACTACACTACATTACTTGGAGATCGATATTTCCAGTTTCTGATTGCAAGTGTGCCCAAGTTTAAGTTTTGTCAGGTTTATGGGCGCGATATAACAGATCTAAAGAAAACGGAAAGAGACCTTAAAGTTGCGCTTGAAAAAGCAGAGGAATCAAAAAAATTAAAGGAATTTTTCCTCTCCCAAATTTCTCACGAAATACGTTCACCTTTAAACGTAATTACTGGCTACAGCGATTTACTGATGCAAGAACTTCATGATAAATCGAGCGAGTATAATGATATACTACGCTCGATTATCAATAACAGTAAAAGACTCTACAGAACATTTGACCTTATGCTTAATATGTCACAATTGCAGACCGGTAAATATGAGACAAGATTTGAACGCATTAATCTACTCGCAATGATGAATACGATTGTTAATGAATTTAAATCTTTTGCAGAGGAAAAAAATCTTAAATTAAATCTTATCAACAGATTAGAAGAAGACAACACAATAACTGCAGACCATTACTCAATTGCTCAAATATTTATTAACCTTGTTGATAACGCAATCAAGTATACTCCTCATGGAAAAGTTGAAATACTATTATATCGCGACAACAATAATGTATGTGTTGATGTTAGAGATACCGGTATAGGAATACCCAAGGAGTATCAGGAAAAATTATTTACTCCATTTTCTCAGGCTGATATGGGATACACAAGACCGTACGAGGGCACGGGTTTAGGATTAGCTCTTGTAAAATTATTTATTGATTTAAATCGAGCGAAAATAAAAGTACATAGTGAACCAGGTGGGGGTTCAACTTTTACAGTAATTTTAAGTGGAGATAAAAAATGGGGAATCCAGAAGTAAAAAATTTCTCTAATAATAGAAACAAACCGAGACTCTTAATTACTGAAGACGACTCGGAAAATCAGAAGTTTCTCGAGCTGTTCTTAAAGAGATATTTTGATGTTGATATTTGTGATTCTTCGGATACGTTTTATAATTTTATTAAATCAAATAACTATGACATAATTCTGATGGATATTTCAATTAGAGGTGATAAGAACGGACTCGAGTTAACCAGCGAATTAAAAAGCAATCCACAATATTCTTCAATTCCTGTCATCTGTTATACCGCACATGCGTTTAACAGAGATAGGGTTAATGCATTTAAAGCCGGTTGCGATGCATATTTAAGTAAACCGTCTGATATCAGAACTTTACTAAATTCTTTATTAGAACTTCTGAAGAAAAGCAAGAAAGAATTTACTTTCGACTACCCATTACCTAAATATGCAATGGCTAATATTTAAAAAAAGTCCCGAAAATTTTTCGGGACTTTACATTTCGAATAATTTCTTTAAGTAAATCAGGTACCGGCGCTATAGTCATTCATATACTTAATTTGTTCTGCAGTCAGTTTATCTATTTTATAACCCATCGTTTTTAATTTAATCTGAGCAATTTCCTGATCCTGAGATTCTGGAATATCAATAACTTCCGGTTCTATTTTAACATTTCTTTTATGCATGTCAACTAGTCTAATCTGGGACATAAACTGATTAGCAAAAGACATATCCATAACCTCTGACGGGTGCCCTTCAGCAGCGGCAAGATTTACTAATCGACCTTGTGCCAGAAGATAAATTTTTCTTCCGTCCTTTAATGTATATTCTTCATTATTAGGTCTTACCGTTCTCTTTTTCTTACTAAGTTTTGTTAAATGAGGTATATTAATTTCGCAATCATAATGTCCTGTATTACATACTATTGCACCGTCTTTCATCTTTTTGAAATGACGTTCTACAATAACATCTTTAACACCAGTAGCTGTAATAAAGATATCACCAACTTTTGCGGCTTCATCCATAGGCATAACAACAAATCCATCTAATGTAGCTTTTAATGCTGCGGTTGGTTTTACTTCAGTAACTATAACATTTGCACCCAGACCAGCAGCACGCATTGCACATCCTTTACCACAATGTCCATAACCAGCAACCACAAAATTTTTACCGGCAAGCAATACAGAAGTTGCCCTGAGAATTCCATCAATTGATGATTGTCCTGTACCATAGACATTATCAAAATCCCATTTTGTTTCTGCATCATTAACAGCAATTACAGGGTATAGTAACTTTTTAGCAGCAGACATTGCACGCAACCTATGAACACCGGTAGTTGTTTCTTCTGTTCCACCAATTATATTTTTTGCAAGTTCCGGAAATTTATTATGAACTGTAAATATTAAGTCTGCGCCATCGTCAAGGGTGAGGTTGGGTTTCATTTTCAATGTTTGTTCTATTGACCAATAGAATTCTTTAACATTCTGACCATGCCAAGCATAAATTTCAATTCCATTTTTTGCAAGAGCTGCTGCAATTTCATCTTGTGTTGAAAGAGGGTTACATCCACTCCAAGCAACTTGTGCCCCGGCAGCATGTAATGTTTCTATTAAAACAGCAGTCTCTTTTGTAACATGAAGACACCCGGCAATCTTATATCCTTTCAAAGGTTTTGTCTTTGAATATTTTTCTCTTAAAGCCATGAGAACCGGCATTCGCGATTCAGCCCATTCAATTTTTTTTCTTCCTTCTGATGCTAAGCTTAAATCCTTTACTTTATATTTACCTGGTTTGTAATCCATATTAATTTATTTCTCCTTATTTCTTAAATAAACTTTTTAAATATTGGAACAAGATCAAGTTTTTCCCAAGTGAACTCTTTTTCGTTCCTCCCGAAATGACCATAGGCAGCAGTCTTTTGATAAATTGGTCTTCGTAATTTTAGTCTTTCAATAATACCTAGCGGTGTAAGATCAACTTCTTTCCTAATTAAATCACCTAATTTTTTGTCTGGTAAAATTCCTGTTCCCTTTGTATTTACATAAACAGATACCGGTTGAGCAACACCTATTGCATAAGCAAGCTGTACAAGACACTCTTTTGCCAATCCCGCTGCAACAACGTTTTTTGCAATATGTCTTGCAGCATATGACGCACTCCTATCAACTTTCGATGGGTCTTTACCAGAGAAAGCCCCGCCGCCATGTTGTGCCCATCCTCCATAAGTATCTACAATTATTTTCCTTCCGGTTAAACCGCTATCACCATGAGGACCACCAATTTCAAATCTACCAGTTGGATTTACAAAGTACTTAGTTTTTTTATCTAAATACTTTTCTGGTATTACATCTTTAACAACATAATTAATTACATCATCTTTTATTTTCTTTTGGTTCACATTACTATCGTGTTGGGTAGAAACAACAACAGCATCAACACGAACGGGGTTATTATTGTCATCGAATTCAATCGTTACTTGTGATTTTGCATCGGGTCTTAAATAAGTCATAATGCCTTTCTGACTTTTTCTAATTTCAGAAAGTTTTTTTACAAGTTTATGAGCATAAACTATAGGCATTGGCATATATTCCGGTGTCTGATCGCAAGCATAACCGAACATAAGACCTTGGTCACCAGCACCACCTTTATCTACGCCCATCGCAATATCAGGTGATTGCGAATGAATTGCATTAATTATTCCACAACTTTCAGCATCGAATTTATATTCGGCTTTAGTATAACCAATATTTCTAATAGTTGAACGAACTACGTCCTGCACCTCTACGTATGCATTTGTAGTAACTTCACCGGCTACCACTACTAAACCAGTTGTAACAAGAGTTTCACAAGCAACCCTTGCTGTTGGATCTTTCGACAAAATTGCATCAAGTATTCCGTCGGATATAGCATCACAGACTTTATCCGGATGTCCTTCTGAAACCGATTCAGAAGTGAAAAGGTATGGCATTTCTTCCTCACTATTATTTAATGATATTCAATTTCTGATGAATCCCCGGTATTCAATCGATTATAATTACCTTTAATGACAGCATCACTTCCGATAATAGAACTCTCCAGCAAAACTTTATCAACATTAGCACCGGGACTAATTATTGAGTTAACAATTATCGAATTACTAACAACCGCATTCGAAGCAATTGTTGTAAATGGACCAATGACAGAATTCTTAACAGTAGCTTTATCAGAGATATAAACAGGATGATTAATAACAACACCTTCGGGGATTCTATTCGTACCGCTTTTTAATAATAAATACTTATTTGTTGATAGCAACGTTTCCGGCTTGCCACAATCATACCATCCTTCCACCGGGAATGTTGTTATCGCTTCACCTTTCTCAATCATTAATTGAAACGCATCTGTTAACTGATATTCATTTTTCGTCCTAATATTCTTCTGAATAAGCTCCTGTAAGCAATCATGCAGTAACTTGGAATTTCTTACATAATATAAACCGACTAATGCAAGTTTAGAAATTAATTCTTTCGGTTTCTCGACAAGTTTAACAATTCTACCATTTTCACAAACAGCAACACCAAATCTGCTTGGATCTTCTACTTCTTTCACACCAAGCGATGTTCTTTTCTGTTTAAAAACATCCTGAAGTTGAACATCAAAAATAGTATCCCCAAGAATTATAAATATTTCGTCATCATCAAAGGTTGGTGTTGTAAGATAAATTGCATGTCCTAATCCCAGCATTTCTTTTTGTTCAACAAAATCCGCTTGCAGTTCCGGATAATGTTTTTTTACATAATCAATTATTTTTTCGCCTAAGTAACCAATTACTAAAGTGGCTTTAGAAATATTTTCTTGCAAAAGTTTGTCAATTATATGACCTAAAATCGGTTTGCTCCCTACATTTAATAAAACCTTTGGGAGAGAATATGTATGGGGTTTTAATCTTGTACCAAATCCAGCTGCGGGTATTACTGCTCTCAATAACTACCTTAATTCTGTTTTTTATGGAAGTCAATTTAATTAATAGAGTATCCTTTATCAAATTAGCTTATATTTAAGTAACAACAAATCTTGTATTATGAAAATAAAAAATCGAATTACAGATTTACTCAAAATCCAATACCCTATTATTCAAGCCGGAATGGTTTGGGTCAGTGGTTGGAAACTTGCAAGTGCAGTTTCAAATTGTGGCGGATTAGGATTAATAGGCGCTGGTTCTATGAAACCTGATTTGCTAAAATTACATATCGAAAGATGCAGAGCAGCTACAGATAAACCTTTTGGGGTTAATATCCCTTTATTGAGAGGCGATGCTAATGAATTAATTAATGTTGTTATAAACGAAAATGTTCCTATTGTTTTTACATCGGCTGGACATCCGGGTAAATTTATTGAACTACTTAAAAAAAATAATATTACAGTAATACATGTTGTTCCATCGGTTAAATATGGAATCAAAGCTGAGAGTGTCGGTTGCGATGCAGTAGTTGGTGAAGGTGTTGAAGCTGGTGGACATAACGGTTTAGATGAAACTACTACTTTTTCATTAATTCCCAGATTAGTTGATTCGTTGAAAATTCCGGTGATTGCTGCCGGAGGAATTGCAGATGGAAGAGGAATACTTGCTTCATTATCATTGGGCGCAGAGGGTGTACAGATTGGGACAAGATTTGCTGCAACTATTGAATCTTCTGCTCATGAAAACTACAAGATAAAGATCCTTGAATCGCAAGAAGATGATACGGTTCTTATACTGAAAAAAATTGGTCCAACAAGAATGATCAAAAATGAATTTACAAAAATTGTTCAAAAGGCAGAATCTCAAGGTGCTTCAGAAGAGGAACTAAAAAATATATTAGGTGAAAAAAGAGAAAAGCAAGGAATATTTGATGGTGATCTTGTTAGTGGTATGTTGGAAGCCGGGCAATCTGTTGGATTAATAAAAGAAATCTTATCCGTTTCAGAATTATTTAATAAATTAATTTCAGAATATGATACTGCTTGTAATAAACTTTTAACTTTTTGATTATTAGTTCTATTTGAAGATTCCTTTATTATTTTTAAAATTATACCATTACAAAAGCAGATTTTCATTAATTCTAATTTTATGCGAATACTCTCATTAATCTTTTTTATATCGTTTTTAGGTCCTCTTATAAGGTTTCGTAATAGCGAATACTTTTACTTTTTCTTCTTCTCATTATTTACTGACTCCATAGTAACCATTCAACAAAAAATTTTAAAGTCGTCAATTTATAATCTCGACTTTTATCTCTTAGGAAATCTTCTAATTGTTCTTTCTTTACCAAGGCTTTCGTTAAAATATAAATGGGGTTTAATATTTTTTATTATGCTCTACTTCATTTTAGAACGGAGTGATGTTAGCAGTACAGTTTCTATAATTTTTGTAATGTTATTTATTCTTATCTATTTCGTAAATAGGCTTATTCAAGAAATAAGAATTGATGGGAAATTAACTTTATTCTTCATTGGAATCATAATCTTGTATTTTAGTGGTATAATCTTCGCATATTACTATTACACTGATATAGTCATTGTTCAAAAAACATTTACCCCAAAGCTGATATTATATATTTCCATTTATTGGTATATAACTTTTGTGGGCCCCGATAAAAAAGTAAATTTCACTTTTGGTTATGACCCAAGTATAAAAGAAAAAATGGCAAATGAATTAGAAATACATGTTAATGAATACGACCAGTATTTGGAAAAGGGTCTTTCTCATAGAGAAATTCAAATTTTTCAACTGATGAAAAAAGGGCTCAGCAATAAAGAAATTGCAAATAAATTAAATATTGAAAAGCGAACGGTAGAAACACATATGCGAAATATGAAAGTAAAATTCGGATTTAACAGTATGACAGAGTTGCGTGATTTTGCAAAAAAGTCGGACGAAATTTCTGTATCATAATAAGATGCGCGTATAATAAAATATACACACGTAGAAAATTCAGTGTGCACACTTAGGAAATTCAGCATGTCCTCATATTGACAAACCTTCCTTCCAAAATTACCTTAGCGGAGAGAATTAAATTAATTATTTTGTTCTTTTTTCAGATTTAATCTCTTGAAATAGTCAACGCAGTATCTGGGGGGATTACTGAAATTGTATTCTCCAAAGATGTTCTTTTATCAATATTTTTTTACGACAAAGTAATTTGTCGTAGAAGGGCAGAAGGGCTGTTTTGAAGTGAATTTGTCTTAATACTTTTCATTAGATGTTGAAAAAGAGGGGGAGACAAGTTCTTTTGAAACAGCCTTTATTTTTTACATCAATAAAATTCTGTGATTTTTACCATAAATGAAATTACAAACCAGTGTTACTAATCCCTATTTTACTTGTAAAAAACGATTTATATAAGACGTAATACTCTTTGAGATAATCAAAACAAAGAAATCTATTCCTAAATCGGTTATAGTATAAAATTGTCATACAAACAATAAGTTTAACCAAAATATGTAAAGAATAAAGACTGTTAACCTCTCTATTGCTTAATGAACTTGACCTTTCGTTTTATCGTTTAGCATAATATGACTTCGAGAATTTATCTGCTAATAAATTCTGCTTTTATTTTTATTATATTTAACAAACAATTTTAAGAAAGGATTAGAATGGAATATTATCCAACACTAGTTACATTACACATAATTTTTGCCGGTGGCTGGTTGATCAGCTTTATAACTGATAGTATTCTAAAAAAATCTATCTCGAATAAAAAAAATATTTCTGAATCAAAGATGTTAATAAACCTTTATCTAAAGGTTACAAATCAACTTGGTATGATGGGTGCAAGTGGAATTTTATTTACCGGAATTTTAATGGTGATTCTGAATCCTGGATATGGATTCTTTTCCATGTCTGCAAATCACTGGCTAGCAACAAAGCAAACACTTATGGTTGTTTTATTACTAATAATTTTCGTATTCATTATTCCAACGGCAAGAAAAATCAGGAATGAATTACAAAATAATATGGTAACCGATCAAAGTTTTTCTGAAGATATAGACAAACATTTAACTAAGATTTATAAGCTAAACACAATTGTGAATTTAATTGTGTTACTGAATTTTCTGTTTGCAATAACACATCGCTTTATTGGATAAATAACATAAATGAAAAAAATACTTTTGCTTGGTTCTACGGGTTCAATCGGTCTAAGTACACTCGAGATTGTTCGATCCATGCCCGATCAATTTGAAATTGTTGGATTAGGTGTTAATAACAATATTGATAAACTTGAAGAACAAATAAAAGAATTCAGACCAAAAAGTGTAGTTGTAACAAATAAAAAAAATGCGGAAGAACTAAAATCGAAGATTAAAGATTCCTGTGATATATATAGTGGAAACGAAGGTTTAATCGAAATTACAAAACATGCCGAATATGATATTCTTCTCTCTGCTATAGTTGGTTTTGCCGGTTTAAGACCTACAATAGAAGCAATTAAAAGGAATAAAAAAATTGCACTTGCCAATAAAGAGACTCTCGTCGTTGCCGGTGAATTAATAAAAAATCTTTGTGACGAATATAAAACAGAATTAATTCCTGTAGATTCAGAGCATAGCGCAATTTTTCAGAGTATTGTGGGAGAAGAAGTTAATTTCATTAACAAACTTATTTTAACGGCATCGGGTGGTCCTTTCTTAAATAAATCCAAAGAAGAGCTGAAAAACGTTACAATTGCCGAAGCATTAAATCACCCTAACTGGAAAATGGGGAATAAAATTACAATTGATTCGGCTACAATGATGAATAAAGGTTTAGAAGTTATAGAAGCGTTCTGGTTATTCAATCTACCTAAAAGTAAAATTGAAGTAATAATTCATCCTCAATCAATAATCCATTCTATGGTTGAATTTATAGACGGATCAATAAAAGCTCAACTTAGCACACCAGATATGAAACTTCCCATTCTTTATGCATTATCTCATCCGGAAAGGTATAATTATAATGGTGTAACTACGGACTTTAAAAAAATCGGACAGTTGACGTTTTTTGAGCCTAATTTTAATAAATTTGAGTGTTTGAAATTGGCTTATGATGTTATAGAAGAAGGTGGTACTGCTCCCTGTATTCTAAACGCCGCCAACGAGATTGCAGTTGAAAAATTTCTTTCGGGTAAAATAAAGTTTCTCCAAATCCCGGAGTTAATTAAAGAAGCCTTAAATAAAATTGAAATAGAGAAGCTTACTGATTTAGATTCATTAATTTCGTGTGATTCTAAAACAAGAGAGTTTCTAAACAAAAAATATCATTGAAGAGAGAACTAAATGGATTACATAATATATTTTATTATAACTGTTGGTATCCTGGTATTTGTTCACGAGTTTGGTCATTTTGCGGCTGCAAAGCTTTGCAAAATTAGAGTTGATGCCTTTGCTATTGGATTTGGAAAAAGGATCTGCGGTTATAACAAGTTAACAGGTTTTTCGTGGGGAGATTTGCCAAAAGATTGGGATGGACAAGGAAATACAGACTATCGTTTGTGTGTTTTTCCTCTTGGTGGTTATGTTAAAGTTGCAGGAATGGTCGATGAAAGTTTAGATACAAAATTTATGGAATCAGAACCACAGCCATGGGAATTCAGATCCAAACCAACAATTCAAAAACTTTTTGTGATTACTGCCGGCGTTTTGATGAACTTGATTCTAACAATAGCAATTTTCTGGGGAATAAATTTCTTTCAAGGTAAACAAGTATTTAAAACAACCACAATAAGTAAAGTTGATAAGGGAAGTTTTGCTGAGCAAGCGGGTTTTGAATCTTATGATAAAATTTTATCAGTCAATGATATTAATGTTAAAGACTGGGATGATATAATAGAAAACTTGCTGGTTAGCAGTTCTGCAAATGTTAAAGTAACAGTAGAAAGAAATAGTGAACAAAAAACTCTTGAGGTTCCAAGAAGATTGATTACCGAGGGTTCCCAAAAAGGGTTTTTCCTTTTTCCATTTCCCACACAGCCAATTATTCAGGATGTACTTAAAAATTCTCCAGCAGAAGATGCCGGAATTAAACCGGGTGATATTTTTCTTTCACTAGATGGTATAAAATTAAGAGATCGAGAACAAGTTGTTGAAATAATTTCTTCCAACAAACAAAAAAATATTGAGTTGATTTATCTTCGTGGTAACGACACTTTAAAAACATTAGTAAATCCGGGAATAGAAGGTAAGATAGGAATTGCAGTAACTGATGCATATACTGGTGAATTTGAATATAAAACATATGGTGCTATTGGCGCGCTTACACAAAGTATTTCTAATATTGGACAATATACAATTCTTACACTTGGTATGTTGAAAAATGTTATTACGGGTAAAATTGCGTTTAACCAGGCATTCGGAGGACCAGTTAAAATTGCACAATACGCCGCACGTTCTGCCGATACAGGTATTAGTTCGTTCCTATTCTTCCTTGCAATGTTAAGCTTAAGTTTGGCAATTATTAATATTCTTCCGTTCCCCGCTCTTGACGGAGGACATTTTATAATAATAGCTATTGAAGGAATTTTTAGAAGAGAATTACCGCTTAAGGTGAAAATTGCAATTCAGAATGCCGGATTTGTATTGCTGCTTGCGTTGATGGCATTTATAATTTACAGTGATATAATAAGCTTATAAAAAATAGGGCGATTAATAACCGCCCTATTCCCCCCTTAAAAAATTCTCTCATTTATTTTAGTGCGAATACAATTGGAATAGAAACTTGCACCTTAACCGGTTTACCTCTCTGCTTACCTGGTGTAAACTTTGTTTTCATAACTGCAGCAACTGCAGCAGAATCAAGTGCCGGATGTACACCTTTAATCACTTCACTTTTTACAACATTACCCTTCTCATCAATAAATGCTTTAACAAAAACCCGTCCTTGAATGCCGGCTCTTTTAGCAACTTCCGGATATGTAATTTTTTTCTGAATTGCCTCTAATCCACCAATGGGTCCGGGTGCTTCTTCTACTGCAACAAAATAAACATCTTCAAGTTTGCCATTAGTTCTACCTGTAGTGAATGAATTACCAAATGTTTCTAGACCAAATGAAACCGAGGTGATAATTCCTTTTATTCCGTCATTAATTCCTTTAACACTATTTACCCCAATACTAAGAGGGCCTCTAAATTTAACTGAGTTTGAATCTGAAGTGAATTCAACTTTTTCAAGGATTTTTAGAATTTCCGGTTCAATTTCACTAAAATAATTTTGAGGTAAATTAATGCCTTTTGCTTTAAGATCATTTATTTTTTCTATCGGTGACATTTTTTCGATTCTCCCATTATTCCCTACAAAATAAATATATGCCACAAATATTGGAAATGGTTGTGATTTAAGATTCGACATGTTTTTCTGAAAAGCAGAATTGATCTCATTCTTAATCTCATCAATATTATTTCTTAGGACAGGTTTATTATTAAGTTCGTTAATGGAAAAGTATATAAAATCGTTGTTTTCTATTAACTCAATTTTGCTCTTCTTCTCACCGCAGCCAACGATTATAAGAAAGAGACCTAAGACAAAAAATATTTTTTTCATTTCACACCTCACAGATTTGCTTTAATAATTACAGCGTTTTTTAATTCTGTTTCAACTTCAACCGGCGGAAGACTGTTTATAAGCAGGTTAATTGTCTTCTGCTGTTCTATTAACCGTTCGGATGTTTTTTGTATTTCGCTTCTGTATTCACGAACCTCCAGAAACATAAATAGACTTATAATTAACACAATTATTGTTAATGAATACGACAAAATCGGGAAAAAGCTTTTCCGGAATTCTAATTTGGGCTTAGAACTTTTTACCTCATTAAGGATCTTTCTTTCTAAATCGAGCGGAAATTCATCATTGGTTTCTTGAATTATTTTTTTAAACTTGTTTATATTTTTAAAATACTCCCGGCACTCTTCATCGCGTGAAAGTTCTGAGAAAAGAAACGTTTCTTTGTTTTTATCAAGCTCCCCATCAAAATACGAAATGATTAAACTTTCCATTTCAGAATTCATTTACTACCCTCCCAAAATTTTCTTTCTTTTGTTTTCAATTCTATTTGTGATATTTGTTCATTTACATACTCTAATTCTTTGGAGAATTTTTTATCTTTTTTAAGTTCTATAGAAGCTTTTTTATAATATTCCAACGCCTTATTTGTTTTATTTACTCTATCTAAAGAACAAGCTGCATAAAACAATGCTTGAGCGCTAGCTGGTTCTAAGACAAGTGCTTTTTCAGAATAACTTATTGCCTGGTTATAATTTTTTTGCCGATAGCTTAATTGTGATAATTTTTCAAAAGCATAAACAATGTCTTCATAAGGGTATTTATAAATCGCACTTTCATAATAAATCTGAGCTTGACTAAGTGAGTCTAATTTTTCATAAGTAAGTGCAACATTAATATCATTCGATGGATTAGAGTAATCTATTTCTGAAGCTTTTTTATATGCAACCAGAGCAGAGTCAAACTCCCCCAAAGCAAAATAACAATAACCCAAATGACTATAATAATTAGCAACTGTAGAGTCGCGCTTAATAGCTTTATTGAAAAGACCAATTGCTGGGTTAAAAAGTTTGGCTTTTTCTGCACAAAAAGCTGCTCGATAAAAGTAATCTAGTTTTTCAGGATCTATCTGAATCAATCTTGAATACTGACCAAAACCATACATGTAATTTTTAGATGCAATTCCAAAAGAACCGGCAAGTTCGAAAATTGGAGAATACTCCATATTGAGCCTTACTGCCTCATTAATTAGAATATAAGCATCTATGGTATCTTGCTTTGTCGAGAGCATATTTATTTTTGTAAAAGCGCGGTAATACGCTGCTAAAAAATCTTTATCATTAATTTCGCTTACCCTTGTAAAAAGATTATAGGCTGTATCAAAATCTCTTTTTAATGTTTTTATTAATCCTAACTCAAACATACCTGTAACATTTAAGGTATCTCTATCAATAACTATTTGATATTGTTTCATCGCTTCATTGATTCTACCATACTGATTTAAAAAACGCGCATAATTAAGACGATAATTATTATTTAATGAGTCTATTTCAACAGCTTTTTCCAAGTTCTTCAATGCCATTGTCAGGTTCTTTAGTTGAGAATAGCTCATTCCCAAATAATAATATTCTATTGCAGAAAGTGATGTGCTCTTTTCTTTTTCAAAGTACTCAGTAATTTTAGAATAATTTCCTTCAACATACATTCGCGCAATGATGTTAATATCACTGGATATAGTTTGTGAAAGCAACAGTGAACTATTTCCCCAAGTAAATAGGAAGAATATTAAAGGTGTTTTTAAAAAACGACTTGTCATGGATTCTCAAAAAATAATTTTGACAGTTTTCTAATTAACTTTTGCCGTGTTTTGAACAACCGGCTTTTAACAAGTTCTTCATCTATTTTCATAACATCCGCAATCTCTTTGTAACTAAGTCCGCCATATTCCTTAAGCAGAAATACTTCCCGTTGTTCAATTGCCATTTTATTTAGCTCGTTTATAATAATTTCTTTCATCTCCTTATTATCATATTCGTTCTCAATATGATGTTGCGATTCAATTTCAACCTCATCAGTATCTTCGCTTCCGTACTGATCAATTCTAACTTTCTTTTTTCTGTAGTAGGAATAGATCTCATTCCTTACCGTACTGAAAAGCCAGCATTGAATACTATCGTTGTTTCTTATCCGATTCAAATTTTCAAATAACTTAAGAAATACGTTTTGTATAATATCTTCACAGGTTAATCGATCGTTAACCATCTTAATCGTATAATTAAAGAGTTGTCGCTTATATTGATTATACGTTAGAGTGAAATCAATAATATTTTCGAGCTGTTCCCCCAAAAAAGTATTTTCCGCTTTATATTAAAGATGCATTAGTTGACGAAATGTTGCCTGAAGATAAATTATTTTATTGAGGTAAGCACTGTATTTTGAATTACCCACAACTCTTCATATTTGTTTGGATCTTTCGAAATTGCAGTAAGCTCATAAAAACGATTATTATGTTCGAATAAAATGATCCTAACAATATTATTATCATATAAATATTGAACAGCATAAAATTGTTTACTACCGATAACAAAATTTTCTTCATTAAAAAAATCTTTGAATGAATTTCCGATTTTAGCTTTAATAAAAATCTTATCATACTCAGCTAATTTTTGTATGCCATTTTTTCTAATATCGTTTTTAGTTTGCTCATCAACATTAATAATAGAAAAATTAAGCGATTGCGAGAAATCATCTTTAATTAACCAAAGGTCTATACAATTACAATCATTATCTTCCGCAGTAAACCAGCCATCGGGAATATTTACAGAAATATTTGTGTTTTTTGAATAAGCTTTTTGTGAAGTTAAAGGATAATTAGAATCATAGATTGATTTAATAGCGCTTGAACAAGAATAGAATAAAAGCAGAGAGAAAATAAAAGCCGATAATTTTTTCATAAATATCAGAAGCGGATTAATCTCCGCTTCTTAAAAATTTTGGTTCTTCAAGTGTAAGAATTAAGGATATACGATGTGAATCGGGAAGCCGATCCGATTCTGATTGATTGAATCTAGCAAAAGAATAATCGATCTGTAATTTAGGAAGATAAATTCCCGCACCAAGAGTAAATTGTTTTACATCGTTATAACCAGCACGTACTGCAAAAATGTTTTTATAATTATACTCAAATCCAGCATGAGGATCTAAACTAACCGGACCAACATTAAAAGTTGAAGCAAACTTTCTGTTCTCGAATCGTAGATCGAAATCGACTGCGGGCATAATTTTTCCGCCTAAGAAATTAACTGCGTAAGCAACGCCAATTTTTGCAGTAGGAGTTATAAGTTCGTTTCTGCCCGTACTCCATGCAACTAATGTAGTAGTTACATCCTGAATGTTAGCTGCTAAATATAAATCTTCGTAAGGCATATAAAGAGCACCAAAGTCAAAACCGATACCTGTTGCGCCATACTCTGCAAGGTCCCTTCTGATTATTTTAACATTAGCGCCCCAGTAAAAATTATCGCTGTGTCTTTTAGCAAATGTAAGATAGAGAGCCCAATCGGTATTGCTGAATTCGGTTATCTTGGAATAATCGAGGCGGTCTTTGTGTATATCGAGAACACCATCGCCATTAGCATCGTAAAGAGCATTACGTGTATCCGGTATTCCATCAACGCTTAAGCGGATTACACTTAAACCAAAGCTCATATCGGTTCCATAAGGAATTGCAACTGCACCATAGTTGTAATTAACAAGCGAGCCAAAGTGTTCCTCGTGCATCAATGAAAACTGAGGGTAGTCAATGCGAGCCAATCCGGCTGGATTCCAGTAACCGGCAGTAACATCATTCACAACTGCAGTGTGAGCACTTCCCATTGCAAGTGCGCGACCACCTACACCAAGCGCAAGAAATTCACCGGCGTATTTTCCAATTACTGTTTGGGATTGAAGATTGGTAAAGGCAAATAAGAAAAAGGAGAAAACAAGAATTATGCGTTTCATATAATAATTCCTTTTTTGTCTGTCGCAGTAGAAATAACTATCTATTTTCTCCTTTCTTTGATACAATATTAAATTTTATCTAATTGTTTTGCAAGAGTATTATTTGGGTTGCATCAAAAGTAAATTTATTAATCATAAACCACAGATAACACTGATTAGAACTGATTTCCACAGATTCTAAGTTGAATATACTTTTGAAACAACCCTAAATAAATTTATTTTTTCTCGGTTTGTTTTGCTACGGCATTTATTGCAGCATTAATTGCTTCCTGATCGCCGAGATAATAATGTTTAATCGGTTTTAAGTTTTCATCTAATTCATAAACCAACGGAATTCCGGTAGGTATATTTAATTCTACTATTTCCTGTTCTGAAATATTATCTAAATATTTGACCAAAGCACGTAAACTATTACCATGCGCCGTAATTAAAACTCGTTTTCCACTTTTAATAACCGGCGCAATTGTTTCATGCCAATAAGGTAAAAACCGATCGACAGTTAGTTTTAAGCTTTCAGTAAGCGGAATATCTTTTTTGTCAAGATCTGCATAACGCGGATCTTTACCCGGATAACGTTCATCGTTTTCATCAAGTGGAGGTGGTGGTATATCATAACTTCTTCTCCACAATTTAACCTGATCCATTCCATACTTTTCGGCTGTTTCTGCTTTATTTAATCCTTGCAGAGCACCATAATGTCTTTCGTTTAATCTCCAATTTTTAATAACCGTAATCCACATCAAATCAAGTTCGTCTAGTACAATATCCAGAGTTCTGATTGCTCTTTTAAGAACAGATGTAAAAGCAATATCGAATTTGTAGCCCTCTGATTTCAGAGTTTTACCAGCTTCGTGAGCTTCTACAATTCCCTTTTCCGATAGATCAACATCTGTCCAACCGGTAAAAAGATTTAATCTGTTCCATTCACTCTCGCCATGTCTGAGTAATACTACTTTGTACATTTCTATCTCACCATAATTTGTTGAAAAATACTTTTCAAATATACTAAAAATAGAATATCTGTTTGTTTCATTTAAATTTACCTTCAATTATCTTTGCATAGGTTTGAAAATGAAAAAACGATTGATATATAATTTTTTTAGCGACGATGACTTTTTAAGAATATCCAATCAGATTAAAAAGTCGGAGCAGAACACTTCCGGAGAAATTAGAATTTCTATAAAAGAAAAGCGATCATTTGGGGACTTTAAGAAGGATATTAAGAAACTTGCGGAAAAAGATTTTAGAAAGTTAGGAATGACTAATACAAAAGAGAAAACCGGAATACTTCTCTTTCTTCTTTTAAGTGAACGAAAGTTTTACATTCTTGCTGATGAAGGAATCAACAACAAAGTACCACAAAACACCTGGGATATAGTAAGAGATGAAATTCAAAATGAGTTCAGGGAAGGAAAATTTGCACAAGGTATAATAAAGGGAATTGAAAGAGTGGGGAATATTCTATCCGAACACTTTCCAATCAGGAAAGATGATACCAACGAATTATCCAACAAAGTAATATTAGACTGATTTGGAAGCTACAATTAATCACCCTATAATAAGCATTGAAGAGATAGTTCGCCCAACGAGAGTAGAAGTTGATTTAAAACAACTTTCAGAAAATTTTAATCGAATAAAAAAACATGTCGCACCGGCAAAAGTGATGTCGGTACTTAAAGCCAACGCATATGGAAATGGGCTCGTTCGCGTTGCACAATTAATGGAAGAACTTAAAGCAGATTATTTGGGTGTGGCTGTTTTAGAAGAAGGAATTTTACTGAGACTATCAGGGATTACACTTCCAATACTTGTAATGGGTGGAATGCTAGGGAATCAGATTCCGATTTTTTTAAAATATGACTTAACAATGACAGCTTCTTCTATTGAAAAGCTTAATCAAATTGATGAAGCAGCTGAAGCAAAGAAAGTTAAAGCCAAGGTTCATTTGAAAATTGATACGGGCATGGAGAGGATTGGTGTTCATTATTACAATGCAGAAAAATTTCTTGAAGCCTCGATAAAGTGTAAGAATATTTTTGTCGAAGGAATTTATTCTCACTTTGCAAGTTCGGATTCAGCGGACCTTACTTTTGCAAAACTACAACTTGAAAGATTTCTTGGTGTACTTAATTTCTATTCAAAAAATTCTATTGAATTGCCGATTCGACATATTTCCAACTCGGGTGGAATTCTGCAGATGCCGGAAGCCAATTTAGATTTAGTGCGTCCAGGAATTTTATTGTATGGCGTTTATCCATCCAACGATGTTAATCGTACAATAACTGTTAATCCAACGTTATCATGGAAATCCCACGTGGTTTACTTTAAGGCGATTAAACCGGGGCATCCTGTAAGTTATAACTCAACTTACAAACCTGACAAACTTATCAGAGCTGTTACGGTTCCTGTTGGTTATGGCGACGGATATTTCAGAAGCATGTCACACAAAGCCGAAGTACTAATCCGTGGCAAACGTTATCCCGTAATTGGCGCAATTACAATGGACCAGATTGTAATAAATATCGGAAATGACAGCGCATATAACGGTGATGAGGTTATTTTAATCGGAAGTGATAGTGTCAACTCAATTACATGTGAAGAACTTGCTAATTGGGCAGGAACAATTCCATATGAGATTTTAACGAATATTAATACAAGAGTACCAAGGATTTATAAAGAGTAGGGATGTTCAATTGAACACCCCTACGGAATTGTTTTTACTTAGCTAATAACATTTTCTTCGATTGAACAACTCCATTAGCGGAGATTGTGTAAATATAAACTCCACTCGTTAGATTACTTCCATTAAAATTAACAGAGTGATATCCAGCCGGTTTGTTTTCATTTACCAATGTTGCTACTTCTTTTCCTAATATGTCAAATACTTTTATTGTTACAAAACTCTTTTCTGGTAATTGATAACTTATTGTGGTTGTTGGGTTGAATGGGTTTGGGTAGTTACTTACTTCAAGTTTGTCCGGCAGTTCGCTGGATAAATTTCTATTTTCAAATTTATACTTTTACTCATTACTAAAACAGAAATTAATATTTATTTAATTTTTGAGCGCAAATAAAAATGGGCGTACTTTGTACGCATAAGATGAGCAGTCTTACTATTTTATTTGCAAATGGGGTATCGGAGAGCGCCTCTGTCCTTTACCCTTTATATTTTGCTCTCCCCTCCTATTCTTTTAGTGTTCCATGTACTACTCTTGTGCTAGATGTTTTCATATCTAATAATGTAAAGAAAACATCTTTTTCAAAAATTAATCCCGCCATTACTCTTGTATTTGGTGCATAATAGATCAGCTCTATATCATTACCATTATAATGGTTTATTCCTTGTAATGACCATGAACCAACAAAAAAATCCTTCTCACTCCTCGAACAGAGTACTTTACTATAATAATCTGTTCCTGTAAAATCTTTCCACAACGTATATTTACCATCATCTTCATATCTATAAATTCTCTTGGCTATATTGAAATATGTTTTTCCTCCTATATCAAATACATTAATCGGTGAAAATCCAAAATCCGAGAATAACTCCCTGAACTCTTTACCATTCCATACTATCAATTTTGTTGAATCGACTGAACCTTTTAATGCAGTAATTAAAAAATTGCCATTGATAGATTTAGCGAATTGAAAAAAGTATAGGTACTGCTTTGGTGTTTCTATCTGTTTCCACTCACTTCCATTGAACCGGAAAATACCACCAAGCTGTTCTTCATTAAAGTATGAGTTGTATGCCGTACCTACTGCATAAATTTCGTTTTTAGAAACTCCCCATATTTGTTGTATACCAAAATTTTGATATCGGTTTACCTTCAGTTGAGTATAATAATTCCAGCTCGTTCCATCATAATACCAGATTATACCACCGCCACTTCCCAACCAGATATTATTTGAATCAGTTCCCCAAATACATGTCTGTCCATAAGTGGAAGTAGGGTTATCAATAAAATTTTTCCAAGTTTCCCCATTGAAATGCCATATTCCCAACTGCGATAAACTTGATGGGCCTACAGCCCAAATATCGGTTGGCTTTGCACCCCAAATCGATGATAATAGAGAATTCTCCCCAGGTGGAATTATTAAATTGTACTCTTTCCATACGTAATCTCTTCTACCCGGCTTAATCTCTTCTGGTACTGGTAGTATTGGTTCTACAATTTCTCCTTCTTTACAGCTGTAAAAAAACACTATTACTGATATTATGATTGAGAAAATAATTTTCAAAGAGATTTTAGAATAGCATTTAACTGTAAGGTTTGAGATAAAAAATGATTTAACACTTTTCATATTCCCCCAAGGAATAAATGTAGGAAATAATAAATCAGCTAAAGGAAGAACAAACTCATATACTTTTAACTTGTGGCATAAATATAAAGAAAAAAAAAAAAAAAAAATAAATTTCAACTATTTTCTTTAACCACTTACTAATTTTCATTAGTAGGATTTATTAAAGTAAATAAACTTTTTTGATACAATGATTGTTAACATTCTTATGAAACGAAGAAATTTCATTAAAAATATATCTCTGGCAACTGCCGGTACTTTGTTTGCACCGTTATTCATCAATTCAGATACCGAAGCCAAGCCAAGTATCAAATTAAACTATAAGCCGGAACCACATTTATGGGAAAACGATACGGTAACACTTTCTTGGATTGGTCATGCAACTGTTCTGATAAACATCCATGGTAAATGGATTTTAACTGACCCGGTTTTATTTGATAATGTTGGACTTTATTTTCTAGGAAACACAATCGGACCAAAGCGTTTGACTCCCCCAGCACTTACAATAGATGAAATTCCTAAGCCGGATATAATTCTTCTTTCGCACGCACATATGGATCATATGGATTACCCGACACTAAAACACTTTGCTAATAAATATCCGGATCAAATTGACGTTGTTACTGCTTACCTTACGAAAGATGTAATTGAAGAACTTCCTTGGAGATCGATTTCTGTTATGGATTGGAACGACGAACTAAACCTTCAGGGTATTCGATTCAGAGCATTGGAGGTAAAACATTTTGGGTGGAGATTCCCATGGGAAAAGGACCGCTCGCGTGGTTATATGAAGGACGGAAGAAGTTTTAATGCGTACGTAATTGATTACGGCGGATCAAAAGTTTTATTCGGTGGTGATACAGCAATGACGGCTAAATACAGAGTTGCTAAAGATGAAAATATTGATATAGCAATAATGCCTATCGGTGCTTACAATCCATGGCGAAGAAACCATTGCAATCCGGAAGAAGCTCTTCAGATGGCAAGCGAAATAAATGCAAAATATTTCATTCCTATTCACACAAAAACATTTAAGCAAGGTTCAGAACCATTTAATGAACCAATCGATTGGATGAAACGTGTTGCCGGTAATTTCCCGATTGAAATCGGACTTGAAGAGATTGGGCAAACTTTTGTATTAACTAAATAAGTTTATAGAAGTTTCAGAAACTCTTCATCATCTAACTGAATATCACGCAATATTTTTCTTAACAAAGAGCGATCAATAGATTTATAATTTGGAATAGTTACTGGTTTTTTCGATGGATGATGTAACCGAATATGGCTTCCCCTTTGACGAACAATGTAATAACCTAATCGTTCTAAGGCTTGAATTATTTCTTTTCCGGATAAAATTGGCAATAAAGCCATTTTTCAAACTGTTATAGTATGTAGACTTATTTCTTGAGGGTTATAATTTTTAATAATCTTTTGGGCTTCCTTTTCTTCCAAAATCATATCAATCACTTCACGAATATTTTTAATAGCTTCGTCAATCGTTTTCCCCTGTGTATAACATCCTTCAAATAACGGACATTCAACAATGTAAAAACCATCTTTTCCTTTTTCAATTATTACTGGAAGTCTTCGATTAAATTTTTTCTTTTGCTTTGTTAATGCCATAATATTATCAATTATTTGTTAACAAAATATATTTCAATAGAGGTAATGTCAATACCTTATAAATCTTCTTTCTTACCAAGTTGCTGAATTAATATTCCTCCAACTATCAATACAAGTCCGATAATTGACGATGTAAAAAGTTTCTCTTTCAACACAAGCGCAATAAAGAAAAGAGAGATAACCGGAAAGAGGTAAACCATCGTAGAAGTTTTCGCTTTATTATCACTTAACGAGAGTGCTTTTAGCCATAAGAAAAATGTAATTCCCATTTCAAATAGTCCGATATAGACTGCACCTAATATATAATTAAATTCAACCGGACCAAATGAGCCGAAAAAGAAAATGTAAAGCCCTGTATAAATTGTTCCGAAGAAGAAGGAACCGAAGAGTTTAACAGACTCTTCACGTTTATCAAGAAGATTTAAGATCCAGAACGATGCCCAGATAAATGCACTGCTTAATGCTAAAGTTACACCGTATAAATTATGAAAGTGAAGTGCAAGTAAATTTCCGCGCGTCGCAATAACAACTACACCGGAGAAAGAAATTAGCAATCCGATAATTGTCCTAAGTGATAATTTCTGTTTCAGAAAAAGTGCAGAGAAAATTGAGATTATAAGCGGCCATGTAAGGTTAATCGGCTGCGCTTCCTGTGCCGGTAAAACCTTGTATGCTTCGAAGAGAATTAAATAATAAATGAACGGATTTATTAACCCGAGAGCAATATTGTTTTTCAGATGATGTTTTGTAAAAAACAATTTCAGTTCTTTGGGTGAATTGATATATGCAATTATGAAAAGTACTATCACACTTGTTAATGAAGAATAAAAGAGCATCTGGGAATTGCTCATCCCTTGCAATGTAAGTTTGAAAGCCGTGGCAACTGTTGACCAGAATAGAATTGCCCCCAAAGCAAATAATATCGATTTTTTATTCTTTGTCATATTTCAAAATTTTAGCTTCATCAAAATAATCCTTTCCCCTCTTAAAAAAGAATATTAAAACTTCATTACAGAATTTAATTTCTGGGACAAATACTATATTTTGTGCGGTAATTATTGGAATCAATTGCTGAATGAGTAATAAAGGTTACATTTTCGATATAAAAAAATACTCGATCAATGATGGACCCGGAATAAGGACAACAGTTTTCTTTAAAGGTTGCCCGCTTAAGTGCTGGTGGTGTCACAATCCGGAAAGTCAGCGAAAACTTCCCGAAGAATTTGAAGAGTGTACATTCCGTTGGCACTTAGAACATGATTATGAAAATAAACATCGCATTGGTGCCGAGGTTACAAGCACTCAGGTTATGAAAGAAATTGAAAAGGATATTCCTTTCTATGAAGAATCTAAAGGTGGAGTTACTTTTTCCGGTGGCGAGCCAATGCTTCAGATTAATTTTCTATTCGACTTACTAAAAAAATGTAATAAGAAAAATATAAACACTGCAATCGATACAACCGGATATACCGACTTTAAAAACTTTGAATTGATTTATAATCTTACTAATATTTTTCTTTACGACCTGAAATTGGCGAACGAAGATATGCACATTAAATATACCGGCGTCTCAAATAAATTAATAAAAGAAAACCTTAAAAAACTTACAGAACTTGGCGATAAGGTTATCTTAAGAATTCCAATTATTCCAACAATTACAGACACTGAACAAAATCTTAATGAAATTATTAAATTTATTACGTCATTAAAAAATATTAGAGAAATTGATCTGCTTCCTTATCATAAAAGTGCTGAATCGAAATACAAAAAGATGAAAAGAGAAAATAAACTACCGGATATTCAACCGCCTAATACAGAGGAAATGAATTCGATAAAAAATATTTTTGAAACGACCGGTTTAACTGTTAAAATCGGAGGATATTAATGAACGAGAGAATAAAAAAATTACGCGAACAAACTTTAAACGCTATCCCTCGCCTTTCACACGAACGCGCTCAATTATTAACTCAATTTTATAAAAGTGGCAAAGCAGAAAGAGTTTCGATTCCTGTAGCACGTGCACTTGCATTTAAACATATTCTTGAAAACAAAATTCTATGTGTAAATGATGGCGAACTAATTGTAGGCGAACGCGGACCCGAACCGAAAGCAACTCCAACGTATCCTGAACTTTGTGTTCATAGTTTGAAAGATTTAGAAATTCTGGATACACGCCCGAAAGTATGGTTTAAAGTGAATGATGAAACAAAAGAAGTTTATGAAAATGAAATTATTCCATTCTGGAACGGTCGATCTATACGAGATAAAATTTTTGAAGAGGTTGATCAGGAATGGAAGGATTGCTATGCCGCTGGAATTTTCACAGAATTCATGGAACAACGCGCACCCGGTCATACAGTACTTGATGATAAGATTTATAAAAAAGGAATGCTTGATTTCATTAATGATATTAAACAATCAATCGCTAATTTGGATTTTTATAATGATCCGAAAGCATTTGAAAAGCGTGAAGAACTACGTGCAATGGAAATTTGTGCAAATGCATTAATTTCGTTTGCAAACCGATACAGTCAAAAATTACTTGAACTGGCTCAAACAGAAAAAGATAAAAAACGCAAAGACGAGCTTGAAACCATGGCTGGTATTTGCAAGAGAATTCCGGCTAATGCACCCCGAACATTCTGGGAAGCTTTACAATATTATTGGTTTGTTCATCTCGGGGTTATTACAGAGCTTAACACGTGGGATTCATTTAATCCCGGCAGACTTGATCAGCATCTTTATCCATTCTATAAACGTGATATCGAAAGTGGTTTACTAACTGAAGAAGGTGCAAAGGAATTATTACAATCTTTCTGGGTAAAATTTAATAATCAACCGGCACCACCCAAAATTGGAGTTACCGCTGCAGAAAGCGGAACTTATACTGATTTCTGTTTAATCAATGTCGGCGGTGTAACTCCTGAAGGTGAAGATGCAACTAACGACCTTACTTATGTAATTCTTGATGTTATTGAAGAGATGAGATTGCTTCAACCAAGTTCGATGGTTCAGGTGAGTAAGAAAAATCCTGATCGATTACTCAAGCGTGCTATGAAAATTATAAAAACCGGCTTTGGTCAACCAAGCATTTTTAATACTGATGCAATTATTCAGGAGATGCTTCGTCATGGCAAATCATTAATTGATGCAAGGTGTGGTGGAGCGAGTGGATGCGTTGAAACCGGTGCGTTTGGTAAAGAAGCATATATTCTTACAGGATATTTCAACCTGGTAAAAGTTCTCGAGATTACTTTAAATAATGGTTTTGATCCAAGAACTAAAAAACAAATTGGTATTGAAACCGGCGATCCAAATACTTTTACTTCTTTCGATGAATTAATGATGGCTTACGAAAAACAATTAAATCATTTTGTTGATATAAAGATTAAGGGAAACATAATCATCGAAAGAATCTATGCAGATTATATGCCCGCACCTTTTATGTCGATCCTTATTGATGATTGTATTAAAAAAGGAATGGACTATAATGCCGGTGGTGCACGATATAATACTTCTTATGTTCAAGGAGTTGGATTGGGAACAATTACCGATTCACTTGCTTCAATTAAGTATAATGTGTTCGATAAAAAGAAAATTACGATGAATAAATTGCTTAACACATTAAAGGAAAATTTTATCAACGATAAAGATTTACAGAATAAATTTTTATTCGAAACACCTAAATACGGTAACGATGATGATTATGCAGATGAAATAACAAAACAAATTTTTGAAATTTATTATAATGCTGTTGATGGAAGACCAAATACAAAAGGCGGTTATTTCAGAATTAATTTACTTCCTACAACTTCGCATGTTTATTTTGGAAGTGTAACAGGTGCAACACCCGACGGAAGATTTGCTTTCGAACCGTTAAGTGAAGGAATATCACCTGTTCAAGGTGCTGATATTCATGGACCGACATCGGTAATTAAATCGGCTTCTAAAATTGATCATCTTAGAACCGGAGGCACATTACTTAATCAAAAATTTACCCCTCAACTTTTAGAAACAGAAGATGGAATTGATAAAGCAGTTCAATTGATAAGAACTTATTTCCGACTTGACGGACACCATATTCAGTTTAATGTTGTAACAGCAGATATTTTACGCGAGGCACAAAAACATCCTGAAAAATACCGCGACTTAATTGTCCGGGTAGCCGGTTACAGTGATTACTTTGTAGATCTGAGCGAGGCATTACAAAACGAAATTATAAGAAGAACCGAACACTCGGTATTTTAAAATCCGCGTGTATCTGCTAAATCCGTGTAATCTGCGTTCTATAAAGAGGAAAAAAATTTAAACAACATGAGGTCATAATGTTCAAAGCAAAAACTTACATTCAACGCCGTTCAGAATTAAAAAAGAAAATCAAAAGCGGTCTGATTTTATTTCTCGGCAATAACGAAGCCCCGATGAACTATACCGATAATACCTATCACTTCAGACAGGATAGCACATTTCTTTATTATTTCGGTTTAGATCGACCTGAACTCGCCGCAATAATTGATGTTGACGAAAACAAAGAAATTATTTTCGGTGATGATTTTACAATTGATATGATTGTGTGGATGGGTCCTCAACCAACTATCAAACAACAAGCTGCAAAGTGCGGTGTTAAAGTAACTAAACCATTGAGTGAGCTCGAAAAAATTTGTGCTGATGCTGTTAAACAGGGGAGGAAAATTCATTTCATTCCGCAATACCGATATGATAATATTTTAACAATTAATAAGCTTCTCGGAATCTCGCCCTACAAAGTAAATGATTATGCATCAATGATTTTAATAAAAACAATAGCAGAACAACGTTTGGTAAAATCCAAAGAAGAATTAGATGAGATAGAAAAAGCAATTGATATTGCTTACGAAATGCATGTCGCTGCAATGAAATTTACAAAACCGGGAATGTATGAAAGAGAAGTCGCCGGATTTATAGAAGGTCTTGCGTTTTCTCTTGGTAGTGGTTTAGCATTTCCTCCAATCTTTTCAAGAAATGTACAAACACTTCATAATCATTATTACGGTAACAAATTAAAAGATGGCGACCTTGTTGTAAACGATTCCGGTGCTGAAGCTGCTTCTCATTATACAAGCGATATAACAAGAACATTTCCTGTTAATGGTAAATTTACTCCTATACAAAAATTTATTTACGAAATTGTCCTTGCAGCAAACCAGACAGCCATTAAAGAAATTAAACCAGGAAAAAATTATAAATCTGTTCATCTAAAAGCTGCTGAAGTAATTACTGATGGTTTGAAAGCGCTTGGAGTAATGAAAGGTAATACGAAAGATGCCGTAGAAGTAGGCGCTCATGCACTTTTCTTTCCGCACGGATTAGGTCATCTTATGGGACTTGATGTTCACGATATGGAAAACTACGGCGAAAATAATTTTGGTTATGATGAAAAGACAAAACGTAGTACACAATTTGGTTTGAAGTCATTACGCTATGCGCGCCCTCTTGTCCCTGGAGTTGTATTAACTGTCGAACCAGGAATTTATTTCATCCCTGAATTAATTGATAAATGGGAGAGTGAAAAGAAGTTTAAAGAATTTATCAATTACGACAAAGTAAATCTGTATAGAAATTTCAGTGGTGTGCGTATCGAAGATGATATTGTCGTAACAAATAACGGCTGTCGTGTTCTTGGTAAACCTATTCCAAAAACAGTTGAAGAAGTAGAAGAGGTTGCATCTGATAAGATGTAAGAAATATTTGAAATCATACTGAGAATTGAACATTTAAGAATGGAAACTCATATAAACTCACTTTGAGCATCCCGAGCGAAGCGAGGGTTAGTCGAAGAGGGACAGGGTGAAAACCATAATCCCCATTAAACAAATGGTTTCCTATCAGACTTCGACTAACACGACTATCGTCGTGTTGCTCAGTCTGACATTGACGTAAAGAGCTGAAGTTGTGTTGTTCAATCTGACTTAGACATGCATAGTTTTTATCAATCTTTTTTAAGAAGATTGGGATATGAAAAAGCAAATGTATGTTTACATTCTAAAATGTTCTGATGGCACTTTCTATACTGGTGTTACTAATAATTTAACAAGAAGATTGCAAGAGCATAATTCAGGTTCTCATTGTGGATATACATCGGCAAGACTACCAGTTGAACTTTTTTATTATGAAGAATTCGATAATCCTTTGATAGCTATTAACCGAGAAAAACAAATCAAAGGTTGGAGTCGAGCTAAAAAGGAAGCATTAAAAAATCGGGATTTTGATAAACTTAAAATCCTTTCAAAGAACAGTAAAACAAAAAATAAATATTACAAAAAAACGAAAATGGAAAAAAGTTACTCTGACCATTCTGAGCGAAATGAGAATTTAAAAGCATAAAGTCACTCTGAGCATCCCGAGCAAAGCGAGGGATAGTCGAAGAGAGACTAAGGGTTAACACAATGAGTCTTTCACGAAACATCCTCTTATGGATGTCCGAAAATAAATTTCTCAAAGAACGGATCCCGAAGATGGGATTCGTTCGCAAAGCTGTAAAAAGATTTATGCCGGGCGAAACTGAAGAAGCAGCACTCACAGCTGCATTCGATTTTTCAAAGTTCGGAATCCCTTCTGTATTTACAAAGCTCGGAGAAAATATTACTCAACTTTCCGAAGCAGAAGCAGTACGTGATCACTATCTTCAATTGATTGATAAAATTGCCGCGCGAAAACTCGATATTGAAATTTCGGTTAAACTAACTCAACTTGGTTTCGACCTTTCTGAAGAAGAAACTTATAACAACTTTACTGCAATTGTAAAAAAAGCAAAAGAAAAACTCGGTAACGAAGTATTTATCGATATGGAAGGAAGTATTTATAATCAAAGGACAATCGATTTTTTCAAGAGAGTTAAAAAGGAATTCGATAATGTCGGTATTTGTATTCAAGCTTATTTGTTAAGAACAACAAATGATATTGAAGATTTAATAAAGATTAATTCTTCAGTAAGAATGGTTAAAGGTGCTTACAAAGAACCTCACAATATTGTATTTAAAGATAAATCTGAAGTCGATGAAAATTTCTTCAACTGTGCTAAAAAATTATTGATTGAATCAAAAGTCAAAAACATACGACCGGTTTTTGCAACACATGATGAAGCTCTCATTCAACGTATAATTAATGAAGCTGAAAAACAGAAAATCGAAAAGTCGAAGTATGAGTTTCAGATGCTCTACGGAATAAAAACATCATTGCAAAAGCAACTTGCTAAAAATGATTTTAAATTCCGCGTATTAATTGCTTATGGCGAATCGTGGTATCCATGGTATATGCGCCGACTTGCAGAGCGCCCAGCAAATATCTGGTTTGTAATTAAAAACATTTTTTAATCGATCGGAAATATTATGAAGCCGCTAAAAGGTATAATGCCCCCGATTACAACTCCGTTTATAAACGGTGAACTTGCAATCGATAAACTTGAATTCAACATCAATAAGTGGAATAAAACTGAATTATCCGGATACGTTGTAATGGGTTCTAATGGCGAGTCGGTTTTCTTAACTCGGGATGAAAAAGTAAAACTGGTTGAGATGACAAAGAAATTTTCTTCCCCAAATAAACTAATAATTGCCGGAACCGGAAGCGACTCGATAAAAGAAACAATCGCATTATCAAATGAATGTGCAGATAGAGGTGCTGATTTTGCTCTGGTTCTTACACCTTCATTTTATAAAACTGAAATGAAACACGTCGCTTTTATAAAATATTTCACAGCTGTTGCTGATGCAATTAAAATACCTTTAATAATTTATAACGTTCCAAAGTTCACCGGCGTTGATATAGAAGCCGAAACTGTTTCCAAATTATCAGAACATCCTAACATTGTAGGAATAAAAAACAGTTCTGAAAATGTTCGTCAGAATAATGAGTACGTTTCATATACAAAAGAAGATTTTGCTGTTTTAGTCGGAACTGCATCAATGCTCTATTCTGGATTTACATCCGGAACTGTCGGCGGCATTCTTGCACTTGCGAATATTGCACCAAACGAATGTATGCAAATTCAGAAGTTAATTGAAAAAGGAAATCTTAAAGAAGCTCTCGATATTCAAAACAGAATGATACCCGTTAACAAAGCCGTGACTGCAAAGTATGGTGTGCCCGGATTAAAGTATGCAATGGATCTTCTCGGTTATTTTGGTGGTGAACCGAGAGCACCGCTTTCTAATTTAAACGAAACATCAAAAGAAGACTTAAAGCTGATTCTTTCCAGAGCCGGATTATTATAATTAATTAATAAATTGTTTTCATAACCGGGTTCTTACATGAAAGCGTGGAAATTATTAAACGTAATTTTCTTTTCGACCATTCTTATTTCAACCGCACAGACAAAATTATTAACATCTAATGGCGGTCGGGAAAAACTCCTTATGGATTTCAACTGGAGATTTCACTTCGGCAATTCTTCGGATTATCAAAAAGATTTTAATTACGGATTAGAAGAACCATTTGCTAAAGCCGGTGCAGGAAATAGTGTATTGAGAAATGATTTTGTAGATACTACATGGAGATTGATAAACCTTCCTCACGATTGGGCAGTTGAACTTCCATTTCAAAACCAGATTGAAGACGATCAAATAATTTCTCATGGTTACAAACCAATTGGTAAAAAATTTCCCGAAACAAGTATTGGTTGGTACAGAAAAACTTTTGTCATTCCTTCAATTGAAAGAGGTAAACGATTTACGATTAAATTTGACGGGGTTTTCCGCGATTGTCATGTCTGGCTTAATGGTCATTTGCTTGGCAGAAACCTTAGCGGATACAGCGAGTTTAGCTACGATATAACAGATTATTTACTCTATGATAAAACAAATGCCCTTGTGGTAAGGGTTGACGCAACATTTTATGAAGGTTGGTTCTATGAAGGTGCTGGTATTTACCGTCACGTCTGGTTAATTAAAACCAATCCGCTTCACATTCCATTATATGGAACGTACGTTACAACAGAAGTTGAAAAAGGAAATGCAAAAGTAAAATTAGAAACCAAACTTCATAATCAATCTGCATCATCACAAAAATCCGTTTTGCATTCTTTTATTATAGATGATAAGAATAATGTTGTTGGTAAACGATCGACAAATTTCATAATAAAACCTTACGATGAAATTACAATTAATGAAAATGTTGATGTAAAAAATCCTTCACTCTGGTCAATTGAATCTCCAACACTTTATAAACTTGTTTCGATTATAGAAACGAACAACAAAGTAATTGATAGATATGAAACTTCATTCGGAATAAGAACAATTCATTTTGATAAAGAGAAAGGATTTTTTCTGAATGGTAAACACGTTAAAATAAAAGGTGTATGCTGTCATCAGGATCATGCTGGTGTTGGTTCTGCCTTACCAGATCGATTACATTATTATAGAATACAACTTCTTAAAGAGATGGGATGCAATGCTTACAGAACAAGCCACAATCCGCCGACAAATGAATTACTTGAAGCTTGCGACCGGCTTGGAATGTTAGTATTAGATGAAAATAGATTGATGGGAAGCAGTCCGGAATTTATTGGTCAGTTTGAAAAATTAATTCTTCGAGATAGAAATCATCCGTCAATCATTGCGTGGTCACTCGGTAACGAAGAATGGGCAATTCAAACAACTGAAATTGGAAAACAAATTGCTCTTTCACTGATGCAAATTCAGAAAAAACTGGATCCGTCGCGATTATCAACTTATGCTGCTAACACTCCAAAGTATGATGGGATTAATAGTGTAATAGATTTGCGTGGTTTTAATTACATGAAAATCTGCAACATCGATAAATACAGAGAAGATCATCCAGAACAAATATTATGGGGAACTGAAGAAGCAAGCACATTATGCACGCGTGGAATCTATTCAAACATTCCAGAAGAAGGTTTTATGGCAGATTATGATATTAACAATCCAAGCTGGGGTTCTACGGCAGAAAAATTCTGGAAGTTTTACGACGAGCGTGATTGGCTTGCTGGAGGATTTGTATGGACAGGTTTTGACTACAGAGGCGAACCAACTCCTTATAAATGGCCATGCATAAATTCGCATTTCGGAATTATGGATATGTGCGGTTTCCCTAAAAATATTTATTACTACTATCAAGCATGGTGGAGCAATAAAGATGTGCTTCATCTTTTCCCTCACTGGAATTGGAATGGAAAAGTTGGCGATACTATTAAAGTCTGGGCATTTACAAATTGCAATAGTGTTGAACTGTTTCTTAACGGAAAAAGTCTTGGTAAAAAAGAAGTTGAAAAAAATTCTCATGTAGAGTGGTCGGTTGTTTATGAACCGGGAATTCTTGAAGCAAAAGGGATTAGTAACGGAAAAGAAATTTTTCATAAAATAAAAACGACCGGCGAAACTTATACTGTAATTTTATCACCAGATCGAAAGATAATTAATGCAGATGGTGAAGATCTTTCAATAGTAAATGTAACAGCTATTGATTCTGAAGGAAATGAAGTACCAACAGCAAATGAATCGCTAATTTTTGAAATAAAAGGTAATGGAAAAATTATTGGTGTTGGAAACGGAAATCCCAGTAGTCATGAACCTGATAAGTATTTAAAAGGAAATTATAAACGCAGTCTTTTTAATGGCAAATGTCAGGTTATTGTTCAATCAACAAAAGATGCTGGTGAAATAATATTAACTGCGCGTTCAGAAAGATTAAAGACGGCTTCAGTTGTAATAAATACAGTGAAAAGTGAACTACGTCCATTTGTAAAATAATTTTAATAGAATTTATAAAGGTAAAATCATGAATCAATCATTTACACCATATAATAGAATATTAATGGGACCCGGTCCTTCAAATGTCCACCCCAAAGTTTTGCAAGCATTATCCAAGCCGGCGCTGGGTCATCTCGATCCGCAATTCATCGGCTTAATGGATGAAATAAAAGAACTGCTTAAGTACACATTTAAAACCGAGAATGAAGCAACATTTGTTCTGTCTGGTCCCGGTTCTCTTGGTATGGAAGCAGCTCTTGTCAATCTTATTCAACCCGGCGATAAAGTTGTTGTGTGTGTAGGCGGCTACTTTGCAAATAGAATGACACAGATCATAGAAAAGATTGGCGGTAACCTAGTAACCGTTAAGGAAACATGGGGACGAGCAATTGATCCAAACAAATTAGAAGACACACTAAAACAAAACCCTGATACAAAAGTTGTTGCATTTGTTCATGCAGAAACATCGACTGGAGCTTTATCAGATATTAAAACACTTTCAGAAATTGCACACCGATACGGAGCTTTAGTTATTGCCGATACGGTAACTTCACTTGGCGCTGTTGAAGTTCGGATTGACAAATGGCAGATTGATGCGGCATATTCATGTTCGCAGAAAGGATTATCATGTGTTGCCGGAATGTCACCGATAACTTTTAGTCCAAATGCTGTTGAGCATATTAAAAGCAGAAAGATTCCTGTGCAAAGTTGGTTCAATGATCTGAATCTTCTATTAAGTTACTGGAACGGTCCGGGTAAAAGGGCTTATCATCACACCGCCCCGAGTAATCAATTCTATGGATTGCATGAAGCTCTGCTCCTCTTAAAAGAAGAAGGAATTGAAAACTCGTGGAAGAGACACAAAACAAATAGTGATAAATTAGTTGCAAGGTTAAGTGAAATTGGTTTAGAGCCGCTCGTTCCTGAAAATGAAAGAATACCGAATCTTCTTACAATAAAAATTCCCGAAGGGGTTGATGAAGCAAAAGTTAGAATAGATTTATTAAATAAACATAATATAGAAATTGGTGCTGGACTTGGCGAACTTAACGGAAAAGTATGGCGAATTGGATTAATGGGTTATAACTCATATGAGAAGATGATCGAGTTGCTAATAAATTCCCTAAAGGATGTATTAAACGTTAGCTAAAAAGTTATTCGATGTTTGGTAAACTCTTATTTTCAGCGTTTTTTAATGAGTGCTTCGTTCCGATTTTTTGGTTTTGCACTACATATTTTTCCTAATTTTACTTACCTAAAAAACTGATTCACTGTAATTAGAAAAAAGGACAAAATATGGCAAATGCAATCTTTAACGTACCATTACCTCCAAATGAACCTGTAAAAAGTTATGCCCCCGGTTCACCTGAAAAAGCTGCACTTAAATCTAAGCTTGATGAGTTAGCCAATCAACAAATTGATATCCCAATAATTATCGGTGGTAAAGAAATCAGAACCGGAGATACTGACAATTGTGTAATGCCACACGATCATCAACATATTCTTGCAAAATATCATAAAGTGAGCGAGAAAGAAGTTAAAATGGCAATCGATTCTGCTATGGAAGCACATAAGACTTGGTCAAGAATGGAATGGCATGATCGGATTTCAGTTTTTCTGAAAGCTGCTGATCTTTTATCTTCAAATGAATGGCGATATATTTTAAACGCAGCAACAATGCTTGGACAAAGTAAAAATCCGTTTCAGGCAGAAATTGACTCTGCGGCAGAGCTTGCTGATTTCTTCCGATTCAATTCCTATTACGCTATGCAAATTTATCAGCAGCAACCGTTACACTCACCATTGGGTCAGTGGAACAGATCAGAGTATCGTCCGCTCGAAGGATTTATTTTTGCTGTAGCACCGTTCAATTTTACATCAATCACTGGTAATTTACCAACAGCACCAGCAATAATGGGAAATGTTGCATTACTAAAACCCGCATCAAGTTCAGTTTATTCGGCTTATTGGATAATGAAATTATTAGAAGCCGCCGGACTGCCGGGTGGAGTTATTAATTTTGTACCGGGTTCTGGTTCTAAAGTTGGAAACCCTGTTATGGATTCAGAACATTTTGGAGGAATTCATTTCACGGGTTCTACACCAACTTTTCAAGCAATGTGGCGAACAGCAGCAAATAATTTAGCAAAATACAAATCCTATCCTCGCATTGTTGGAGAAACCGGTGGTAAAGATTTTATTTTTGCTCATTCAAGTGCAGATATAACTGCTTTAGGCGTTGCAATGATCAGAGGCGCATTTGAATACCAGGGACAAAAATGTTCTGCTGCTTCACGCGCTTATATTCCAAAATCAATTTGGCCAAAATTGAAAGACTATGTGCTTGATGAATTAAAAACCGTTAAGATGGGAGATCCACGCGACTTTACTAATTTCTTTAATGCTGTAATTGATAAAGGTGCATTCGATACTATTACCGGTTACATTGAATATGCAAAGAAGTCAAGCGATGCTAAAATAATTGCCGGTGGTGGATACGATAGCTCAAAAGGATATTTTATTGAACCGACAATTATTGAAACAACCAATCCGAAATTTAAATCGATGGAAGAAGAAATCTTTGGACCGGTATTAACACTCTATGTTTATGACGATAACAAGTACGAAGAGACATTACAGTTATGCGATCAGACTTCTCCATTCTCACTCACTGGTGCAATCTTTGCTCAAGATCGCTATGCAATCGAAAAAGCAGATAAAGCTTTAACACATTCTGCTGGTAATTTCTATATAAACGATAAACCAACCGGTGCTGTTGTTGGTCAACAACCATTCGGTGGTGCAAGAGCAAGCGGAACAAATGATAAAGCTGGTAGTTATCTAAATCTGATTCGATGGGTTTCCGCTCGTACAATTAAAGAGAACTTCATTCCTCCCAAAGATTACCGCTACCCGTTCATGAGCGAAAAATAATTAAGCATCTTTTCTAATGACTTCCCTTCTGCTGAAGGGAAGTTTTTTTATGGAGTGGAAATGAAACGCTATTTCAATTTACTTTTTCTTTTACTCTTCATTTATTCAATCTCCTACTCTCAAACAGAAACGGACTTAATCAAAAAGTTAAAATCTTTCAAAGAGATTGTAGAGATTAAACCAACTCGGATCGATACAACTTACAAGGAAGGTTACGAAATTCTTATTTCACAACCGGTTGATCATAAAAATCCCAACAGCAAAAAATTTACGCAGCGTATATTTTTATCGCACACAGATTTTTCAAAACCAATGGTTTTTGTAACAGAAGGTTATGCTGCAAATAGAAATTCCAAAACAGAACTTTCAAGAATTCTTGATGCTAATCAAATTATTGTTGAACATCGCTACTTTGGAAAGTCTGTTCCGGAAAATCTGGACTGGAAATACTTAACAGTAGAACAAGCCGCAAACGACCACCATAAGATTGTGGAGTTATTCAAAAAACTTTATAATGGCAAATGGATAAACACCGGCGTAAGTAAAGGTGGTCAAACAACTCTCTTCCATCGTTACTTTTTCCCTAAAGATGTCGATGTTTCTGTACCATATGTTGCACCTGTAAACCTTGCACAGGAAGATCCCCGCATTTACATCTTCCTTAATTCTATTGGGACTGAAGAGTGCAGAGAAAAAATCAAAAAATTTCAGCGAGCTTTCCTTTCAAAAAGAGATGAAGTCAGAACATTATTAATGAAAGATGCCGAGCAACAGAATATTCATTTTGCCTGGGATTATGACTTTGTGATTGAGTATATGACATTAGAATATTCTTTTGCATTTTGGCAGTGGGGACAAACAAAATGTGAGGAGATTCCTAACCCCGATGCAAGTGCAGAAGAAATGTATAACCATATGAAAGCATCTAATCCACTTTATTTCTTTACAGAACAAGCTATGAAAGATTTTGGACCCTTTTATGTTCAGGCATATAACGAAATTGGTTACTACGGTTATGATCTTTCGTCATTCAAGGATTTACTTGTTGAAATTAAAGATGGCTCGAATATTATGCTCGTTCCTAAGGGTGCAAAGGTTGAATACAATTGCACTACTATGCAGAATATAAATAAGTGGTTACAAAAAGAAGCAAGTAATATTCTTTATATCTATGGTGGAAACGATACGTGGAGCGCTACATCAATTCAATTACTCGGCGAAAATAATTGTGTTAAAATGGTTAAAAAGGGCGGTTCCCACGGGACAAATATCAGAAGTTTTGAGGGCGACGAAAGAGAACTCATTTATTCTACATTAGAAAAGTGGTTGGAAATAAAAATTAAAAGATAACCTAAGGAGGAATCTTTTCTATTAAGATTCCTCTTTAAAAAATATTTACAAGCAGATAAAATTTCCTTTCATTATTTTTTATATAGAAATTTTCCTCTCCTCCATTTAATCAATAAAATGTGGAGGTGCAAAATGAAAGTCCTTGGTTCCTACGAAAAAGCTCGAATCTACATCGAGAAACATTATCAAGAATCTGAAGAAGCAAAACGACACCGCAGAAGGTTAAATCCGGGTCCAATAATCACAATTTCCCGGGAGACCGGAACAGGTGCCGCAAAAGTTTGTGAAAGTCTAATTGAATTCTTAAATCGGCACGCCATAGAAGACTATAACGACTGGGCTTACTTTGACCGTGAACTGATGGAAAAAGTTATAGAAGATCACAATTTACCCCAGCATTTTAGAAAATATTTATCGGAAGAGAAACCCGCAAAAATCGATTCGTGGTTTGGAGAAATTTTAGGAATTACTCCTTCCAAACTTCTTTTGCTTCATAAAACATCTCAGACAATTACTAGACTTGCGGAATATGGAAATGTAATACTGGTAGGACGTGGTGCAAACATTATACTATCTCACATGAAACGAGCTTTTCATATTAGATTGGTTGCGCCGTTAAATTTCAGAATAGACACTGCAATGAAACTTTATAACCTTGACAGAAAAGCCGCAACAGATTTTATTAAAAACGAAGATGAATCCCGTAAACATTATATTTTAAAATATTTCCACAAGAACATAGAAGACCCACATCTCTATCACGCTATCATAAATACTAATTTACTCAGCTTTGATGAAATTGCAGAAATGATTGGTCATTGTGTTATAAGGCGATTCCCTCAATTCTTTGTTCAATCTAAAATCGAATTGCCTGGCATAGAGTAACCACCTATTTTTAAGAGCGGAATTAATATGAAATCTACTATAAATTATTTCGCTCTTTTTCTATTTTAACAAAGATCTCAAAATCCCTTTGGAGAATAAAATGTTACCTAAAATCAAATTATTTGTTTCGTTAATTCTAATATTATTCGTTTCAACAAAAATTTTCCCCCAGCAAACAAAGTTGGAAAAAATTGATAATTACATTCAGCAAGCAATGAAAGACTGGAAAATGCCCGGATTTGCCGTTGCGATTGTTAAAAACGATACAGTAATTTTTTCGAAAGGATACGGTGTAAGAGATGTCAGAACAAACGAACCTGTAAATGAAAACACAAATTTTATGATCGCTTCATGCTCAAAAGCTTTTACAACCGCTTCAATTGCACGATTAGTAGATCAAGGTAAATTAAAATGGGACGATCCGGTTATAAAATATTTACCTTATTTCCAGATGTACGATCCCTGGGTTACTAAAGAAATGACTATCAGAGATCTTGTAACACACAGAAGTGGGCTTGCAACTTTTAGCGGCGATATATTATGGCTCGGATCTACTTATGATAAAAATGAAGTGATAAAACGAGCTCAATACTTAAAACCCACTTCCAGTTTCAGATCCCGTTATGGATATCAAAACATAATGTACAGTGTTGCGGGAGAAGTTATTGAAGCTGTTTCCGATACTAACTGGCATGATTATATAAAACATAATTTCTTTGAACCACTTGGAATGACGAGAAGCAACACATCAATAAAAGTTATGAAAGAATTGGGAAACAATGCCTGGCCACATAGAAATGTTAATGGAAATGTTGTTGCACATAGCGATTATTATTCAATAGAAACTGTTGCCCCGGCTGGAGCAATTAATTCCAATGTCAAAGATATGGCTCAGTGGATTCGGCTGCAATTAAATAAAGGAAAGTTGGGTGATAAAAGAATTTTTAGCGAACGCCAATCGAATGAAATGTGGGCTAACAGTATGTTTATTGGTAACAACAATTATGGATTGGGATGGTTCATTTCTTATAATAATGGTAAGCGAGTTCTAAATCATGGTGGCGGAATGCCGGGAATGATTTCTGATGTTACAATTATTCCCGAAGAGAAATTTGGTATGGTTATTTTAAGCAACTATGAAACAGGAATGGTTAATGCAATAAGAAATTACATTATGGATGTAATGATGAATGTTGAACCAAAAGACTATAACAAGATAATGCTCGAAAACTTGTCCAGAAGATTAGAAAACTTTGAAAAAGAAAATAGGCGAAGAGAAGAAGTAAGAGTGAAAAATACAAAACCCTCTCTCCCACTCGAAAAATATTGTGGTACTTATGAAGATAAAATGTATGGCAAAGCAGAGGTTAGCTTAAAAGAAGGCAAATTATTTTTACAATTTGTTCCTTCGCCAACATTCCGTGGAGAATTAAAACATTACCATTTTGATCAATTTTACATCGATTGGGACGATGAATTTTTAACCCGCGGTTGGATCAAATTCGATATGAACTTTAATGGGGAAATAAAACAATTTACAATTGAAGTCCCTAACTCTCCCGATTTCATCTTTACCGAGCTTCTGTTTGAAAAGATAAAGTGATGTAAGAGTTATTTCGATCATACAAAACCCGGAATCAATTCCAAAAATTTTGGAGGCGGGGCACAAATTAAATCCCCGCTCCGTCAAATTATGGATAAATAATTTGGTATATCAATGAAACAGAAAATCCGCCTAAAGATAGTACTCGTTCTTTTTATTTTTTCATCACTAACATCCTTAATCGCCCAACATAAATTTTATGTTAATCTTAATGACCGTGCGGATGATCTGTTTAAGGTTACGTTGTTTCCTGAAAAGCTAACAGATAAAAACAAAATTTACCAATTTGCTGCCACTGCCCCGGGTACTTATCAAATAATGAATATTGGTAGATATGTAAGAAGTTTCAAAGCTTTCGATAAATCAGGTGTTGAAATTCCCACTTCCAATATATCAGTAAATCAATGGGAAATATTAAAACCAGAATCTGTATATAAAATTGAATACACTGTTGCCGAAACATTTGATACTCCAATGGAGAGAGATCCGGTTTACCCGATGTGTGGCAGTTCTATTGAGAATGATCATGTATTAATAAACGGGCAAACCGTTTTCGGCTATTTCCATGGAATGCAAAAATATCCCCTTGAAGTAAAACTTGAGTATCCGAATGAATGGACTGTTGGAACGGCTCTTGAAAAAAACAGTAATGGATTTTATTACGCACCTGATTACGATTACATTGTTGATTCACCTGTACTTTTAGGAAATCTATCGAAAGCTTCACAAAAAATTCAGAATACCACAATTGATGTTTTTACTTACTCTAAAAAAGGTTTAATAAAATCGCGAAACGTTTTAATGGGACTTGAAGATGTCTTGAGCGCAACTGGTCAATTTTTGAACGGATTACCGGTCGAGAGATACGTTTTTCTTTTTCACTTTGAGGATTTTTCCGCCGGAGCTTGGGAACATAACTACAGCTCAATCTATGTTATGAAAGAAGATACGCTGAACGAGCGTTATATGACCGAACTCCGTTCAACTGCTGCACATGAATTTTTCCATATCGTAACACCTTTGCTTATTCATAGTGAACTTGTAGAAAATTTCAATTACGAAAAACCTGTTATGTCAAAACATCTTTGGCTTTATGAAGGGGTAACTGAATGGGCTTCGGATATTCTTCAACTTAGAGATTACCTTATTTCAATTGAAGATTACCTGAACCAGTTAAGACAAAAATTAACAGTTAATGATAACCTTGATCAATCAATTTCTCTTACAAAACTTGGTGTTGAATCAACCGAACGGCAAAGCGAATATTATAATATCTACAATAAAGGAGCTTTGGTAGCGACTTTACTTGATATAAGGTTATTAGAACTATCAAACGGCAAGAAAGGACTTAGGGAATTAATATTGGACTTAGCTAAGAAATATGGGGCTAAAAAATCCTTTAGCGAAGAAAACTTTTTTAATGAGATGGTAAATATGACTTATCCGGAAATAGGAGATTTTATAAATAAATATATTGATGGCACTGAAAAACTTCCGATCAAAGAATATTTTTCAAAAATTGGAATTGACTATACCGAATTGGATGGAGTAGATTCATCAAGAATTGGATTAGGATTTGGAGTTGGATTTAACGACGGAAAGTTTGTTGTAGTAAGCGTTGATGCTATTAATAATGATATCTTAAAAAACGATGATATATTATATATGTTCGAGGGTCAAGAAATAACAATGCAAAATATAAAACAATTATTAGCTCCTCTTGGGAAAGCAAAAGTGGGAGACCGTTTTAGAATTACTATTCTAAGAAATGGTGAAGAGAAAGAAGTTAGTATTACTATGCAACCACGACAGATTAAACACCTTTTCAAATTGATGGAGAATCCGACAAATGAACAAAGCTACTTGAGAGAAATGTGGTTGCAAAATAAGATGGATTAAATGTCACGCTGAAGTACTTAGTCAAAAAAAGGGGGGTCTTGAAACGAGTTTTGATTTTCTAAAATTATGTTTAGTAAATTTTTCAAATTAGGGATTGTATTCAAATTTAATCATTCTTATTAAGCCAAATGTTTTTGACATTTTGAAAATGTTTTATTCTTTTATCAATTTTTATAATTTCCTTTGGATAAAAATCTAACATTACATCACAGAATTCTAACATCCATTTTTTTCTAGAATATTGGGGATTTATCTTTATTACATTTGAGTTTGCTATTTGAATTTGTCCCCACCCTAAAGCACCTATTGTTAGACAATCCCAATCTAAAAATTCTATTGGGATAAAGTTCACTTCTTTAACTTTAACTTTGGTACCATCAATTAAATAAACCACATTTAGTATAACAAAATAATTACTGTCATCCTCATAAAATCTACTAAGTCTTTCAACAGAAGTAAGATTCGGCATATTGAAATGAGTATCAATTCTATGAGTCTTAACATCAACAACGTAGTATAATTTATCTTTATCTGAGAATGCTATATCTGCCATAGCCCTTCTGACAAAAGTAGAACTATATTCACCACAATAGTCCCCAAGTATAGCTTCAAAATTATCTGATAAAATTGTTTGAATTGCGTCACCCGCCGCCCTTGTACTTGACACGGATGTTTCACTGAGAAAATCCTCCTGTAAATTCATAAAATCTAAAATCTTTTTCTCTATCTCTTTATAGATATTAGAATAAAAAATTTTACTTTTCATAATTTGCTGCCTCATTAAAATCAAAAAAAGTCATTTTTTCTATGCTTTTATTTTTCGATAAAGGAGAAAATCTAATTTGTTCTTGTAGTGTATTCCTTTCCCAAAAAACTCCATCTGAATAACCTTGAATTGAATTATCGAAATCTGCTAGATAAAGTCGTTTTTCGGCCAAACATGCATATGTATTATCCATTTCAACACCCAAATAATTTCTCCCTAACTTTTTAGCTACCACAGATGTCGTTCCAGAACCAAGAAATGGGTCTAAAACAAAATCTTTTTCATTACTTGACGCTAGGATAATCTTTGCAAGTAATTTTTCAGGTTTTTGAGTTGGGTGATCTGTATTCTCCGGCATAGACCAAAAGGGGACAGTTAAATCTGTCCAAATATTTGATGGATGAGTTAATCTATAATTACCTTTTTCAGATTCTTCCCAATCCTTTGGTTTTCCATTAACACGATATGGTGCAATAACTTTCTTTTTCAACTTTACGGCATCAAGATTAAAAGTGTAATTATCACTTACAGTAAAGTACCAGATATCCTCTGTGTTATTTTTCCAATTTGTTTTTGCACCTCTACCTTTCTCTCTTTCCCAAACAATTCTATTTCTTACTTTGAAATACTTTTCACCAACTTGTTGGATTGCAGCTGAAGATCGGTAATCGCCACAAATATATATTGATGCAGACTTCTTTAATGTTCTAACAAGTTTCGATAACCAAGAATCTATCCATTCGATATAATCCTTTGTTGTCATTTCCTTAAAAGTATTTGAGTTAAAAGTTTTATTAAGATTGTAAGGCGGATCAACAAATAATAAATCAACAAAATCATCCGGAAGAAAATCAAGCACTTCAAATAAGTCTTGGTTAATTGTTTTGTTTGTTATTTCCGGTACCGATAATCTACTATTCACTTTTATCAATTTTTTTGAATATTCTTTTTTTTCTAATTCAGTAATTGTTATTGTCCTGTTTCTAGGTGCTCGGGTTTTTTCCATATTTTTCCTATCATTTTTTTATCAAAATATACAAAATTACTTTCAAGGAATTAACACTATTTGTAATATATGTATTAACAATATTGAAGGTAGCTAGATGTAATTGTTTTTTACTCTTTATAAAATAGTCTAAATGAATTAGATTGTCATAGAATTATTAACTGCTAAGTGGTGTTCTATGAAACGTATTAAAAGATTTATAATAATATTTGTTACACAATTAACAATAATTTTCTCCTCTTGCACCACATCTTACGAGACAATTTTTCCAACTCTGAATGACGGAAGATACGACAGCGAATTCCCTTATAAAAGTTCTTCAAAGCAGTTAGAGGAAATAAGTAATTCAATCAAGCTTATTAACTGCATAGCGTTTTATAACAGTTATGTTTTTGACGAAAATTCATTCTTAACAACACGGGATGTAAAAAAAATTGATATTGAAAAGTCTGCCACGAAAGTTATTTTTTACAATAACACTTCTTCAGGAACTGCAACAATTATAGGAGAAAACAACGGTAACGTTTTACTTATAACAGTTGCTCACATAGTTAGTTTCCCTGATACAATAATTTCTTACTATACAAATCAGGATGGTTCTGTTTCTCCACGTGTACAAAGCGTTTCAATAAAAACACGTCAGTCTAATTACATTCCTGATTTACCGGATGGAGGCGAACTGGACATAATCCTAATGGATAAATCTCTTGATATCTGTTTATTAGGTAAAAAATTTGAGCAAACTTCAACAGCAAGACTTTCGGTATTCAATTATCCATGGGGAAATTCTTCTGAACTCGAATGGGGAACATTCATTTATGTGTTTGGTTATCCAATGAATTACAAAATGATCTCTAAAGGAATTGTAAGTAGTCCCGGCAGAGAAAAAAATACATTTTTAATAGACGCCGTATTCAACCGAGGTTCAAGCGGCGGAATTGTTTTAGCAATAAGAGACGGAATACCAAACTTTGAATTAATCGGATTAGTAAAATCTGTGCCGGCAGATTATCAATATGTTGTGCGACCAATTTCTAAAACACAAGATTTAGAATATAACCCTATTTTACCTTATAAAGGCGACTTATATATTCAAAAAGAACAAATTATGCGAACAGGAATTACTAAAGTGATTGGTATTGATGCCATTAAAGAGTTTATTAAACAAAATAAAGAATTTTTAATAAACAAAGGGTTTTATGTAAAAACCCTTTTTTAAAATTATCTACATACAAGTATCGCTAAAATTATTTTTCCATTACCTCCGGTACTTCACCTTTCGCCACTTTAACTATAACATCACCAAACAGATCCATCTCCGAAGTTAGCGTATAAACATTTGGCGTAACTCTTATTCCCTTAAATTCCGGATGAACAATCGGCACAACATAAATTCTATGTTTGTTTAACAGATAGTCAACAAGTTTTGAAACATCAACACCATCAATGTAAAAATTAACAAGACCACACCAGTTTGATGTATCTTCAATGTTAACTCTGAACTGAACATTCTTAAATCCCTTTACTCTATTAATCCAACGGGAGTGTAAATAGCGGAATCTTTCGGCTTTTCTTTCAATTCCAATTGCTTCGTTAAATGCAAGTGCTTCTGCAATAGCATTGTGAGTTGCTGCCGGATGAGTTCCTATCTCTTCAAACTTGCGAATATTTTCATCCATTTCTTTTGGTGCTGCCATTAAAGGCCAGATTGTTTTAATCAAATCTTTCTTTACATATAACATACCAGTTCCAACCGGCGCATATGTCCATTTGTGAAGTGATGAACCAAAGAAATCAACTTCGAGATCAGAAAGTTTAAATGGGATATGATTGAATGAATGAGCTGCATCGCATATAACAGGTATCCCATGTTCATGTGCTAATCTGCTTACCTGAAGTACCGGCAATATTTGTCCCGTTAAGAAACAGATGTGACTTACAAGAATTGCTTTTGTCTTAGAAGTTATGCCCTTCCTGAAAGCATTAACATAATCTTCTTTATTCATAAGTGGAGTTGGATACGGAACCTGAACAAGTTTAATTCCCCATCTTCGTTCAAGTTGAGTATAGGTTGTAATCATTCTCGGATAATCTTGAGTTGTTGTTAATACTTCATCGCCTTCTTTAAGGTTCATCCCTTGCTGAACTATCTGCAATGATTCACTTGCATTTCTTGTGATTGCAACTTCTTCTTTATCGCATCCGAATAGAATGGCAAGTTTTTCTCTTACTGTTTCTATCTGAGGATCAACATGTCGCCACATAAAATAAGCCGGTGCCTGATTTGAATAATCTGTATATCTTTTGAAAGCATCCATCACAATCTTGGGTGCGGGAGATACTCCTCCATTATTTAGGTTGATCAGCGTTCTATCAACTTCAAATGCAGATTGAATTCTTCCCCAAAATGTATCATCCGACGCAAGTTCTTTAGCTGACTTATCCAACGCCATTTCCTCAATAGCTTGTCCAACTCTTGCTATTGCATCTGTCTTTAAAACAACAAATGCGGCTCCGGTTGTAAGTAAAAACTTGTTTAGAAATTCTCTTCTTGATGTCATGTTTACCCTCTTAGAATTTTGGTATCAAATTTTGAAATAATTTCCTCAAAATCAATCATTATTTCTTAATATATTCTTAATAAACAAATCAAAATAAATTGATAGAAATAGTTTACTTTCTTTATTACTTTAGGATAGGAATTTCCTCTTCAATAGAACTGAGTAATTATTACAAAAATAAAGGGGATTAACTTGGCAGAAGAAATTAAAAAAGAAGTATCTAAACAAAAAACCATTGCACTGGTAGCGCATGATAATAAGAAGAAGGATTTAATTGAGTGGGCAAAGTTTAACAGAGATTCACTCGCAAAGCATAAAATACTGGCAACCGGAACAACCGGGACATTGCTCGAAAAGACACTAAACATTAAAATAGAAAAATTAAAAAGCGGTCCTTTAGGAGGCGATCAGCAAATTGGGGCAATGATTTCAGAAAGTGAGATTGATCTTTTAATTTTCTTCTGGGATCCTCTCGAAGCTCAGCCCCACGATCCGGATGTAAAAGCGCTTCTCAGAATTGCTGTTGTTTGGAATATTCCAATTGCATGTAACAGAGCGTCGGCAGATTTTATTTTTTCATCACCTCTAATGACCAGCGAATACACACGCATTATTCCTGATTATGAAAGTTACTTGAAAAGAAGAGTTAACTCAGAGGAAAACACTGATGAATAGACCGGATAAAACAGAATACGCCGAATATTATCACAAGTATGTTCAAAATGTACCGGAGGGAAATATAACCGACATACTTGAAGATCAATTAAACTCTGCTGTGGAATTTCTATCAAATATTTCTGAGGATAAATCTTTATATAGGTATGAACCTGACAAATGGAGTATAAGGGAAGTTTTAGGACACATTATTGATTCGGAGCGTGTATTTGCATATCGCGCGTTACGATTTTCCAGAGGCGATCAAAAATCATTACAAAGTTTTGACGAAAATTTTTACATCAATCACTCCAACTATAATTCGATAAGTCTTATAAATCTGATCGAGGAATTTTTTCATCTACGTAAATCAACTATCGCATTATTTAGCGGAATGAAAAATGAAATGTGGCTAAATAAAGGAAATGCTTCTGGCTATGATGTAACAGTACGGGGTTTAGCTTATATAATTGCCGGACATACAGAACACCACTTAAGAATAATTAAAGAGAGGTATTTATAAATGTCGCTCCTTGTATTAGCTTATCCAACAATTGATAAAAAAGATTTCAACTGGATTCAATCAATCCGCAAAGAACATGATGAGCGTTATTACAAAATAGTTAATCCGCACTTTACAATTGTATTTCCGGTTAATAATTGCGAGTATGAGCTTTTCAAACAACATGTAGAAAAAGTCACTAAAAAATTCGGGACGTTTTTCTTTGTATTAAGGTGTGCGCAAATTGTAAAGGATTCTTTCAGCAATTACACGGATGTTTTTCTTATCCCCGAAGAAGGTTATCGTTTGTTTGTTAAACTACACGATGCACTTTATACGGGAATATTAGAAAAAGAACTTCGGCTGGATATCCCTTTCATTCCCCATGTTGGAATTGCAAATAGTCTTGATCCTCAAAAATGTAAACATCTTGCGGATAAACTAAACAGTAAAAACATTGAAATTGTCGGAGCTATCAATAAACTTGATATCGTTTCTTACGAGAATGATGTGGTCAAAACTCTCAGCACTGTTGTATTACAATAAATAAAGAATAAAACCTATTTCATGTCAAAACGACTAATGTTTTGAGACTTGATAAATTTTTGTATGAACGCAAAAATGAAAAAACTGAGAAATTTTTTTAGAATAATAAGTTTAGAAGCTATTCTATGGATTATCGCTCTTCTCTATTTATTCTTTATTAATCCTTACGAAACGCAAACATTTACGTTGTGTCCGTTCAATAACTTAGGTATTGAATACTGTCCGGGTTGCGGGCTAGGTCGGTCAATTTCATTCTTATATCATGGAGATTTTATCCATTCCATAAAAACTCATCCGCTTGGAATTGCAGCGCTAATATTGATTGTATTGAGAATAATCCAATTAATTAGAGAATCTATAAAAAACCTTCAATCACAAAAAAGAGGTGCTTCATGGCAAACATCTATGAATTAATGCCTGAAATAATGGGCGAAGAGCAAATGTATATCTCAAGCTTAATTAAAAATCTTGATGACCAAAAAGCACAGCAATTCGCAAACATTTATCGCGCTCGCAGAAGAGATCCGATGATTATACTTCTTGTTACACTTGTTGGATTTTTAGGAATTGCCGGCATCCAAAGATTCTTAACTGATCAGATTGGACTAGGTATTTTATATTTACTTACCGGCGGTATTTGTTTAATAGGAACAATAATCGACCTGGTTAATTACAAGAAAATTGCTTTTGAATATAATCAGAAACAAGCAGCCCAGATTATTATGATGATCAAATAATAACTATTTATTTGTTTGAAAAAAATTTTGGTTCGCTGACTATCGGTATTATGGCATCATATCAGAGCGATTTATTTTTATTTACAAGTTAATTTATCAGGAGCTTCAAATGGCTGATCGTGAAAGTGGAAAAGTCAAATGGTTTAATGCTGGAAAAGGTTTCGGCTTTATAGAACGAGCACAAGGTGGAGATGTTTTTGTTCACTTCTCTTCTATCAATGTCGAAGGTTTCAAAAGTCTGGAAAAAGGTCAGAAAGTTGAATTCACCGTTATAGATGGACCGAAAGGACTTCAAGCTCAGGATGTAAAGATTATCAAATAACTTTTTAACAACTTTATCCGAACCCCCTTTTAGACTAGGGGGTTATTTACTTATTCGGCTTATTAAATTTTTTATTAAGTGAACTTATTTTTTTCGGTAAGTGTTATTACTCCACACAAGGTGATTAACAAATTTGAAAAAGAATATAAAATATTCCTTCACTAAAACTTTCAGCCCGACTGAAAGTAACCTCTACTCTACTTGCAACTACTGTTGTTGTTGCCTCTGATTTTCTACACGTTTCTTTATCACTAAAAATATATTCTATCAGGATAATTACAATGGAAATTAGCCATAAATTAGATTCGTTTATAAGTGAACTACATACCAAAAGAGAATTGCATTCTTGCACAATCTCTTTAAAGAAGAAGACTGTTAAGTTTATTGATAAACAGATTAATCTGTTATTTCCGCATTTTAGTGAAAATATTCTGACTGATAAGCAAAGTATTCTGCAAGAAATTAAATCAATAAAAAAAGAATTGGTCGAATTAATTTATTCTCTTAATGGATATTCATTAGTAAACGCAGAAATTGTCTCTCAGAGTTATATAGATAAGCTTCCGGATGTTCATAGAAAATTATGGAACGATGCTAAGGCAATCTATGAAGGTGATCCGGCGGCGGAAAGTTTAGACGAAGTTATTCTTGCTTATCCCGGTTTTATGGCTATACTAATTTATCGTCTTTCACACGAGCTTTATGAGTTGAAAATCCCAATTATTCCGCGAATAATGTCTGAGCATGCTCATCAAATTACTGGTGTTGACATACATCCGGGTGCACAAATCGGCTCACCATTTTTTATTGATCACGGAACAGGTATAGTTATCGGTGAAACGACAGTGATTGGTAATAATGTAAAAATTTATCAGGGAGTAACACTTGGCGCACTAAGCGTTAAGAAAGAATTATCTCAAACCAAAAGACATCCAACAATCGAAGATGATGTTATAATCTACGCACAATCTGTTATACTGGGAGGCAATACAGTAATCGGAAAAAATAGTGTAATAGGTGGTAACTCATGGATTGTTCAAAGTGTTCCACCAAATTCTGTCGTTAATAATAAAAATGAAGTAAGAATAAAAACAAGTAACGAGTACGAAGAACCAATCAACTTTATTATCTGAAAGGAAATGTTATGAAAGCAAATAACATACTCGAAACAATCGGAAACACTCCTCATGTTAGAATAAATCGAATCTTTGGTAATACACACGAAGTCTGGATAAAACTCGAGCGTGCTAATCCCGGTGCAAGTATCAAAGACAGAATTGCACTATCAATGATAGAAGCAGCCGAAAAGCAAGGCATATTAAAATCAGATAGTATAATTGTGGAACCAACATCCGGAAACACGGGCATCGGATTAGCTATGGTTGCTGCTGTTAAAGGTTATGAATTAATATTAGTAATGCCTGAATCAATGTCGGTTGAACGAAGAAAAATTATGGCAGCATACGGAGCTAAGTTCGAATTAACTCCACGTGAATTAGGAATGAAAGGTGCAATTGAAAAAGCTAATCAAATAGTATCAAACAATCCAAAAGCATGGATACCTCAGCAATTTGAAAACGAAGCTAATGTTAAAATGCATATTAATACTACCGCTCAGGAAATCCTTAATGATTTTCCAGATGGAATCGATTACCTAGTTACAGGTGTTGGCACCGGCGGACATATAACGGGCGTGTCAAAAGTATTGAAAGAGAAATTTCCGAATTTAAAAACTTTTGCGGTTGAACCTGAATTATCACCCGTACTATCCGGTGGAAAACCAAGTCCACATCCTATTCAAGGGATAGGTGCCGGATTTGTACCAAAGATTTTAGACACTTCCCTTCTCGATGGAATAATTACAGTATCAAAAGAAGAAGCATTTGAATTCGCTCAACGTGCGGCAAAGGAAGAAGGAATTTTCATGGGAATTTCATCAGGTGCATCGCTCGCTGCTGTCTCAAAAAAGCTAAAAGAGATTCCCGAAGGAAATAAGATTCTTACTTTTAATTATGATACAGGTGAAAGATATTTATCGATCGAAGGTTTGTATTAATACTTTCGGCTGGATTTTTTTCTATAACGAAACATTATTAAAATAGAACACGGATAAACACGGATAAACACGGATTTAACGGATTTTCACGGATTATTTATTCGTGGTAATTCGTAAAATCCGTGTTTCTTTCTGTTCAAACAGAATTTTCATTTAATAATTCTTGAAGCTTTTCATTAATTAACTTCCATGCAAACTCAACATGTCTTTCTTCCATTCGCAATCCTGATACCACTAATCTGATTGTAAATTTACCTTTCAGTTTTGTATGAACCAGAAACACTTTCCCTCTTTCATTGATTTTATTAAGTAGTTTCTCGTTCAGTGTGTTTAATTCATCTTCATTTAGCTTATTCCCTGGTTTAGCACGGAAACAAATTGTCCCGAAATAAACAGGAGCTAATCTTTCAAAGTTGGGATTCTCATCAACCCAACCGGCAAACAGCTTTGCTAATCTTAAATGTTCTCTTAATCTTTGTTGTAATCCTTCTACACCAAAGTAACGGATTACAAACCAGAATTTTAATGCACGGAATCTTCTGCCAAGTTGAATTCCATAATCCATGTAATTTATAACTGACTCTTCAGTTGTCTTAAGATATTCAGGAACTAGACTGAATGCTCTTTTCAGAACATCTGGTTTAGATGTATAGAAAATACTGAAATCTACCGGGACAAAGAGCCATTTATGCGGATTAATTACGATCGAATCGGCTCTCTCCATTCCCTTAAAATAATTTTTCATTTCGGGAAGCATTGCAGTCACTCCCGCGTAAGCACTATCAACATGCAGCCACAACTTTTCCTTTTCACATATATCTGCAATTTCATCAACCGGATCTATAGCTGTTGAAGATGTTGTTCCGATTGTAGCAACAACACAAAACGGAATAAATCCTTTTGCTCTATCTTCATGGATCGCTTGTTCCAATTTTTCCGGTATCATTGCAAAATTTTCATCTGTCGGTATTTTTCTAATGTTATTCAATCCAATTCCAAGCGTTAAAGCTCCTTTATCAATTGATGAGTGCGTCTGTTCCGTGCAATACAAAATCAAATTTGGTAAACCGGTCAATCCATTTGAGCGGATATCCAGACCTGTGTACTCACGTGCAGCTGCGATTGCGTGCATTGTGCTTACCGATGCTGTATCGTAAACAATGCCAAAATAATTCGATGGAAGTCCAATCATTTCACGGAACCAATTAAGAACAGTTTCTTCCAATTCTGTTCCGGATGGATTAGATTTCCAGACCATTCCGTTAGCATTAATTGCTGCGGCAAGCAATTCTCCAAGTATTCCCGGTCCGCTTGATGTTGAATTGAAGTAAGCCATAAAATTTGGATGATTCCAGTGAGTAACGCCGGGCATAATTATTTTATTCAGATCATTAATCATTTCGTCAAATGATTCGTTACGTGCCGGAGCTTCTTTTGGTAATTGCGACTTAATATCACCGGGTTTTACTTGTGCAAGAACCGGATTCAATTCTATATTGTCAAGGTAATCGGAAACCCAATCAATTAATTTATAACCATACTTTTTGAATTCTTCTGAGGGCATATCGCCCATATTTTTGCTCATGATCTTACTCTCTAAAATTTTATTTGACTTAACCACTCACAAATAATTCGTGTTAATTTTATTCTGCTGTCAGAAAAAGAATGACCGGTCTCTAAAATATGTTCATGGAAATTTTCAGCACCGGCAATTTTTAATGCCCCAACCAACGGTTTATGATGAATATCTAATGGCGCGATTGTATCATGTTTTGCCGCTATAATAAGCCAGTTTTTATTTCTCAATTTGTCTAAGTAATTAAGCAAGTTCCATTCTTTTTTATTTGAGATCATTTCGTTCAAAAGTGTAACTGCCGAATTGCATTTTACAAACTCCATTGCCGGCTGCATTGTATCTGCACTGAATTGAATTAATTCGTTATTACCTTCAATAAATTCACCGAACAGACCGGCATTAAATCCGGCAAGTGATGCAATATTTTTTATCTCATCATGTTTTACTGAACAAAATGCTGCCGCAAATCCGCCCATACTGTGTCCTATGAGAGCAATTTTGCTGTTATCAACTCTATATTTTTCCTTTGCGGTTTCACTCTTCAAAAAGCGGATTGCTTCATCAACATCTTCAACCAGATTTGTCCACAAATAATTTCCTTCGCTCCCCCAGCAACCGCGGTAATGAAATACCATAACATTAAATCCCATTCTCCTAACAGCGTGAGCGATATCGTAATTAACTTCATTACCGGGAAATCCGTGCAACAGAAGAATAGTTGGATGAAGTCCTTCACCCGAAGCAAAGAAAAATGTACCAAGTAATTTAGAACCGTGACTTATAAACGAAACTGGCTGCATTGATGCCGGAAATTTAGGATCGTTTGGCGCGTCTTGTGTTACGGGGTCGAATGATTGCATATCGCCTTTCCATTTTGGGTTCACTCCATATTTCCGTCTCCTTATTGAGGAGGGAAACGAAGGGGTTGTCTTTTTTTATCGCAAAGATATGAAGAAAAATAATTGACTGAAATCAACCTCAATACCTTTTAGAACTCATAATTTCATTTGATAAGCCAGACAAAGCTTAAATAACCATGAAGGTCTATAAAAATATAATACTGATTCTTGAGAATCTTCGATAAGTAAGAATTCGTTGCTATAAGAATCTTTATTTGTGGGAAAGTTTACCTGAAATTCAACAAAGAAATTCTTGAGCACTTTGTATCCACCACCAAGAATTAAATATGGTATCAGTGTATTGTCAGAGTTAAAAACACTTATACTTGAGCTCCCAATATTATAGTGAAAATTAAGACCACCCATAACATACTTTACGCTATCAATAAAATATTGCTGCAATATTCCAATATCGTACCCCGAATAATTAGAACCGATCACAAAGCCGGGTCTTATAGAAACAGCAATTGTCTCGGATGTAATAAAGGTAAAAGGAAATGTTAAAGCAAAATTTGATTCAAATAAAGTTTCTTTTGTTTTCAATTTGGGGTTGTAACTTTCTTTATCGGCATCTACTAAATTGAACAACTGTTCGTGTTGAACCCTAAAATAAGTTTGTGCGTGCTGTTGAGTATTTAAAGTAATTACTGCAATTACAATGCAAAATAATTTCATTACAATTCCCATTCTAACCCAAGATTTAATTTTATCATCCAAATTGCTTTGTAGTAAATATCTTTGAAATTAGACATAGGCGCGTATCCTCTTTCCCTACCATATTGAACATCGTTTAATCTGTGAGTAAACTGAAATTCTATTGGACCAATTGATTTTAATTGATGCCCTACACCTATTACTAAAAATGGAATTGTTTTACTATATCCGGTTTTAGAATGTCCTCCGACCTCCATATTATTATGAATGTTCAATCCACTAATTAAATAGATTTCATTTAGTAAATCATATTTTGCCAGAACAGTATATTCTGGACCAGCGTACAAATCACCAAATACAAACCCAAGTCTCATTGACAATGAAAAATCTTCCACTAAAGAAAAGGTGAAAGGGATAACTAAACCAACATCCGATTTATAAGGTTTATCATACTCAAAAACATTTGATGGAGTACCCAAAATTCTACTTTTACTTTCAGTTTGATACCTAATATATTCAAACCGTACACCCAAATATGCTTGAGCACAAACTTCGTTGTAGAAAAGAAATGAACAAATTAATATGAGTAATTTTCTTTTTAACATAAGCAGGATCGTTGTTGTTTATTATAAGCTCACTTCCGCATTCCAAATCTATAAATTCAAAAATGAAAAGTAATCCAAACAGAAATTATCAATTTATCTTTCAAATTGCAACTAAATGTTGAGATGTTGTTACTGTATTAAACCATCCAAAATATATTTTTCCGAATCCTTTTACCTTTTCTTATCTTTGCACATTATTTTCAAACAATACAGAGAATTATGCGTTTTACCAAAAATTTTATCCCGACTCTTAAAGAAGTACCGGCAGATGCCGTTATTCCAAGTCATGTATTAATGATCCGCTCAGGAATGGTTAGAATGCTTTCGGCCGGTATTTATTCTTTTTTACCTCTTGGTTACAAAGTAATAAGAAAAATTACCGAGATTATCCGCGAAGAGATGAATGCAATAGGTGGACAGGAATTCCATTTCCCCGCTTTAAATCCGAAAGAGATTTGGGGTGCAACCGGAAGAGTTGAAGCATTTGGTGATATTTTATTCCATGTTAAAAACCGTGAATACGTTTTAGCTCCCACACATGAAGAAATTGTTGCTTTTCACGCTAAAGGTGCGGTTACCTCTTACAAGGATCTTCCGCAAATCTGGTATCAGATACAAACTAAATTCAGAAATGAACCGAGACCGAGAAGCGGTGTTATACGAGGACGTCAATTTTTAATGAAGGATGCCTACACTCTCGATAAAGATTTTGAAGGACTTGATGTGGGTTATGCAAAACATGATATGGCTTACAGAAAAATTTTTGATAGATGCGGATTAAAATATTTTGTTGTTGGTGCTTCATCAGGTGCAATGGGTGGAAGTAAATCCGAAGAGTTTATGGTTAAGAGTGATGCCGGAGAAGATACAATTGCTTACTGCGAAAAGTGCGGTTACGCTGCAAATGTAGAAGTAGCACAATCTGTTTCAAAAGCTGCACCACGACATGCAGAGAGCAAACAATATTATGAAATATCAACTCCTAACGTAAAAACGATTGATGAATTGTGTGCGTTTCTAAAAATTGATGAACACGAAACTGCTAAGTCGCGTGTTTATATTCACGATGGCAAACCCGTTTTAGTATTGATGTTAGGAAATGATGAAGTCAACGAAACCAAACTGGGAAGTTTTCTTGGCGGGAATGTTCGTCCTGCTCACCCTGAAGAACTAAAAGAAATTACAGGTGCAGATGCCGGCTCTATAGGTCCTATAGGATTTAATTATAGAATAATTGCAGATAATTTATTGAAAGATGCTAACAATCTTTACAGTGGCGCCAATAAAAATGATTATCACATAGGTGGCATTGACCTCAAGCGCGATGTATCTAACATTGAATATGCTGACTTACGAATTGTAGAAAATGGTGAAACATGCGTTAGATGTGGTTCAACACTAGAAGTATTCAAAGCAATTGAATTAGGTCATATCTTTAAACTCGGGACAAAATATTCTGAAGCATTAGGCGTTAATTATCTTGACGAAAACGGTAAGGAACATCCTATTGTTATGGGTAGTTACGGAATTGGTGTTGAAAGAATTTTTGCATGCTACATAGAACAAAATTACGATGATAAGGGAATCATCTGGAAAAAACCTCTCGCTCCGTTCGATATTCATCTTATCGGATTAAACATGAAAAATAATCTGGTTGCCGAGACTTCCAATAAACTTTATGATGATTTACAAAAAGAAGGTTTTGAAGTTCTGTTTGATGACAGGAATGATGTGAGTGCCGGATTCAAATTTAACGATGCCGATCTTCTTGGAATGCCTGTTCAGGTTATTGTAGGCGAAAAGAATTTGAAAGAAGGTAAAATCGAAGTAAAATTGCGTGCCTCCAACGAAAAGAGAATAGTGGATTTGAACAAATTATCTGATGTGATTAAATCACTTTTATGAAATTTCTTCACTTAGAATAAAGAAAAAAATCCTCTCTTTTCTTGTTTGATTTTTTTGCTGTATTATCGTAACACAATAAATACAAAGTAGGATAGTTATTTAATGACGACCGAAATGGTAATTGTATTTTGTGTAATTATACTTGCTGTTTTTCTCTTTGCAACAGAAAAAATTCCCGTTGACCTTACCGCACTTATAGTAATGGGAATTCTTTTACTTAGCAAAATTATTACACCAAGCGAAGGAATTTCGGGATTTAGCAATACAGCAACAATTACAGTCGGTGCCATGTTTATTGTAAGCGCTGCATTAAAGAAAACCGGTGCAGTTAACTACATCGGCTTTATCACTTCTAAAATATTCAAATACAACTTCTGGATTGGACTAATTGGAACGATGGTTGTCGTCGGAATTGTATCTGCATTCATAAACAATACACCTGTAGTCGCTATCTTTATTCCCATACTTTTGGGTGTAGCAGTTGATAACAAAATAAGCCCCTCTAAGCTTTTAATGCCAATATCCTTTGCTTCTATGTTTGGTGGTGTATGTACTTTAATAGGGACATCTACAAACATTCTTGTAAGTTCTATTGCTGTCCAACATGGATTACCGGCTTTTACCATGTTCGAGTTTAGTTCACTTGGTCTAATCTTTTTTGTTGCGGGATTAATATACATGATTACTCTCGGTATCAAACTCCTCCCCAAGAAAGAGTATGAAAGTGAATTAACTCAAAAGTATAGAATGAATGATTATTTAACAGATATTGTTTTGCTGCCAAATGCAAAGTCAGTAGGGACTAAACTCATTGAATCTCCATTAGTAAAAGAACTTGAAATTGATATTCTAGAAGTAATTAGAGATAATCATCGTCTCCTTACACCATTACACGAGATTATCTTTCAAGCCAATGATGTTCTTAGAGTAAGGTGTGATTTAAAGAAAATTCAAAAGTTACAAGACCGGGTCGGCATTGCCTTTAAAGCACAGCATAATCTACATGATAAAGATTTTAAGTCCGATGACTTAATTCTTTCTGAGGTAATAATAGCTCCTAATTCAGATTTAGTTGGTAAAACAATAAAGACATCAAGATTCCGAAATGTTTATAGAGCTAATGCACTTGCTTTAAGACATAGCGGACAGTTGTACAACTTAGGTTTTAGTAACACAGTTCTCAAAGCGGGTGATGCCCTACTCATTGAAATCAGAAAAGAAGATTATAACGAGTTAATAAATAACAAAAATTTTGTATTTGTTTCTAATTTAGAGCTACCTAAATACAGAAAAAGTAAAATCATACCAGCATTGTTAATAATTACAGGAATTATTTTGACTGCCACTTTAGAAATTCTTCCTATTATGGTAAGCGCAATTATTGGTTCAATTCTTTTAATAATTACAAAATGCATTACATTAGAAGAAGCATATAAATCAATTGAGTGGAATGTTATATTTCTTCTGGGTGGAATTTTATCTCTTGGAATAGCTTTAGAAAAAACCGGTGCTGCATTATTAATATCAAACAAATTGATCGAGGTTTTAGGTGACTTTGGTCCTTACGCAATTATCGCTGCATTTTATCTTCTTACTTCTCTATTGACCGAAACAATGTCTAACAACGCAACTGCTGTTCTTCTTGCTCCTATTGCAATTGCTGCTTCTGCAACATTGGGGTTAAGTCCAAAACCATTTTTAATGGCTATTACTTTTGCTGCATCTGCAAGTTTTATGACTCCAGTTGGCTATCAAACAAATACAATGATTTACGGAGTAGGACAGTATAAGTTCTCTGATTTTCTTAAAGTAGGAACACCACTTAATTTAATTTTTTGGATTCTTGCAACTATATTTATCCCTGTATTCTTTCCTTTTTAAGGAGTTATTATGGAGGGAATTAAAAAAATTGCCGAGGACATTATAAACTTCCTCAAAATCCCTGTATTCTCTTTAGGAGATACCCAGGTTACTTTGTGGACAATTTTATATTTAATCATAGTACTATGGTTACTCTTCTATATCACTTCGAAGTTGAATAATATTATCGTTTATAAAATACTTGCAAAAAGCAAAATTGACCTTGGAGTAAGAATAGCCGTCGGTACAATCCTAAGGTATTCAATTCTTACTGTCGGATTAATAATCTTACTTCAAACAGTAGGAATAAATTTAAGTAGTATCACAATACTTCTTGGTGCTCTCGGTGTTGGTATCGGTTTTGGTCTCCAAAATATTACAAATAACTTTGTCAGTGGTTTAATAATTCTTTTTGAAAGACCAATAAAAGTAGGCGATAGAATTGAAGTTGCCGGTGTTGCTGGTGATGTTATAAAAATTTCAATGAGAGCTACAACAATAGTTACCAACGACAACATTTCTATTATTGTTCCTAACTCTGAATTTATCTCTTCAACGGTTATAAATTGGAGTCATACAGATCGCAAGGTGAGATTTAATTATCCAGTGGGTGTTTCTTACAAGGAAGACCCCGAGAAGGTAAAGAAGGTCTTACTCGAAGTTGCACAGGATAATCAAGGTGTTATGAAAGACCCGAAACCAGATGTACTTTTTACTGAATATGCAGATAGTGCATTGATGTTCAATCTTCGAGTTTGGACTAGTGAATACATAGATAGACCCGGTGTTTTAAAAAGCCAACTTTATTTTGAAATCTTTAAGCGCTTTAAAGAGAATGGCATTGAAATACCATACCCACAAAGAGATATTCACATAAAAGAAATGCCTAAAGAAAAGTTATAATTTCTATGGATTAATAATGGCATCATATAGTAAATTATTCATAGTCTCAACACCTATCGGTAATTACAACGATATTACTCTCCGGGCTATTGATACGCTTAAAGAAGTTGATTTTATAATCTGTGAAGAATTTAAGGAAGCACGTCGGTTATTATCACATCTAAAAATTGAAAAAGAATTAATATCACTTAACGAACATAACGAAGAAGAAGCAAGTGCAGAAATTTTCAGCAAGATCAAAGAAGGAAAATCTGCTGCATTAATATCTGATTGCGGAACACCCCTCTTTTCTGATCCGGGTACAAAACTTGTCCAAATGTGCATCGAAGCAAAAATTCCGGTTGTCCCGATTCCGGGCGCTAGTTCTATTATGGCGGCTCTTGTTGGTTCCGGATACTCATTAGATAAATTTTATTATGCCGGCTGGCTTTCACCAAAATCAGATGTAAGAAAAAAAGAATTACTTCGATTGAAAAACATAAAAGAAATTCTTGTACTGATGGAAACGCCTTACAGGTTAAAAGCGATAGTGAATGATTTAATAAAGATCTTTGGACCAAAAACAAAAATAGTTGTTGCGTTCGATCTTACTTTACCGACTGAGAAATTCTACCGTGGTGATGCTTCCGAAATTCTGAAAATTGCAGAGATTGAAAATCTTAAGGGAGAGTTTGTACTGATAATTGATAACACCGGGAATTTCAGACAATGAAACGAAATATGATTCACTGGTTGGAAGAGATTAAATCATCTAGAGTAAAAAAACCGTTACCTGTACTTTCATTCCCCGGCATTAAACTAATAAATGTTTCGGTACAAAATATTGTAGCAGACGGAGAGCTTCAGGCAAAATGTATGCAAGCTATTGCCGATCGATATGAAACCGCCGCATCTGTAAGTAATATGGACCTTTCCGTTGAAGCAGAAGCATTCGGCTCACAAATTTTATTTTCTGACGATGAAGTACCTACAGTAACCGGATCATTAGTAATTTCATCTGAAGAAGTAGAGCAACTTCAGATTCCGGAAATAGGTACGGCTCGCACCGGGGAGTATGTTAAGGCAATTGAGATTGCTTCAAAAAAAATTGTTGACCGACCCGTTATTGCCGGTGTTATTGGTCCCTTCTCATTGAGCGGACGATTAGCAGAGATAACAGAATTTATGATGATGACAATTACCGAACCTGAAACTCCTCACAAAATTCTCGCAAAAGCTGCAACCTTTTTAATCAATTACATTCTTGCATTCAAAGAAGCCGGTGCTAGCGGTGTAATTATGGCTGAACCGGCAGCCGGTTTACTTTCACCTGAATTGTGTTCAGAGTTTTCGAGTCATTATTTAAGACAAATTATAGAAAAAGTTGAAGACGAAAATTTTATTGTTGTCTATCATAATTGCGGCCATACAGCTCAACTAGTTAATGAAATATTATCAACCGGTGCTAAAGCAATTCATCTTGGCAATGCGGTTAATCTTGAAGAGGTGATCAATAAATATCCTTCAGAAAAAATAATTTTAGGAAATCTTGATCCTTCAGGTGTGTTCTTAAATGGCAATCCGGAAACAGTTTCAAACGCAACAAAAAATTTGTTAGATAAACTTGGTAATTATCCAAATTGGATTATCTCTTCTGGATGCGATATTCCTCCTATGACACCAATAGAAAACATCGATAGTTTCTTTGAAACAGTTAATGCTTACTATAAAGCGAGATAAATATGAAGCAATCAAAATCCATTATAAACTTTTCCTTTTTATTCCTTTCACTATTTTTATTCCTTACTACATTAAATTACAGTCAACCCAAGAATGAAGGAAATTTCCGCAATCCAGAATTAGTAGAACTAAAAAAACTGGAGCCAACAATTCGTCTTGATATAAAATATGCAACAAATAACAATTTCGTAGGTAAACCGGTTTATACACAAGCATGAGCATTTCTTCAAAAGCCGGCAGCAGAAGCTCTGGTAAGAGTGAATAAAAAATTAAAAGAACATGGATTTGGCTTACTAATTTTTGATGGTTATCGCCCATGGTCTGTTACAAAACTTTTCTGGGATAGTGCAACCGAAGAACAAAGAAAAATTGGTTTTGTCGCTGATCCTTCTAAAGGTTCCAGGCATAATAGAGGTTGTGCTGTTGATCTTACAATGTATGATATAAGAACAGGCGAGCAAGTTACAATGCCAAGTGATTATGATGCATTTAGTGAAAGAGCATTTTATAATTATGATGGTGGTGACCCGGATGCAAAAAGACTTAGAGATTTGTTAATAAGGACAATGGAATCAGAGGGCTTTAAAGTTCTTGAAACTGAGTGGTGGCACTTCGATTATAAAGACTGGCAGCTTTATCAAATTCTCGACATAAAGTTTGAAGAGTTGAAATAAACAAAGTATTGTCAACGAATAGTCATTGATATCAATTAATTTATGATGCCATACTTTAGTAAGTAAAAGAACTATTACGAAATTAGCCGAGGACCATTCCTCGATGTGAGGTGCAATGAAATCACTTAAAATTATTTTGTTATACTTTCTCTATTTAACCGCAGCACTCTCTCAGGAAAATAAAATTACAGTTTTTAAGTCGGGCAGTGAAGGTTACAATACTTTCAGAATTCCGGCAATAATAAGTTTACCAAACGGCGATCTACTTGCATTCTGCGAAGGCAGATTAAAAGGATCTGCTGATTTTGGCGATATCAATATTGTAATGAAACGCAGCACCGATAATGGTATTACGTGGGGTCCTATTCAAAAAGTTGTTGATTACGACTCACTCCAAGCCGGTAATTCCGCACCCGTAGTGGATTTAACCGATCCCGATTACCCAAATGGAAGAATCTTCCTTTTTTATAACACTGGTAATAATCACGAGTATGAAGTTCGTAAAGGGAATGGCTTGCGAGAAGCTTGGTATATAACATCTACCGATAATGGAGTAACATGGTCAGATCCGGTCAACATTACAACAATGGTTCATCGCCCAAAACAACCGAAAATTAAACCCGAATATAATTTTGAAAAGGATTGGCGGACAGTCGCAAATACTCCGGGTCACGCAATGCAATTTTATTCAGGTAAATTCAAAGGAAGAATTTATGTTGCAGCAAATCATTCGCAAGGTGAGCTTAAAGAAAAATTTAAGGATTACTTTGCTCATGGCTACTACTCGGATGATCATTGTAAAACATTTCGTTTAAGTGAAAATGTTCCGATACCGGGTTCAAATGAATCTACTGCGACGCAACTTTCGGATGGAAGTTTGATGCTTAACAGCAGAAATCAAAGTGGTGATATTAAATGCAGAATTGTGTCAATTAGTCGAGATGGCGGCGCATCGTGGGATACTTCCTATTTCGATTATAATTTACCTGATCCGGTCTGTCAAAGTTCTATTTTATCTTATGAGCTTAAGAACGGGAAAAAAGTAGTAGCATTTTGTAATCCCGCTGACACCGAAATAAGAAATAAACTTACACTTAGAATCAGTTACGATGACGGGAAGACATGGTTCAAAAATATTTTGATTGATGAAGGATCTGATAATTCAAAAAATGATTTTACTGCCTACTCTGATATTGTGCGTATTTCAGATTCCCAAATTGGGGTTCTGTATGAAAAAGAGAATTATTCTTCAATTGTATTTACAATTGTAAAGTTTGATTAATTCGCGTCATAGCTATTTCACCTAATCTTCTCTTGAATTCCAACCCGATTTTTAATAATCTTGCAATAGAACTATCTGATTAATATTCAGGTTATAGATATAAAATAAAGGAGAATACCATGTTAATTGTTCAGGATGTTGACCTTACGCCAAATCCGCAAGCGCTAAAATTTATTCTGAGTGAAAAACTATTAAATAGAGAAACACGTCAATTCAATAGTAAAGAAGAAGCTCAAAAAGATCCGTTAGCAAAAGGAATTTTTGAGATTGAGGGCGTTGTATCAGTTTTTTATATGGATAAATTCATCACTATCGAAAAAGAACCGAAAGCTCAGTGGGGACAAATTCAACGACCATTCGTAGAGTTCATAAAAAATTTTGATAAAAGTTTAATCCCGTCTGAAAAGGAAATTGTTGTAACAAAGGAAGAAGAAACAGAATTACTAAAGAAGATTAATGAGATTTTGGATCAGCGTGTTCGTCCCGCACTTGCCGGTGATGGAGGAGGATTAGAAGTAACAGGACTTTCCGGTTTAACACTTAAGATTCGTTATCAAGGCGCTTGCGGCAGCTGCCCAAGTTCAATTAGAGGAACACTCGTTGCAATTGAAAACCTTTTAAGACGCGAAGTTAATCCAGCTATAGAGGTTATTCCGGATTAAAATATCAACGCAGATAAACTGATTCAAGCAGACAATAACGCTCTGTTGAATCAGTTTGTTTGTTTATGTCATTTTCCCACTTACTAATAGAACACGAATAAACACGAATTGAACAGATTTACACGAATTAAAAAATCCGCGATAATTCGTTAAATCTGTGTTCATCCGCGTGCTATTCCTTACTATTCAAAATTCTCAGCTTCGTCATCATAAACATGTTCATGGAATATTTTCTCAAGCTCTTCTTCAAAGAAAAATTTCTCTTCGCCAAAAGCAGGTTTCAGATCATCAAGCCAGGTAGCATTTTCATCGTACTCTGCAAAGAATGGTCGGGCAATCCAATCAGGATTTCTCCCTTGCAAAAATCTCATGACAATTACATCTTCATCTTTAACTTTACTTACGCCAAGCACCTGGATTTTACCGGGAGTTGAACTCATACTTGGGCCTCGCACTGTTCTACAAACACCGCTGACTTTTTGATAAGCTTCCCTGAATATTTTCCATGCTTCAACAAGAGAAACAGCAAAGAAGTTCTGCGCACCCGTATCGCGTGCAACAAACATATAATATGGAATACAATTATTGTTCACTTGTTTGCGCCACATTTCAGCCCAGATTTCCGGGGAATCATTTATATGTTTTAATACCGGTGATTGTGTTCTTATCTGAGCACCGGTCGATCTTATTCTTCTGATAGCATCCTGAGCTGCCGGAGTCGATAATTCAACGGGATGATTAAAGTGTGCCATGATTGCAAGATTTTTTCCTGTCCTTACAATTTTTTCAAACAATCTTAGTAAGTCATCTGCATCGTCATCGGTTAAGAATCGATATGGCCAGTAACCAATTGCCTTTGTCCCAATCCGTATTGTCTGAATGTTGTATAGTGATTCATCGAGTAAGGGTTCAATATATGCGGAAAGAATCTTGGTTTTCATTATCATCGGATCACCACCGGTAAATAAAACATCGGTCACTTCCCTATTTTGAATAAGATAACGGGCAAGCAAATCAATTTCTTTCATTGCAAATTTCAATTCATTCATTCCAACAAACTGAGGCCATCGAAAACAAAACGTGCAATAAGCATGACAGGTCTGTCCCTGACATGGAAAGAAAAGGACGGTTTCTCTGTACTTATGCTGAACTCCCGGTAATTCTATTCCATCAATTTTAGGAACATTATGAACCTGTCCGGCGGGATGGGGATTCAATTCCATTCTTATTCTATTTACTTCTTCAAGAAAAATTTCACGGGGGACATTTTTTTTAATCAATTCTTCAACTTTGTTGTAATGAGAGCCGAGCAGCATTTCTTTACGAGGGAATGTGAGTGTGTAAATCGGATCGTTCGGAATGTCATTCCAATTTATCAAATTATCTACAACATAATTATTGGTCTTAAATGGCAAAACGTTTCCGACTAATTCAATGGCTTTTTTATCACTATCCGAAAGTTTATTAATCTGAGGAATTTCTTCATAGTTACGAAGGGAGTAACTTTTATAAATCTTATTGTTCATACTTCCTCCTGTTTTATTAACGATTGAAAATTATTTTGAATATAGGGACTCGGGATAAACAAAAACCGTCAGAAATTCTTACGATTAGAAAAAGAATGAGCCGTTAGTTGAGATAAACTTTTTACAAGATAAGATTTTTGAGGTGAATGTCAAGCTTTGGAAAAATTTTTGCGGTGATAATACAAAAAAACCACCTTGTTCCGGTGGTTTTCTTATTACTTAATTGTGGTTACTTTGCTAATATCATCTAATTTCACAAATTTTTCCTGAAATTTATATGATCCATTAGCTGTTTTTACGGTTTTAATAACCTTAACATTCACATGTGTCGAACCATGTTTCTTCTTTGCTTTATCCGCAAACGATTGTTGTTTTGCCATTTATCAAACTCCTTAAATTTCGGGGCTAAATGTAAAAAAAATCCGATTGAAATAAAAACAGATTTAAAAACGTCAAATTTCAGATTAAATCTGCAAATTTTGCCTTGGTAACCTGTAATAAATCATGAGGACTAATTATAACCTGAACCCCACGATGACCGGCGCTTACAGATATGGAATCGAAAAGTTCAGCTGAATTATCAATAAATGTAGGATATTGTTTTTTCATTCCGATTGGAGAACAACCACCTCGTATGTAACCTGTCAGTGCCTGAATCTCTACTACTTTTATCATTTCAATACGTTTACTTGATGAAGCTACGGCAGCTTTCTTTAAATCGAGTTCATAATTTCCCGGAATAATAAAAACCATAACCTCATTTTTTTCATTTCTCGCAACGAGTGTTTTAAATACTCTTTCCGGTTCAAAGCCAATTTTGTTAGCGACTGAAACTGCATCTAATTCATTTTCATTTACCGGATATTCAATTATTGAATGAGGAATATTTTTTGATTCTAAAATTCGGATGGCGTTTGTCTTCATTGCTAAATTTAAATAACCCTCTCGTTAGAGAGGGTTTTATATATACGGATTATCCAACTTTTGCTAAAATTAAATCAGCAAGAATTTTTCCGGACTCCCTTAATTCATAATCACTAATGCTGGAAGTTGGGGGCTGAACTTCACTTAGGTCTTTAATCTTTATTCCGCTAAGTTTAGCGCGTTCTTCTTCCCTTTTCTTTTTACGTGCTTCCGCTAAATCTCTTTCTTCTCTTCTAACTTTTTCGTTTAGTGAAAATACTTTTTTATCTCTATTAGAAATAAATTCATTTATTTCTTCCATGACCAATTGGAATTCGGGATCGTTTTTTACACGTTCATCGTGTTTTTTTCTTAATTGATCAATAAACTTAGAAAGGTCTCCGTATTTAGAATAATTAGCCGGTTGAATTTTATCCCAAGGTAAAGCTGCCGGCATTGAGCTTTCACCGAACTCTTCGTGAGAATATGGTGATGGAAATTCAATATCCGGTTTAACACCTTTGTTTTGTGTGCTTCCGCCATCAATTCTATAAAATTTTGCGATTGTTAATTTTACTTGTCCTAATGTTTTGTCTTTAATTGGAATTGCTCTGTTCAAATCGATGAGATTTTGCACAGTGCCTTTACCATAAGTATTCTCGCCTAAAATAATTCCTCGTCCATAATCTTGAATTGCAGCAGAAAAAATTTCGGAAGCTGAAGCGCTAAAACGATTTGTCAACACGGCTAATGGTCCGTCATAAAAGATTGATGGATCGGGGTCCTGATTTACCTCAACAATATTACCTGTATTCTTTACCTGAACAATCGGACCACTTTTAATAAATAATCCTGTAAGAGTAATTGCTTCTTGAAGGGAGCCCCCGCCATTGTTTCGCAGATCAATAATTACGCCGTCAACTTTTTCTTGCTTGAACTTATTCAAGATCTCTTTTACATCTCTTGTAGTGCTTCTATAATCCGGTTTACCTTGTCTTTGTGCTTCGAAGTCGACATAAAATGATGGAAGTTTAACGACACCGATCTTAAAGCTTGTTCCATTCTCCTGAACATTTAAGATTTCGCTTTTAGCTGCTTGTTCTTCAAGTTTAACTTCGTCCCTTACCAAGCGAACTATTTGCGGTATAGAATTTAAATTATCTTTTGCTTTTATTATCTGAAGACGTACTACAGTTCCCTTTTTACCTCTAATAAGCTGAATTGCATCATCAAGACGCCAACCAATAATATCAACAAATTCTCCGTCATCACCTTGCGCAACACCAACAATTCTGTCTTCTTCGTTAATAAGACCGCTTTTATGAGCCGGTCCGCCCGGAATTACATTGGCAACAATTGTATAATCATTTTCACTTCTTAATTGAGCTCCAATGCCTTCAAGGGAAAGTTTCATGGAGATGTTGAAGTTTGTTGAAGCCGCCGGAGATAAATAATCAGAGTGCGGATCATAAGTTCTTGTTAATGAATTCATAAATAGTGAAAAAACATCTTCAGCTTCGTATTGTAAAATTATTTTATGAAAATTCTGATATCGTTTAGTAAGAACATCTGCGGTTGATTTCCAGTCTTTACCTGATAAAACTAAATTGAGCGCATCATTTTTAATTCTTAACCGCCATAATTCATCAAGTTCTCCAGATGTTTTTGCCCACGGCGCATTTGATCTGTCGGGTGTAAAGTATTCATCAACAGAAAAATCGAAAGGTGTTTGCAATATTTTGTTTATGTATTTGATTCTTTCATTGACCCTTTGTTTATACAGATTAAATATTTTGAAAGGAATTTCAAGGTTTCCTTCGAGTACAAAATTGTCAAATTGATTTTTGTATTGTGAAAATGATTCCACATCGGATGCTAAAAAATATAACCGGTTATTATCGAGTGTCTTGAAATACTCATCAAAAATAACAACAGAAAGTGAGTCGTTGATTGGTTGTTTGCGATAATGATAACTTGTAAAAATTTGTGTTATCACCTGATTAATTCTTTTATACGATTCATCTGGCAAAATAACTTTTGAGGAATCTATTTTATGATCTTTTGATAAAACTGCCTCGGGATTTTGAGCGTAACATCTTCCTAAGGTCAGAACAATTAACACAAGTAGAATAATTTTTTTCATTTTATAGTTCTTTCATTATTTCTGTTTATAATACAGTAAAATACTTTATTTGTTTCAGCAACTTAAAAGGATGTTTATTTCTAACTATTCAAACATTCAAAAATAAATTATAATTCCACTATTCATCAACGTATAAAAATCTTTTAATTTTTTGTGTTGGGGTCTTTTCAAACGGTTCGCGCTGTTCAATTATTTTTGTAATCTTGGAAAATGTATTTACCCGCTCATTTATTTTTGCCAATAATTCTTGAAGTATCTGATCTTTAATTTCTCTTGCTTTAGCTTCATTAAGTTTCTGTATTTTGAACGTTTCATCTATTCGATCATGATTAAGAAATATTTTAGCTACTAATCCCTCTTTTCTATCAACAACAAGTGATTCTGATACATACTCAAATTCATTAATAATTGATTCGATTTCTTCGGGATAAATATTTTTCCCGTTTGGGCCAATTATTACATTTTTAGATCTGCCTTTGATAAATAAATAACCATCTTCATCAATAACGCCAAGATCCCCGGTTTTGAACCATCCTTCTTCATCAAAAACTTCTTTTGTTTTTTCTGGATCTTTGTAATAACCTTTCATAACATTGGGACCTTTTATCAATATTTCGCCTTCACCTGTTTTAGGATCCGGGTTACTAATTTTCACTTGAACTTCCGGAATCGCTTTACCCGCCGACCTGAATCTAACATTAACAGGTGAAGTCCCCGTTGCAAGTGGTGATGTTTCTGTTAATCCATAACCAATAGCATAGGGAAACTCGGCTTCTTTAAGAAATCGTTCAACATCAGCAGCAAGCGGAGCTCCGCCAATACAAAACATTTTTAATTCCCCACCAAATGTTTTCTTTAATTTTTTACCGGCAATCTTATGCAATTTTTTCCGAATAGTTGGTAATTTGTATAATCCTCTTACAATCGGTTTATTATTTATTTCGGGTAGAACCTTTAAGCGGAATATTTTTTCAATAATCAAAGGTACCGCAAGCATAATAGTTGGTTTTACTATTGAAAGCGCCGGGAGTAGAACAGCTGCTGTAGGCGGTTTATCAAGATATGTTACGCTGGCACCGGCAATAAAAGGTATTACCAAACCAAGTGTTGATTCCATTGTATGGAACAATGGTAAAATGGAAAGCATACGATCTCCGGGAACGACATCAATAAATCCTAATGTTGAAATTGCATTTGATACTATATTAGAATGCGTAAGAATAACACCTTTGGAATGCCCTGTGGTACCTGAAGTGTACAGTATTGACGCAATACTATCTTCTTTAACTTCTTCCGGAAGAAGGCCAACAAATTTTAATGCTGCTTCTTTGATCTTTGCAAATTCTTTTTTACCACCGGTTATTACCTCTTTAAGAAAATCACTTTTAGTTTCCGGTGGAATTACAGAAAAATCGTCCAGTAAAATTCTTGTCTGTAAAGAATCAGAATTACATTCTTCAATCTTTTGAAAATATTTAGCAGAAATAAAAATTGCTTTACACTCTGAATGGCGCAGTATATGATGAACTTCGGTTGAATGAAATTCTGTCATAATTGGTACAGCCACTGCTCCCATTGTAGTAATTGCAAAATAAGCGATAGCCCAGTTCGGTTGATTTTCGCTAAGAATTGCAACACGATCCCCGGTAATAATCCCTTCACTTTTTAAGAAAGATATTATGCTATCTACTTTTCTCTTAAATTCACCAAAAGTAATTTTTTCTTTATTAACAAAACCTACAGCCGGCAGATCAGAATATTTCTTTGCAGAATTAATCAAAACATTATGCAAAGTTCTTGGTTTAATATCATACATTTTTTTGTTTCCCTAGATAAAAAAATTAGACCGGATCAACGTGTACAAAAACTTTTTGAACTTCTTCCAGCTTTTCGAGAGTAAATCGTACTTTATTTCCGATGTCGTGAGAAATTTGGGTTGAATGATCTTTATCAACTTCGATATGAATTTCTATATGAAATTTATTCCCCACATAGTGTGAGCGAAAGTCATTAACGCCTTTAACTCCTTCGATTCCTAAAGTTATGTTTCTGATTTTATCCTCAAATTTTTTGTCTGCTGAACGTCCCATTAGATAGTCTATATTCTGCCTACCTACTTCATAACCAGTCTTAAAGATAAACAGAGCTACAAGAATTCCGGCAACACCGTCAATTACTTTAAATCCAAGCCCAATACAAATTACACCTAACAATGCTATTGAAGAAGCGAGAACATCATTTAAACTATCAACTGCAGCAGCGCTAACCGCCGGGCTTTTGAACAACTTACCTATGTAATGTTGATACCTATTCAAAGCAATTTTTATAATTATAGTCGAACCCAATACAATATAAACCGCCGGTATTGCTTTAACACTTTGTGGTTCGATTATTCTTTTGATTGATTCTTCCACAATATTTATTCCTACAACAAATGCAAAGACAGATACAATAAAACCAGCAATCGGTTGCGCCGCACTATGTCCAAATTGATGTTTGGAATCTGGTTTCATATTAGAGATATCAACGGCTCTCTTAATAGCAAACGACGAAATAATATCAGTAAGTGAATTCAAAGCTTCTGAAATTACAGCTATCGAGTTTGATATAACCCCAACAATCCCCTTAATAATGAAAAGGAAAATATTTACAAATAGAGCAATATCAACAGCTCTTTTTAACCTATGAGGCAAATTATACTCCTAAAAAATACCCCGAGATGCTCGGGGTAAAAATAAACAGATTTTTACAAAGTTGGGTTACGGTTTTTATTACGATTTTTCTTCCCAGACTTGTATTAAAGTAACAATGTTCTTAACAGCTGCTTCCATATCCTGAATAGCAACATATTCAGTATAAGCATGGAAGTTATGCCCACCGGCAAATAAGTTAGGCGTTGGTAAACCCATAAAACTTAATCGCGAGCCGTCTGTTCCACCACGAATCGACGACTTGATTGGTTTAATTCCCAAACGATTCAATGCCTCAATAGCATACTGTTCAACCATTGGATGTTTGTCTAAAACATATTTCATATTTCTGTATTGCTCAATCACTTCGAACTCATAAGATGAACCGGGGAATTGTTCAACTGCTTTTTCAACCAGCCCTTTTAACATACTTTCAAATTCTTTAAGCTTATCGGCATCAAAATCCCTGATAATAAATTTTACTATAGTTTGTGTTTCGTTTCCATTAATTGAAACCGGATGAACATATCCTTCTCGTTTTTCAGTTGTTTCCGGAGAAAGAGTATCTTTAGGAAGCATATCCAAAAATCGTGCTGCAATTTTAATTGAGTTAATCATTTTTCCTTTAGCATAACCGGGGTGAACATTTTTACCGTTGAATTTAATAACTACAGCATCGGCGCTAAATGTTTCGGTTTCAACTTCCCCACGGGTTCCTCCGTCAATTGTATAAGCATAGACAGTTCCAAATTTTTTTACATCGAATTTTTCTGTTCCTCTACCAACTTCTTCATCCGGTGTAAAACAGACTCTTATTTTTCCATGTTTAATTTCGGGATGCTGGATTAAATAATTCATTGCGTCAATAATTTCGGCAATACCGGCTTTATCATCTGCGCCTAATAATGTTGTGCCGTCTGTAGTAATTATATCGAATCCGATCATATCCTTAAGTTCAGGATTGCTTGCAACATCAATAATTTTGGTTGGGTCTTTTGTTAATACTATATCACCCCCCTGATAATTCTTAACAATAACAGGATTAACAACTTTTCCGCTGACAGCCGGTGAAGTATCCACATGCGCAATAAATCCAATTACCGGAACATTTTTATTTGTGTTCGCGGGTAAAGTAGCCATTACATAACCATATTCATCCATTTCTACTTCTTGCATACCGATCTGCTTTAATTCATCAACCAGCAATTTTGAGAGCTCGAGCTGTTTAGGATCGCTTGGAAAAGTTTTTGATTCTTCATCTGAAGTAGTTTCTATTTTTACGTATTTTAGAAAGCGTTCAACTACGGTAAATTTGTAATTGGAATCGAACATAATAACCTCATTTTCTTGTATTTTTGTTTATTCTTTATTGTAAGTTAATAGAAAAAGAGTATCTGTTTCAATAAAATGTAACGGTCGACTTTTTTCATGATAGTGTAATAATTCGCATAAAATGAGAAGATTATATCTCGCTAAATGAGAAATTATTGGTGCATATTCTTGTCATAAAACCTTTATTAAATCCTTGGATATATGAACAATCCTCATAATATATCTGCTCCATGTATTTACAAATACGGTCATATCTCCGAGGGAAGTGCCTCCATGATAGAGATTTTTCATCCTCAATAGTAATAATGTTCCTTGTTATCCTTTGTAGCTCATAAAATATCCAACTACTCTTTGGGTGTATATGTTCTAAAACAGCCATTGTGAAAACAACATCAAATTGTTTATCATCAAAATCTTTAATGCAATTTTCAATTGGTTGGTTAAAAATTAATGAGCTTTTAAAACAATCTGGGTAATGAGTCAACATCAGCTCGATTGCCCTTTTATTAATCTCAACTCCCGTAAGATTATGATAGCCACTGTTATAAAGATAGAATAAATTTCTACCCACATTTGACCCTATCTCAAGAATTCTTATCTCCCTATTGGGGAAAAATTTTGTGAATAAACTAACTAAATACTCTGATCTTTCTTTGGTAATGTTATTATCTAAATATGTTTCGGGTGCATTAGAAATATCCGGGTATTGCCAAAATTTGAGGTTATCAATTAAATCTCTTGTTTTAATCAGTTGAAGAAGTTTCTTGAACATATTTATGGATCAAATAGCTACTCCTAAATTTAAACTTACAAAACTTACCCTAAAAATACTACTTAGGATATTTCGCTTTAACAATTTCTCTTATTGCTTGTAATCGTTCGCTTTCCTCGCTTCGTCCTTCAACGATTTTTTCCCACAAAGCAACGGTCATTTCGTCTAAAGAAGGATACTCGTTTTTACGTAATTCTTTGTAGCTCGGAATGCGTTCGAGCTCTCGTCTTTTTTTAATCTCGTTGCACTTAATTATGGCGTCTTCTTCACTCGAAGCACCAATAACATACTCGTTGCCTTCGCTGTCCGTAATAAAATAACATTTATTGCCTCCAATATTCATTTCCTCTACTATCATACTATAACCTCCTGTAATATCATATAACTACCAGATTTAACCGCAATACCATATAAGTCGCTGTGAGAAGCCATAGCCTGCAATTTTACTGTACCATTAGCTGTAGGAGAAAGTATTCCTATCATTGTTTTACTGTAAACATATTGGGTGGAATTAGCAAGAGTATTGATAATCAAATCTCCAGAGGTATGACCAAAAGTAACCATATGCGTTGCGTTCGTCTGGACTCTGTCAAAACGCACGCCACTATAATTGCCAGTAGGCATGACAATATTGATGTAAGCGCTCGCGCTATCTTCAAATATATAATCATTGTCGACTGCTAATATAAATATTATTAATAAATATTTTTTGTTTGCCTCAACAGAAAAAGATAATCCAGATATATCAACAAAATATTGTTGATTATTTACAAAATCGGTGGTTCTCATACAATATTTCATCGCGCTTCCTCCGCCGCCGCCTGCTGCCCAACTCGGCAGTCCATTTGCAAGCGTAAGCACTTGACCATCAGTGCCCTTTGGTAATCTTGCCCACGAAGAAGCGCCACGATATAGAATGTCGCCTTGTGTAGCACTTCCAATAAAATCTAATACCTCCGACAATGTAAGTTCTTCTATTACTCCAGAGCCAGCGGTCTTACGACCCATAATTCTTGCGTTTGTAGAAACATTATCAGACTTTTTTGCATCAACTTCGGATTTTTTTGCAAAATCTTCATAATCATTATTGCCTATACCTACCGCTAATCTCCTCTCATCTGTTATGAGATACGGTTCACCTTCAATTAAGGCATTGGCATTTTTTTGAGTGTTGAGGTTTGCTCTCGTTGTGCGGAGAATTTTAATCGTTTTATTTCTTGCCATTAGACCACCAAGCAAATAGTATATTTATTATCTGTTAAATTTTCATCAATGAATTTTTTTGCTTCTTCCAAAGTCTGAAATTCTTTTTTTAACACAATCGGGGTTATTCCTTCTCCATTCTCATTTACTAACTGATCCTCCCAAACTACTTCCACTTTATTATAAGTTATCTCTGACATCAAATTAGAACGTCCCGCCGTCAACAGTTGCAACATCCAAAGTTACAAAAGCATTTCCGGAATCCTTAGTCCAAGACATAGAGGACCCCATCCTTAAAATTCCGTCTGTCCCATTCGTTCCCCAAATGTAGCCCGCTGTTCCACCATTAACAACTGCGACTTTTTCATCCGTATCACTTGCGGGAATATTAAGTGCTGACTTAAAGTCCACAAAAGTTATCTTCTTCTCCTTCTGACCTGCATTTTCAGAAGCATCGTGGATTAAGATTAAATCTTCGGACGCACTTATTGAGGGGATTGTTGTAAGGTCATCAATTGCCGGAACGACTGGTTTCTTTGTAGTCGCATCAATCGCAACGTGTAGCGTTCCTCTATCAGTTGTGAACATCGGCTCTCCCGCATTCATTCCGGATGTCGGGAGATTAGTTTTAAGACCTCTCTTTAGTTTAATTATTTGTGGCATTGTATTATCTCCTTGCTAAATTGATTAAAATGTTCCGCCGTCTATTTCATTTGTAAACCTATAACCTCTGTCTTGCGAGGGGTCAACAACCATAAAATAATTTGGTTGCCCAATCGGCAATCTTGATGGTTCCGCAGCCTCATTACCAACAATCAGGTCCCCCTTTGCATTTATAATATTTTTACTGATTACATTTTCAGTGTTAATGTTGTATGTTATATTTCGATTTGCTACAATAAACGAAAGAGGCAACCTCCCAATGGTAATCTGGACAGGTTTTGGTTGTTGGGCAGTAAATTTTATTTCTTTTTGCTGAACTGTTATATTAATCATAAGTCTACTCAACAATAAAATTTTTGTTATTTATCCAGGTTTCTACTTTGCCGTTTGGTCTAGTAACAACCCAATCATAATAATATTTACCGGGAGAAATCTGCATGTCGTTAGGAGTTTTATAAAATCGTAAGCTGCCGGGGATTGATTTATCAATATCAGTCCCTTCAAATACAAGAATTGGTTGCCCGCCAATCTGCTTGAAGATTTTTAATTTATGATCCCAATTAGTGAAGTCTACAATTACAGAATCTTCTCGTATGTCAACAAGATGCAAATCGAAAGTGTCCCTAGCAACATATTTTATGTTTCCTTGTTCATCCATTAGTGTCATTTTATACTCCCAAAGAAGTTAAAATATTTGTGATACTGGTTGGACTAAATACAACAATTGGATAGCTATAAGAATCTGATTGTTCCTCGCATGTAATCCCAATGCCTCTGAATTTGTTGTCAGGATGATAGAAACTCTGGTAACCCGGGTTGGCAGTAGGGATTGAACTGTAGGTATGAACGGTTCTTATAGTAGAGGCTACCCAACCTGAGGGACCATTAATTAAACTTGTAGCCAATCCATATACAACTTTTAACAACTGGGGTGAAGCAGACCGCAATGTATAATAACATGCGACAATTCCAATGCCGTTATAATCGATATATTGCAGGTTAGGCATGGGGACCATTCCATTGACCTGAGGTGTCCAGGTCTCAAAATTTGTTGCGCCTTGATTAGTCCAGTTTTGGCAATAGTTATTGCTTAAAAATTGTTGCATTGTGGATCCCCCATCAATACGCGATAATAGTAAAAACTTACCACCACCAAGGTAGACCAAAGATGATTCTGTGCATTTGGTTGAGCCTGAATAGACTTGATAATTGGTCGTCCAAGTAACTCCGTTATCCATTGATTTGACAACATAGGTAGAATAGGTTGATGTTGGGGTATAGATGCCATACCATGTTTGATAAAGATGCCCGTTTTCATCTTCTACAATTTGCCCGTATGGTGAATAAGCATTATTCCCTTGGGTATTGATTGTTTGTTCTGCACTCCAGGTCTGCCCGTCATCATCACTGTAGCGATAGGCAATTGCCTCCCATGTAGAAGCAAGATAATATTTCCCATAGAAAATAATAAGCCGCCCAGTTTTGGTATAACCCCCGCCGCAATTCCTGAGATCGTAATTTGTTTGTGAAAATATTGTTACCGGACTCGACCATGTTGCTCCGCCGTTAGTGCTTTTGATTAATCTGATAGTAGCATTGTTTGAAATATGGCTAATTCCATTTCTATATACCCAGACGATAGTCCCGGTAATCGGATTGACACATAAAAGTCCAAAATGGTTGTACTGATAATTATCAAAGCCGGGGATAGTAATAGTCCCTGAATTAATATTTGACCGGCGTGGATATAGAAAAGGTTGCTGATACGATCCACCACCACCACCGGATGGTGGTGTTGCCCATTGACCTAATCCATTAATAAATTGAGTTGAATTCCCGGATAGTTTGGGCATAAACCCGTGCCGGGAAGTTGTTGAGTTAGATGTTGTTTCATCTTGCAGATTGAGGTCTGTATCTTTTACTTGTACCCAATAACCGAAGCCATTTAAAAATTGGGTAGCGATGCTACTTAGTTTTGGCAAGAACCCATGTCTCGCACTTGTCGCATTAGAGGTTGTTTCATCTTGCAGATTTAAGTCTGTATCTTTTACTTGAATCCACTGCCCGAGACCATTGAAAAATTGTGTTGCAATACCTGATAGTTTTTTCATTAAACCATGTCTTGATGTATTAACATCAAGATTTGTATTATCGATTGGTTCGCCTAGTTGGTCTAATCTTGTCCCCCCAATAAGATTTTGTGGAGTAATTTTTTTGTTTTTATTATTAGGGTCGGATTCACTTACGTCAACAATCTCCAATAAGTCATTAGATGGGTCTACTGTTGTTAATGTGTTGTAATCTGTAATTTTTTTATTCGGCATATTTCCCTCAAATTAATCTTATTGATCCATCTTCAATTAATCTGAACCCCCCATCTTCGGTTAGTCTATAATCCCCTGGAGGTAGCTGATAAACCAAATTACTGGCTTGCTTTAGGTTTATCTTAGTTTTATTATGTATTAAATCGTACTCAAAGCTAGTAGCTCTATAGATATTTTCATCGCCTTCTATCACATAGTATTTTGATGGGTTCCACCGATCATAAAAACCGGAGACTTCAACACTACATTTTAGGCGTGGATATTTTATTTCATCCCAGACATTATTTGCAACAATGTTATAAAGACTTTGGAAAGAGGTGAATGAACCATCCATCTTTCTATGTCTTACATTTTCCTCTTCTAAATAATAATAATTCCCACCGTCAATGATCTCGATATTGGAGTACATATATCCTGGGAAGATCCCACATGGCTGGTCTATGGTTAAATCTTCGCTTAATTTATCGTTTGGGGTGTAATCCCCAAGGTAATATGTGTAATAATTATTGTCCTTAGGATACATACCCGTCCAAAGTCTCACTTTCAAGCCATTTATTTTATCGATTATTTTATATTGTGGTTTGGTGATTAAATCAGCAGTATCTATTACGTCAACCTCATTGTACTCAGCAAATCTTGGTAACAGATATAATTTTCTATCTAACCCCGCATAGATGATCAGGTTATAGTTTAATGCTATTGCCTTAAGCAAGACAAGCATATTCTCATAATTACTGTCAGTTCCAAAATAATAATTTAATTTTGCCATGAAATCAGGGAAATCATAAAGCATCCATTGTCCATTAACTACGGCATAGCCTTGGAGCGTTGATAGGGGGACAACTTCCTGGACAAATGAATCGTAAATAGAATTAGCAGTGATTATGTCTAAAATAATATCTACTATTTTTTTACGTTGGCTTAGATTAGAATAACCGAAAGGATTTAGTTTCGGGTCTATATTCTTTAATCTCACAATTTGTTCGATGGCGTTTATTTTTATAGTCTTTTTTTGGGGATCGTATTGTAGTTTATCCGTGTTGTTATCTATATAACCTTGCCAGATAAGCTGCGAATTCAAGTGAATTTTAACTGATCTGTTGCCGGATTTGATTTGTTGATGAATAAATCTATAATAACCCAGAATAGATTGGTTAGTGTCATCAAAGTACAAATTGATGGAGACCTGTCCGGCGGAGAGTATTATATCGCTCTCTTCATCAGAGCCAAGTTTTATTGGACTAATATCCACCAAAATGGGGTTGAGTGTTACAGGGTCTGGAGGATAAGTATCATCCAAATTTATAGTTACCTCCAGCAACCCCAATCTAATTTTTAGTGCACTATATAAGGCTACAATATTCATCAGTAACTTAGTCTTGATTTGTGATCTTTTATTTTTTCAATACCGGCTACAAAGTCATAACCGTCAAATCTTAAAGTTAATTCACTTTGCCATTGATCAAGACGATCCATTAATGCAGAGTAATCACTATTGGAAGATTGCATTATTGCAGCTTTTGTCATCAATGCAACTTCTGCAAAACCTTTCGCATAATCTTTAGCGGGAGTAATAATCTCTATCCCTTTTTCACCGACAATCGCTCCGCCTTGAGCATAACCGGGCACTTTGGTCTCCTCAATTGCTTTTACCCGAGCCATACCTTGAAGGATTGCTGTTGTTGCAGCAATAGCAGCCAGTCCCGGACCAACAACTGGGATCCCGACCATTGATTTATAAGCTGATTGCGCTGCCTGATAAGTGTCAATTATTGTCTGTGTTATTGCAAACATTTTGTAAGCAAGCGTATGTTTGCCAAACATCATCGAGAGCGTTCCAAACATTTCTGAATAGACACTTAGGGCAGTATTCGCAGTCTCTTCATCAAGTTCAGCTTTTCTTCTATTATATTCTTCGCTAAGTGCAAGTAACATTTCTGTGCTGTTTTCATACATACTTACTTTTTCAATTTCGGATTCGTACCAAATATCAAGTTCCTCTTGTTTAGAAAGACGTGCATAATCAAGCGTGTTACCATATTGAATATCTCCCAGCAGCTCTGGTTCAGGTAATTCAAATTCTGATTCAATGGTGGGTATTTCGGGTTTTTCAGTTTCTCCTTTTTTTTGCCTGGGTTGTAATAATTTATTCAATCTTTCAATTTCTGCTAAATTTTTATAGTAAGCTTCTGAGCCAACAATGAGCTTCCCTTGTTCATCGGTTAATCTTTTTATTTTTTCTCTTACTTCATCAACAGTCATTCCGTATTTTTTATTTGCAGCACTATTATCATCAATATCTTTTTTAAATTTGCTAAGCCAGCTTAAGCCAATATCACCTTTTTGTTTGTTTGTTACATCTGCCTGATTACGTGGACCTAAACCGGATTTATCCCAATCCGGGTAAGCAGCATCAACACTACGACGATGTGCTGCTATTGCAGCAGCGTTACTATTGATTTCTTCTGTTAATAAAAAGACAGCACCGGCAACTGCTGCAAAACCAAGCGTAAGCCACCCGGCACTCCCAAGCATTGTTTGCATTGCAAAGAATTTTGTAGTAGCAGCAGTAATTGCTGGTATTAAATCTGTAAAAATAGACTTTACAACCCCGCCTATTCCTGTTACTTGTAGAGTAACTAAAGCTACAGTCAAAGAACCAACAACACCAATTAATCCGCTAAGAGTAGGTGATAGTCTATTTATTTCAGCAAAGAGATCGGCAATTATTTTAATAATTGGGCTTAGGGCTTTGCTTAGTAGTTCTCCCGCATTTTCTTTTAAATCTCCAATCGCATTGTTCATTTTAGCAATTGCACCGGTAGCACTTTCACCCATAGCTGTAGCTTGACCGCCAATTCGTTCGTTAAGCATCGCCATTATCTGGTTCAGATCACCGCTCTTTAGTATAGATTCATCAAGTCCTTTTACATAGCGGTTTATCATCGTAGCATTACCGGCGAATAAATCTCCCATAACTCTTGCAGCACTATTAAGGTCAGTCCCCATTATAGTTGCAAGGTCTGCTGCCAACATGGTGGCTTGTTTAGTTTGTTCTATATTGAGCCCCATTGCCAGCAGCTGAGCCATCACAGTTTCTGTAACTTCATCACCATAGATAGTTATCTGCTGCAATTCAGAGGCGTAGTCAGTCAAGCTTTTAACGTTGGCATCTGTGTACTGACCGGATTGTTTAAGAGCGGTATTTAATTTAATCAATGCAGCTTCTTGTTCCTGATATGCATTTAATTGACTACTAAATGCAGATGCAAGTACATTAAAAGCTTCTCGTGCACCCTGGATTATTTCCCGTGCATTGTTAAAACCTTGTGAAATAGCAGTGGTAAGTCCATTGACTTCTTGTTTACCATACTTGAATGACTGATATAATTGTTTTATATTATCATCAGTTAAATCGATAGTAGCGTTTGCATCTTTACCATCTATCGATATTTTTAATTTTATCTCGTTAACAGCCATGAACTTTATAGAAGCTTGGTTATTAATATTATTGGCAACAATTATTGCCTATAAAATCACAAAATGGTTCTTGAATCTGGGGAATAGGAATTAGTCTTTAAGTTTCTCAAATTCTGCAACTTTTACTAGTAGTTCATTTAATTCTTTAACACGCATCAAATAGAGCCAATCATAACAAAAATTTACTTCCATATTTTCGATTTTGTGTACGTTTGCCAAATCCTGATTACACAATTTGAAAAGAACGTAATCGACATCAACTTTTTCCGGCTCATAGGAACTAATTTTTATTTTAGATAATCTCTCTATTTTGCTGATAGCTTTATCATATTCAGCATTTAGGTTGCCGAATAGCTTGTTATATTTTTCATCAAACTTTTTTTTCGCGAGAAAAAATCAGTTATTACCTTATTTACAGTATCAAAATCTTCTTCGTAAATATCATTAATGATTGCTCCTTGTGTGTCGAGGATTATATTCAACAAATCGGTAATCTTATCTTGCGCTAAAAGGTTAATTACAATGCTCTGTTCGTCTTTGCCATTGGCAGAGTTTATAATTTCAAGAATCTTCCCCCAGTCTTTTAACGAGTATTTTTCTTTAAGCTTATATTCAATACAATTGATTATGTACATTGTGTATCACCTTAACCAAATGTTACAATGTGAGGAATACCGGCTACATCACCGCTAAAGGCAACATCGTGAATAGATACATCTGCCTCGTATGTCAGCGTAACTGAGCGGTCGTCATCTGCAATGTTTATCTTTTCTTTTCTGCCAAGCACAGTTTGTAAAAATGAAAAAGTATCATCGTTAGAGAGATCATATTTTTGTTTTAATTCAACTGCATCAAGATCGCCTTGTGAAATTAATGTGTTGATTTTACTAATTGTTGCATCGTAACCGGTGATTTCAGCAGAAACTGATAAGTAATTCACTCTTGCCCTGTTATAAGCTGTTTTACCGGAATCTTTTGTTTTGATGGTTAGTTTGTAATCTTTCAATTCATCCTTTGGGAAGAGACTTACAGTATTATGCTTTGCCGATACAAAAGCCGGTGCAATATATTTTGAGTTTGAGATTAAATATTTACCAGTTCCTTCGGCACTAAAATCAACCGGGGTATTAGTGAGTGCAGCGGTAATTAATGCTAATATGTCTGCTTCATGATTTGCAAACTCAAGAATTATTTTACAGCTTCTTTCTTTGGGCGTAATTGTAAATTCAAATTCTAATCCCGGATAATTATCGCCAGTAAACTGGAAAACATTTGATGAACCGCTACCGGATTCCGGCACGGTTATAAGTTGAGCATCTGACCCGTTCTTTACACATTCAACTAAATTCTTTAATGTTAAAAGACTTGCCTGGAATGTAGCGCTCTCAAAGTTCACATTCATCATGTTACGCAAGGACTGGTTTAATACAGTCTTTATCTCATTGAAGGTTTCTATTGTAAGAACACCATTATTCCTTAAGCCACTTATAACAGTATTGACTGGTGTAGTGGTAAGCGTTCCTTTTTTACAAACGGCAAGATGCCTTATTCCGGCAATACTAATCATTGTTTATCTCCTTTTTTCTTTTCTTTTGCTTCATTATAATTAAGCAGAATCACTTCTTTACCAAAAGCATTTAGCGCATTAACCAAGGCAGATTCTGTAAGAATATCATATACACCGGTTACGGGGATTGACTGATATAATTTCTGATCATTATTCAAGTTGTTAAGCGTTTCTTGTAATTTCTTTATATCAACTTTTTCAAATTCTTCTGGTATGATCAACTTATTCATATTTTACCTCTTATTATTATTAACATGAGCATTATAAAAAATCCGAGTGCTACTAAACCAATCTTGCTAAGAAGCGGAGTTTCAATCTCTTCTTTTATTATCTGTTTTGTTCTAATAGTATCGTAAAGAACAATTGAATCTGGTTTAACTTTTATGAAAAATTTCTCTTTCTTTGGGAAATATTTTACTAATCTTACTGTATCATTTTTAATAATTTCATGCCCTATTATAACAGTATCTGCTTTTTCTTTTACTTTTATAGTGTCCCTAATTATTTCCGGCTTAATAACTTTTGGTTTTATTTCGGTTACTTCTCTTGTTGTGCTACAAGATAAAAGCAACAATAAGAGCAATGTTAATATGAATATATACCAGGTTGTTTTCATATTACCGGGACAAACCAAACTATTCTGAAATAATTTGCCGGTTCAATCTTTCTTGAACGTATATAGACGCCATCTCCATCTGATTGATTACCGGATATACCGCTTGATGTATTCCCTTCTATTGTAGTACCAAATTCTTTATTCCACTTAGTAAGAGCAAAGCCAAGATGCCCAAATATTGTATTGCCTTTTTCCCAACCTACTATATAGCCAGGTTCAACTTTTTTTATGCCTCTTAGAACATCGTTTGCCATTATTAAATTTTTTGATCTCTTAAAATCTCTTGCTAAACCACTTCTTATTTTAGGTTCTTTAACATTAGATTGGGTAAGACAAAATGAAACAAAAGCAGCACACCATGAATCGCCTTTTTTTCTTCCAACGCTTTGCAAAAACATCTCTACTTCTTTACCATCATTATTACCGGTTGCTTCTTTAACACCCACATAACTTTTAGCTATGTCCAGGTGTTTTTGTGCGTCAAGAATTAATAATGGCAGCAGCAATAACAATAAAAAAGCCCAAAAGAAATAACGCATAAGCTATGTTCCCTTTTTTTAATTCTTTGATTGTGTCAATTTCTTTTAGTCCGTATTCGTCGAAAATCCAAACTAATGCAACGCCAAGTATTCCTTTTGCAATTCCAACTGAAAACGAGCTAAATTCAATTAACCAGTTGAATGTTATAAATATTAAAATAACTGCTATTATGGTCCCGAAAAGGATTACTTTGAATGTTGCATTTTTAATTAAATCCATCATAAATCACCTTAAGAATAATGAAGCAATTATTCCAACTATTGTTCCGATGAATCCGCTTGCAAAACCGATTGATATAACCGCACCCTTAAACTGATTGCGGAAAGATTCAACTTCACGGATTCTGTCTTCGTGATCTTCAACATCAGAGATGATGCGCTCGCTGTTAACTTTTATTGCAGCTACATCACTGATAAGCTTATCAATTTTTTCTTCTATCGTCATTGTTTAATTATTTTTAATAGTCCGTTGTAATAGAATTTCCCATTATGTACTTTTTTGACTTCCACGGCAAATTTGTCGAAAGCTTCCTCTTCGCTTTTTGCCTCCACCTTTACTTCAATCTTTTTAATATTATTCTGGTCGTCATAAAGATCAGCGCCAATTGCATAGGTAACTAACTTTTCCTTTTCATTTTTTGGCATTCTTATTCTCCAATTTTTATGCTATCCCCTGTTAAACAGGGGATGGCAATTGAATTATTATAATCTAATCCTTGAAAGTCTTCTTAACGCATCTGTTCTTTCAACAACAAGATTAAGGTTAATCTGTAAGCGAGCAACACCTTGTGGCGAAGTCTGGTAATCGGTAAAATCTTGGAACTGCAACCCGCTGTTTGTGTTGAAAGCAACGCCAAGTTCTTCTGCATTGCGCAATATGTAAAGCGATGTGCAATCTGTATTGGTACCATCGCTTTCAGTTTGTGGTATTGCATCTGTGGGCAAAGCAACAATAGGAACATTATTGAAAGTATTCACCGGCACGCCAAAGCTGCTTAAAGATTCCCCGGCAGCGCCAATACGTTTAGCTATGGTAGTCAATCTTGCGGCAAGGTTGACGTTACAAACAATTGCGTTTGCCCCGGGCACTTTTGCCAATTCTTTATATAAGATTTCAAGGAAAGCATCCTGATTTGCAGTAGTGTTTAACTGTAATCCAACCTGAGTATTCATGGCAGCTTGCTCAGCGGTAGTAAAACCAAGCGCAGCAGTCTGACCACCGGCAGCAGCATCTTTAACAAAGTTACTAATCCCCAACATTTGAGGAGCTGCACCGGTTCCGGCGAGCATTGCATTTTGAATTTCTGTTGCAAGCCTTATTGCAGCAGCACTCAATTGGCGGTCATAATATCTTTGTAAAGATACGGGGGAGCCAGATATGTCTGCATCAAATTTATAAAGATCATCAACTGCAACCTCGCGCCCGTAAGATGCAAGTAAAACTTTTTCTGGATTTGGTGTTTGCAAATCTTTAGTGAATGCACTACCGACACTGCGAGCGGCGCTTCCAGAGAAGCTACTTTTGTCTGGTGTGTTTAATGATGTTGAATAATCTTGGCGGAATTCAACGAATTGCAATAATGGTGTTAAGGTAACCATCTTGGAAAGCAATCCAGCGCTTCTACCAGTCAATTTACTTATTTGATCGAGTTTCATTTTTATCTCCTAACTAATTAAGAATTTGATTTCTTTCAAGTATTGTTTTTAATACTGGGTTATCCGCAGTCTTAGGATCAGTTTTATTCGGTTCTTGATTATTTTGTTGTTTGTTATCAACCAGAGGTTTTAATAATTGTGCAGCTTTATCTGCTTTTTCAAAATCATTATTGTAAAGAGCTTGCCAGGTATCCTTGTCTGCATCAGTTATTTTTTTCTCTGTTAATAATTTTTCTACTGCGCTTTTAACTTTCGCTTCTCTTTCCTTTGTTAATCGTTCTTGTTCATTTTTAATTATCTGCTCACGTGTTTTCTTCTCTTCGTTAAGCGCTTCTTGCAAAGATTTTATCGAGCCCATCATTGCTTGATTCTGGTTAATTAATGCCTCGAATAATTTCTTTGTCTCCGGGTCAAATTTGCTTGTATCAATCTTTGCCGGTTCAAATTTGTTTTGATCGCCAAGCAACGTATCAAGTTCGGTATCTAAATCTTTTTCCTTTTCCTTAAAATCGAATCCGAGTTTTTTAAGAAGACTTTTCAATGCTTCTTTGTTCATTTTATCCTCATTTAATTTCTGGCACAAAAGTAAAAAGCAACAGATACATAAAAATTTATATGTGCATATAAACTTTTTTTTTGATTAGCCCGATTATTTTTGCCATAGATAAAAAAGAGGTGCAAATGTTTGCCTATGAAGATATAGTAGATTTATTAAGCCCTCAGGCAAAGAATTCTTTAAGTAACTTACCAACTTATGAGGTCTTTTCTGAGCAAACAGCTCAATTGATAAAAGAATACACCAATGTGGATATTAATCCTACGGATATTAAGCCGGAATGGGCAAAGATGCCGTTTGTTTTTATTATCGAGTTTCTTCTTAATAACAAACTGAATGCACAAAGCCCTGAACAGCAAACTAAAGTAAATGCTAATTACAAGGCTGCTCTTGAGATATTAAAAAATCACCGTGTTACGACAGGTTTAACAAACACAAAGGTTGGTATAATAGGAGATACTTACAATGTTGACTTTTGATAAGTGTGCAGAGTTATTAAAGAATTATTTGCAAAACAAATTATCAGTAAAAGTTGAGTTTGGTAAATATGGACAGTTACCGGCAGAAACGCCTATTGTTATGTTATATGTAGAACCACTAAGCGATGCCAAGAGAAATGTTAATAATTATCCATTTGAAAGAAAGTTGAAAGCAAACTTTTTCATCTGCGAGGGAGGTTCGGAAGAACCACATCAATCTATAACCAAAGCAACTTATCTGGCTGAATGCTTAGAGAAAGAATTACTCGGTTTTGAAGATTTTGCAAATAACAGCAGTCTGAACATAAATGGTAAACCAACTTTTCTTGAATTAAGTACTGATCCATTAACATTTGACGGTTACTATAGCGATATAGCTGTTATTAATATGGAATGTTTAATAACCTATTCACCTTTTTATGATGTTTAAGAATGCTGGAATCAAGTTTTTTGACAAGTTTTTGGGAAAAACGCTTTTTTCGAGCTGAATTCTCAAGATTTCATTCAACTTTTTGAAAAATTTTGTTGAATTTAGTTGAATACAGTTGAATGGAGTTGAATTTTGGCACTAAAAACGTTGAATTTAGTTGAATGGGAGTTGAATTTAGTTGAATAAGTTGAATAAAATTTTAGCCATACCAAACCATAGGTTTTGGCAAAAAGTGGCTTAAAACGCTTCTAATGCGTTTTTTTTGGATGTAGGATGTAAAACATTGGCTGTAAAACGGTAAAATAATGTATTATAATGATACAAATGTTCGTGCAACTTTGTAAAAATTTGTGAAAAAAATTTTTTGTTTTTATAAAAACCGTTTATTTCTCGCTATTTGAGAAATTGTAAAACAAAAACCTAAAAAATGAGCTAAAAATGAAGAAACGGCTTTCAGTAATGAAAATGAAACAGATTGCAGCATGGAAATCTGTGCATCCGGAATTGAGCCATGAGCAATTGGCTGAAATTTTTGAATGCACTCCGGCACAAGCCCGCTACGCGTTGCAGAAATATGCTGAACTTGGCGAAATGGCTTTAGCTACTAAGAAAGGGAAAAAAGTCCTTTCTTCTTTAATTAAGGATTATGTTGATGAAGATGAAATTCTCGATAAGCAAATCAAAGAAATTTTAAGTCAGCTTGAGGTAGAAACCAATATCGCTGTCTCTACAAGACTGCAACATATCAAGGATGTGTTAATTATAAAAGAGAAAGCGCAGAAACTTAAACTTGAAAAACATTTGCGCGGAATTGATAGCGACATTGTTGCAGAGATAATTAAAAAGTTTATGCCGGAAGCTTCTAATGAAGATATAATAAAAATCTTTAATGAAGCTAAAGAGAAGGTAAGAAGCAATGTTTAATAGTGTAGAATGTAGAATTCAGAATGTAGAATGAGGAATAAATGGAATTAGAAAAGTTCAGTAAACTTGAATATGCTTTCGAAAATTTTCAGCATGAGCTTGAACGTGAAAAATTATCCGCGCCATTGATTTCATTTTCGCAAGCTGAAAGAAGTAGAGAAGCTCAGGCAAAACGACTTGAAAAAGTTTATAAGGATTTTTGGTTTTTCGATAAGACTTATTTTACTGAAAATTTTTACGAAGATTACGCCGAACCAAATAAGATGCTTAAGAAAATAGTTTCTTCCTCAAACATTCCCGGTTATCATCTTTTTATTGGTCCGCGTAAACATGGTAAAAGCGTTACAGCAAAAAAACTTTTGCTTTGGCTTACTTTAACAGGCAAAGTTCAAATTGCCGGCGTGTATTCGGAAACGATTAACAAGTCTGCTGCAATACTCAAGGATATTTATAAACTTTGCATTACAAACGATAGATTGATGTTCGATTTTGATGTTGAGTTCAGCGAAGCTAATTCCGATTCATTAGCATTCGTGGTTCGACACTTCGACAAGCTCAATGTCCCACGTAACCAAGGGATGAGATTTATTGCATCATTTTCAGAAGGTCGTTCTTTGCGTGGTTATACAAGATTGTTTGGTCGTCCTTCATTATTAATTGCAGATGACGTTGAAACTCTTGAATCTTCTTTTTCACCGCAAGCTGTTCGGTTAAGGACTGAAAAACTTTTTGAATCCTACCATTCATTAAGCGATAATGGAGTGTTTATAATTCTTGCAAATGATTTTAATACATCGAGCGCTGTGCATCAGATAAGATTACAGCACGAAGAAAAATTACTTGCAAAAAATTGGAATGTTTACATCTACAAAGCATTCGATAAGCAACCGCTCTGGAAAGAAAGATTCAAAGTAAAAACAGAAGAAGAACTTAAAAAACTTCTAAAGCCATCAAGCGAAGCTGACTGGCAAGCTAATTATCAGCAAAATCCAATTGAGCCGGAAGGATTTTTCTTCTTGCGCGAGTTTTATTCTACCTACAAAACTTTGCCTAAAGATGTTAGAGCTGTTTTGTATTGCGATCCTAACCTTAGCAAAAAAGGTAAAGGAAACACAACCGCAATTACTGTTCTTGGTTATTCAGCTAATCAAGATAAATATTATTTAGTTGATGCGGTTTGTAAAAGTTTTAGCGATAGTAATGATTTGCTTGATACAATCTTTTCGCTTAAGCAAGCTTATCAGGTATATGCAATTGCTTTTGATGGTAATGTTACGCAAGAAAGCACATGGAGCCAATTTGTTCGCAACTGGTGTTCAATAAATAAAATTCCATTCCCGGTTATTGAATATAAACGTTACCGTGTGAACGACATTGCTAAGAATGTGCAGTTAATTTACTCGCAAGGCAAATTATTTTTCCCGGCGAATTTTAGCAAAACAGAAAATGGCGGACGTTACTTAAATCAATTATTTGCTTTTACTGGCGAGAAAGGTTCGTCTCTTGATGACGCTCCCGATAGTTTGATATGCGCTTTTGAATTTTTGCATGAACGGAAATTAGTTCGTTCTGCTAATAAAAGTTTTGTTAAAGTAATGAATGATTTCTATCAGTTATAGAAAACTAAAGGAGTAATAAATGGCACGGATATACCCCAAACTTGATGAATATTTTAAGATTGAAAATACGCTCGATAACCCAAAGCCGGAACAAAGAGCAATTAAACAGTTTTTTGATTATGTAAAAAAACCTCTTAAGAGCCGTAACAGCAGAATAGCCGGTCATTTTATTACACGCACAACAGCGCTTTCAAGTTTTGATTGGAATATAATTGGTGATTCTGGAAACACCGAACGAGTAATAGTTCGGAATAAAGATTTGATAAACAAACTTATTTCGCTTCATTGCTATACAAGTTTTTTTGGCGCTTCTTTATATCAGCTAGATCTTATCAATAATGATTATGGCACTCAATTGAAAATCATCAAAAGATATGATAATACAGAATTCGATTCTGATGATAATTCTATTCATTATTATGACCTAAATGGTAAATACACAAAGAGCGAACAGATTGGCGATAATGAATTTTTACTTTTAGATAAAATATCTTACCTGGATCGTGGCGGGTTAATGCGTTCAATTATGCCAGTGGAAATTATTCGCTTCGATATGATTTTAGAGAATGCTAATTATCTGCGAAAGCTGAAAGGTATTTTGCAAATAGTTGATAAAGGCACAACGCCGGAAACACAAGCAAACGCCGAGTATGCAGCAAAGAATGCAATTAACCATAACTATGTAATTACTGATGACTTACTTGAATTTAAGTTGAACCAAATTACTGCTGCAAGCGGAAATTCTTTCAAAGATTTTATAGACGCTCTGAATAATGAAATTGCAATTGCAATTTTAGGTCAAGCAAACACAAGCGAACTGCCAGGTTTTGGCGGAAGTAGAGCGGCGTTACAAGTTTTAAGATTAATATCCAGCGATATTATGTATAGCGATATGATTCGCATTGAAAATCTAGTTAATCGTGTTCTTGAACTTGATTATAAATTAAATTATGGTAATGGATTAATGCCATATAAATTTGCTTTTATAATTGCACAGGAACAAGATATTGAAAAGAATGCTTCAGCTTTACAGATAGCAAATCAATTCCTTGATTTGAAAAAAGATGAAGCTTACAAAATGCTCGGTCTTACGCCTCCGACAAATAATGATGAAATTATTGCAGCAAAAAAACAATTGATATTATGAAAAAATTATTTCAAATTGCCGGCGTAAAAGTTTTAGCTTTTATTGAAGAGAATATTAAGAAAGGCATTGATTACGAAGGGAATGCTTTCCAATATTCAACTAACCCTTATTATATCCCTTTCAACGATGCAATCTATAAAAAACTTGGCGGTAAAAATGGCAATGGCAAATTATTCCAAATGGTCTATTCAAAAAGAACTGGCTTACTTGGAATGATAATTCTTGGCGGTTACAAAGCTTATAAAGAAAAAGTTCATCCATCCGCTGCAAAAAGTTATTTAACGGTAACGGGAAAAATGCTTCGCTCTATGGATGTTAAGGCGACCGATAATGAAGCGATAATATCTTTTACCGGCGAAGAAGAACAACAGAAAGCTTTTTGGTTTAATGTAAGCGGAGTAGGACGTTCAAGAAAGCTTTGGAAATTTCTTGGCATTACTGAAATGCAAAAGAAACAACTGACTGAAGAATTAACTGAACCGGCAAGAGAAATTGTTGTTGCTAAGTTAGGCGAGATTATAAAAAAGAACAGTGATTAAGCAAAAAACATGGCTTCATCAACCTCTATTTCAGAAAGATTGGCAATCCTCTGAATCTTTTTTAATTTTTCAATCGCTTCGTCCGCATCAATTATACCAAATTCTACCATAAATGAAATTCTGCCAATATGAGAAAGAGCTTTATTCTTTGTATATCTTTTTTCTTTTGTTAAAATCTCGATGTCTTCATCAATTTCAAAGTAAGCTTTTCTTAGTTCGTCCTTTATTTCTTGAGTTAGTATCATTTTACTTCCCTTAGATTATTTATCATTTATCTGTGTTTGGATTTTTCCGAAAGAACAGTGATCAGATATATAAATGAGCTTCGTCAACTTCATCATCTGTAAGCGATGCAATTTTTTTGATTCTTTGGATTACATTTTCGCCTTCATCAAAAGTGATTAATCCATATTCTATCAATTGATCTATTTGTGCAATATGAACAATTGCTTTTATCTTGGAATATTTTTTATCACTTTCTTTACTTGTAAAATAATCGATTTGTTCAATGATCCCCTTTAATTCTTTTTGTCCGTCTATCATTTTATCTCCCTAAGTTGGTTTTTAAATCTACTAAAAATAAAAACTTTTTTTTCTGGATGTCTTCTAATAAAACTTTTTATTTCGTTCGCTTGCTTGGTATCAATATCATTTGCAATCTGAATAATAATATTATCAGCTTGTTTGGGATTAAGAGCGTTTTTAATCCCTCTATTTGATTTTTCATTTGGATGTTTAAGCTGAGTATATTTCCCTTCAACAATTATATCCGTATCCTTATTATACATTTTTCTTAGTTCATAGTTAAGCTCTGTTTTGTAACCAAGTTTGCTAAGCTGAATGGCTGTATCTTTTTCTTTAAGAAAAATTTCTTTCTCTCTTTTTGAAGCATCCTCTAATTTATTCTGCCAGCTTTCATGAATAAATAATTTGTTTGCTTCTTCCATTTTACCAAATACCGGAACCCAGCGGTGCCGGCAGTTATAACCTCCGCAATATGTAAATGCCGGCTGTCCAAAATCATTTGTCATTTTTTCAACGTCTTCTAATTTATATATCTTGTTGTAATGGATTGAGCAGAAATTACGTTCTGGTTCCGGTCCTTCGTAACGTAAGTGTAAATCTTCTCTTTCTATTTGATCAAAATCTTTGAATCGTTTTAGATTATTTAACGCTGCTTTTGTAGTTTCAATTTCGGTATTGATGTGTCTTTCTTCATAATTTAATTTTTGTAAGGAACGTCTTACAATTGATTCCCAATCTTTTCCTTGAGCAGCGCTTTCTTCTAAAGATTTTGCAATAATGGTTTGAGCTTTTTTCGCATTATTTGAGAATATTGTTTGTTCACGTTGGATAATCTTATTTAATTCCGCTTTAAGAGTATTTTGAATTGTTGTTCCATGCCCTTGCTGAAAATCTTTTAATAAATCATTCTGAACCTGATTAATTAAAGCGTTTAATTCATTTTTATAATCCTTCCAAAACCCGCCATAGCGTTTGATGATTGTTTTTATCTCTTCAAAACCATCGGTCTTAAGTTTATCGGCTTTTCGTTCGGTAAAATATTTTTTTATTATGGATTTAATTCTCAATGTTAAGTCTTGCATCGCTCAGTTCTCTTTTCCTTCAGTATATAAAAAAAGATTACCCTGTTTGTCTCTCTCAAAGAGTTTTAATTTATGTTCATCATAATACAATTCCGAAAGAAAGGTTGTTTCTGTAAAAAATCGTGTGCCGCAATCTGTGCAAATTACAAGACGTGTATCGTAATCTCCGTTAAGCGTCCATTTATCTTTATGCTTTTTACGGTTACGGAAAACATTTATTACATCTAATTTTTCACAACCACATTTCTTGCAAATCATACTTTACTCTTTTGGATTAGTTTAACTGCCATTTCGTGTAAGATAACCGCTCGCTTTCTAACCTCTACAGTTTTACCTTTCATTATTGCTACGTTGCATAATTCTAAAAATATTTCATCGGCAAAAAAGGGAAGAAAATCTTCTTCTTTTAATGTTAACAGTTCTTTAATCCGCTCAGCTTTATATCCTTTAATTTCCCCAGCTATAACTTTTGATACATAAGCTTTACTTACGTTTTCCATTTTTGCAATTTGTGTTTTAGTTAGCATATTGCACCAGTTAGTATTAGATTTTAATTTTTTGTTGTTGACGTGTGATTTCTTTTTTTACTGTTTCCCATTGAGCTTGCAGTTTCGGGCAGTTTATCAGATGACTTTTATGTAAGTTCTTATCAAAAATTTCTTCAATAGAACCAGTCTCCGCATTATTCTCTACTTCAACCGGTAAGTATGAATTAAACCCATGCCCATGAATAATAATGTATGGTTTGCCGCAATGTCTGCATTTGTATTTATAAAAAAGCTTAATCATATTCCACGGGAATTTCTTCTATATCAAGTACTATCCCTTTCTTTAAGAACTTTTCTTGTTTTTCAATTGCTTTTTTATACTCGAATACATCAGCATATTTTTTTTGAGTTACCCAGCCATTTTTGTATACGTAAAGACCGCCGTGGTGTAGTACATATAATTTTTCTTTCTTCTTCATACTCTCTCTTCCCTCTGGTATCTTTTAGAGTAAAGTATTTGTATTATTTGGCTTGCGCTAAGGAAAAACTCGTTCTGTAATTGTTCAATAATATCCATATTCTTGTATCCTTCGCCGCGTAATTGGTAGTATCTTGCTCTTAACTTTTTGTTGCGTTCTTTTGTTTCGTGTTTCATAACAGCCTCAAAATAATCTTAATTGTTCTGGTAATTGTTTTAACTTCCAAAGGCTAACTTTCTTTTTGCTTACTGCACTTGTTGCTTCCCCGGCAAATTCAACTAAATCCATCTTCCTAAGTTCATTTATTCTTGGACATACCTGGTGAGGATATATGTTCAGCAAATGCGCAATATCTTCATTAGATAATGGTCCGTAATCCATTAATGTCAATAATACTTGCCTTTGTCTATTACCAAGCACGTCCAGTATGTCACTAAAACTTTTGTTCCGCAATTGTTCGCTGTAATAACCTTCACGAACTTTCATAGCCATTAGGATGGTTTAATTGTTAGTGTTTCTCTCTCTTCAATCTGTATGTAAGGTCTTATCTGCTTACCTAATTCGCTATTCTCTTTTAGTTCATCTCTTGTAAGCGCGGTAACGCCATAACTTATTTTTTCTGTTATGTAGTTAGCCGGGTCTGCATCTATTGTCTGAAGCAATTCTTTTACTTTGTTTATTTTGTCATTTGGAATTGAATAAGAAAGCGATCTATCGAATTTTACCGTGCCTAATTCACTAAAGAATTGTTTCGGATCGGCGGTAAAGTAAAGCGTTAATTCTTCTTGTTTTTCTTTCAGCTTTTCTTGCAGTTTGTTGATCTTCTTTTTCAATTCAAGAGCTTCTTCACAAGCGAGGGCTTTCATTTCAATCAGTTTTTGTTTCCCCATTTTGCTAATGTCTAACGGCTCTTTAACTAAGGATGCTTTCATTTTTATTCCTCCATCTTTTGATTGATTGTTTTATTCTTAGTTTGGTTAATTTATATACCGCTTTTATAAGCGTAAGAAATGGAAATTTTTCTTTCTCGAATGTCCATTTTGAACTTTCAGCTACATATAGTTCGTTTCAGCGGAGTTGCACTGTTGAAACGCTTTTCATTGTTATGACTGAAATTATTATCTGCTTAATTTTGTATTGATATTTTTAAGTTCTTCAATTAGTTTTTTTACGTTCCATTTGTTGTGAGTTATAAGCAGCATGTAACAAAGCAACACAAGAATTTCTTTATCAAGATTTTTTAGTTCTTCATATAGATTCATACGCTAATTCAAGTTTATTTCAGAAAATAATTTGTATAGATACCAGTATTGTTTAAGACTGTAGATTGCGAAGCTATCAACATAACGTTTGTATAAAAATGCTTTTTCGTAAATCTGCTTTGTGTAATGTATCTTTGTGGTAAAGTTGTAACCGGGATATAGTTCGTTCGCTTTTCTTATTGCTTCTTTGGTATTTATTTTAAGCAGTTTAAGATATTCATCAACTGTAAGAGCAAGCGGTTTTGGCGGTCTGCAATCATATAATTGTATTTTGCAAATATCAGGCTTCATTACTTATACTCCTTTTCTTTTCGTTTCTTCTTTCGATTGCTGTTAAACGTTTTAGAACCATATCTGCATCTCTTTTACTCATTAAGCTAAATAATACATGCAGCTTGCTTTTTTTTATTTCAAAGTTTGTTAACATGCTTCTTAAATCAGGGCATGTTTCAAGTATGTAGGCAAATGTTGCCTCTTTCTTCCAGTTGTATTTGTAACGCGTTAATTTTATCAGCATAGCGCGCTGGCGTCTTGTCATCTGTTTGCTATCCGGGTCAATTATTTCGCTTACTTTTTTGTTTGTGCTAAGTGTCTTACGGTAAATATCTTCTAATTCCAGTAAACACTTTGCCGCTTGCTCGTCTGTTAATTGCAATGTTGATTGAACGCCATATTTTGAAAGCATTCCACGCAAGGCGGTATCATCTCCGCACATTTTAATGCTTACTACATGCAATGCGCTATTTATTTGTTTGCGTGTCATTCCTCTATTACTCTAAATTTTTTAAGTTCACTTTCAAGGTTAAAACCAAGTTTGCCGGCAAGTTTTAACATCCCCTGAAATTGCATCACAAGATTTTCGTGCATGGTTTTGTGTTGTTTTATATCCCGTTTAAGTTGCTTCAAATCCCGCATTTGCTGAGATGAATTTATTTTCATCTGCAATACTTTTGCTCTTTCAATTGTTTCTTTAATAGAAACATCAACTTTTATTGCCTCAAGCAATTGGTCTTTAGCAATATTCAGAATTAATGAATTTTGTTTTTTTACCGGAAGTTTTTCAAAATTTTGCGGTAGAATATCATCTACAGTTGTTGTTGAAAGCTCTTGCTTTCTTACTGTTAATTCGTTTTTCATTTTTGCCTCTTAATTAGTTTTTGTAATTGTTTTTCTTTTTTGCTTTCATACTTCTTAAGCTCTTTTTCAAATTCTTCGTTATCAATATCAAGCTGAAAGTCTTCATTGTTGGTTTCTTCTGTTATATTTGCTTCTTCAAGCTGCAAAGGTTCATCGTATAGCGCCTTAAGTTTAACATCTTCTATAGAGGCTCTTATCTGCTCTTCGGAATTTGCTCGCTTTGCAATCTCTTCTTCGTTGCGCGGTAGGTGTGTTGGCAAAAGTTTATTCATTATTTCTTTGTTTGCTTCTTGTAGTTCCGCTAAATAGGTAACTAATCCTTTTGCGCTCTTTAGGTATTGCTTGCGCAATCTCTTTACATCTTCGTATTTGTTTGGGTTGGTTCTCTGGTTATACATTGTTACAATCAAGTCATTCTTGTTGTAAGTTTTGTTCTCTATTCCATCTATCATTGTATCGAGCGCATAGACATCAATTTCATTAAGGTTGTTTGGGTTATAAAATATTTTTACCGGTCTATCTATTAACGGAAGCGATATTGCTTGCATCGGTAGGAATACATCGCCAAATAATTTTATACCAGCCATTTTTAGCTTTGTAATTTTTTCAATCCCCATTGCAAAGCGTAAATCGGTGTTGCTTATTTCTATCTTTTCCCATGATGCCCAGAGATTATTAAAATATTTTTCAATGCTTATCTGCTCTCTTACGCCATCTATTACTCTTGTGCGGTCTATTTGCTGGTAGTATGTATCTATGTAATTGAGAAATCTTTCTTTGTATTCCTGAAAGTAATAATCTGCTTTTACCGGCGTTAAGCTTAAATCTTGATGACGGCTATCGTTAATCTTATCTGGACTAACAAAATTTGGGAAGTAAGAATCAAATTCATTTTTCCAAAGCCCGTGCATTAATTCTATTGTTGCTTTGTTTGTTGGCGTGTATGCCTTGCTAAAATCTATGTGTAATGGGTGCTTTGTGCGTAACCATAATCTATCAATGAATTGTTGGAATCTTTCGCTACGCGCCAATCCGTTATCTGCCATTATAGAAATACGCGGCATACCGTATTGTGCAAATGCCTTGGCAACTAAAAGAATTAAATCTTCGGCTGTAAAGGATTCTGTTTTTAACATTACAGAAAGAACCTTCATTGTTTTTGCCTCTATACAGCTCCAAATTGTTACTTGCTTTTCTTCATCTTTGCCGGTCCGTTTGTTATATAATTTCACTTTGTAAACATCCGCCTTGCGGTCATCAATTATAAAGTGATCCATAAATTTGATGTTATCTGTAAATACCCCCTGAACTACCGGCATATTGTTGTAAAATTTGTTGTAATGGTTAAGATACTGGTGCAAGCTTTTGAACCCGCTTTTTGCAAAATCGCTATTCAATGATTTGTATAGAGTAATAAATGGAACCTGCGTAAGCTCGCTGTAAGATTCTTCTTGCTTTGCATAGTAAAGTATTAGTTTGCATATCTGCGATGTGTTTTTCTTGGCGTGCTTTGTAAATACAAGCGATGCCAAATATCTCAACTTATCCATCGCTCCGTTCTTTAATACTTCGTTTCTTATTTCATGTTTATCTACACGCGGTCTCCGTTCAATTGCATCCGGATTGTTAATCTTACGATAAAGACTTTTAAGAGAGTAACCGCTTTTAAGCGGTAAGCCAGCGTATTCATACTGGAGAGCAATTTTATTAATCTTTCTAATTGCATCAGCTTTATCGCCCCAGTCAAGTCCGTTACCGGTTTCATCTTTAAGCAAACCTTTAGATGCTCTTAAAATCATTCTATCAAGTGTAATTTCAGCAAGCTTTTTAATCTCTTTGCGTATGCTTTCCGGCTGTTCTTTAAGCTCATCTTTTTCTATTATGTAGGTTCTACCTTCACGAATTACTGAGAAGAGTTCGCCTTGAGATATTTTCCGATAGATTTGAGCACGTGATATTTTATTTTGCTCTGCATATTCTTCTATTAGTAACATAAGTTACTCCAATTGGTAATTGGAAATTGATAATTGGTAATTAGCATTTACAATCATTGTTCATCCAGTATTTTTAGTAACTTATTCATTACTTCTTCAGATGGCTTTCTACCGTTAAGTATTTTCGATAGGTAGGTTCTTGTTATCCCAATTCTTTGTGCAATGCTGGAGAGAAGGTATTTACGTCTGTAATTAAGGTATTTTGTTTTGAGGTCTTTTTTCATATCTTTATCCCAAGTATTATTATTTGTGTATTTCAAATATAGTTGCCAAACGGGAACTTGTCAAGAAAAAATTAGACAGATGGAAAATAATTTTGAAAATATAGTTTTAGAACGAATATTAAATCGTCAAATTAGTAAGCGGATAAATGAGCTTATCGAAAGGAAGGGAATTACTCCATATAAATTAATGGATGATCTTGAAATAAATAAATCAACATTCTATAGAAGTATCAAAGATGAAAGAAACTGGAGTTTGGAAAATTTAATAAAGATTGCTCACTATTTTAATGTGAGTTTAGATTTTTTAATAGATGGAGAAGAAAAATCCCGTTCACCGAATGATGAAAAAATAAAAGAGCTTGAGGAGGAAAATAGGCTTTTACGGGGTAGGCTTAGCCAGATTAATGACCTCACTCAAGCGATAGAAAATTTGAAAAAAAGGAAGCGAAAATTATAGCATTTAACATGTAATGAGACATGAGACAATTGCTTGAGACACCTTATCAAAATGATAAAGTAAAGTTTAGTATTTAGTATAAAAAAGCGGTTTTTAAAGAAAGAAAGAGAAAATAGCAAAAGGCACACCCCTAAAAAATTTGCTAAAAACGCAACATTTTATAATTGTTCTCAAATAGCGAGAAAAAAACCCTTTGAAAATCGCTCAAAAACGAATGCGCATTCTCAAATAATGAGATATAAAACAATAGTTCAAATCAATCATAATTATATAAATTTACTTAATTCTGACTAAACCATTAGCCCAAAAGGAAAATAAATGAATCCAGTAGAAATAATCCGAAAGAAACGAGATGGACATTCATTAACCAATGAAGAGATTCATTTCTTAATTCACAATTTCACTATTGGCAAAATACCGGCTTATCAATTTTCGGCATTTTTAATGGCTGGTTTTCTGAATGGATTTAACAAACAGGAAACTGCCCAGCTTACCCGGTCGATGCTTTACAGCGGAAAGGTAATTGACTTAAATACAATAAAGGGTAAGAAGGTCGACAAACATTCAACCGGTGGAGTCGGAGATAAAACCTCTTTAATACTTGCACCAATTGTTGCTGCTGCCGGAGTAAACGTTCCTATGATAAGCGGCAGAGGGCTTGGTCATACTGGCGGAACACTTGATAAATTAGAATCGATCCCGGGGTTTACAACAAACGTATCTTTGACTCAATACAAATCAATTATAAAAAAGTGTGGCGCTGTATTAGCGGGTCAAACAAAGGAAGTTGCTCCGGCTGATAAGTTAATCTATGCGCTGCGTGATGTAACAGCTACTGTAGAATCAATTCCATTAATTACTGCAAGTATTATGAGTAAAAAGTTAGCAGAGGGAATTGACGGACTTGTTCTTGATGTTAAAACCGGAACCGGTGCATTTATGAAAAAGTTTGATGATTCTATTGCACTTGCCGAATCGCTTGTTAATACCGCCAAGGCATTTGATAAAAAAGTGATTGCTTTTATAACAGATATGAATCAACCTCTCGGTAACTATATTGGAAATTGGTTAGAAGTTTACGAGTCCATTAAAGTTTTACAAGGCGAAAAAGTGATGGATTTATTAGAGCTTAGTTTATACTTATCGGGTGCAATGATTTACTTAGGCAAAAAAGCAAAATCTATAGACGAAGGAATTGAAACTGCTATTTTGATGATAAAGAGCGGTAAGGCATTCGATAAGTTTATTGAAATAGTTAAACTTCAGGGAGGCAATGTTGACTATATTAAAAATCCTTCAAAATACCCCAAGTCAAAATTTCATGAAAAGTTATTTGCCGATAAATCCGGTTTTGTAAAATCAATCGATTCATATGAAATTGGAATGGCTTCGCTTGAACTTGGTGCTGGCAGAATTACAATGGAAGACAAAATAGACCCGAAAGCCGGCATAATTTTCTATCCTAAAATCGGGCAGAAAATTTCTAAAGGAGATTTAATCGCTGAAATTTTTACGGATAAAAAGAACGCTATTGAAACAGCTAAAAGAAAAATAAGCGATTCTATTTCCTTATCAGAAAAGAAAACCAAAGCTGTTCAATTGATAAAGTTTATTTCTGATTATAAATAATCTTTTTACACGGGGACAAATTTGAAAAGAAGTTTTTATTTGTTGATCACTTTCTTTTTTCTAATATCATGCTCTCAAAAAAACAATGAGATTGCTGAGAATGCTCGGGTAGTGGATGATCTGGGAAACAGTTTTCAATTTAACAATCCCCCTCAAAGAATTATAACACTAGCTCCCAATTTAACGGAATTTATTTATGATTTAGGATTAGATAAATTCTTGGTTGGTAATACTACCTATTGTGATTATCCCGATGAAGCACAAACAAAGGAAAAAGTAGGAGATTTAATCACGTTTAACTTCGAAAAAATTCTTTCACTAAAACCAGATTTAATTTTCATAACCGTTGAAGGAAACACAAAAGAAACATACGATAAATTTAGAGAGCTTGGGTTAAAGGTATTCGTTTCTAATCCCAGAAGCTTTACTGGTATTAAGAAAACATATTTGGATATTGCAAAAATATTCGGGATAAAAGAAAAAGCTGAACTGAGAATAGAAGAATGGAATGCAACAATATCAGAAATTAAAGAAGCAACCGACACATTGAACAAACCTACCATGTATTGTGCGGTTGAATTAAAACCAATTATGGTAGCGGGAAAGAATACTTTTATTAATGAAATTATAGAAATATGCGGTGGGAAAAATTTGGCTGCATTCTTAAAGCAAAATTATCCCGTACTAAGCAGAGAAGAAATTTTAAGAAGCAATCCCGATTATCTCCTTTTCACTGCCCATTTGAATGACAAAGTCGAGAATATTATAAATACATACCCGGAATGGAAATCCTTAAAAGCAGTAAAAAATGGTAAGGTATTATTGCTGGATAGAAATTTATTTGGCAGACCAGGACCTCGATTTGTTGAAGCAGCAGAAACCCTATTTAAACTTCTTCATCCTCAATATTAAAATTCTCCTCGTCGCTGGCAATGAATAACATAGCGCATTTATCTCCTTTAAACTTCCCTTTCTCTTTGCAATTCCGATAACGCTCTTTAACCTTATCCACTTCCACTTTAGAAATACCGAATAAATCCAATTCTTCACCGCATTCAGCGCAAAAGATTACATCTTTTAACGGAGCTTTATCTTTCTTATGTGTGTAGTTCTTTTTCTTCATAGTTATTTACCGGTTCCCAATCCGCTCCTTCGCATGGAAGCACTTCAAGAGTGGGATGTTTATCATGTATTAAACACAATATAGCAGATTTATCAAAATGTTTGCAAGTAGAGCAAAGTGTGTTTTTTATTATTTCCTTATTTATTTCAACAAAAAATCTGTATTGAACAACAGCCGGATGAATTATAACACCATAAATAGAAAAAATAACGACCCACCACCAATATTTATAATCAATATAATCTTGTAATAACCATAAAGCCGGAATTAATATTGCCGTTCTTATTATTCCCCAAAAAATTATTCCGCCCATAAAACTTCTACTCTTTGTAAATAAACTTAATTATTGCATAAACCAGTGTCAAACCATAAATAGACAAATACTAATTTGCTGAATTGATTGATTTTAGCTCCTCCTTATTTTAACTTTGAGCAGTGCAGATTATAGGATTAACTGGATACTTAAGTGGACGAACAACAAAAACCTGATTTTTTACCATCTACAACCCCGGACTTAATTCCTAACCAACCGAATCCGGTTGTGGATAAATCATTACAGAATAAAAAACCAGCAAGGAAATATTATTACAACAGAAGAAAATTCAAATCACCACAAGGACAACAGGATTTTCCGGTTAAAGAACAAATAAAGTTTTCTTTCAAAAAAATTTCGATTGTTATTCCTCTTTATAACGAAGAAGATGCTCTCAGACCTTTATATGCCGAATTAAAAAAAGCTTTGAAAAATTATTCAACTGATTATGAATTAATTTTCGTAGATGATGGAAGTTCAGATAAATCCTTATCAATTATTAAAGAATTTGCCAGAACAGACAACAAGATAAAATACATTAGTTTCAGAGCTAATTATGGGAAGTCCGCTGCTCTTCAGATGGGCTTTAAACATTCTACCGGCGATGCAATTGTAACAATGGATGCAGATCTTCAGGACGACCCGACAGAGATTCAGAATCTATTACGTAAACTTGAAGAGGGTTACGACCTGGTTTCGGGCTGGAAAAAGAAAAGGTACGATCCTTTTATAAAAAGAATATCATCCCGGTTCTTCAATTTTGTAACAAGAGTACTAACAAGAATTAAAATACACGACTTCAATTGCGGGTTAAAAGCTTATCGTAAAGACGTTGTCCATTCAATTAATGTATATGGAGAGTTACATCGTTACATCCCTGTACTTGCAAAATGGAAAGGTTTTTCTGTTTCGGAAATTATTGTTAAGCATCATCCTCGTCGATATGGAAAAACAAAGTTTGGTATCTCGCGCTTCTTCAAAGGTTTTATTGACTTAATTACGGTTATCTTTACAACCAGATACATAAAACGACCAATGCATTTATTTGGTTTTGTAGGGTTACTCGCTGCATTTGCCGGATTTGCGGTAAGTCTTTACCTTACGTACGAAAAATTTATTCTTGGTATTGGTATTAACAATCGTCCCATTTTCTTCTTGGGTATTTTACTTATTATTGTAGGAATACAATTCTTTGCAATCGGTTTAATTGGTGAATTGATTGTTCATACCAATCAGAATGAAAAAGAGTACGTTATCAAAGAAAAAAAATGATTTTAACAATTTCTTCTTTTCTGCTTTTTCACATCGGTTAATAATCCATCAATTATTTATATTTATTACCGAATCGAATATTCTAACCAAAAATTCTTATTTTTGAACATACTTTGGGATAATTAAAATGAAATTTCACCTTGTTTCGGGTGCTTGTGGGTTTGTTGGCAGACACACAGTTACGGAGTTACTCAAACGTACAAGCGATAACATTATAATGATTGACGATCTCTCAGTGGGCACTCATCCCTCTACCTGGTTCCCCAATTTTACTTCAAAGAAATTAAAAGATGTTGAAATTATTGGAAAAGAAGAGAGATTATTTTTCTGGCAACTGGATTTCAGAAAATTTCTTCAGAAGATTCAGGAAAATCCGAACTGGTTGAAAAATGAATACGGATTAAATATTGAAATAGGCGATGCATTTCATTTTGCTGCAATTGTAGGTGGAAGGGCTAAAATTGAAGGTGATCCGATGGCAGTTGCCTTAGACCTTTCCATTGATGCCGAATTTTTCAACTGGATTGCTAAAGCTAAACCTGAACGTGTATTATATCCGAGTTCCTCTGCTGCCTACCCTATCAACATGCAAACTGAAAGCGAAGCCGTTGCACTTAAAGAATCCGATATTAATATAGATGGTTATACTTTAGGTATGCCCGATTTAACTTATGGTTGGACAAAAATGACGGGAGAGTTTCTTGCAAAGATTGCAGCCCGACATTATGGAATTTCGATTGTTTGTATTCGACCTTTCTCCGGTTATGGTGAAGATCAGGATCTAAGTTATCCGGTTCCGGCTATTGCAAGACGTGCAGCAAGAAAAGAGAATCCTTTTGAAGTATGGGGTTCCGGTAAACAAGGTCGCGATTTTGTACACATTGACGATATAATGGATTGTATGTTTTTAGCAATGGATAAAATTCACGATGGCACTGCAATAAATATCGGATCCGGTAAGCTTACAACATTTATCGATTTAATAAATTTATTCAGCAGCTTTGCAGGATATAAACCAACTATAAAACCATTATTAGACAAACCCGTTGGCGTTCATTCACGTTATTGCGATATGAGTTTTGTAAAAGAAAAATTGGGTTGGGAACCCAAAATCTCTCTTGAAGAAGGAATGAAACGTGTTTACGATGTAGCAGTCGAAAATTTAAAGAGGGAGAAGCAATAAGTGTATTCTTGTGGTTCCACATTCACAATTTCCCATTCTCAATTTTCAATTGCATTATGAAACGAATTGTAATCTTTGGTCCCGGACCTCAATTTAAAGGAGGAATTGCCAATTATACTTCCTCTCTTGCAAAAGCACTTGATAAAGAAGGTGCCGAAGCGCATATTGTTTCGTGGACACAAATGTACCCGTCAATTTTTCCGCGCGATTTAATTGACCGAAGTAGTAAAACCAATTTACTGGAAAAGACAAAAATTTTTGTTCATTACATTACTAATTATAATAATCCCCTAACTTGGACCAGAACCGCAAAACTAATTGATAAACTAAAACCCGATATAGTTGTTGTTCAATGGTCTGTATCAATACAGGGGTTGCCAATTGGCTATATAACTAAGAAATTAAAAAAAATTTCAGACGCCGAAATAATTTTTGATCTTCATGTAGTTAAACAGAAAGAAACGAGCTTAATTGACGGGATGATGTTAAGATATGCTCTTTCTAAACCACACTCGTTTATTGTCCATTCATTAAAAACATTTGAAGAACTTAAATCTGTTTTTCCTTCCCAAAATTTTAAGTTGATTGAAAATGAACCACGAGCAAAAAAATGTAATATTCCTCAAGTGATTAAGCTTTATCATCCTGTTTACGATATGTTTAAACCTGATCCTAACTTTGACAAGGGAAAAACGAAATTGGAATTAGGATTGAGTAAATATGTGTTTCTTTTCTTTGGATTTATAAGAAAATATAAGGGTCTGCACAATGTAATCAGTGCATTTGCAAAATTAGCAAAAGAAAGAAACGACGTTTCTCTTTTGATTGTTGGTGAATCTTTCTGGGAAACTCTCGATCCTAAAAAATTGGGTACGAAAATAAAAAAGAAAATCTTTGGTATTATTAAAAAAATATTAGTCAAAAAAACAGATGATGAATCGAACTACAAACCACTCGAATTAATCAAAGAATATGGAATAACTGAAAAGGTTGTAGTTATTAACCGGTATGTAGGTAACGAAGAGGTTCATAAGTATTTTCAGGTTGCAGATTGTAATGTTCTGTTTTACTTAGTAGCAACGCCAAGCGGAGTTGAATCAATTGCATACAATTTTCGGCTTCCCTCTATTGCTACAAAAGTAGGTCATTTCCCCGAAACAATAATTGATGGGTTTAATGGTTATCTTGCAGAGCCGGATAATATTGAGTCGATGTATAATACAATGAAAAAGTTTTTAGAAAAACCAATCCCCCCGGAAAATATTGAAGAGAGAGCCAGACAAATGAGCTGGGAGAATTACGCAAAAGCTATATTAAACTACTCATAAATTTTCAAATAAGTTTTCAACAGGAGAATAAATGAGCAAGCAACAAAAAAAAGTGGAGCAAAAGAAATCATCACAAATCGGTTTTACTTTTGATAAAATAATTCCGGAGAAATATCAGACACTGTTTTTCCTTACAATAATTTTGGTTCTGATTGTATTGTTCTTCTCGCCGGTAGTTTTTGGAGGAAAAACAATTGCTTCGGCTGACTTTTTACAAGGAAAAAGTTTGCGTGAATACGCTACAAAGGAAAGAGATGGATTTTCATTGTGGAATCCACATATTTTCTGCGGAATGCCCGCTGTTGTTACTGCGCTTTCTCCCCGCTGGTTCGATTTGACTTCTGCCATCTACTCCATCTTATCCTTAGCTTTCTATTCGCTTACAAGTGATTACAGTATAACCTACTTACTCAGTTTTATTATTCTTGGTTTTTCTGCCTATTTCTTAATGAGAGAGTTGGGTCTTAGTAGAGGTGCAAGTTTTATTACCGCTGTTGCCGTAACATTCAGCACGGGTATAAGTGTTTTATTTTTCATAGGACATATAACTAAACTAAAAAGTCTGGCGGTTTTTCCATTTATAATTTTGATGCTGTTCAGATTTCAGAAAAAAATAAAACCATTAGATGTACTATTATTTATAGTCGGTATTCACTTACTTGCATTAGGCGCACATGTTCAGATTGTATTTTATTTCTTGCTTACTATTCTCATTTATTTCATTTACTATTTCATTCGCTCCTTCATAACAAAAGACAAACTATTGCAGAAGCAATTAGTTAAGTCATTATTAATTTCTGCTTTAGCCGGCATAGTTGCTTTGATGATGTCTTTTGATACTTACTCACAGTTATACGAATATAAACCCTATTCAACCCGTGGGACAAAAAGTGTTACTGAAATTCATGGTTCAGAGAATCAATCACAAGCTAACTCATATGAGTATAATACAAGCTGGTCTTTCTCGCCGGGGGAATTATTGACTTTTATTGTTCCTTCTTATTACGGTTTCGGAAAATCAACATATAACGGTCCTTTATCACAAAACCGGGATGTTGAGGTTAATACATACTTTGGTCAAATGCCCTTTGTAGATGCAGCAATGTATATGGGTGTTGTAGTCTTTGCTTTTGCTGTTTTCGCAATGATTATAAGAAGAAAAGAGCCGCTTGTTCAGTTTCTAAGTGTAGTCGTAATTTTCTTTATTCTGATTTCTTTCGGAAAAACTTTTCCACTGATTTTTAATCTTATGTATTACTACTTCCCGTTTTTCGACAATTTCCGTGTCCCTTCAATGATTCTGCATGTTGTTCAGATTCTTATTCCGGTTCTTGCCGGTTTGGGTGTAATGGAATTGATAAATCTTAGAGAGAATAAAAATCCGAACATAGAAAAAGGAATAAAAATAACTGCAACGATATTCACCGGACTATTTGTAATATCTCTTTTGTTTAGTAGTGGAATTGCATCTTGGTTTACTGAGCGGATAATTACATATTCAAATTCATTGGGTAATTCTCAACAAGCACAAATGTTTAATGCATTACAGAAATATATGTCGGATATGTTTGTAGGTGACCTTCAGATTGCCTTTGCATTATTGTCTCTTTCGTTCTGGATCTCTTTTGCATATCTAACTTTCAAAATAAACAAAGAAATTTTTGTGCTGACATTAAGTTTATTCATAATATTTGATCTATTCAGAATAAGTAACCGTGCTGCTGTCTATGAAGATATTAGTTACATCAATGAATTGTTTAAGAAACCGGATTATATTTCCGTTATTGAACAACAAAATGAAAAAGAACCATACAGAATAATTAACTTAAAACAAGACGGTTCGCTTGGCAGCATAGCTCAGAACTCTAATTTTAATGTCTATTTTCTTCAAGAAGATTTCTACGGTTATTCAGCGGCAAAACCGAGGAGTTATCAAGACTTAATGGACGTAATTGGTCCTACAAATTATACCTTGTGGAAAATGCTTGGCGTTAAATATCTGGTTACAAGTAAACCATTTCCGTTCGAGTTTTTTACAACTATATACACGTCACCCGATTCAACTACATTTGTTCACAGAAGTGATAGCTCTTTATCAAGAATTTATTTTGTTGACAGAGTTGAAGAGAAACCGGCACTTGATCTTCTAAATGCAATAAAAGGAAATCAATTTGATCCTAAAGAAGTTGCCTTTGTGGAAAAACTTGATTTCAAAACTGATAAACCCGGTAAAGATTCATATTCAAAAATAATAGAATACAAAGACGAATATCTATTGGCAGAAGTAAATGCAACCGGAAATAATTTTCTTTTCCATGGCACTACTTATATGCCCGGCTGGAAAGCATATATCGATGGTTTAGAAACAAAAGTATACAAAACCAATCATGGCTTTCAGGGAATTCTTGTACCAGCCGGAAAGCATAAGGTTGAATTTATTTATGAACCCGCCGGATTTGTTTTAGGTAAATATATGTCACTAATTATAAATGTATTGTTGTTAGGCGGTATTATTGTTTTAGTTGTAGTAAAAAAGAAAAATAATAAATGAAAGAGAAAGTACTAAGTACTGTAAAACACTCTGCCGTTTACAGCTTGGGGAATATTGCATTAAAGGGAATGGGAATTATTACCCTTCCCATTTATCTGAATTTCCTAACTAAAGCTGAAGTTGGTACTTTCGGTCTGCTTGATATAACCATTAATATCATATCAGAAATTTTATTACTTGGGCAAGCAAACTCATTAATTCTATTTGAGAATAAAAAAGATTACTCTGACAAAAAAAATTCTATTTTCTTTACGATTACATCTTTCGTCATTCTAATAAATCTGTTATTTGTTTTATTGGCGGAGTTGTTTGGTTTTTCTTTACTTAATCTGTCTAAATCTACCCGCGATTTAAGTGGTTATCTGCATTTTATCATTTACATTAGTTTAGTGCGTGTGCTTAACAATTTATTTCTGAATAAACTTCGGGCAGAAGAAAAGTCCAAACCCTACACACTGTTAACATTCATCAAGATAATAGTCTTTATTGCATTAATTTTTTACACTGTGGTTTATCTAAAACTTTCCGTTGTTGGTATTTTATACTCATATCTGGTTAGTGAAATTATCATATTAGTTTTGATTACTCCGGGTATGATTAGAAGAATGGCGCCTAACCTGAATATAGCAGCGCTTAAAGAAGCAATTAAATTCGGGAGCCCTCTAATTTTTACTTCTATTGGTATAATGATATTAAATCTCAGCGACAGATATCTTATCAATCTATTTCTTAATCTCGAAGAAGTTGGCACATACGACATTGCATATAGAATCGCCGGTATCGTAAATATGTTTTTAATTCTACCGTTTAATCAAGCAATGCTTCCTTCTGCATTTAAGGAATTTAACGATAGTAAAAATACAAGGTATTTAAGTAAACTGATGACATATATGTGTTTTGTAACGATTTGGGGAGGTTTAACAATTTCGATTTTCGGAAAAGAAATAATTCTAATTCTCGGAAACGAAAACTATATCCAGGCAAATGTTTATATCCCTTTTATTGTGCTCGCCTACATTTTGAGTGCAATGAGAAATGTAGCTTCAAATGGATTATTATTCGCCGAAAAGACATATATAGTTGCATTGATTACAATTTTTGCGGCAATACTAAATATTATATTAAACATTTTACTGATACCTGTTTATGGTACAATTGCAGCCGCTTACACAACTTTAATTTCTTTTACAATTTTTTATATAATTACACATTGGAGTGCAAACAGATATTATAAAATCGAGTACGAAAATTTCAAGATTATTAAGATGTTATTTGTTGGAATGGTTTTATTCATTGTTCAGGAATTAATCAAATCAGACAATATGATTATTGCTATTCCGCTAAAGTTGGCATTTATTATCTCATTTCCATTTTTATTATACGCAATTGGTTTTTATGAAAAAGTAGAATTGGAAACAATAAAAGAAAGTATTAAAGGAACAAAAAATCTGTCACAACTTCTAAAAAAATTATTAACAAAATGAGTAACCTCCCTAAAATATCGGTTATTATTTGTACATATAATCGCGAAAAGTTCTTACCGATTTCACTTGGCGCATTAACAAAACAAACATTGAACAGAAACGATTACGAAATAATTATTATTAACAACAACTCAACAGATAATACAGAAGCAATTAGTAAAAAATTTATTGAAGAACACAAAGATTTTTGTGTAAAATATTTTATTGAAACAACAAAGGGACTATCGGCAGCAAGAAACCGTGGAATTAAGGAAGCTACCTCTGATTTAATAGCTTTTATTGACGATGATGCTGAAGTAACAGAAAATTACCTGAAAGTTGCTATCGAATTTTTTCAGCAGCATCCCGAAGTAGATGCATTAGGTGGTAAAATTACACCTGTTTATGAAAGTGGTAGAGAACCAGATTGGCTTTCAAAGTATATGTGGGGATTAGTTACTAAAGCAGATTACGGAAACAAAATAAGAGAGTATCCCATTTCAAAATCGCCGTATGGTTGCAATATGGCTTTCAGAAAAAAAGTTTTGTTTGAGGTTGGACTCTTTAACACAAACCTTCTTTTCAGAAGCGAGGACAAATATATTTTTGACCAATTGAGAAAACATGGGAAAAAATTTCTGTATCATCCGGAATTTGCTGTTAAACATCACATTGACAATAAAAGAATTACTTACGACTCAATTATGAAAATATCTTATGAGGTCGGTGCCGGTGAACGAGACAGATTGAAGGGACAAGGCATTTTCAAACAGATATTAAAAGTCGCCGAATATAAAGCCAAATTTTTAGCGGCACTGTTTATTGCGCTTGGCTTTTTTATTAAGTTTGACTTTAAAAAGGGAGAGTATCTTATAAAGAACAGATGGCTCACTTTAATCGGTTTTTTAAAGATATAATTTGATTATGTACAAAATTCAGAAGTTTTTGACTGACTTTTTCAACTCAATTTTCTCGCTAGTAAAAGTATTTATCCTCTCTCACTTTTTTACCCAAATAAAAAACAAAAGAACTAATCAGGAAGAAATTATAATATTAGCAAATGGACCTTGTCTAACTCAGGATTTAATAAATAATCATACCTATATAAATTCAAAAACAAAATTATGCGTTAATTTCTTTGCTCTCTCCGAAGAGTATGAAAAATTAAAACCTGAGTATTATGTTTTAGCTGCACCGGAATTCTGGTTACCTAAAACGAGTGAATACTTCAGAGAAAAAAAAGAAACCCTGATTAATTTTCTGGTTAATAAAACAGATTGGAATATGATAATTCTTATTCCATATCAAGCTAAAGGTTCAGACTTTGTAAATCGTGTTTCCTCAAATAATCGTATCGAATTTCTGTATTATAATAACACTCCCATTGAAGGATTAAAATTTGTTTCTCATCTGTTATTTCGCTTGAACCTTGGAATGCCAAGACCTCATAATGTTTTAATACCATCAATTTTTCTTGCTCTTAATCTTGGTTTCAAAAAAATAATAATCTTTGGAGCAGACCATTCATGGCACGAAGAAATAAAAATCGACGAGACAAATACCGTTACAGTCAATCATGAGCATTTTTATGATAAATCAAAAGTCCAGATGCCAATGTACAAATTGGAAGGCGAGAAATATTTTATCCACGATATCTTCAGAAAACTTCATTTTGCGTTCAAGGGTTATTTTGTTTTAAGGGATTATGCAAAATCATTAGGTGCTGAAGTTCTAAATGCAAGTTCAAAAAGTTACATAGATGCTTTCAAAAGAATCAAAATCTAAATTATTCCCACAATTACATTTCTTCCCTATTAGGTTCTAAAAACACTTCCGCTCATACGGTTTTTATTTTTTCTTCATACCAAAAATTTTAACTTTGCAAAACATAATTCACGACGGAGGTTTTATTGAGTTCAAAAAATTTGGCATCCCGTATTTTCAACAAATCTTTGGATTACATTGAAATAGTAGGTAACAAACTTCCACACCCGGCAACCTTATTTGGCATTCTTGCATTAATTGTTGTTTTCTTATCCTGGTTAGGTAACTTATTAGCATGGGAAGTGATTCACCCCGCTGATGGTTCGCGAATAACAGTGAAAAGTCTTGTTGATGGAGATGGAATAAGATGGATTTACACGAACGTTACTCACAACTTTGTAAATTTTCCCCCTCTTGGTTACGTCCTGGCAGTAATGATAGGTATTGGTGTGGCTGAAGGCTCCGGTTTATTTAATTCGATGATACGAGCACTTGTGCTAAATGCGCCCAAAAAACTGATAACAGGTTCAATTGTTTTTGCCGGAATAATTTCACACTTAGCATCAGAAGCTGGTTATGTTATTCTCATTCCTTTGGGTGCGTTAATATTTCATGCATTAGGAAGACATCCAATGGCTGGATTAGCTGCTGCCTTCAGCGGAGTCAGCGGTGGATTTGGTGCAAACTTTCTTATTGGCTCTGTTGATCCCATACTTGCCGGATTATCACAATCGGCAGCTCAAATTATAAATCCTGATATTACAGTTAATGCTGCGGTAAATTTCTATTTTATGTTCGCATCTGCATTTTTAATTGTTATACTGGGAACATGGGTAACTGAAAAAATCGTTGAACCTCGCTTAAAAAGTTACGATGGCAATGCAGAAAAAATTGCTGTTGAAGAAATGACCCCGATAGAAAAAAAAGGACTAAAATGGGCTGGTTTAAGTTTATTGATAATTATCGGACTACTTGCTCTTACCATCATTCCCGAAAACGGATTGTTTAGAAATCCTAAAACAGGAGAAGTGCTTCATTCTCCGTTTTTCGATGGCATTATTACCGGTATTCTTGTTTTTTTCCTTGTTCCGGGTTTGGTTTACGGAATAATCGTAAAATCCATCAAGAACGATAAAGACATGATGAAGCATATTATCAAATCAATGGGAACAATGGCAACTTATATTGTACTTGTCTTTTTTGCAGCTCAATTTGTTTACTTTTTCCGCTATAGCAATTTAGGTTTGATCTTTGCAATTGAAGGTGCACAGTTTCTTAAAAACATTGGCTTAACCGGAATTCCACTAATAGTAATGTTTGTTTTATTGGCAGCATTTATAAATATGTTTATGGGAAGCGCGTCTGCAAAATGGGCAATCATGGCACCGGTTTTCATTCCAATGTTTATGCTTCTTGGTTATCATCCGGCACTTACACAAGCTGCATTTAGAATAGGCGACTCAGTGACAAATTTAATTACACCAATGATGAGTTATTTTGCATTGATAGTTGCTTTCGCTCAAAAATATAATGAGAAATACGGCATAGGAACTATTATTTCCACAATGATTCCTTACACAATTATCTTTACAATTTTCTGGACTCTTTTATTAGTCGTGTGGATGTGGATAGGATTACCCACAGGTCCAGATGGTCCACTCTTCTTAAATTGATTTAATGAGAGGTGTACTTCGTGCGCCTCTTCTTTATTACATTCAACTGTTTCAAATTTTCACATCAATTAGAATAATAATTTTCATAAATTTGTCATTAGTCAAAGTGAGGATATATGAACGGAAAAACCATTTTAATTACAGGTGGAACAGGATCCTTTGGTAAAAAATTTGTTGAAACAGTTCTAAAAAAATTCTCTCCGAAGAAAATTATCATTTATAGCCGGGATGAATTAAAACAATTCGAAATGCAAAACGACCCGAAATACAAAAAAGAAGGTGTTTTGATGAGATATTTTATTGGTGATGTAAGAGACGAAAAAAGATTAATCAGAGCTATGGAAGGCGTGGATATAGTTGTACATGCTGCTGCATTAAAACAGGTTCCCGCTGCCGAATATAATCCTTTTGAAGCTGTTAAAACCAATATTATCGGTGGTCAAAATGTAATTGATGCTTGTTTCGAAACCGGAGTTAAAAAAGTAATCGCCTTAAGTACTGATAAAGCAGCCGCACCTATAAATCTTTATGGTGCAACAAAACTTACTTCTGACAAATTATTCATTGCCGCAAATAATTACAGAGGAACTCGTGATATAAAATTTTCAGTTGTTCGCTACGGGAATGTAATGGGTAGTCGTGGATCGGTTGTTCCTTTTTTCATGGAAAAGAAAAATAGTGGCGTACTTCCCATTACAGACGAAAGAATGACACGATTTAATATTACACTTCAGGAAGGTGTTGATTTCGTTCTCTCTTGTTTTGAACGAATGTGGGGAGGTGAACTATTTGTTCCTAAAATTCCATCCTTCAAAGTGACTGATCTTGCAAAAGCAATTGCTCCGGAATGTAAGATTGAAATTATAGGATTACGTCCAGGAGAAAAAATTCACGAAGAAATGATTACAGAAGCAGATGCGCTTAATACAATAGAATTTGAAAATTATTTTGTGATTCTACCCTCAGTTCAGCTTGGTGATAACAAAGCATTAAAATTATGGGATACCGAAAAATTTAGAACAACAAGCAGTTCTAAAGAAGGTAAATTCTGTGAGTTCGGATTTAAATATAACAGCGGCACAAATCCATGGTTCCTTTCTGTCGAAGAATTGAAGAGTTTAATTCAGAATAATGTGATTAGTGATTAGTGATTGGTGGTTAGAAATGGGATCTAAAATAAATTCATTTCGGGACCTTGAAATTTGGCAACTATCTCACCAAGCAGTTTTATCAATTTATGAATTAATTAAAACCATACCTAAGCAGGAAGATTTTAATATTAAAGCTCAGTTAATAAGAGCAGCCGTGTCAATTCCAACAAACATTGCGGAAGGAATGGGAAGATTCTCAAGAAAAGAGTTTTTACAGTTTTTAAATATTTCAAGAGGCTCGGTTGAAGAGTGTAAATACCTTCTGCTTCTTTGTTATGATTTAAATTATATATCAAAGGAACATTTTGAAAATCTTTCATCTAATTATGATTTAATTGGTAAAAAGATTAACTCACTTATCAATTCTATTAAAGAAAAAATAAAATGAAAAAACAAACCACTAATCACCAATCACCAACAACCAAAATCTATTACTACGGAAAACAGACAATAGATAGATCTGACATAGAAAGTGTCGCTAAAATTTTGCCGTCACAGTTTATTACTCAGGGTCCTCAAGCTCAAAAATTTGAGGAAGAACTTTGCAAATACTTTGGTTCCAAATATGCATCAGTAGCAGCTAATGGGACTGCTGCACTTCATCTCATCGCACTTGGACTTGGATGGAAAAAAGACGATGTGATTATTACTACTCCTATTACGTTTCTCGCAAGTGCTAATTGCGCTATTTATGTGGGTACTAAAGTCGATTTTGCTGACATTGAAAAAGAATCTTACACAATTGATCCAAACAAACTAGAAGAAAAAATTAAATTCTACCGCAAACAAAATAAAAATATAAAAGCCGTTGTAGCTGTTGATTTTGCCGGACATCCTTGTAACTGGGATGCGTTAAAATCACTGAAAAATAAATACAACTTCCAATTAGTTAATGATTTCTGTCATGCACTTGGCGCAGAATATAACAACGACATTCAATATGCGGCAAAATATGCTGATGCAGTTAATCTAAGCTTTCATCCCGTAAAACATATTACAACCGGTGAAGGCGGCGCCGTTTTAACAAACAACGAAGAACTCGATAAACGAATCAAAATCCTCCGCACTCATGGAATGACTAAAGACGAGTCTATATTAGAAAAGAATGATGGACCTTGGTACTATGAAATGCATGAAGTCGGCTTTAATTACAGAATTACAGATTTTCAGTGTGCGCTTGGTATAAATCAATTAAAAAAACTCGATAAGTTTTTAAAAAAGAGAAGAGAAATTGCAAATTATTATGACGGTGTATTCAAGAATAAAGATGAATTTATTATTCCACATGTTTCCGAAAAAGTGAAACATGCTTATCATCTTTATCCTCTGCAGATCAAATTCGACAAATTAAAGATTGATAAAAAGGAATATTATTATCGTCTCAAAGAACTTGGCGTAGTTTTTCAGGTTCATTACATACCCGTCCATTTACAACCATTTTACAGAAAAAACTTTGGATTCAAATACGGGGATTTTCCTATAGCTGAAAAATTTTATGAGCGTGAGTTATCTATACCGATTTATCCTTCGCTTACAAAAAGCGATCTTAATAAAATATCTAAAGCGATAATTAAAGCGCTCGGGCTAAAATGAATGTTTCTATTGTTACAGAAGGTTTCGAAAATACCGGGCATGGTCATATAACAAGGTGTCTCTCCTTATACCAGGCATTTGCAGAACGTAAAATTTATCCAACCATTTATGTAAATGGAGATAAACACTCTCAATCGTTATTAATAAATTGTCAGCATGAAATTATTGACTGGCTTACTCATCCGGCAAAGTTATTTAAGGAAATAAATAACAGTGACATACTAATAATAGATTCTTATCTCGCCGGTAAAGAATACTACAACAATTTTATTAAGCTGGCAGATTTATCACTTTTTATAGATGACAATTTACGAATCGATTATCCTGATGGGATTATTGTAAACGGAACAATTAACGCCGAAACTTTTCCTTATAAAAAAAATAACAATCAGTTTTTGCTGGGAGCAAAATACATCCCGATACGAAAAGAATTTTGGGATACCCCCCCAAGAAAAATTAATAAAGATGTTACCTCTATCCTGATTACATTTGGTGGTCAAGATATAAGAAACCTTACTCCGCTAATACTAAACAGCTTAAACGAAAATTTCCCTGACACTCATAAGAATGTTATCATTGGAAGCGGATTCAAATGTGTCGAGCAGATTGAAAAAATTAAGGATGGCAAAACAAACCTTTACTATTCACCCACAGCCGAGACAATTAAAGAACTTATGCTTACAAGCGATATCGCAATAACAGCAGCCGGACAAACCCTTTACGAGTTAGCTGTAACCGGAACTCCAACAATTGCAATTGCAGTTGCCGATAACCAAATAAACAATATCAAAGAATGGAAGAATAAAGGGTTTTTACTCGATATTATTTTACACAGCGACCGGTTCTATTTGAAAAAAATAAATGACGACTTAAAAAAGTTAGAAAACCCTTCTCTCAGAAAAAAGTTAAGTAAGATTGGAAGAGATAATGTCGATGGACAAGGACCTCGTCGGATTATTAATCATCTGATCGAAAAATCATGTGAAACAAACGGATTTTATTTGCGTAAAGCTGTCGAAAGTGATTCTTCAATGGTTTTCAAACTCTCAAATGACCTGACTGTCAGACAAAATTCAATCAATACAAGACCAATTGAATGGGAAGAACACCAGGAATGGTTCAGTCGTAAAATATCACAAAAAGATTATCTGTTTTATCTTGCGCTGGATAAAAAGGATAATTTTATTGGACAAATTCGTTTTGAAATAGAAAATGATTATGCTGTAACCTCAATAAGCATTTCCGGTGAATTCAGAGGAAAAGGACTTTCAAAAAAAATAATAAAAACAGGTTGTTCAAAAATCTTTACCGAACATCATTCAATAAAGAAAATAATTGCATATATTCGCCCGGAGAACAATGTTTCGATAAATAGTTTTACTTCCTCCGGATTTACTCTTGTTGGTGACGAATTAATTAATGGACATATTTTTATGAAATACATCTTGGAACGTGATGAAAAATGAAAGTAAAAATCGGAAATATTGAGATTGGCGAAAACAATAAAGTATTTATAATTGCAGAACTATCTGCTAATCACAATCAAAAATTCGAGATTGCTGTAGAATCTTTGAAAGCAATTAAAAGTTGCGGAGCCGATGCTGTAAAACTGCAAACGTACACCCCGGATACCTTAACAATAGACAGCGATAAAGAATATTTCAAAATCAAACAGGGAACCATTTGGGACGGCACAACACTTTATAAACTTTATCAACAAGCTTACACTCCCTGGGATTGGCAACCTAAATTAAAATCGATTGCAGAAGATCTCGGTTTGATTTGTTTTTCTTCACCATTTGATAAATCCGCTGTGGACTTTTTAGAAAAGATGAACGTACCCGCATACAAAATTGCTTCTTTCGAAATTGTTGATATTCCCCTTATAGAATACGTGGCTGAAAAAGGAAAGCCGGTTATCATTTCAACAGGAATTGCAACGGAAGAAGAAATTAAAGATGCAATTGAAGCTTGTAACAGAGCCGGCAACAATCAAATAGTATTACTTAAATGCACAAGCGAGTATCCGGCTAAAATTGAAGATGCAAATCTTAATGCAATCAAATATTTAGAAAAAAAATTCAATACTGTAGTCGGACTTTCTGATCATACAACCGGAATAACCGTACCAATTGCTGCTGCTTCACTTGGTGCAAGAATAATTGAAAAACATTTTATCCTAGATAAAAAGATCGGCGGTCCCGATGCTGCATTCTCACTTGAGCCAGCTCAGTTCAAAATGATGGTTGATGAGATCAGAAATGTTGAATTAGCATTAGGTGAACAGAAATTCGTTCAACCAGAAAATGTGGAAAAAAGCAGAACCTTTGCACGTTCTCTTTTTATTGTTGAAGATGTTAAAAAAGGTGAAGTTCTTACAGAGAAGAATGTCCGTTCAATTCGTCCTTCGTTTGGATTATCTCCAAAATTTTATAAAGATGTTTTAGGAAAAAAAGCAAAAGTAAACATCGAAAAAGGAACTCCATTAAGCTGGGATTTAATTGAATAAAGAAACAAAGGCAAAAGCTGCAATTGTTCAAGCCAGATACGGTTCTACACGTCTTCGTGGTAAAATTTTTAAGAACCTTGCCGGCAAACCAATGTTATGGCACGTTGTTAATCGTCTGTCTTATTCTAAAACTCTCGATAAAATTGTTATAGCTACAACAACCGATACAGATGATGATTTAACAGAAAAATTTTGTGTGGAAAATAATATTAAATATTACCGTGGAGATGTTAACAACGTTTTATCAAGGTATTATGAATCGGCAAAAATATTTAATGCCGATATAATAATTAGGATTACATCAGACTGTCCCCTTATCGACACCACAATATTAGATAATATGTTGAATGTTTTTGTTAATTCAGAAACAGAAATTGATTATATGAGCAATGTAATAGAGCGCTCTTTCCCACGCGGATTCGATATTGAAATATTTTCTTTTGCGGCGTTAGAGAAAGCATATAATGAAGCTAAATCAGATTTTGAAAGAGAACATGTTACACCTTATTTTTATAAAAATCCCGGTTTGTTCAGGTTAAAAAATTATAAAAACAACATTGATTATTCCTTTCACCGGTGGACAGTGGATACAGAAGAAGATTTTAAACTAATCGAAGAAATATATAATTCATTATATACTCCGGAAAAATTATTTTTATTCGATGATATTCTTAATCTATTTGAAAAGAATCCTGACTTAATCAAAATAAATCAACACATAAAGCAGAAAAGCAGTTAATCAAATTTCGGATAGCAGATAAAGGAGTAAAAATGAAAAGAAGAAATTTTATAAAGACCAGTGCAATTGCCGGTGGTGGAATTCTAATGAGTCAGTTTCCCGTTAACAATATTTTTTCCAGAACAATATCAAAGAAAAAGATCCCTATAGTCGTTTCTACATGGGAACCAAATCTTAAATCGAATGCAAAAGCAATGGAAATACTTCTTAGCGGTAAAACTTCTCTTGATGCAATTGAACAAGGTATAAGAGTAACTGAATCTGACCCGGATGATACATCTGTTGGTTATGGCGGATTTCCTGATGAGGATGGAATTGTAACACTCGATGCATCAATAATGGATTGGAATGGTAATGCCGGTTCAGTAGCGTTTTTACAAAACATTATGCATCCAATTTCTGTTGCACGTCTTGTGATGGAAAAAACAAGTCATGTTATGCTTGCCGGTGATGGCGCTAAAAAGTTTGCTCTCGCTAATGGTTTTAAGGAAGAAAATCTGCTAACGGAAAAAGCAAAAAATGCCTGGCTTGAATGGAAAGAAAAAAATAAAAAATCAGAAAATCATGATACCATTGGAATGTTGGCAATAGACACAAGAAACAATTTAAGTGGTGGTGTATCTACAAGTGGAAAAGCATTTAAACTTCATGGTCGTGTTGGCGATTCCCCAATAATCGGTGCAGCATTATTTGTTGACAACCAAGTCGGCGGAGCCGTTTCAACCGGTAATGGTGAATACGTAATGAGAACGGTTGGAAGTTTTTTGATCGTAGAAAAAATGCGCGAGGGAATGTCGCCACAAAAGGCGTGTGAACTTGCTATTAAAAGAATTTATAAATCTCACAAAAACTTTGGTGATGTTAATGTCGGCTACGTTGCTTTATCTAAATCCGGTGAAGTTGGTGCTTATTCATTAAAGAAAGGATTTACATATTGCGTTACTACACAACAGTCAAATAAATCTTTTGAAAGTGATTTTTTAATGAAGTGAAAAAGTGTTTATAATCAACTGAAAAACTTTTTATTAGGTACTATTAACGTTAATACTAACTATAAAAAGCTAAATAGAGCTTTGAAGTTTTTCGGTTCTATCTGCAAGTTTAAGTTTTTCTACCAACTCGTCAAGTTCGCCTTCCATAATTTCAGATAGATTATAAAGTGTAAGTCCTATTCTATGATCTGTAACTCTGTTTTGCGGAAAGTTATAAGTACGAATCTTCTCGCTTCGGTCGCCACTTTTAACCATTGATTTACGCTGCTGTGCAATTTCTTTATTTTGTTCCTGAATTTTCATGTCATACAATCTGGCTTTCAATACTTTCATTGCTTTCTGCCGGTTCTTCAACTGTGATCGTTCATCCTGACATTGAACAACAAGTCCGGTTGGCAAGTGTGTAATTCTAATAGCTGTTTCAACTTTATTAACATTCTGACCGCCTGCGCCACCACTTCTATAAACATCTATCCGTAAATCGTTAGGATTAATTTCTATCTCCACATCTTCAACTTCTGGCAAAACTGCAACTGATGCCGCTGATGTATGGACTCTGCCACTTGCTTCAGTTGCCGGAACGCGTTGAACACGGTGTACACCGCTTTCAAATTTAAGATCTCCGTAAACTCCCGATCCAATCAAACTAAAAACGACTTCTTTAATTCCACCAAGTCCACCGGTATCGCTAATATCAATAATCTCTTTTTTCCATCCACGTAAGTCAGCGTACCGAGAATACATTCTATAGAGATCGGCTGCAAACAATCCGGCTTCTTCTCCACCGGTTCCGGCTCGTATTTCCATTATAACGTTTTTATCATCATCAGGATCTTTGGGAATAAGAAGCAATTTAATTTTTTCTTCGAGAACAGTTTGTTTTTCTTTCAATTCTTCTAATTCATTTTCTGCAATCTCTATCAATTCTTTGTCGTCAGATGTTTCGATAATTTCTTTATTGCCTTCAATATTCTTTAACAAGGTATCATATTCATTGAATGCTTCGACAATATCAACAAGCTGCATTCTTTCTTTTCCTAATGAAATGTATTTTGATTGATCCGATAAAATAGATGGATCGGACAATTGTTCGTTAATTTTATCGTACTTTTCTTTTATTCCCTTTAATTTTTGATAGAGGTCCATATATTTTTATTTTTTCCTAAAACTCATTAAAAAGCGCGCAAAATATACGAAAGTTTAAGGTAAGAAAATTAGTCCGGTTGTCTTATTGTTTGTTCGGCCAATTTTAATTGGTTCAAATACTCTAACTGAATTTCAATCGGTGGAATGTTTTCTTTTCTTTTAACTATCAGGTTGTGTTTAATCTTCTCGAAAAAAATATCGAGTGCATCGAACATATTTATATTTGGATAACCATTATCTCTTAGAAAATGAATTAGCTTAAGCGTTCTAAATCCATCAAACCATATTTTCTTCTGCTTTTTTAGTTGGTCTTCAGTTTTTGCGTTGCTTTTTATTTTGTCCCATTGCTTTTCAAACGAGTTCAGTTTCAAAAATTTTGATAATCCTTCATCAACTCTCCGGGCAAGGGATAAATATTCCTTACCATTAATTACTTTATCTGAAAGAAATAATTTATTCCATTCGGAAAGTATCTCAAACACTTTTGGATCGAATAAAGCATACTCGTTGTGTGTTCCGGCTTTAAAGCGATTTATTCTTTGTCCGGTTCCGAATGGAACGCGCCAGGATGACCGGCTGGATGGAAAAACTTTTGTTCCATCTATTTTATGAATCTTTACGACCTTGGCTAATTTTTCAAGAAAATAAAAATCTTCAGCCGCTTTACGTTTATTCATTCCGCCAACTTTAATATAACTTTCATAATCACACACCATAGTAGACCCAACTGTATGAAACGCAAAAGGCGATTTTGCATACTTAAGACCCAGTACATAGTAACGTAAAAATATTTCGTAACATATTATTGCTGACTTTTCAAAATCATCGTCGGGTAATCTGTGCTCATATTCTATAACAGCCGCAATCAGATTATTTTTGTTAAAAGCTGACACAATTGTTTCTAAATAATTCTCTTCGACCTCACAATCTGCATCTAAACAGATTAATAATTTTTTATTTTCTGTTTTATAATCAAAAAGAGTAAGGGCCAGATCCATTCCAATTTTTCTTGCTAATCCAACACCGGCATCTTTCTGGGGTAAATACAATCCGCTTGACGAAGCATTTACATAGCCAATATTTATCGAAAGTGAGTGCGACGGGTTTTCTAAAAAATCAATCGTTTTTTTATTATCAGCTTTAATTTCTTCTGAAACGTTTTCACCACAGTTTATCACAAAAAGAATTAAGGTACTATCAAGATATCTTTGGTTGTTTTTGCTTAATGAATTAATAAGTTTACCTATGTTTTCATACTCTGCTATGGCTGGAATTATAATAACATTATCAAATTGTTTGTTGATTTTGGTTGTAACAGACCAGTGGTCAGAGCCGTATTTCCTTAAGTAGCTAACTACAGAGTTTGGTAGGTTAACTGACGAAATATTCATTATGCAAAATATTTTTCTGTAATAATTTGTTCGGCTTTATTATAATCTGCGCCATCAATCCAATTTATTTCAATTCCTTCGCGCTCCATTTTTCTGAACCAGGTCATTTGTCTTTTTGCAAAGTTGTGTATTCCTCTGTTCAGTTTATCAAACATCTCTTCATATGTAAGCTCACCACGCAAATATTTACCAATAAACTTGTATTCAAGACCAAAGAAATCGAGTTTACTGTATGTAATTCCATTTTTAACAAGTTGCTCTATTTCTTCAATCATCCCGTTTTCAAGGCGAATTTTTAATCTATTTGTAATTCTTTCTTTTACTTTCTCCCGCTCTAATCTCACTCCAATATTAAGAGATTTTATTTCAACTTTATTTTCAATTCCTTCATAGATATTCTTTTCGGCAATCATAATTGCTTTAATTACTCTATCCTTAATTAACAAATCGGTTGTATTGTGTAAATGTGGATTCAGATTTTTCAGCTTTTCTCTTAGCAAGGAAATATCAAAAGAATCTAATTCTTGATATCTGTTCTTATTGAATTCAACCTTACTAAGATTGTAACCGGTTAGAATTGAATGTAAAAAAAGACCGGTTCCCCCTACAAGAAAAGGCGTTTTAGCGGATTGATTAATTTTATGAAATGCATCATAAAATAATTTATTGAATAAAAAGAGATTAAATTCATCAGAGGGCTCAATAACATCAATCAAATGATACTTAACTGTCTTCCCGTTTACAATATAGTCGGATAAATCTTTCCCGGTGCCAATATTCATTTTCTTATAAACCTGGCGAGAATCAGCCGAAATTATTTCGCCATTAAATCGATTAGCTAATAAAGCAGCCAAACGAGTTTTTCCGACAGCGGTGGGCCCAAGAATTGTAATTAGGTTGTAGGACATTTTCCCCGGATTGATTACCAAACTTTATTGTGAAATCCGAATATCAGATTAACGAAGCAGTAGGTAAAGTAATAATAAAAGTTGCGCCTTCTCCAAGTGCACTTTGAACATCTATTTTACCATTGTGTGCTTCAACAACTTTTTTAGTTATAGAAAGACCTAATCCGGCTCCTTCTTTTTTACCCTGAGTAAAAAATGGTTCGAATATTTTTTCTTTCAAACTCTCTGCAATTCCAAGCCCGTTATCTCTGAAGAATAGTTTTACTCTCTTTTCTTTATCGTCGCGTTTGGTGGATATATAAATATTTCCTCCATCGGGCATGGCATCGCATGCATTTTTAATTATGTGTGTATAACATTGATAAAATTCTTTCACATCAAGTTTTACTGTAACATCTTTATCGTATTCAGCAATAATCTGGCAGTTTCTGGATTCAACATAAGAATTAATGCGCGAAGCATAATCGGAAAGCGTGTTGTTCAGACTTACATTCAGTGTTCGAAGAATTGTTTTACCTTCAGAATAACTTGATGTAGTTTGAACAAGGTCTGCTACCTGACTTAATTGTTCGTTAAGCATTTCAATTATTTGAGCGCTATCGGGAGGAAGTGTTTTGGTCTTTAAGTGTTCAACATAACGTTTGCTTACAAGGATCGGTTTCTTTATATCCTGAATCAGAAAATTAGCCATCTTGCCTAATGATTGTATTCTCTCGGATTGCAAAAGTTTTTCAACCATTTCTGCATTTTGCAAAGCAAGTGCTGCGTGGATCGACATTGCGTTTAACAATTCTTCATCGAGTTTAGAAAACTCACCGTTACGACTATTAAGTAATTGCAAAACACCAATAATTTCTTCCTTATTATTTTTAATTGGAAATGTGAGAACCGTTTTAGTAACAAACCCGCTTGATTTATCAAAGTCGGAACGCCAACGTGGGTCTTTGCGCGCATCTTTAATATTAAGAATCTCACCGGTCTTGGCAACAAAACCCGATAGTCCTTCTCCAAGTTTCACTCTTATTTCTTTCCTTTCGCTTCCCATTGCGATCAGTGACCACAGCTCAGCTTTTTCGCGATCAACCAAATATAAGGTTCCCCTTTCCGCATTTGTTAAATCCGTAGCTACCTCAACAATATTTTTTAGGACCTCATCAATTTTTATTGTTGAATTAACAAGCTCGGCAGCTTTTATAATCATCTTAAGCTGGTCGGTACCCATTGCATCTTCCTCGTTATTTGGTTTAGAATTTATTTCCGGTTCTATCTTCTTTTCAATTTCGGAAAGATTTTTATCCACTTCCGCAAAAATCTCTTCGGTTTCAAAGTCGTGTAAAGATTCTTTTACTTTTTCAATTTCAGAAGGAGATTCCGGTTTAATCTCCTTTTGCGCATCAACTTCCGGTTGAACAGAAAATTCAAAAGTTTGGTGAACCTGTTCTTGTGAAAGTTCGGGCTCTTCTATAAACATACTTATGTCAGGAACTTGCTCTTTTGGCGGTTCTGTAGTTGGACTAACTACCGTTGGTTGGCTTCCGCTTAATATACTAAATAATTCATCGTCCAAGTCATTATACTTCTGTTCAACAGACGATTCTTGTCTAGGAATTTCAGGCAATTCAAATTCGGGTTTAGGAATACCATCTTCATCTAACAAACTGCTTTCCTCAAATTGTATTTCATCTTTTCTTTCAAGTTCTGCTTCTTTATTAAACTCATCTGAAATTGTAAGATCAACTTCTGCCTTTGGAATACCATCTTCATTAAGAAATACATCTTCGAACTTTTGTTCAGTTAGGTTGATATCCGGTTCGTTTTTACTTTCTAATGCTTCCAAAGGTTGAATTATTTTTGAAGTTTCGTAGCCATCGGTAGCTGCAAGTGATTTGAAGAAATCCTCTTCGGTAAAGTTTTTCTTACTTTCAGAGAATTCATCAGGTTGCGGCTCGTTCTCAAAAGTCTTTTTAAGTGGAGTTTCCAAAGTTGGTTTCAATAGTTCTTGTTCAATTTCGGCGGAAGGTTGTCTGAGATTAACATAAATTTCATCGTCCTGTCTGATCAAATCGTCCACTTCTTCTTTCGAAAGCGAAATCAAATAAGAGTCTCTTAGTGCTACCGCTGTAGATAACCTTGTTGTCTCTTCAAAATATTCGTCATGTCCAAAAAAATCGTTATCTGTAAAAATGTATGATTTAGGTTTACCAAGCATTCTTTTCTTAAGAAGGTTTATTTCGCCATTTATAACAAGATAAATGATGTCTGCCGAATCTCCTTCTCTGTAAATTATCTGTCCTTCGGAAATAGTAAATAATCTTCCTTTAATTCGGCTCAAATCAATTTTTTTAATATCAACATTTTTCAGTAATTTGTTTCTACTTAAGACTATAGAAAGTTGATTTTCCATTTATCACAACACAATTATTTAATAATGATAAAAACTAATACCAAAGAGGCAATAGAACATCTTTCAAAAAACGATAAAGTGCTATCGCAACTAATCAAAAAGTTTGGCACGTGTAATTTACAACCTCATAACCAATACTTCAATTCATTATTGCGCTCAATCATAGGACAACAGCTATCGGTTAAAGCTGCGGCTTCGATTTACAGACGATTTATTGAATATTTTAACCATAAACCCAGACCTGAGGATTTATTACAGGTAGAAGACCGCATTTTAAGAGGATTTGGTTTATCTAATTCAAAAGTGAAATATGTAAAGGATTTATCGCAAAAAGTAATTAACAAAGAAATTAATATCCATCGCCTCTCGAATAAAAGCGACGAAACTATAATAGAAGAATTAACAAAAGTAAAAGGTATTGGAGTGTGGACTGCACAAATGTTTTTAATATTCACATTAGGACGACCGGATGTTTTACCTGTTACCGATCTTGGAATCCGCAAGGCGATTATGTTAAATTACGGTTTGAAAAAATTACCGGATGAGAAAAAAATCAAAAAATTAGCTGTTGAAAAGAGTTGGCATCCTTATAGTTCTATTGTAAGTCTTTATCTTTGGAAAAGTTTGGATAGCAAATTTGAAACTATCATGGAATAAAATCATCTCACTATGGACGAAATAAAATTAATTGAAAGCGCACGACGTGGCGATCGTAAAGCTCTGGCTGAGTTAGTAAAAAATTATGAACAGACAGTTTTTAATTTCTCATTTAAAATCTGTCGTAATAAAGAAAGAGCCGAACATACTATGCAAGAAACATTTTTAAGTATGGTTAAAAATATCGGACAGTTCAGCGGACAATCGAAGCTATCGACATGGCTCTACCGCGTTGTAGCAAATCATTGCCTTATGCTTGCGCGAAGTGAATCTAAAACCGGCTTTACTTCTTTTGATGATGAAGAAGCCGTAATAGACGAAAAAAGTATTGCAGATTGGAAAGTTTCTCCCGATAGCGTTGCCGAGAATAATGAATTAAAGAAGATACTTGATGAATCAATTCAGAAGCTTGCACCGGAATACAGAATTGTTTTTATGCTAAGAGACGTTGAGGGTTTATCAACAGAAGAAACAGCTAAGATTGTAGAGTTATCCGTTCCGGCTGTTAAATCGCGTTTACATAGAGCGCGTGCTTTTTTAAGAGATGAATTAAACGAGAGATTTAAATATGAGCGAATATAAAACATCAATTAAAACAGAAATACCAACTTGCAAAGATGTAATGGCTCACATTTGCGATAATCTTGGTGAAGAACTTGATTCACCAAAGTGTATTGAAATAAAAGCCCATTTAGAAAAATGCGATAATTGTCAGCATTTCTTTAAATCGGTAGAAGCAACAATAGAGTTTTACAAAAAATATAATGTTCAGCTTACTGAAGACGCTCACAATCGCTTAATAGAGTTTTTGGGACTGAAGGAATAAAAAAAGTCCAGCTATTTAATATTTTGCCGGACTTACATAATTGTGAAATTACTACTATCCCTTCTTTAAATAAACATTTCCATTAATCGTATTAATTCTAATCTTATGTTTTCCATCACCAATAGAAGCTTTTCCTTTCAAGTATTTTCGGGCTGAACCCTTGCTCTTTATCCACTCTTTAGAAATTTCCTCATTCAGCTTAAAGTCACTTTCAATTTTTACATCGCCCTCATAATTTTTTGTAAATGCAATTTCAATTTCTATATCCATCGAAAGTCCGGCCGGAACAGTTAAGGTAATGTCACCACCCATTGAATTAAGTGAAACGCTTCTATCGCCTTTACTGGGATCGCCAATCATTTTAGCTTCTATATCTCCACCCATTGTTTTTGCTCTTATCGCTCCATCTACAGATTTAATCTCAATATCTCCGCCCATAGTTTCGGCATCAACAAATTTCTCGGCGTAGTTAACAGTAATTTCACCGCCCATTGTTTTTACCTTTGCACCGTTTAATGCTCTATCAACTTCAATCGGTCCGCCCATTGTTGAGATATTTACTTCGCTTCCGGTAGAACCGCTGCTACTTTTAACATTTACCTGTTTAACTTTACCGCCCATTGTCTTCGCATTCAAATCACCGGTTACATTTTCTATAATTACGTCCCCGCCCATTGTATGAACCTTTCCATTGACTTCACAATCCCTAACTGTTACTTCACCACCCATAGTAGTAAGATCAAGATTCCCTTTCAGGTTTTTAAGGTCGAGTCCGCCACCCATAGTTCTACCGCTCATCTTACCGTTTACATTATAAATTTTAACCTCGCCGCCCATGGTATTCAGCTCAACATTATAATTATTTGGGATCTTAACTACCAATTTCGCATTTGAATGATAGCTATCATCATTACCACCATAGTAAGAATTAATTTCAACATTGTTTCCGTTCTGTTCAAACTCAACAACAATTTCCTCAGAATCACGACCTTTAACTATAACATCTGCGCTAACAACATCTTTGTTCCATCCTTCTATTGATATAGAACCGCCAGTTCTAAGGTCAATTGTAAGAGTTCCACCCGGTTTCACGTTGAATTCTTTCTGATAATTTTTGTCGGGTAACAATGATTGGATTCCGACTATTGCTGATATCTTCACAGGATTTATGTAAGTACTTGATGCCGGTATCGCCGCGATGAAAAGTAACCCGAATAATGACAACACTACAATAATAATTAGCTTCTTCATGACTGATCCCCCATTCATTTTATTATTTGGAAAGTTTTTTAATTGTTATGTTTTCGTTATTAGAACTCGCATAAATTTTTCCGCCGCCACCGTTAATATCATAGACTGCTTTAATCTTTCTTTCTTTATCATCAGACGAGTATGATTTAGCTTCGAACTCCGATCTGATCTTAAAATCATCCTTCATATTTCTCCAGCTGCCCCGTATTCTAATCTCCGCTTCAATCGTAGCTTTAGCATTTGGCAAAAGATTAATTTCAATCCTTCCCATATTTGCATTCAGATTGCTTGTAGTTCCTGATGCGGGACTGATATCAACAGTAATATTACCGGTTGTTGCTTTAGCATTTACACTACCGGTTATATTGTGTAAAACAATATCGCCGGCATTTGTAGATGCATCAATTAATCCCGAACCGTTTTGAACTACAAGGTTACCCCCCATTGTCTGCATCATAACTCTACCGTTAACATTTTCAACCTCTATACTTCCACCCATGGTTTTTAATTGCGATTCTCCGCCAAGAACTTTAACATCAATTTCGCCACCGTAAGTAACGGCTTCTATTCCCGATAATGCCTTAGCAACTTTTATATCACCGCCCATTGTATTGACTTTTGCCGTCTCTCCGATTACTTCGCCAATCCTGATATCTCCGCCCATTGTTGAAAGCATCAGTCCGCCTTCAATATTACCAACATTCAGATCACCGCCTTGGGTACTTACTTTAACTTTTCCTTTAACATTTTTTAATGATATATCGCCGCCCATCGTGTTGAGTTCAACATTACCGACAACATTTCCTTTAATACTAATATCTCCGCCGGTTGATTTTGCTTCTACACTAAATTGAGACGGGAAGCTTACACTTAAATCTATTTCTTCTCCCCAGCCCCATTCCGAATTATATTTTACGTACACATTATTTCCTTCCAGGTACACTTCAATATTCTTCGCATCATCTTTATCAAGGTTATCAACTTTAACATACACTTCATTTTTTTCCCACGGTGTTAAATTGATTGTACCGGAGTTAATGTTGATGTTCAGTTTGCCGCCTTTATTCACTTTAAGTGTTTTTGTAAAATCTCCAATTTCATTTCCGAATGAAACTGTGCCGAGAAATAGAACGGCAATCAAAACGAGTAAAATATTCTTTGCTTTCATGTTACTTAACCTCCTTAATAAGGGATGCGGCTCTTAATCTGATAAAATCATTTTGATCACTTTCCGCTTTCTTATTTAATACATTTATAATTTTTTCGTCTAATGAATTACCTTGAATTTTCAAACTTGCTAACGCATTTATTGCGGCAACGCGTAAACCAGAATTAGAGTCGTTGGATAAAACATATAAGTAAGCATCTCTAATTTCCTGATCGAATGGAAACTTCATTAATACATTTAAAGCTTCTCTTCTGACAGCCGGATTTTTATCGTTTTTCATTGCAGTAATTAATGCAGCCTTAACTTTGGGATCGGGAATAAACTGTTCTGATTCCACTTTCGAAGCAATTGTATTAACAGTACGCAATTTTAGTCCCGGATTTTGATTTGTAACTAATGCGGTAGCAAGCGCTCTTTGAATTATCGGATCGTCAGCAGTCCCTTTATAACTAATCGGTGAAGTCCCCCCGGTTCCACCGAATATCACTTCAATCTCTCCTCCCTCAAAAAAAGGATTCGGAATTTTTATGTTCGATATCCCCGCTTCGTAATCTGATAGATTATCGAGATCCACTGACTTAGAATTTGTTGTTATTTTTTGATTTATAGAAGAATAGAATAAAAAGTAGCCAACAAAAATTCCTATTACTAATAAAGAAAGTGCACCAAAGGATAATTTGTAATTAACAACAAAAATATATTTCAGCCACTCAAGAATTTTATTCTTTACCGGTTCTTTTGATGCTTCGTTTCTTATTGAACGCATTAAGTTGTTGCGTGCTGAAACAAGTAATTTTTCATCGACTTCTTCCGGTCGGTTTGATGCGAATAAATCGAACATCTCTTTAATCGAATTGAACTCTTTTTGAAGTTGATCATTTTCCATAATCAAATTTTCGAATTCAACTCTTTCTTTCTGATCGAGTTCATTCATCAAATAGAGCTGCGCTTGTTCCAAAAATTTTTCTTTGTTCATTTTTTTACTCCCGTCATTCTTCGACGAGCTCAGAATGACTGTTCTACAATCTCTTAAAATCAATTAAAATATTTTTTTGTATTGTCACTCTGAGCTGTCCAGCTTTGCTGGACAAGTCGAAGAGTGACTACTTGATTCCTTTTAATTTTTCTCTCATTTTATTTGTTGCAGTGAACAAATACCGTTTTATTGTTCCCTCGTTGCACTGCATAATTTCTGCTATCTCTTTTATTTTATAATCCTGATAAAACTTTAATGTAAACGCCATTTTCTGTTGTGCCGGTAACTGATCTAATGCTTTATTTATATGCATCGCAAGATTAGAACCGACAGCCGTATCATCTGTTCTCAACTCTCCGGGTAATTGATCTGCAAATGTTGTACTGTTTTCGTCATCATTTACTATTTCTCTATCAATTGAATCGTGCTGCTTTTTTCCACGGCTATAGCTGATACATACATTAGTGGTAATTCTAAAGAGCCATGTTGAGAACTCGCTTTTGAATTGAAAGTTTTTCAATCCACGGTACACTCTTATAAAAACCTCTTGATAAATATCTTTTGCATCGTCTTCGCTATTACGAAATGACTTTGCAATGTTAAGAACATGCCGGTCGTACTTATACACAAGCTGTTCGAAAGCTTCCATATCCCCTTTCTGCGCATTAATAATTAACTGATTATCGCTCAAGCTCATTATCTGTCTTTTTCTAATTGATTTGACTTAGTTACCCGTAAAAAGGTTGTATGCAAAATGGGAAATTCAATGAATAATTGATAATGTAACATTAGTAAGATGGACTGAAAGTGGAGAATTGAAAGTGATTTCGTTATTTTCAATTAAGAAATCATTGTTGCCTTAATAGCAACAAATCGAATAATGAAAGAGATTGATAAGGTAATGCTGATAATTGGGTTTTAGGTTATTGTTAATGGTAGTTCTTACAAATAGAATTATACACACCCCTTGTATTCCCCTCTCATGAGGGGAATTTTAAAAAAAGAAGGCGACTTCCCCTCTCCAGAGGGGAAACGGAAAGGGGTGTGTTAAAAACCAAATTAAACAAATGCGAAGAAAAATTATTCCATACAATCCCTCATTAAAAGAAAAAGCAAGAGAACTCCGCAACAATTCAACTAAAACCGAAATCAAACTCTGGAAATTTCTGAAAGGAAGACAAATGTGCGGTTACGACTTCCACCGCCAAAAACCGATTGGAAAGTATATAGTTGATTTCTTCTGCAACGAATTAATGCTCGCAATCGAAATCGATGGTATCAGTCATGAAGGTCGCGAGAAATATGATAAACAACGTCAGGATGAACTTGAAAACATAGGAATTAAATTTCTGCGATTTGATGATGACGAAGTATTTTATAACATTGAAAAAGTACTTAATACAATAGAAAACTGGATTAAAACAAATAAATAAACTTGATAGAATTATGTTCAACAAAAAATCTTTTTATTTCAGCATTCTCTCTGCTCTCTTCGTTCTGCACTCTGCTCTCTTTGCCCAGTATTCTGTTTCCACATTTGCAGGTTCGGATTCAGGATTTGTAAATGGATCTTTAGCAGAGGCAAAGTTTAACGGTTCATTCGGAATTTGTATCGATAAAGATGGAAACCTTTACATTGCGGATTCAGGAAATAATTGCATAAGGAAAATTAGTTTAGAAGGAATAGTATCAACATTTGCCGGATCCGGTGAAGTCGGCAATAGTGATGGCGACCGATTATCTGCAACCTTCAACTCCCCAACCGGAATTTGTACAGATGACAATGGTAATTTTTTTGTTGCCGATTTTATGAATCACATAATTAGAAAGATCGATGGAGAAGGAACTGTTACAACTCTTGCCGGTTCGGGTCAACCGGGATTTGCAGATGGTTTTGCTGATCAGGCACAGTTTAATTTTCCAAGAGGAATTGCAATCGATGGATTTGGTAACTTATACGTGGGAGATAGCTGGAATCACCGCATTAGAAAAATTACTCCCGATGGTAACGTTATAACTTATGCCGGTGGAGGAAAAGATATCGGTCCGGATAGCAAAGGGAGTTGTGTTGATGGTCCTTCTGACGAAGCCAGATTCTTTACACCTTGCGGGGTAGAATGCGATCTATTCGGTAATGTTTACGTAGCTGATGCGCTTAATCATCGCATAAGAAAAATAGATAGCTTTGGCAATGTGACAACTGTCGCCGGTTCAGGTGAATCGGGTTGGAATAACGGTGGATTTAGTGACGGCAATTATTTATCTGCTATGCTTAACACTCCAACTGAACTTTGCATTTCATTTAATGAGGAAATCTATTTCAGCGATACATTCGGGAATAGAGTTAGAAAAGTAAGTCCCGATGGAATTGTTACTACTATTGCCGGTGATGGGACACCCGGATTTGCTAATGGCGATGGAATATTATCCAAATTTAATTATCCGCGCGGAATAGTTCTTGACAACACGGAAAATAAAATTTATGTAATTGATTCTAAGAATTTTAAGGTACGGGTGATTACTAATAACCCACAAGATTAACACGCAGAGAACGCAAAGTTAAACGCAGAGATCGCAGAGAATTAAAAAGATGCTTCACTAGGCTCAGCATGACAATATTAAATTCATTGATCATTTATAAAGATGCATATACTTATGTCCGCTTCCGGTATTGAATAGAACTACCGATTCATCATCTTTAACCCAATTTGTCGATTTAAGTTTTTTGAGTGCTGCAAGTGTTGCACCCCCTTCCGGTGATGCAAATATTCCGGTTGTTCTACCAATCTGTTTTGCACTTTCAATTAAATCTTCATCCGTTACTGCAATGGCAGTTCCATTACTCTCTCTTATAGCGCGAAGTATCAGGAAATCTCCAATAGCTGCCGGGACACGTAAACCATCAGCAACAGTTTTAGCACCGCTCCACATTTCAGCAAATTCTTTCCCTTCATTAAATGCTTTAACCATTGGAGCGCA